>Ga0187805_10000267_pt1 | contig 16441 bp, 15 predicted proteins | sample NC_wetland_sal_i_6_FD_132965 | JGI IMG/M metagenome (GOLD analysis project Ga0187805, IMG submission 132965) | Wetland sediment microbial communities from Neuse River Estuary, North Carolina, USA - Control_5 | ecosystem: Environmental > Aquatic > Freshwater > Wetlands > Sediment | place: USA...
AGTTCGGTTTACCCGCCGGCGGATCGGCGGCGACCATGCCTTGCGACGTCGCCGGCGGCGAGGTCGTCAGCGGCGACGTGCAGGCCGCGAGCAAGCAAGCGATCACGATCGCCGTCGCGCTCCCCCAGCCGCTTCGCCTCATGGCCTCCTCCCCCGCACCCCAATCTTAACCCGGCGCCACCCGCTGAGTCGCGTCCGCCGCGCGGCTGAATTTCTCGCCTTCGTTCAAATCTTCGGGCGTATTTGCGTTAAAGAACGGATCGTATACATCCGCGGGAAATTCGACGACCGCGAGCCGATGCCGCGCGGTCCATTGATCGACCTTGCGCATACCCGCATGCAGCGCCGCGCGCAGATCCTCGCGCAGGCTCAACGGCCACAGGCCAAACACCGGATGGCTGCGGCCGTTCGAAGCGGCACAGGCGAGATCGTGACGTCCGTCCTTCACCGAGTCGGCGAGCCGCGTGACTAGGTCCGTCGGCAGAAACGGCGCGTCGGTGGCGAAGCTGGCGACGTGCGTCGCGCCGGCGACGTTGGCTGCCGCCCAGTCGAGGCCGGCGAGCACGCCGGCAAGCGGTCCGGCGAAATCGGGAATGCTGTCGCTGACGACGGGCAGGCCAAATTGCTCGAAACGCGCCGGATCACCGTTGGCATTGAGCACCAGCGCCGCCACTTGCGGCCGTGCGCGGGCAATGACACGTGCGAGAATAGGCGTGCCGCCGACGATGCGCAGCGATTTATCGCCGCCGCCCATTCGGCGCGACAGCCCGCCCGCAAGCAGGACGCCGGCGATGGTCGGCGGCGGTGTCACACCGCATCCTCGGCAAGCGACGCCTTGCGCCGGTGGCGCGGGCTTTCACCCTCAACGGTCGCGCCATCGTCGTCGCGGACGATGCGCGCCTCGCCCGACAGGGCGACGAAACGCTTGCCGCGGGCGCGGCCGATCAGCGTCAGGTTCGCTCGCTTCGCGAGATCGACGCCCCAGGCCGTAAAGCCCGAGCGCGACACCAGGATGGGAATGCCCATCTGCACCGTCTTGATCACCATCTCCGACGTCAGCCGGCCGGTGGTGTAGAAGATCTTGCCCTTGGGCGAGACGTCGTTCATGCGCATGTAGCCGGCGATCTTGTCGATCGCGTTGTGCCGGCCAACATCCTCCATGTAGACGAGCGGCCGGTCTTCTTCGCACAGCACGCAGCCGTGGATCGCGCCGGCGGCGAGATAGAGACTTGGCGCGGTGTTGATCTTCTTGGTCAGCGCATAGAGCCACGAGGTCTTCAGCACCGCCTTGGGATCGAGCCGCACGTCGTCGAACTTTTCCATCAGATCGCCGAATACGGTGCCCTGGGCGCAGCCCGAGGTCAGCGTCTTCTTGCGCAGCTTTTTCTCGTAATCGGTCTTGCGCTTTGTGCGGACGACGACGGTTTCGAGCTCGTCGTCGTAATCGATGCTGGTGATCACGTCGTCCGGCCGCAGCATGTTCTGGTTCACCAGATAGCCGACAGCGAGATAATCGGGATAATCGCCGACCGTCATCATGGTGACGATCTCCTGTCCGTTGAGGAACAGAGTCAGCGGCCGTTCGACCACCACCTGGGTTTCGATGCGCTGGCCGCTTTCGTCGACGCCTGCGACCGTACGCGTCAGGCGCGGATCGTCGGGATTCGGCCGGATGGCGAATTCTTTCATGCGCAAGATGATGGGACTTGTCCGTGACGTCTGCAAGGCCGCCTGACCGCAACCAACCCCCTGAATACCCGTGCAGAATTCGGGGGCGAAATTCCGTTTCGGACGCTATGCTAGGTGCCCTCGCCGCCTTATATCTTCACCATGGCAATGATCGATCCGTTCGGCCGCTCCATTACCTACCTGCGCGTTTCGGTCACCGACCGCTGCGACTTCCGCTGCGTCTATTGCATGGCCGAGGACATGGCGTTCCTGCCCAAGGCCGAAGTGCTGACGCTTGAGGAGCTCGACCGCGCCGCCAGCGCCTTCGTGCGCCTGGGCGTGCGCAAGCTGCGCCTCACGGGCGGCGAGCCGCTGGTGCGGCGCAACGTCATGTCGCTGATCCGTGGCCTCGGCCGTCACCTGACGACCGGCGATCTCGACGAGCTGACCCTTACCACCAACGGCAGCCAGCTCGCGCGCTACGCCGGCGAGCTCAAGGCCGCCGGCATGCAGCGGATCAACGTCTCGCTCGATACGCTGGATCCGGCGAGGTTCACCGCCATCACCCGCTGGGGCAAGCTCGACCAGGTGCTCGACGGCTTGCGCGCGGCGAAGGACGCGGGCCTGGCGATCAAGATCAACACCGTCGCGCTCAAAGGCGTCAACGAGGACGAGCTCGACCGTCTCGTCGCCTGGTGCGGCGAGCAGGGCTACGACCAGACGCTGATCGAAGTCATGCCGATGGGCGAGATCGGCGAAGGCGCGCGGCTCGAACAATATCTTCCGCTCTCGGTCGCGCGCGCGAAGCTCAAAACGAAGTGGACGCTCGACGAGACCGATTACCGGACCGGCGGACCGGCGCGCTATTACGTTGTGCGCGAAACCGGCCGGCGCCTCGGCTTCATCACGCCGCTGACGCATAATTTCTGCGAAAGCTGCAACCGCGTGCGGCTGACCTGCACCGGCACGCTCTATATGTGTCTCGGCCAACAGGACGCCGCCGATCTGCGCGCACCGCTGCGTGCGTCGGAAAGCGATGCGCCGCTCGAAGACGCGATCCGCGAAGCGATCGCGCGCAAGCCCAAGGGCCATGACTTCGTCATCGACCGCCGCCATCCGGCGGCTTCGGTGCCGCGCCACATGAGCGTCACCGGCGGCTGAACCGAAAACCGTGACTGCCGACCGCTCCATAGGCTTCGCCGCCAGCGAGGCGCCCGAAGCGCAAAAAGCGCTCGCCGAGCTCAAGCGCCGCTACGGCGACGTGTCGCCCGAAAAGGCCGATATCATCGTCGCGCTCGGCGGTGACGGCTTCATGCTCGAAACGCTGCACCGCTACCTCGACCGCAAGGTGCCGTTCTACGGCATGCATCGCGGCAGCGTCGGCTTCCTGATGAACAATTACGATCCCGAAGGGCTCGTCGAGCGCATCGCGCGCGCCGAGCCGGTCGCGATCAATCCGCTCGAGATGACGGCGCGCGACGCGCGCGGTCAGATTTATAGCGCGCTCGCGATCAACGAAGTTTCGCTAACCCGCCAGGGCCGCCAGGTCGCCAAGATCAAGATCATCGTCGACGGCCAGGTGCGCCTGCCCGAGCTGATGGCCGACGGCGTGATGGTGGCGACGCCGATCGGCAGCACCGCCTATAACCTGTCGGCGCATGGGCCCATCGTTCCTCTGGGTTCGAACTTGTTGGCGCTGACGCCGGTCAGCACCTTCCGGCCGCGACGCTGGCGCGGCGCGCTGCTGCCGCAGACCGCGCGCATCCGCTTCGAGACGCTCGAGGCCGAACGCCGGCCGGTAACCGTCGCTGCCGACTACACCGAAGTGCACGACGTGCTTTCGGTCGACGTGCGCCAGACGCTCGACGTCTCCTTCACCCTGCTCTTCGACCCCGAGCACAATTTCACCGAGCGGGTGATGAAGGAGCAGTTCGCCACCTGATCGCGCGTTTAGCGCCAGTGCGGCCTAGCGCGGCCGGTCGGCGCTGGGGCATAGTGACATCATGAAGACACTGTCGCCCGTCGCGATGATCCGCAAACTCGTGGGCTTCGACACCACCAGCCGCGAAAGCAATCTGGCGCTGATCGAGTTCGCGCGCGACTGGCTCGACGGCTTCGGCATCAAGTCCGAACTGGTGTTCGACGGAGCGCGGCGCAAGGCCAACCTGTTCGCCACCATCGGTCCGGAGGACAAGCCCGGCATTCTGCTCTCGGGTCACAGCGACGTCGTGCCGGTCGACGGCCAGGATTGGCATTCCGAACCGTTCGCGGCGACCGAGAAGGACGACCGGCTTTACGCCCGCGGCAGCTCGGACATGAAGAGCTTTATCGCGATCGCGCTGGCGCTGGTACCGGAGTTCGTCGCTGCTAAGCTCAAGACGCCAGTCCATATCGGCATCACCTATGACGAGGAAGTCGGCTGCCTCGGCGTGCGGCCGCTGATCGCTGCGCTGGCCAAGCACAACGTCAAGCCGCGGCTGTGCATCATCGGCGAGCCGACGATGATGCAGCCGGTGATCGCCAACAAGGGCAAACGCAGCTATGCCTGCCGCGTGCGCGGCCACGAAAGCCACTCGGCGCTGGCGCATGTCGGCGTCAATGCGGTCGAGACTGCGGCTGAGATCGTCGCCCACCTCAAGGCGATGGCGCGCCAGCGGCGCAAGGACGGCCCGTTCGATCGCGATTTCACGCCGCCTTACAGCACCATCCACGTCGGCACCATTCAGGGCGGCACGGCGCTCAACATCGTGCCGCGCGACTGCCGCTTCGAGTTCGAGATCCGCGACCTGCCGGGCGACAATGCCGGCGCCATTCGCGGCGACGTCGAACGCTTCGCCAAGGGCCTGCTGCCCGAAATGCACGCGGTGAGCGGCGACGCTACAATCGAATTCGACGAGCTTAACGTGACGCCGCCGCTGTCGACCGCACCCGACGCCGAGATCGTCCAGCTGGCGCAGGCGCTGTCGGGCGCCAACGCCACCGGCAAGGTGAGCTACACCACCGAAGGCGGCCTCTATCAGCAAGGCGGTATTCCGACGGTGATCTGCGGACCCGGTTCGATCGAACAGGCGCACCGGCCGGACGAATTCATCGCCCTCGATCAGGTGAAGCAATGCGAGGCGTTCATGCAACGGCTGCTGGAACGCTGCGCCCGCTGAGCGCCATGGCGACGCGAATTCCGATCGAGATCGAGGCGCCCGATCTCGCGCCCTATGCCGCCGGCAATGCCGGCATCCCCTATATGATGAGCTTCTGCGCCGCCGCGCCCGGTCCGCACGTGGTGCTCAATGCGCTGATGCATGGCAACGAGATCTGCGGCGCGATCGCGCTCGACCATCTTCTGCAACACAAGGTCGTGCCGGCGCGCGGCACCCTCGCCTTCGTCTTCTGCAACGTCGACGCTTATCGCAGCTTCGATCCGGCCGCGCCCAACGCGTCGCGCTATATCGACGAAGACATGAACCGCGTCTGGGACCGCGCGACGCTCGACGGCAAGCGGTACAGTTCCGAGCTGATGCGCGCGCGAACGCTGCGCCCGGTCTTCGACACCGCCGATTACCTGCTCGATCTTCATTCGATGCAGTTCGGCGACACGCCGCTCATCCTTGCCGGTATGGTCGAGAAGAGCGTCGCGCTGGCACGGCGTCTGGGAACGCCGTCGGTGATCGTCCGCGACCGCGGCCATGTTGCCGGGCCGCGGCTGCGCGACTACGCTGCTTTCGCCGATGCGGCATCGCCCAAGACCGCGCTGCTGGTCGAATGCGGCCAGCATTGGGAGAAGAGTTCGGCCGAAGTGGCAATCATGGCCTGCTATCGCTTCCTGAGCGCCTGCGGCGTCATCGATCCGCCGCAAGCCGCGGAGCGCGCGCCGGGCCGGCATCCGCCGCAACGCGTCATCGAGGTCACCGACGCGGTAACAGTGGCAAGCGACGATTTCCGCTTCATCGTGCCCTATCGCGGCCTTGAGGTGATTTCCAAGGCCGGCACCGAGATCGCGCGCGACGGCGGCCGCGCCGTCGTCACGCCCTATGACAATTGCGTGCTGGTGATGCCGTCGCCGCAATTGTCGCGCGGCCAGACCGCCGTGCGTCTCGGCCACTACGTGCCGTGAGTCGCGAGCGTCCGCGCAACGCCGCCAGCCGCTGGTCGCAGCGCGTGACTCAAACCAGCAGCGCGCTTGACCTCAATCACGCCGTCTTCACCTGGCGCGATCCCAAGCGCATCGCGCGGTCGCTCAGCCGCTCGGCCGAAGAAAGCACGCGCCGCAAGGCTGGGCCGTACCAGTCGGCGATGTCGATGCTCAATTTCTACATCAATCGCGCCGGACGCAATTTGCCGGCGGCGCAGAAGAAAGTGCTGCAGCGCGCCAAACTTGAACTGCGCAAGCTCTACGGCCGCACCTGAACTTCGCGGAATTCGAGCGCAAGTGCCGGAGTGAATCCACGCCGCCGGTGCGGCACGGTTCATCCATCGAGAGAAGGATGGATCCATGCACCGTACCTGCGAACCCGCGATCCTCTATTTCGGCACGCCTGTCGTTCTGATCAGCACCGTCAACGAAGACGGTTCCTACAATCTCGCGCCAATGTCGTCGGCGTGGTGGCTAGGCTGGCGCTGCCTGCTCGGCCTCGCCGCCTCGTCGCAGACGCCACAGAACATGTTGCGGACGCGCGAATGCGTGCTCAACCTGCCGAGTGCGGCCCAAGTCGCCGCGGTCAATCGCCTCGCCAAGACTACCGGCACGGAAGCGGTGCCCGCCGTCAAGCAGCGCCGCGGCTATCGTTTCGTGCGCGACAAGTTCGCCCTCGCCGGCCTGACGCCCGATCCGGCCGAGATCGTCGCGGCGCCGCGCGTGCGCGAATGTCCGGTGCAACTCGAAGCCACGGTCGAAGCGGTCTATCCGCTGGCACAGAACGATCCGGCGCGGCGCGGCCGGCAGGTCGCCTTCGAAGTGCGCATCCGTTGCGCCCATATCGAGGAATCGATCCTGATGGACGGCGAGCCCAACCGCGTCGATCCCGACAAATGGCGGCCGCTGATCATGAGCTTCCAGAATTTCTACGGCCTGACGCCGGACCAGCTGCACCCGTCGACGCTGGCCGAGATTCCGGAGGCGCTGTATCGCGGCTAGTCGCCAGCGATGGATTTCAATTTCTCGGCCGCGAGACGTTTCGCCGCGTCGCTCTTGTCACCGAGCTTGACCGCGACGTGGCCGTTCTTCTGTGCGAAGCCGAGATAGCGATACGAGAAGCCGCTGTCGCGGATGAACTCTTGAAACGCCTTGAATTCGTGCCGTTCCCAGTTCGGATAGTTGAAATACTCGTCGAACACGATGACCGCGCCCGGACCGAGCCGCGGCGCGAGCTGATCGAGCACGGTCTTGGTCGACGAATAGAGATCGCAGTCGACGTGCAGGAATGCGACCGGCCCCGCTTGCGCACGCAGGAATTCGGGCAGCGTCTTGTCGAACCAGCCTTTGTGCAGCGTCACATTCGCCGGCACCTGCGGCAGCGCGCCGTGGCGCGAGAATTTGCCGGCGCGCTCGAAGGTGCCGGACCACGCCTCGGGCAGGCCTTCGAAACTGTCGAAACCGTGCAGCGCGCGGCCACTCGCACCCAAATGCCGCAAGCTGCCGCCGTCGGCGACGCCGAATTCGAGCGCCAGGCCGTCCTTTGCTGCGGCACCGAGCGCGAACGACAACAGGTCCCAGCGGTCGGCGAAGATGGTCGCGTCGCGCATGTAGCGCTCGATGTAGTCGAGGCTGCGCTCGCGTGCGCGCGCCTGCAGGCCGGTGATCAGATAGCGGCCGTGATATTTGAGCGCGAAGCGGCGATAGAGCCGCTCGCTCCAAGACAGCGGCCGGCGTTCGCTCATGCCTTGTCTCCCAGCGTCGCCAGCTTGAGCTCGATCAGCAGCGGATAGAGCGCCGAGAACAGCGCCAGCGCGATGCCGTATGCGCCTTCGCGGTAGCCACGGCGCGCGACGTAGCTTTTCCAGCCGCGGCTCCAGAAACGGCGGAAGGCCTGCGCCACATTGGGCGTGCGGCCGGCTTCGCGCGCGTCGAGCGCCGCCAGGTCCGTATAGCGGTTGAGCCGCGCGAACAGATCGGAGAAATCGCGATCGACGTAATGCAGCATTGGGTTCTCGAGGGTGCGGCTCTTGCCGTGAAGCTCGATCTTGGGATGGACGCGGCCGCCGAGCACGCGCTTCGCCCCTTTGCGGAACAACACCGGCTTGGCGGCCACGCCGTTATAAGCGCCCCAGCCGTATCGCACCAGCCGGCTGCCGATATGGTTGGCCATCGGCACGAGGTAATATTCCGCCTTGGGTGCAGCCAGCGTGGCGGCGATCTCGGTCGCGAGTTCGGGCGTCACGCGTTCGTCGGCATCGACTTCGAGGATCCAGGGGCCGGCGCAGGCCTCATAGCCGGCAGTGCGGCGCGGACCCTCGAGATCCCACGCCCCCTCGACGACTTTGGCGCCGGCACTGTGCGCGATCGCCGCCGAAGCGTCAGTCGAGCGGTCGAGCAGCACGACGATCTCGCCGGCGAATCGCAGCGTGTCGAGACAGGCGCCCAGCTGTGCCGCCTCGTTGCGCGCCACCACCAGCGCCGACAGCTTCGCCGAATCCGCCATTCCTCCCCTGCCCGGCGGAACATGGCCACGGGCCGGCGCTTGCCGTCAATGCCCACACCGCGACCAGAACTGTCCCGCCGGGCACAACCGGCGAAGTTTTCGCTCCGGCCGCCTTCCGTCCGGGTAATTCGCTGAGCCGCGCCCGCTGGCCGTTGTTTTGCCCGATGGGAATTCCTACTCTCTTGAACGGGAGGCGGGCATCGGGCCAATGACGCTCGCGCAGGTAACGCTGGACGACAAATACACCCTGCCTTCGGGGCGGGTATTCCTGTCCGGCGTGCAGGCGCTGGTGCGGCTGCCGATGCTGCAGCAAGAGCGCGACAAAGCTGCTGGCCTGCGCACCGCTGGCTTCATCTCGGGCTATCGCGGCTCGCCCCTGGCCGTCTACGACGCGGCGCTGCACCAGGCGCGCAACCACCTCGCCGCGCACGACATCCATTTCCAGCCCGGCGTCAACGAAGACATCGCTGCCACCGCGCTGTGGGGCAGCCAGCAGGTCAATCTCTATCCGACGGCGAAGTTCGACGGCGTCTTCGGCATCTGGTACGGCAAGGGTCCGGGCGTCGATCGCTCGATGGACCCGTTCAAACACGCCAATTTTGCCGGCACATCCAGGCACGGCGGCGTGCTGGCGATCGCCGGCGACGATCACGGCTGCCAGTCGTCGACCACGGCGCACCAGAGCGAGCAGATGTTCCTGGCGGCGATGATGCCGCTGCTCAATCCGGCGACGGTGCAGGAATACATCGATTACGGCCTTTACGGCTTCGCGCTATCGCGTTTCGCCGGCGTGTGGACCGGTTTCAAGGCGATCTCCGAAGCGGTCGAAAGCTCAGCCTCGATCACGATCGATCCGCAGCGCCTGAGACTGGTGACACCGGCCGATTTCGAGATGCCGCCGGGTGGCCTCAACATCCGCTGGCCCGACACGCCGTTGGATCAAGAGCGCCGGCTACACGGACCGAAGATGGCGGCCATCGCCGCCTTCGCGCGCGCCAATCCGCTCGACCGTCTGGTGTTCGCGCCACCGCGCGCACGGCTCGGAATCATGGCGGCGGGAAAAGCCTATCTCGATCTGCGCCAGGCGCTCGACGATCTCGGTCTGAGCGAGGCGCAATGCCTGAGGCTCGGCTTGCGGCTCTATAAGGTCGGCATGGTCTGGCCGCTCGAAGCCGACGGCGCGCGCCGCTTTGCCGACGGGCTCGAGGAAATTTTTGTCGTCGAGGAGAAGCGCGGCTTCATCGAAGACCAGCTGATGCGCGCGCTCTACAATCTCGACGCGTCGCGCCGGCCGCGCATCGTCGGCAAGACCGACGATAGCGGCGCGCCGTTGCTGCCGAGCGCCGGCGAGCTGACACCGACGATGGTGGCGCAGGCGCTGGTGACGCGGCTCAAGCGGCTCGACGCCGCAACGCCGGAGATCGAGCAGCGGCTGCAGCGGCTGCTATCGTTCGACACCGTCGCCGAGACCGGCCACAAATCGGTACGCCTGCCCTATTTCTGCGCCGGCTGTCCGCACAACACCTCGACGCGCGTGCCGGAGGGCAGCCGCGCGCTCGCCGGCATCGGCTGTCACTTCATGGCGATCTGGATGCCGCGCGCGACCTCGACCTACAGCCACATGGGCGGCGAAGGCGCCGCCTGGATCGGCCAGGCGCCATTCACCGAGGACAAGCACGTCTTCCAGAATCTCGGCGACGGCACCTATTCGCATTCCGGCCTGCTGGCGATCCGTGCCGCCGCCATCGCCGGCGTCAACATCACCTACAAGATCCTCTACAACGACGCGGTGGCGATGACCGGCGGCCAGCAGGTCGAAGGCCATCTCAGCGTCGGCCAGATCGCCCGCCAGGTCGCCGCCGAAGGCGCCAAACAGATCGTCGTCGTCACCGACGAGCCCGACAAATATCCGAGCGGCACCTTTGCCAACGACGTGACGGTGCGCCACCGCGACGAACTCGATGCCGTTCAACGGGAGTTGCGGGAAATTACAGGACTAACCATCCTGATCTACGACCAGACCTGCGCCGCCGAGAAACGCCGCCGCCGCAAGCGCGGCACCTATCCTGATCCGGCAAAGCGCGTGTTCATCAACGAGGCGGTGTGCGAAGGCTGCGGCGATTGCTCCGAGAAATCCAACTGCGTCGCGGTCAAGCCGCTGGAGACCGAATTCGGCCGTAAGCGCACGATCGATCAATCGAGCTGCAACAAGGATTTCTCCTGCCTCAAGGGCTTCTGCCCGAGCTTCGTCACCGTGCACGGCGGCGAGCTGCGCCGGCTCGAAGCCAAGCACCGGCAGCTGCGCTCGATTGCCGAACACATCGCCGCGCTGCCGCCGCCGACGGCGAAGCCGCTGGGCGAGCCCTACAACATCCTGATCGCCGGCATCGGCGGCACCGGCGTCATCACCGTCGGCGCGCTGCTGGGCATGGCAGCACACATCGAGGGCAAAGGCTGCTCGGTTCTCGACTTCACCGGCCTGGCGCAGAAGAATGGCGCGGTGTTGAGCCACGTGCGTCTGGCGCCCAAGCCGGACGATCTGCACGCGGTGCGTGTCGCGGCCGGCGGCGCCGACCTGGTGCTCGGCTGCGACATGGTGGTGGCCGCCAGTCCGACGGCGCTGGCGCGGATCGAGCACGGGGTGACCCGCTGCGTGGTCAACAGCGACTATCAGCCGACCGCTGCCTTCGTGATGAATCCGGACGTCGATTTCGAGACCGCCGCGCTGACCAAGGCGATCAAGCACGCCGCCGGCGAATCCTGCGCCGACTTCGTCGACGCCACTGGCATCGCGACGGCGCTGCTCGGCGACAGTATCGCCGCCAATCTGTTCCTGCTGGGATACGCCGTGCAACGCGGCCTGGTGCCGTTGAGCGCCGCGGCGATCGATCGCGCCATCGAATTGAACGGCGTCGCTGTCGAGATGAACAAGCACGCGCTCGCCTGGGGCCGCCTCGCGGCGCACGACCATGCGCGCGTCGAGGCGTTGGTCCATCCGGTGCCCGAAGACATGCCGAAGGCGCCCAAGGGTCTTGCCGCGCTGGTCGAACGCCGCGCCGCATTCCTCGCGCAATACCAGGATGCGGGCTATGCGGCGCATTATCGCGACTTCGTTGCCGGCGTCGAACGCGCCGAGCGCGCGCGGCTCGGCCACGGCACCGCGCTTGCCGAAGCGGTCGCTGAAAATCTTTTCAAGCTGATGGCCTACAAAGACGAATACGAAGTTGCGCGGCTTTATACCGATGGCAGGTTCCGCAAGGAGCTGCGCCACCAGTTCGCCGGCAAGTATCGGCTGCAATTCCATCTCGCGCCGCCGACCTTCGCCAAGCGCGATCCGGTTACCGGCGAGCTGCAGAAGCGCGCCTTTGGCCCGTGGGTGTTTACCGCCTTCAAGCTGCTGGCGCGGCTCAAGTTCCTGCGCGGCACTGCGCTCGATCCGTTCGGCCGCACACCGGAGCGGCGGATGGAGCGGCGTCTGATCGACGAATATCGCGCGATTGTGACCGAACTGAACGCCGGCCTGACGCCCGCTAACCATAATCTCGCGATCGAAATCGCGCGCATTCCGGAACGCATCCGCGGCTTCGGTCATGTGAAGGAGCGCGCGATCGTCGTCGCCAAGGCGCGCGAAGCGGCGCTTATGGCGGCGTTCCGGGCGCCGGCGCCGGCCGCGCATGCGGCGGAATGACTTTGCGGCGGCAACGCGGCGGGCTAATCTGACGGCCTGGCCAGGAGATCATGACCGCGCCTTCGCCGTCGAAACGGCCCTATAGTATTGAAGCCATCGAGGTGCTGGCGGACACGCCCGATTTGCGGATGACGGTGTTCACCGTCGGCGTTGGGCAGGACATTCCCTGGCATTGGCACACGAATGTGTCGGACACCTTTTTCGGCATGGAGGGTGTTACCTTGATCGAGACCAAGGCGCCGGCGGCGCGTATCGAGATCGCACCCGGCCAGACCGCGGTGGTGCCGCCCAAGCGGGCGCATCACGTTTCGGGCAAAGACGGCGGCCGCTGCAAATTCGCCATCCTGCAAGGGATCGGCGCGTACGACTTCAATCTGGTAGGTAAATCATGAACCGATCATTGCGTTATTTCCTGCTCGGCGCCGGCAGCGCCGTGCTCGTCCTTGCCGCCTTCGCGGCCGGCGTGACCATCGCCGCGCCTGAACAGGCCGGCGGGTCGAAAATGCTCGCGCTCTACACCGAAGTGTTCAACGAGGTGAAGGCGAACTACGTCAAGCCGGTGCCCGACCAGAAGCTGGTCGAAGGCAGCATCCAGGGCATGCTGGCCGCGCTCGATCCGCATTCGAGCTACATGGACGCCAAAGAATTCAAGGACATGATGGTCCAGACCCGCGGCGAGTTCGGCGGCCTCGGCATGCAAGTGACGATGGAAGACGGCGCCGTGAAGGTGGTGTCGCCGATCGACGACACGCCGGCCGCCAAGGCCGGCGTCATGCCGGGCGATTTGATCGTCGCCATCGATCGAGCGCTGGTGAGCGATATGACGCTGTCGCAGGCGGTCGACAAGCTCCGCGGCCCGATCGGCAGCAAGGTGACGCTGACCATGAGGCGCCAGGGTGTGCAACCCTTCGAACTGACCCTGACGCGCGGCGACATCAAGGTCGATCCGGTGAAGTCGCGCCTAGTCGACAACAATATCGGCTACGTCCGCATCAGCACCTTCTCCGAACGCGCTGGCAGTGCGCTGACGGCCGCAATCAAAGACTTGAACGCCAAGTCGAAGAACCATCTTGCCGGCGTCGTGCTCGATCTGCGCAACAATCCGGGCGGCCTGCTCGAGGAGGCCGTCGCTGTCTCCAACACTTTCATTCCCAAGGGCGAGATTGTCTCGATGAAGGGGCGTATCGCCAACGACAACCGCAGTTTCAACGCCGAAGCGAGCAAGGATGTGGTGCCGGTCGACGTGCCGATGGTGGTGCTGGTCAATGGCGGCTCGGCCTCGGCGTCGGAGATCGTCGCCGGCGCGCTGCAGGACACGCATCGCGCGGTGATCATGGGCACGCGCTCGTTCGGCAAGGGCTCGGTCCAGACCGTCCTGCCAGTGAAGGAAAGCGGCGGCGCCATCCGGCTGACGACGGCGCTCTACTACACGCCATCCGGCCGCTCGATCCAGGGCACCGGCATCGAACCCGACGTCATCGTGCCGCCGGCGAAGATCGAGAAGATCGCGCTCGGTCCGGTGATCCGCGAGGAAGACCTCAAAGGTGCGCTCAAGAACCCCGAGGGTCTCGCCGCGCCCGACGCCGCAGCCACGCCGGCAACACCGGCAAACGACAACAAATCGCCGGCGAAGCCGGCTGCTTCGCCGGGTGCGTCTCTGCCGCCCGGCGCCAAGCCGCTGCCGGTGCCGGCGAACGCGGCGCTCGAGCCCAACCTGATGGGCACCGACAGCGATTATCAGTTCGTACGCGCAGTCGATCTGCTGCGCGGATTGGCGCTGTTCCGCACCACCGACGAGCACACCGCCGCCCGCTGAGCGTTCCCGTCCTCCCGGCGTTGTCCTAAGATCGGGGACAAAACACGGGAGGAACGGGCATGGCGGGACTGGCGCTCAGCTACGTTCACGGGGCGAGCAACCGCCCGCTCCTGGGCGAAACGATCGGGCAGTTCTTCGATGCGGCTTGCGCGCGCTGGGCGGAGCGGCCGGCGCTGGTGGTGCGCCACCAGAACGTCCGGCTGACCTACGGCGAGTTGCGCGCGCAGGTTGACCGCCTCGCCGCCGGCCTACTCACGCTCGGTTTCGAGCCCGGCGACCGCATCGGCATCTGGTCGCCCAACAACAGCGAATGGGTGCTGACGCAATTCGCCTCGGCCAAAGCCGGACTGATCCTGGTCAACATCAATCCGTCGTACCGCATTGCCGAGCTCGAATACGCGCTCAATAAGGTCGGCTGCAAAGCGCTGATCCTCGCCGAGCGCTTCAAGACTTCGGACTATATCGGCATGCTGCGCGAGCTCGCGCCCGAGCTCGGCCACGCGCAGCCGGGCAAGCTTGAATCCGCGCGCTTGCCAGCGCTGCGCTCGGTTGTCTTGCTCGGCGGCGGCTGGCATCCGGGCACATTTCGCTTTTCCGAAATTCTCGAACGCGGCGGCGTGGCGGAAGCCAAGCGCATCGCCGAGCTGGCGCCGCTTCTACAATTCGACCAGCCGATCAATATCCAGTTCACCTCGGGCACCACCGGCTTTCCCAAGGGCGCGACGCTGTCGCACCACAACATCCTCAACAACGGCTTCTTTATCGGCGAAGCGATGCGGTTGACGCCGCAGGACCGCTTGTGCATCCCGGTGCCGCTTTATCACTGCTTCGGCATGGTGCTTGGCAATCTCGCGGCGCTGACGCACGGCACTTGCATGGTGTTTCCCGGCGAAGGCTTCGATCCGCTGACGACGCTCGAAACCGTGGCCGAGGAGCGTTGTACGGCGCTGCACGGCGTGCCAACGATGTTCATCGCCCAGCTCGACCATCCCGAGTTCGGCCGCTTCGACCTGTCGTCGCTGCGCACCGGCATCATGGCGGGCTCGCCCTGCCCGATCGAGGTGATGAAGCGCGCCGTTGCCAAGATGCACCTGACCGAGATCACTATCGCCTACGGCATGACCGAGACCAGCCCGGTGAGCTTCCAAAGCTCGACCGACGATCCGCTGGAGCGCCGCGTTTCGACCGTCGGCCGCATCCATCCGCATATCGAGGTCAAAATCGTCGATCTCAACGGCCGCATCGTGCCGCCAGGCACGCCGGGCGAGCTACTGACCCGCGGCTATTCGGTGATGCTCGGCTATTGGGGCGACGAGGAACGCACGCGCGAAGCGATCGACGCCGCCCGCTGGATGCACACCGGCGACCTCGCGACGATCGATGCCGAGGGCTATTGCAATATCGTCGGCCGCATCAAGGACATGGTGATCCGCGGCGGCGAGAACGTCTATCCGCGCGAGATCGAAGAATTCCTTTATCGCCATCCCAAGATTCAGGACGTGCAGGTCATCGGCGTGCCGGACGACCGTTACGGCGAGGAAATTTGCGCCTGGGTCAAGCTGCGGCCGGGCGTGACCGCGACCGAAGAGGAGATCCGCGGCTTCTGCCGCGACCAGATCGCGCACTATAAAGTGCCGCGCTACATCAAGTTCGTCGATGCATTTCCGATGACGGTCACCGGCAAGATCCAGAAATTCATCATGCGCGAGCGCACCATCGCCGAACTTGGCCTCAAGACAGCCAAGACGGCGTAGGTTGCGGCGCGCCTAGATGTGCGAAATCACCGCGCGCGCGGCGTTGGTGATGCTGACGTCGGTCGCGGTGGCGCTGATCGCCTCAGCGTACCACTGATCAACCGCCTGCGACAGCAGCAGGCTGCCGCGTTTGCGCAGATCGGCACCGATGATCGCCTCGAGCGACCGCAGCCGCGCGAACAGCTTGCGGGTCGCCGCCTTGCGCCGTTCTTCCGCCTGTTGCGCCAACGCCTGGCGCGCCGGACTCTCGCCGGGGCGCGCGACGGCCGGCTTGGCCGCAGGCTTGGCGTTGGCCGGCTTGGCCGCCAGCGGCGCGGAGCTGATCGACCGCGTGAGCTGACCCGGCATTGGTCGCACCGGCATGCCGGGTCGCGGCGGCAACGGCAGCGGCGTGGCCGGCTTCTTCAACGCAGCGACCTTCTTCGGCGGCGGTGCCGCCTTCTTCGCCGCTGGTTTCTTCTTGGGCGCGGCTTTGCTGCGTGTGCTCATTCATGCCCTCCGACGCGGGCGCCAGGCCCGCAAATTCCTTGTACCGCCCTGTGGGTCGAGCCAGAGAAACCGGCTAAATGCTTCTACAATTTGGAATTTCCGGCATTTTGCCAGCGGCCCGAGCGATCCCCCCGAGGCCCTGCCTGGCCCGGTTGTGTTTCACTATAAGTAGCTGAGCCGATGAGCTATTTCCATAGCTCTCTGGGTGAGGCCGGTTCGGCGCATCCAGAACAGCAATAAAAGCTATAATATCAATGTAATAAAAGGCAGCCCTAATGTCGTCTAGCAGTCTGGCAACCGTCCATTCGGCTTGGTGCCCGCGGCTGGATTTGAACCAGCACTCCGGTTTCCCGGCACGGATTTTAAGTCCGTTGCGTCTACCATTCCGCCA
>Ga0187805_10000270_pt1 | contig 16295 bp, 14 predicted proteins | sample NC_wetland_sal_i_6_FD_132965 | JGI IMG/M metagenome (GOLD analysis project Ga0187805, IMG submission 132965) | Wetland sediment microbial communities from Neuse River Estuary, North Carolina, USA - Control_5 | ecosystem: Environmental > Aquatic > Freshwater > Wetlands > Sediment | place: USA...
ACGAAGACGCCTGCGTTGTTGACCAAGGTGTCGACGCGGCCGAAGCGATCAAGCGCCTGGCTCATGATCCGGTCAGCGGTGGCCTGCTCGGAGACGTCGCCCTGGACCGTGAGGATGTCCGGGTCCTTGGACGGCTTGATGCTGAGAGAGTTCGCCACGACCGCCCAGCCTCGCTGCCGGTACGCCTCGACGAGGCCGACGCCGATTCCCTGCGAGCCGCCCGTGATGATTGCTACCTTCTGCTCCGTTTCGGTCACGGCTTTCTCCGTTCTCAGGTGCTCATGGTCGCGGGATCGCTCGGGTGCGGCGTGAGCGGCGTGAGTTCCGTCGTCATCCACGGGTCGAGCGGGAGCGCTTTCACGATGGCTTCCATCTCCGCGCTGTCCCTGGCCCGGTACAAGCCGAGAGCGTTTCCCTGACCCGGAAGTGCCCACAGCCGCTCCAGGTGTCCCTGGTCAGCCAGTTCGCGCGCGCGCGCGGCGTCGCCCGCCTCAGCGTCTTCCACGGCCTGACGGGGCGTGCCATCCGGGATCGTGACCACGAAGGTGGCCAGAAATTCGGTGCCTGACTGGCCTGGCCGGGTGCTCGAGCCCGGGTCGTTGGGGTGCGGCGCGAGCGGCGTCACGTGGTCGGTTCGCCAGATCTTCAGCGGCATCGAAGCCAGGGTCTGCTGGAGCTGGCCGGCGTCGGCGGCGGCAAACAGGCCGAGACTGCGCCATTCGCCCGGCTGCACCGGCGGGCGCCACAACCGCAGCAGCCGACCCTCCGCTCCGTGGCCAGGTCACGCGAGTGTGTGGCCTCGCGGGCGCGGACGTCGTCGACCGCCTGCTCCGGCGTCCCGTCCGGAACATGAGTTGTCATCGTGACGAGGTACTCCATGGCGATCCTCCGTCGCTGAGCGCGCCGCGGCTGGACTGCGTCCGGTCCGGTCTTTGTCGAGCTAGGCCACGCGCGCCTGCCGGAGAACGGGCGTCACCTTCGCCCAGCGAGGTGAGGTACCGCCCGGCTGGAACAGCCTGACCCGGGTCGCGGGTCTGCCTACGGGCAAGTTCCGCGGCAGTGACAAAGTCCGGAAGCCACGGCATCGCAATTCCGCGCACGATTCGCCCGCCCGGCAAGCCCGCAGCGTTTCACGGCCCCACCCGACAGCGATCCGAGCGCCCCCGCCCCGGATCACTGGCCGGAGGTGAGCTCGGTCACGATTTCCGCCGCTGACTGTGGCTGCCTGGCGAGGGCAACGCTTTGCCCGGCCCACATCGAGAGTGCCTCGATGTCACCGGTCGTCCCGACCATCGGCGGCGCTGGCTCGTACCGAACGATTCCCTCGCCGGAGGCGAAGTGCGCGATAACGTCACCTGCTCCCGGGCGCTGGCTGTCTGGGGGGCGTCCCGCCGCATCCCACGCCCTGGCGGTTGAGTTGCGGAGGGCGCGGTGGGGAGAGTCGGGCCACCCGACGTCGTACAGGTTGGGATACCACTGCGGATCAGTTTCGTCCGAGGCAATCAGCCGGCGCCGGTAGTCCTCGTGGATCGGCATCTCCTCGGCCAGCAGGAACCGCGTGCCTAGCCACGCGGCCTGCGCGCCCAGCGCGAGCACCGCGGCGACTCCGCGAGCGTCACCGATCCCGCCCGCCGCGATCACTGGTACCGGCGCTACCGCGTCCACGACAGCGGGCACCAACGGCAGTGTCGCGACCTTACCCCACACGTGCCCGCCAGCTTCCCAGCCCTGCGCGACGATCACGTCCGCGCCGGACGCGACTGCCTGTCGTGCCTCCTTTGCGCTGCCGACCGTGTGCAGAACGATTCCCCCGGCGTCGTGCACAGCCTTGATGTAGCTGCTGGGATCCCCCCACATAAACGAGACGATCTTCAGGCCAGCCTCGAGGGCCTGGTCAAGGTCACGATGATGATCTGAGGTGAGAACGAAGTTGCCGCCAAACGGCCGCGACGTCAGCGCCGCCGTCTCCCGGACGACGGCTCCGGCGTCAGCAGACCAGGTCAGCGTCACCATGCCGAGCGCGCCGGCATTCGACACCGCCGCCGCCAGTCTCGTGATATCCGACATGGGAGCCTGAACGATCGGCCGCTCAATCCCCAGCAACTCACACAGCGGAGTGCTCATAAGCCACGGTGTACCCGCGGAGTCGGCTGGCGACACGAACCAGGATCAACCCACGCGTTATCCGCAACCACCGGCGCCGCGCGGAGAAAGTCGCGCCGGGAGCCGTGGTAGCCCATGGCCCGGCGAGCCAGCGGACCCCCGGGGGCAGCAGCAACCGCCGTCCTATGACTCATAAGAGGTCGGCGTTGACTGAGGGGAACGCCGGTCCCATCCGTGAAACTTCGAGTAATCGCCGGCGTCCCAGGCCTCGCGCAGCCCCGGGGTGCTCAGATCCCAGTCCGGGCGGATCTCGGCCGTGGCCGCGCGCAGGTCATGCCACAGGTCGTAGAACGACGGGCGGCCCCAGAACCAGTAGCCGTTATAGACACTGTGAATGACCAGCCCCGGCTTGAGCACCAGCGTGTGCGGGACCATCGGGTCGTGCTCGGGATCGGTGTACTCCTGGATGTCCAGATCCTTCTGGACGGTCCGACCGGGATCGGACAGGAAGGCCCACTGGGCGCCCACCGACGCGCGGAACTCTTGCAGGGTGTGGTGATCGTCGGTGGCGATGGTGGCGATCTGCGTGTAGGCGACTGCGATCTTCGGGTAGTTGGCGGCTAGCTCGAGGTGCTGCTGGTGCTCCTTCGGGCAGTAGTTGCCACGGGCCAGGGTGAGGATCATCGGGTCGCGGCCCTGGAGTTCGCTCAGCTTGCGGATCGTGCCGGTGTGGTCGGGCAGCGCATAATCGGGGAAAGCGCCGCCGGGGATGATGTCGGAACGCACGGGATGATCGCCTCTCCTCTGCTGCTGCGGGTGCGACCTGAACAGTGGTCACGCCGGGTTGCCCCGAGGACCTGCCTGCACCAGGAGACACCTGTGAGCCTGCCCGTAGGCGTGCCCGTCGGCGGTCATGCCCACACTCCCACTCCTTCGATGGCATCGCTTCGAGGAGGCTGACCACCAGGACCGAGCCGCCACGCACGAGACGACCCGCGCAGCATCGGAGCGATCATAAGACTGGCAGCGGCTGCGGCGGCTCAAGTGGAATCGGCGGCGGCTGCGGCTCCCCGAACGCTGCCTCGGCCGCTGACATGGCGCCATAGTCGGTCGCAAGGTTGGCGTAGATCGAGTAGATCAGCGTGATGAAGATGCCAAGCTTGAGCCACAGCGTGGGCGTGAAGAAGAACAGACAGCAGATCAGCGGGAAGTTGATCAGCCAGTAGATCGCGCCCCACAAGTGGACCTTGTACTGGGTGTACGGGTTGGTGGACAGGTCTTTGAAGAGCAGGTTCATCCAGCCGTGCCGGATGTGCACCGCCGTGTGCGCGGCGTGCAGCCGGGCAACGTCGGCGCGCAATAGGCGGACCTCGGCGATCAGGGACTCAATCTCAGTCATAGCACCAGTATCAGCGCGCTCACGCCGATGCGCACGACGCCCGGCGGCAGCACCCACGAGGCGACACCGGAGTGCGATAATAGCCAGCACCAGACCAGCGATGATCAGAGGGAATCCGCAGTCGGATCCTCGTCATGCCTAGGTCGGCGTGTCTGTTGCGTCTGGTCGAGTGGCCGAGGACCACCTCGGGACACATGCCAGCCTGCCGGGCCACCTCGGCCTTCGACGGCCCGCGGTCCCTGCAAATCCGCTCGTGCTAGTCGCCGGTAACTCCGTCAATCAGCTCCCGGATCAGATCAGCGTGGCCGTTGTGCCGTGCATATTCTTCGACCATATGCAGGTAGATCCAGCGCAGGTCGAGCGTTTCCGACGAGCGCGAATCAATGAAGGTCTCATCGAGTGAGTGCCCGCGAGCAGCGGCGTCGGCTGCGGCGCACTCAGACCTGAACGCTGCGAAGTCCGCCTCGGCACCGGCCGGATCCGTCAGGTCGAAGTCGCCGTCCGGCTGCTCGTCGCTGTAGTACACCGCCGGCAGCCCCGTCTGGCCGCCGAACCGGCGCCTGAACCAGCCCCGCTCGACCTCGGTCATGTGCCGGATCAGCCCGAGCAGCGAGAGGGTCGAGGACTCGACCGGCCGGAGGACGAGCTGGTCGCCGGTCAGGCCAGCGCACTTCCTGCGCAGCGTCTGTCGGTGGTAATCAAGCCAGCCCTGCAACGCGGATCGCTCGTCCGCGACGTTAGGTGGCTCCGTGCGAGATACGTCGGGCGCTACCCAGGTCACCTGAGCATGCTGACGGGCGAGCAAGCGGCCTCGCAACCCTTTTCCCGGCCCTGGGCAGCGGGGACCCGCGAAGGGGCCATCGCGGCCTCTTTTCATCGGGTTATCGGAGTGTTGCGGTGACGGATAGGGTCAGCTTGTGGCTGAATCGTCTTATTTGCGCTACCCGCACGTTGCACGCGATTTGATCACGTTCACGGCTGAGGACGATGTCTGGCTCGCCTCGCTGAGTGAGGCGGCAGACGGCCGTGGCACCCTGGCGCGGCGGCTAACTGACGACCAGGCCCCGGTATTGCATCCGCGGCTGAACCCGTCAGCTACGCATGTCGCCTGGACCTCGACTCGCGACGGCACCCGGTCGCTCGGCTGGCGCGGGGGCCCGCGGGAGGCGTATGCGGTGCCGGTGGACGGCGGCCCGGTGAGGCGGCTCACCTACTGGGGTGACCGGCTCGCGGCAGTCCGCGGCTGGGTCAGCGAAGACGAGGTGCTCGTGCTCAGCGGGACCGGCCAGCACCGCAACATGAAGACCTGGGCGTTTGCTGTGCCGTTGAGCGGACCGGTTCGCCGGCTCGGCTACGGGCCAGCGGGCGACGTCGCGGTGCGCGACGGTGCAGTGCTGGTAGGCAGCGCTCTGAACAATGAGCCGGCCGAGCCGGCCGACTGGAAGCGATACGGTGGCGGTGCCGGCGGGAAGATCTGGTACTCGCCGGACGGCTCGCGGTACGCGCGGATCTTCGCCGACGTTGGTAACAACCTGGTGAATCCCATGTTCGTCGGACCGCGGGTGGTGTTCCTATCGGACCACGAGGGGACCGGCGCGCTCTACTCCGCGCTGCCGGACGGTACGGACTTGCGCCGCCACACTGACCTCGGCGAGTACTACGCCCGGCACGCGACGACCGACGGTCAGCGCGTGGTCTACCAGCGGGCCGGAGAACTCTGGATGCTCGAGTCGCTCGACGCTGAGCCGGTGCGCCTGGACATACGGCTCAGCGGAGTCCGGTCCGGTCGGGCCCCTTATCCGGTGTCGGCGAGGTCCCAGCTGGGCTCGTTCACGCTGGATCCCACCGGCCTGGTCGTTGCCGCCGAGGTGCGCGGTACCGTGCACTGGCTGCCCGCCCGGGACGAGGCGGCCCGGGCACTGCTCGCCGAGCCGGGTGTGCGCGGCCGACTCCCGATGATCATCCCCGGCAAGGACGCGCTTGCCTGCGCGTCGGACAGCGGCGGCGAAGACGGTCTGGACGTGATCCCCGCTGATGGCTCGGCGGCGAGGCGGATCGGGCACTGCGAGTTCGGCCGGATCCTCGAACTGGCGGTGGCGCCCGACGGGCGCACTGCAGCCGTCGCCTGCGCCGACGGCCGACTGCTTACGGTGGCGCTAGACGGCGAGCCGGTCATCACCGAGATCGCGCGCAGCACCAACGATGAGCCCGCGGGCCTGGCATTTTCTCCCGACTCTGCGCTGCTCGCCTGGTCGCAGATTTGGCGGCCCGACTGCGGTGCCTCGCACATACGGCTGGCCCGGCTGACCGACGGCACCGTAACCGACGTTACCCCGCCCCGGTTCGACGACATCTCGCCGGCGTTCACCCTGGACGGCAATTACCTGGCGTTCCTGTCGAATCGTGCCTTCGATCCGGTCTACGACGCGCACCAGCGCGATTTCGGATTCCTGCCCGGGGTCCGGCCGTATCTTGTGACGCTGCTGGCCACGACGCCGTCGCCATTCGCTCCGGAGCTGCAAGGCCGTCAGCTAGAACCCGAAGGTCGTAGTGAGGTCCCCGCGGCTGAGAGTCCGGACACGCAACCTCCGCCGGCCGGTCTCGACATCGCCGGGCTGGCCGAGCGGATCGTGCCGTTCCCCGTGGCGGCCGGACGCTACGACAAGCTCCGCGCGGTCCGAGACGGCGTGGTGTGGCTGGAACTGCCGCACGTCGGCGAGCTGGGCGAGGCCGTGATCGGTGCGGACGAGGGGCACCCGACCCGGCTAGTCCGTTACGACCTGGCTCAGCGCAAGCGCTCGGTCGAGGTCGAGGCCCTCGACGACTACGTGGTCTCCGCCGACGGAGCCCGGCTGGCGTACCGGATCGGGGAGTTGCTGGAGATCAAGCCGGCTGGCGACCCCGATGGGGAGGCTGTCAGCGTCGATCTGGACCGAATCCGGGTGACGGTCGAACCGTCGGCCGAGTGGCGGCAGATGTACCACGAGACGTGGCGGCTGATGCGGGACAACTTCTGGCGCGCCGACATGGGCGGGGTGGACTGGGCCGCGATGGCCGACCGCTACCGGCCGCTGCTCGACCGCATCGGCTCCGCCGATGACCTGCACGATGTACTACGGGAGCTGCAGGGCGAGACGCGCACGTCGCACACCGGGGTACTGCCGCCGGCCGCGGGCGGTGACCCGGCGCTCGCGCAGGGCCTGCTCGGCGCCGACGTCGAGCGCACCGAGGACGACACCTGGCGGATCGCGCGGATCCTGCCCGGCGAGTCGTCGGTGATCGGCGCGCGCTCGCCGCTGGCCGCCCCGGGCGTCGCCGCGGCGCCGGGCGATCTCATCGTCGCTGTGGACGGGCGGCCGGTGGACCCGGACCTCGGCCCGAACGCGCTGCTGGTGGGTAAGGCCGACAAGCCGGTCGAGCTCACTCTCCGGCGCGACGGAGCGGACCGGCGGGCTGTCGTGGTTCCGCTGGCGAGCGAGCACGCGGTCCGTTATTACGATCTGGTCGCCCGGCATCGGGCCGCGGTCCGCGAGGCGTCCGGCGGGCGGCTCGGCTACCTGCACATCCCGGACATGATGGCGGCGGGCTGGGCGGAGTTGCACCGAGACCTGTACAGCGAGTTCGGGCGAGACGGCCTGATCGTGGATTTGCGAGACGCGCAAGGCGGCGGCACCTCACAGCTCGTGGTCGAAAAGCTCGCCCGGCGCATCATCGGCTGGTACTTGTCCCGACACGACGACGAGCCGTCGAGCTACCCGTTCGAGGCGCCACGCGGGCCGATCGTAGCGATCACGAACGAGTACGCGATGTCCGGCGGCGACATCGTGGTCCAGGCGCTGAAGTCATTCGGCATCGCGACCGTGGTCGGCACCCGTACCTGGGGCGGCGTGATCGGCTGTTACTTCAACGAGCTGGTCGACGGCACCCTGGTGACACAGCCGGCGTCCGCCTTGTGGTTTGCCGACGTTGGCTGGGGCGTGGACAACTACGGCGTGGATCCGGACGTCGAGGTGACCATCCCGCCGCACGACTGGGCCGCGGGCCACGATCCTCAGCTCGATACCGCCGTCCGGCTGGCGTTGCAGGCACTGGAGCAGCGCCCGCCCGCCGCTCCGCCCACCGTCTGAACGCACGCGGGCCAGCGGATCAGCCTGGTGAGTCGGTAAGCCGAGCCCTCGGCCTGCTAACTTCCCGCCGCGCAAGATCGTCGCTTAGCCTCGCAAACTGTCACAGGCTGCGCTGACGGTCGGTCTCATGCCGCGGCTGCCGAGCATCACCGGCCGGGAACTCGTCCGGGCGCTCAGCAGGCTGTGCTGGGAGGTCGTCGCGCAGAAAGGCTCGCATGCCCACCTCAAGCATCCCGGCGGCGGGGTTTCTGGCATCGTGGCAGGCGGGTGTCGATTCGGCGGTGCCCGCGTCCGCCGATCCCGCGTCCAGGGCCGCGGTCCCAGCCCGTAGCAGCGATCCGGCGACCACGCCAGCCCGCAGTCCGGTGGCCGTTGCAGCCGCCGGGGGGGCGGGCGGCAGCCCGCAACGCGGGTGAGGGAACGATGCCCTCCCTGGCAAAGGCAGCCTCACACGACGCCAGGTGCACCGTGGCCCGGGCGGGATGACCAGCCGCGACCAGGGTGCGCAGGAACAGCTCCTGCGCACCCTCATCGAGCGGGTCCAGACCCGCGGCACGCCCGGCCGCCTCGGCCCTGCCCTCGGCAAGCAACCGCAACGCCGCCTGGCGAAGTTCCCCCATCGACCGGGCCGCGCACCGGCCGCGGGCCAGCATCAGCCACATATCGAACGACGGGCAGTTGCGCGGCTCGGCACCGGCCAGCGGCTCACCCCCGATCTCGGCGGCAGGCAGGGTTCCATCCCACAGTGCCCGCACGTCCAGCCATAGCGAGTCCGGAGTCAGGCTCACCTGATCGCCGCGTAGCAGCCGCGGATCCCCGCAGCAACGGCGCAGGTCGGCAAGGCACCACCGCAGCGCTCCGAGCGGGTCGTCGGCCTCGCCGAACAGCTCGCCAGCAAGCTCGCCGCGGGGCAGGGGCCGCTCAGCCAGCGCGACCCTGGCCAACAGCGCCCACGATTTCTTCCCGCGCGGCGCCTGGCGCGGCCGCCCGGAGCGCGGTTGGCCGAGCAGCCGCACCCGTATGCTCACCGGTGGCGGCAACTGGACCTTTTCGCCCCACCGTGTGAAGCCCCGTGGGAGTCGGCCGAGAATCGCCGGTACCGGCAACCAACGAGATCATGCGCGAGAGACCGTACATTTGATCAATGACCGGCCCTACCCCCTATGTGCTTTTCCCCGGGACCGCGCGCGAGGCCCTGAGGTTCTACGGTGACGTCTTTGGCTGCGCAGTCCAGTTGCACACGTTCGCCGAGTTCAACCGGTCCGATGGTCCGGCGGATGCCATCGCCCACGGCTACCTGGTTGGCGGACCCGTGGCGCTGTTTACCGCCGACGTCTCCGGGGAGGAGCGGCCATTCCGATCTGAGGGCTTGATGCTGGCTCTGCTCGGTACTGCCGCTCCGTCGACACTGCGCACCTGGTTCTCCCGTCTGTCCGAGGGTGGCCGGGTGGTGGACGACTTGCAGACGCGGCCGTGGGGTGCATCCGACGGCCAAGTCATCGACCGTTTCGGGCTCCACTGGCTCATCGGGTTCGAGGGCGACGAGAGCGACTGAAGCCTGGTCGGCGCGCCGAGTCCCATGTCGGCTGTCATGGCCCCGCTCCTTTCCACAGCGCAATGTCTCGTCATGCGGCAACGCGTGCGTGTCAGGAGGCACGAGCGAGGATGAGGCTGTGCCCGTAGGCACCTTCCGGGATGTAGCGGAGCCAGACAGGGATGAACCGCGCTGCGGCTAGCCACTCGAGGTAGGTCGCCGTGTCGGCGTGGTCCCAGAACATGTGCGCGCCGAGGTAGGGCTCGGTGCCGGTCCAGCGCTGAGCGCCGGTGATGGCGAGTAGATAGCCGCCCGGGCGCAGCCAGCTGCGGATGCGGGGGAACAGGGCCCGCTGATCGGCCAGCGGCACGTGGATGAGGGCGTAGAAGGACACCACGGCGTCCAGGCTGGCGGGCCGCAGGTGCAGCGCAGCCATGTCGGCTTGCACGAAGCGGGCCGCTGGGACAAGGCGTCGCGCGCGGGCTAGCTGGACGGCGGAGAAGTCAACGCCGATGACCCGCAGCCAGTGATCGGTCAGTGCGCGGGTCGCCGGCAGACCGATGCCGCAGCCCAGATCGGCGACCGTGGCGCCAGCGGGCAGCAGATCGGCCAGCTCGGTGGCCCAGCCGGCATAGCGGCCGACCTCCTCTGCAGAGGACACGGCCGCCTGACCGTCATCACTCCGGTAGGCACCCGAAATGGCGTCGTAGCCACGGCGGACGAGATCGCGCTGGGCAGCCCGCGCCGCCACGTCATCGACCGGCATACCTGCCATGTTCCCGGTCTGCTTGCATGCAGCCACCCCCGCAACTCGAACTCGCATCGTGGCGCGAACCCGGCAGGCGATCTCCTAGGCGCTTCTGATCCGGTCCAGGATCTGTGGATTGACGAGCTGGTCGGGAACCGTCTCGGGACCGGTCATGAACGCAACCAGAAGGGGGAAGACCTCGGCGTCCATGCTGGCCATTTTGCCGGCGAGGAACTGCCGCCGGGCCATGCGGTTGTCGGCGTCCTCGGCGTAGGTCACCGAGACGACGTCGGCGATCAGCCTGAGCCTGCGCATACGCTCGGCTCGTTCTTGGCCGTACGATGCGAAGTCCGCTGGCTGGCAGGCGCCGTCGAGAATCAGGTCCCGGACAATCCGCGCGTCGCGCATGGCGATGGATAGGCCCTGGCCGACGACCGGGTCGTTGTGCCCGGCGGCGTCGCCGACCAGGACGACCCCAGCCGCGAAGGGCGTGTCAGTCCAGGTGTCATCGCCCGGGTAGGTGACACACGGCCCGGCCGGAGTCCCGGCCGCTACCAGCTCAGACAGCGGGTAGCAGCCCGGCTTCCAGGCCGCCAGGAACTGCGCGGCGGCGTCGGGTCCGGCGAAGCGGCGCTGACCGGACCGACCTAGGCCCACGTACAGCCTGGCCCGGCCGCCCCCTTGGTGGAACGCCAGCAGCACTAGGTCGCCCTCGCTGACCATCACGTCGTGATCGTCGGGAACCCCCGCCAGCCCGTCCACGAGCAGCCCGGCGAGGTAGTTGACCGGGTCGTCGCGGTGCAGGGAGATGCCAGCCTGCCGGCGAACCGTCGACGAGCGCCCGTCCGCCCCCACCACCAGCCGGGCGCGGACCTCAGCGGCGGCGCGTCCGGCCGTGTAGGTGACCGAGACATCGTGCCCGGCGCTCAGCTTGACCTCGTGAACGCCCCGGACCACCGTGACGCCGGCCGCCGCCGCCGCGTCCGCAAGAGCCTGGCAACCGTCGGGGTGACGCAGGTTCAGGGTGCCCGGGATCCCCTCGATCATCATCGACATCGGCAGCATCGTCGGCTCGTCGATGCCTTCGACGTACTGCAGCCACGCCGGAGCTACGTGCGCCCCGGCGCCGAGGAGAACCTGCTCGGTACCCAGGTCCCGGGCTTCTTTCACCCCCCAGGGCATCATGCACTCACCCCGGACGCGGTCCTCGTACTCAACGCTGGACTCCAGGACCGTCACGCTCCGGCCCGCTGACGCCAACGCGTAGGCGAGGGAGGAACCCGCGATACCACCGCCGACGATCACCACATCAGAAACGTCCATAATCAACCCCCTTTGACATGGTCGCCGGTGTCAACGGCTCGTGCCCGAACCACTCATTCAGTCATTGGACTCGCCCGCGAGCTGTTTTAGCAACGGCCGTTGCAGGGCCGTTGCAGGCCGGTGCGTCCCAAGCCGGACATGCTGGTAACTGCGAGCGATGGTTGACCGGGCAACATAGTCGGCCCGGGAGAATAGGCCGGTGGCGGGACGGAACGACGGCGCTGACAGGCGCGCGAGACGGCGGGCCGCGCTGCTCGCTTCCGCGTCGGCAGCGCTCGGCCGTGAGCTCACCGGACCCGACCCCGTGCGCGACGGCGATTGGTCGGTGGTGCTGCGCTGCACCGATAAGGCCGGACCCGCTGACGGGCACAGCACCGTCATCGTCAAGGTCTACCCGCCGGGTCCCGACAGCGGGAGACGGTTCGCTGCCGAAGCGGCGGGGCTGGCACTGGTCGGCGATACCGGGCTGGCGCCTGAGCTGCTGGCCGCCGACCAGCGCTCGCTGACGGTGGTGATGTCCGACCTGGGCCGCGCGCCGAGCCTGGCTGACGCGCTGCTCGCGATCGGCCAGAACCGGGCCGGTCGTGCTCTGCTGGACTGGGCCGAGGCCTGCGGGCGGCTCGCGGTCGCCGTGGCGGGCCGCGAGCCAGAGTTCGCCCGCCTTCAGCGCCAGTATGCAGGCGGGGAGTCCGACGACAGCTTCGAGGCTGACCTGCAACAGCGGGTGCTAGGCGTCGCGGAGCGTGCCGCTCTGCTGGGCGTAACAGCGCCAGATGGCCTGGTCACCGAACTGGCCGAGGTAGCGGCGGAGGTTGCCAGGCGCGCCTACCCGGTCTTCTCGCCGGGCGACATCTGCCCGGACAACAACCTGCTAACGCCTGGCGGTGTCCGGTTCATCGACTTCGAGGCCTCTGGCTATCACTCGGTCTTCCTGGACGCCGCCTATCTGCGCATGCCGTTCAGCACCTGCTGGTGCGTGTTCCGGCTGCCACCTGACCTACGCGATGCTGCCGAGGAACGATACCGGCTTCAAGTTGCGCGGATCTGGCCAGAGCTCGCCGTCGGCCACACCTGGGAGCTGGGGGTGCGGCGCGCGGTCGCTGCCTGGAGTCTCAACTCGATGTGGTGGCTGCTCGGCCGGGCGCTGATTGCCGACGAATCGCTAGAGCCCGATGCGGTGGCAGCCCCGCGCACCCGTCAGCTGATGCGCCACCGCTGGCGGGTCCTGGCCGCTGAGCTGGACGCAGGCAAGGAGTTTCCGGCCATCCGCGCGATGGCTCACGCGCTGCTGGCCGCGACCGCTGACTGGCACGCCGACGAACTGCCGGTCTACCCAGCCCTGCGGTAGCCGCCCGAAGGCCGGCCAGGGAGAGCACCCGCTGCGCGCCAGCTAGAGGCGGAGCGCCAGCCCGTCGTGCGCTCTCTCGTAACCCGGCTGGCCTGACTCGGACAGCATGTCCGCGGACATGTGGGTCAGGACGATCCGGCGACAGGTCAGCTCCGCGCGGTGCGCTTCGATGTCAGCGAGCCGCAGGTGATACGGGATGGCCTTGATGCGGTGGTAGGCCTCGGCGATGAGCAGGTCAGCGCAATCGGCCGCCTGCGCGATCGCGCTGGTCCACGCGGTGTCCCCGGTGTAGGCGATGACCTTGCCGTCGATGGTGAGGCGCAGGGCCAGGGCCGGCGCGCCGCTGGGATGGTCGACAGCCCAGGCCGCGACCTCAGTGCCGCAGACTGATGCGGTCGAGCCCGGCTCAACCTCTACCACGTCCAGCCGAAACCGCCGCTGTACGGTCGATGAGCCGGGAAACATGCACTCCATCGCCGACTCTAGACGGCTCCGCGTGGTGGGCGGCCCGACCACAGTGAGTGGGCCGGTGCGGCGGGAGAACTGGCCGTCGAGAATCAGGAACGGCAGGCCACCGAAGTGGTCCCCGTGCAGGTGCGAGACGAAGACCGCCGCGACGTCGCCGGGATCCAGGTCCAGTCGCTTGAGCGCGGTGACGGAGGTTGTGCCGCAGTCCAGCAGCACCGCACCGGCTGGGCCCGAACGTCGCACGTGGATGCACGCCTGGAACCGGCCGCCGCTGCCGAAAGCGTCACCGGATCCGGCGAATGTGACGATCATCGCAATGGCCTCGGGTGATGCGCTCATTCTTGGGTTTGCGCCGGAGGCTGGCCGCATGCAAGTCAACACGCGACACTACCCCGCTGACTGCGGCAGGCCGCCGCGCCTCGACTATGCGCCGCAAGTCGAGGTTGCGCGTCACGTCTGCGCGCTGGCCCGTGTCAGTGTGGTGACAGCCGGTACCGAGGGAACGGGACACATGACCGAGGCCGATTGGCTGACAGCCGCCTTCGAAGAACACCGTGATCACCTGCGCGCGGTAGCGTACCGGATGCTGGGCTCGACGGCCGACGCCGACGACGCGGTGCAGGACACGTGGCTGCGCCTTACTGGCGCGGACACGAGCGAGGTCGAGAACCTCGGCGCCTGGCTCACCACGGTCGTAGCGCGAGTCGCGCTGAACATGCTCCGGGCGCGGCGCCACCGGCGCGAAGAGCCGGTTGGCGACTCCTGGTCACCGTCGGCGGAAGCAGCGGCCAGCGCGGCTCCGGCTGGGGCAGCAGCCCCGAGCCGCGCGAGCAACCCAGAAGACGAGGCCGTCCTCGCGGACTCGGTGGGCCTCGCCTTGCTGGTCGTGCTCGACACGCTCACGCCGGCCGAGCGGCTGGCCTACGTGCTGCACGACATGTTCGCCATGCCATTCACCGAGGTGGCAGCCGTGCTCGGACGCTCAGTGCAGGCGACGCGGCAGCTCGCGAGCCGGGCGCGGCGACGGGTGCAAGGCGCGCCTGGCCCGGACCGCGCCGCCGATCTCAGTCGGCAGCGGGCGGTTGCCACCGCATTCCTGACCGCGGCGCGCGGCGGTGACATGGCCGCCCTCGTGGCGCTGCTGGATTCTGACGTCACGCTCACTGCCGATGCCTCGATCGGCCCGGCTGGCCGGCCGATGCAGCTGCACGGCGCTGCCAGAGTCGCGCGGGGCGCGGTGCTGTCGGCCGACCGCGCAGCGATTTCGCAACTGGCGCTTGTGGATGGCGCCGTGGGCATCATCTACGCCCCGGCCGGCCGGCTCCAGATCGTGCTGGCCTTCACCGTCAGCGCTGAGCGCTTGATCACCGCCATCGATCTGATCGCCGATCCGGACCGGCTGGCGCGACTGAACCTCGCGGTCCTGCCGGCGTAGATGCGGTCACGGGATGGTGCTGACCTGCTGATCCTGCCACGGGCGGTCGGAGTCCGGGTAGACGTAGCGACCGCCGCGCAGCAAGGACGCGACCCCGGCGACGGCGGCTAGGCCCGCAGCGACGGTGAAGACGAGCACGAGTCCGTGGTGGAACGGCCCGGAGATCAGCTCTGGGAAGAACACCCGGCCAGTCAGCACCTGCTGGCTGGCGGCGGGCAGCCCGGTCAGGACACCGCGCGCAGCGAGCAGGTGCTGCACGGGGTTGACGCCGAGCACGGCGGCGAACAGCGACGACACCGGCGGCAGGCTCCCGATCTGGTGCGCGACAGTATGCGGCACGCCGTGCTGGGCCAGGCCGCGGGTGAGTGTCTGCGGCAGCGTGCTCGCCAGGCCCGCGATCATCAGCGAGAAGAAAACCCCGATCGACAGTGCCGTGCCTGAGTTTTGGTACGTCGAGCGCATGCCGGACGCCGCGCCGCGGTGACGGGCGGGGACGCTGCTCATGATCGAGGCCGAGTTCGGGGCGGCGAACATGCCGCCGCCGATCCCGTTGGCCAGCGACAGCAGCGCGAAGGTCCAGTACGAGAAGTCCACGGGCAGCAGCAGCAGCCCGATGAAGCTGGCGCCGAAGATGGCCATTCCCGCTGTGGCGAAGCCACGCGCACCGAATTTGTCCGACAGGGCGCCTGACACCGGGCCGGCCACCAGGATCCCGGCCGTCAGCGGCAGCAGGAAGATGCCGGCCCAGAAGGGCGTGTCCGAGTAGGCGTAGCCATGCAGTGGCAGCCAGATGCCCTGCAGCCAGATGATCAGCATGAACTGCAGTCCGCCGCGCGCGATCGCCACGGTGAGGCCGGCCACGTTCCCGGCTGTGAATGCCCGGATGCGAAACAGGCTGAGCTGGAACATGGGCTCGGCGATCCTCGACTCGATCACCGCGAAGGCGATCAGCAGCAGGACGCCCGCGATCAGCAGCCCGTCGACCGCCGGGTTGGTCCAGCCCATTGCGTGGTCCCCGTACGGCTGGATCCCCGCCGTCAGCGCGACTAGGACGGCGCCCAGTCCTCCGGCGAACGTGAGGTTGCCCCACCAGTCGATCCGACTGCGGTGCCGCTCGCCGGTTTCGCGCAGCTTGCGGTAAGCCCACACCGTCCCGAAGACACCGACAGGCACGTTCACCCAGAACACGGCGCGCCAGTCCAGAGCCGCGAGCACGCCGCCCGCAACCAGTCCGATGAACTGCCCGGCGATGGCGGCCACCTGGTTGATGCCAAGCGCGAATCCGCGCCGGTCGGCCGGGAACGCGTCAGTCAGGATGGCTGCCGAGTTTGCCGTCAGCATGGAACCGCCCGTGGCCTGCAGCAGGCGCCAGCCGATCAGCCAGAGCGCCGCCCGGCTGCCGGCGAACGGGTCGAAGGACAGCAGGATCGATGCCGCGGTGAAAACCGCGAAGCCGGCGTTGTAGATCCTGACCCGGCCGTACATGTCACCAAGGCGGCCGAGCGTGACGACGAGCACCGCCTGCACCAGCCGGTATCCCATGATCATCCACAGCAGGTAAAAGATGTTGCCGGCGGCGAGCGGGTCCAGATGGATGCCGCGGAAGATGGCCGGCAGCGCGATGATGACGATCGAGCCGTCGAGCGCCGACATGAACACGGCCGCGGTCGTGTTCGCCAGCGCCACCCATCGGTAGCGATCGCCGCTACCCGCGGCTGGGTCCTCGGCCATCACCCTCCTCGGTCGCGCCGGCCGCCGGGCGCTCGGCCCTCAGATGTTCTCGGCCAGGCGCTCGATCAGCGGGGCGGCC
>Ga0187805_10000272_pt1 | contig 16265 bp, 16 predicted proteins | sample NC_wetland_sal_i_6_FD_132965 | JGI IMG/M metagenome (GOLD analysis project Ga0187805, IMG submission 132965) | Wetland sediment microbial communities from Neuse River Estuary, North Carolina, USA - Control_5 | ecosystem: Environmental > Aquatic > Freshwater > Wetlands > Sediment | place: USA...
AGACGAGAAACACAGGGGAAAGAAGAACTCACCAGCTACACAGCGACACTAAGCCGTATGATGCTGGACAAGGGTGGTCAGTCCCCGCGACGGAAAACCTTGCAAAAAGCAACGAATCTACTTCGGCTGGCGGAAAGCATGAGCCAGGTGATATCCTTGAGTAAAGAATCCAACAGAGCACTCCTCACAGGTATACCTCTCTCAATCAGCATGCGGAGGAAAAACGAACGAATGACCCCTGAGACATCCAATGGGCTGCTCATCACAGCACAATGGACAGCGGCAGCACGAGCACGCGAAACGGAACGTCCCGATGCGCTCTTTTCTGATCCATGGGCAGCACAACTTGCAGGAGAAGGAACAGCCTGGTTGGAACGCCAACCGTCTGAGGCAGGACTCGCGCCGGTCCTGCGAACGCGTTTCTTCGACGATCTGATTAGCCAGTGTCTCCAACAGACCACGATCAACCGGATGAGCGTGGCTGGGTCTACGACACGTTGATCAACCTGTATCATCTCTCCCATGATTCGTTTTACCAGCAAGAGGCACAAACGGAAGTGATGTACCCGGATACGGCGCACTTCCACCGCTCTCTTGGGGCCTACTACAAGACCAGTTCCAGCCATCCCCATGGCTACTATCCGGTGGATGAGGCCCTCGAAGCCGGCGCTGCTTTGCTGCAAGCAGGTTCCCTCTTCCACCATTCGCAGTGGAGCAAAGATGGCAAGGCCATCCTGGCCTTTGTCGAGAAACATGCGTTCCTGAGTCACTCTCACGTCTTTGCCTCCTACATGGACAATGTGCTGTTCCCGAATGGCAAGCTCAACCCGACAGAAACGTTTTTTCACGGGATCGATCAAGGGGGTCAGATGATCAATGAGGGGCGGATTACTGCCGTGCTGGCCGGTCAAGAAATCTTATCCTTCCTGGATGCCTACACGGTCACCCATGATGAATCCCTTCTCGATAAAGCCCAGGAACTGCTTGCGCCCTTCAGAACACATCCCAATGCGCTGGGATTGTGGGATAGTCATCACCTGGGCTACTACGCGGCCCTGACCTTTCCCGGCAAGACCATCGCCCATCCGGGCACACCGGTGCTCTCCAAGAAAACGAAAGAAGGAGGGCAGCAACTGCTCATGCTGGAAGCCTTCCAGGTGGCCAACACGCTTACCGATGGGACCTATACCAGCGTGGTGACAGCGACGCACAGCAGGTGGCCGTCACTAAAGCCTTCTACGCAGCAGGGCACGGGTACCTTGACCAGGAGACCGCCGACTGGAGGCCGCTTGTGCTACAAAGCAGCGACAACCCAGGTGAGACCGAGGATTGAGTGACGTCGGAGGCCATGGGTATTTCTTTAGAAGCCTTGCAATCCTTACCAGTAGCTCCCTCTGACAACCCCAATACACCAACGGCGATTCCGACCGTTGGGGGATAGGTTCTTCGCCGACACCAGAGGTGCGTCCAGGTACCCCGTTGGTGGAAAGGTATCCATACCAGATGGGACCTGCTACGGGGAACAGCTTACTGCGAAGGAATCTCTCGCGAGCCTCGCACTTGTGCTAGCGAGCCTCGCAGGTTTGAGCATGTCGAGTGGTTGCCTCTAAGGAACAGCCTGGCCTGCACTCTCCCTTTGACTGAAGAGCGTCTTCTACACAGACACATAAGGGAGGAAAACGATGTTGATCCATGCCGATGATGTTGAAGAACAGATGCGGGATGGGCAGGTGGCCACCACCATGCTAGAAGCCGTGCCGCTTGTCCTTGAGGCAAGCAGCCATCCTTGTGGGATCTGTGTCACCCTGCAGATCGGGGTCGGGATTGGAGGTGGTGGAGAAGGCTTTGGTCTGATCGTGACACGAGTGGACGCGCACCTGGAGGATCTCTGCGCACAACTGGGTTATGCGGTCAGTGATCTCATCTGGCATACCAACCAGATCACTGCTCCAGAGGAGAGAATGGCCCCGTCTTCGCCGGGCGGAGAGACCAACAGAGCACTGGGTGTATGCTCCTCATGCGGCTTGTCGAGCGAGTAGTTGAGAGAAAGGAGATCGTATGCACTGCGAGATTGCCACCTGTCAACCCTTCTGGACGCAGGAAGGACCTCTGGCTCTGAATGACCAGTTCTTGCACCAAACGCTTACTATGCATGGCATCAGCACGGAGTGGGTGCCCTGGGAAGACCCTCACTACAACTGGTCCCGAGCTGATCTCGTGCTCCTGCGCTCAACCTGGAATTACTATCTCCACTATCCAGTGTTTCTAGCCTGGTTGAGCAGGTGACCGCAGGAAGTCACCTGCTCAATCCGCTGCCGGTAGTGCGGTGGAATACCCAGAAACGACGCTATCTGCCGGACCTGGCCATGGACGGCCTTCCCTCCATCCCCACGTATTGGCTGGCAAAACGCTCGTCCGCCAATCTGGACCAGATACTCTCCACGCTGGGATGGAACAGAACCGTCCTCAAGCCGTCGATTGCGGCTAATGCCTATGGCACCTGTGTGGCCGAGCGCAGGAAGAGGGAGTCAGTCGCTCGTGGCCAGCAGCATCTCGACCATTTTCTCAGGCGGCAGGATATGGTGGTGCAACCATATTTGGCCAGTATGGAACGCTTCGGTGAGCGCAGCCACGTCTTCATCAATGGCTCCTGGTCCCATGCGTTTGCCCGTATGCCCTTTCACACGCTTACCTCAGAGGAGTTGAGGGGTTCTTTCCCACACACAAGAGTTTGGCGAAACGGTCACCCGCTTTCTTCCTGTAGAACGGTACAACAGCAGATGCTTCTCTCAACTCATTCTGTCCACGATACTTCCTGCTTGGTGGATACCAGCACCGTCCCTGGGATATACGCGAGATCGGGAAGTCCAACAGAGTAAGAAGGTGGTTCAACCCCCAATCCTCGCAGGGTGGCTAGAGGACCTTCATGAGAGGGGAACCTGGCTAAGGCGGTAGCTTGCTCATTGCGAGGGAGGCTCGCAAGTCCGGCTTCCGCATCAGGTCTGCCTTCCGCATTCAGCGTCATGATGCGTCCATCAGGGAGAGGAATCATTTCAATCGTTCCCTCAACGATCTGTCTCAACTCTTCATACTCGAAGTGATCGCCGTTGGCAGGATGAACTTGCTTGCTTGTCCCATCGGGATAGAGTATCAGTGCCATGGTCATTCGTCCTTTCAGGCAATTATGCCCGCTCGTGCGGTGTGGTGTCGCTGCCATCGCGTAAGCGATGTGTATCCTCGTCGGCCTTCTAGATTGTCTGGCGCCGTACGCCCATGTCACGCGAGGCTGAGCGTAGGCGCATTACCTCGACTGTATCCTCGTCGTCATAGGTATAGACACAGGTCACAGGCGGCTTTTCTGTTTTTTGTCCTTCGCTTTCAGCCGTCGCAACTTTTGCGGCATTCCTCAGGTAGCCCTGCTTAACAGCCTCTTGCCTCTTTTGCCAGTAACGATCTATAGGTTCAGCAGAAAGCCAGGCGAGCCACTTCTCGGAGCGTTCGGTATCATCTGGAGAGTCGCCTTCTTGCACCCGGCATCATTCACCTTGACCGCATCACGTGGGCCGTGCTATAAAACCACCCTGTGAGGACATACCCGGTTCTGGTCATCGACAAGATACATAGGGAGGAAAGGCGACGTTGTCCAACGTATGAACGGATGTGCCACGTAGCCAGTACAGCATCCATTCAACTGGTCGACCAGGTCTACTGCCAAAATCTTGGCCGAGTGCGAAGCTCAGGTGGCTCCCCTTCCAGCAGCCTGATTGTCGGCCCTTTTCAATGCCGTGCTGTCCTTCGTCCTCCCTCTTCTAGAAGACGATGAGCGGCTTGAGGACCCCATCGAGTTTTTTGTCCATGATCTCGAAAGCTCTCTCCATCTCGTCAAATGAGAAGGTATGGGTTGTCATGAGCGTGGGATCGACCCGCTTCATCTCCAGCACCCGCAGGAGGCGTTCCATGCGCAACCGGCCACCAGGACACAGGCCGGTCGTAATGGTCTTTTCCGCCATGCCGACTCCCCACTCGACGCGTGGGATATGCACAAAGTCACCCTGACCGTGGTACCCTACATTCGAGATGGTGCCCCCGGCTTTCGTGACTTTGATCGCATTCTGGAAGGTAACATCGGCCCCCAGCGCCTCGATGGCTGTGTCCACCCCTTGTCCTGCGGTCAGCTCGAGGATGCGCTGGACCACGTCCTCTTTGGAGAAATCAGCAATCACATCGGCCCCATAGGTGCGCGCAAGGTCCTGCCTGCGGGGGACCGCTTCGACTCCAATGATCAGCCCGGCCCCGCGCAACTTCGCCCCGACGGTTGCCATCAGTCCCACCGGCCCCTCGGCGAAGACAGCTACCGTTCCTCCAATAGGAATATTGCCGTTCTCTGCGCCCATGAAGCCGGTCGAGAGCATATCGGCGCAGTAGACCGCTATCTCATCAGGCACACTGGCAGGAATACGGGCCATATTCGCGTCGGCCTCGTTGACATGAAAGTACTCGGCAAACACGCCATCCTTCGTATTGGAGAATTTCCATCCTCCCAGGGGTGTGCCAGATTGGGAGGAGTGACCGGCTTGCGAGGCGAGATCACCCCAATCCGGGGTGATCGCACCAACCAGGACGCGATCACCTGGTTTGAAGAGCTTCACGTTACTGCCGACCTCATGGACAACGCCAACCGCTTCATGTCCCAGGGTCAGGTTCTCTCGTGGTCCAATGGCCCCGCCGACCGTATGGGAGTCCGAGGTACAAATGAGGGCTCTGGTCGTCTTGACGATGGCATCATTTGGACCCGGTCGGGGAATGGGTTTCTCCATGAAGCCCACCTGTCCGATAGCTTTCATGACAAACGCTTTCATGCTCGTTCCTTTCTTTGCTTTGCTACATCAGAGGGCATTTCGTAACTCAAAAAGCCCGCATGCCGCTCCAACTAGCATAAAGTGCGAAGCGTGGGAAGGCATCCCCAGAACTCTCTATTTTCGCAGCCAGTAAAAAAAGCATATTCTGATTACGCCACACATATGCCATAGTGCAAATGCACTATGCATTCTACGAGCCTCTGGGGAATAGCTTTCTCGCGTCGTATCGACGACAGTGATTCTGAGGCCATGGGTTGTGTACGTTTTCGACGAGACCATGAGACGCATGATGGAGAAAGGAAGGAAGAACTCGTATGGCTCTCGGTCCACTCGAGTACCTGGTCGTTGGTGCGGAAGCCGGGTACTTCGTCGACCGCCTCCCGTTCCGTGAGCAATCCACCTGGAATCATCACGGGTTCTTGACCTCCGCGGAGTGCTTATGACGGTGTCACGGTGGCTTCCCGGCGCACGCCTGCTCGCGAGCTACCGGATCTCATGGGTACGCCGCGACGTGGTCGCCGGGATCGTGCTGAGCACACTGCTGGTGCCGCAAGGAATGGCCTACGCCCAGCTCGCTGGTTTGGCGGCGATCACCGGCCTCTACACCATGATCCTGTGCCTGATCGGCTATGCCGCGTTCGGACCCTCGCGGATCCTGGTGCTCGGCCCGGACTCGTCGCTGGGGCCGATGATCGCGGCCTCGATCCTGCCGATCCTCGGCTCCAACGGCAGCCCCGAACGCACGATCGCCTTGGCCTCAATGCTCGCGCTGATCGTCGGAGCGATCATGATCGTCGCCGCGATCGCGAAGCTCGGGTTCGTCGCTGACCTGCTCTCAAAGCCGACGCAGATCGGCTACATGAACGGTCTCGCATTGACGATCCTCATCGGACAGCTGCCTAAGCTGTTCGGGTTCTCCGTCAGCGCCAACGGGCTGATCAACGAGGCGTACGCATTCGTGCACGGGCTCGCCTCGGGTGAGGCGGTCGGCGCCGCCGCTGCGATCGGCCTGGTCAGCCTCGGGCTGATCCTGGCGCTCGGACGCTGGCTGCCGCGGATCCCGGGCGTGCTCGTGGCGGTCGTCGTCACGATCGCAGCATCAGCGGCGCTCGATCTGGCCGACTATGGCACCTCGCTTGTCGGAACCCTTCCCAAGGGGTTCCCACCGCTGACCGTGCCAAGCATCGAGTCCGTGTCCGATCTCCCATTGCTGATCGCGGGAGCGCTGGGGATCGCGCTCGTGGCCCTCACCGACACGATCTCCACCGCCTCGTCTTTTGCCACCCGCACCGGGCAGGAGATCGACGGCAACGGCGAGATGATCGGGATCGGTGTCGCCAACGTCGCCGCCGGTTTCTTCCAAGGCTTCCCGGTAAGTACGAGCGGGTCGCGAACCGCAGTCGCCGAGCAAGCCGGCGCCAAGACGCAGGTCACCGGGTAGTCGGAGCCGCGGCGATCATGCTGATGCTTGTGTTCGCGCCTGGGCTGCTGCGAAACCTCCCCCAGCCTACACTCGCCGCTGTCGTGATCGCCGCATCACTCTCGCTGGCCGACCTCCCCGGAACCATGCGGCTCTGGCGTCAGCGTCGGGTCGAGTTCCTGCTCTCGATCACTGCATTTCCTGGTGTGGCTCTGCTCGGCGTCCTCCAGGGCATCGCGGTCGCCGTGGCGCTCTCGATCCTCAACGTCTTCCGACGAGCATGGTGGCCTTACCAGACCATACTCGGCCGCGTCCCAGGGTTGCCCGGCCATCACGACCGGCAACAGCATCCCAACGCTGAGGAACTACCCGGCCTCGTGATCTTCCGGTTCGACGCACCCCTGTTCTTCGCCAACGCCCGCACCTTCCGCGACCAGATCCGCCGCCTCGCAGCAGCTTCGCCACAACCGCACTGGATTCTCATCGCCGCCGAGCCGATCACCGACGTCGACACCACCGCCGCCGACATGCTCTCCGACCTCGACGAGGAACTCAACGCCAACGGCACCTCCCTCGTGTTCGCCGAACTCAAGGACCCCGTCCGAACGAAGCTCGAGCGCTACGAACTCATCGGCCCCCTCAATCCAGATCACTTCTTCCCCACCCTCGACACTGCGCTCGACACCTTCTGTCAGCAGACCGGTGTTCACTGGGCCACGCCCAAGCAAACCGACACAGAGGCCAAGTAACTCGCGTCAGCTGCGGCTGCCGACCTGGCCAGCGCCCACGACAACCTCTCCACCATTCCAGAGTATGGTGATGAGCGAAACGTGTATTATACTCATCGTGAATGTCCAGTTGGCAGACATATAAAGCTCGACTCATCGAGGCCTGAAATCCTTTCTCGAGCAGAGCTGCTCGCGTTTTCTCTGCCCCATATTGACTGCCTTGATCGGAATGCCAAATGGTTCCAGGGGCGCTGAACTGCACCATACTCACGGTGGAGACGACCAGCTCGGCTTGCATGCGGTAGTCGAAAACCAAGGAAAGACCTGTGCCGGGTGCGCTTCCACAACGCAAAGCAGCCTCGGAGCCGCGTTCCATCGGCCAGACGAACCTCAAAGATGTCCGAAAACAGGATTTCTGTCGCCGCCGTCTCCTGCAGGGTTCGCACCAGGTTGGGGACAATCGTCGCCGCTTTGCCTGGATAGACAGAGCGTTTGCGAGTGCCTCGAGCCGTGATCCCGTACTTGTGCATCACCCGTCTGACCCGGTTCTTGCCCATGTGCAAGAGCGCTGCGAGCTTGCGATGTCCCAAGGTATCATCTTGCGCGTATCAGTTGCTCAATAACCACGGCCACTGCTTTATCTTTCGTGGCCTGGCTCGATTTCCAGTAGTAGCTGGCTCGAGCAAACGAGAGCGCTCGCGCTAGCTGGCTTTTGCTAGAGGGGCCATTGGGCGGCGTCAATTGGGCTGCCAGTTCTACCTTCTCTGAGGCCTTCAGTTGCCCAAGAGCCCCTGCACTTTTTTTAAGCTTTCGTTCTGCACGGTCAGCTCGCCAATGATCTTCTTGAGCTCATCAGGCGATTCGCCTGGCTGGTACCCTTGAGCTTGTGCTTTCTTTTTGGGATTGCGCTTGTCGGTGAACAGCAGAGGCAAATTGCTCTGGAACTCCTGTCGCCAGCGATGAATCATGGAATTAGACACCCCAAACTTCTTGCGCACCGCTTCAATCGTGGTATCCCGTTGGTAACTTTCCAGCACCACTTTGGCGCTTCCACTCCGGTGGATACTGCTTTTTCTGGTTCATTGATCTCTTCTCTCTTTCCTGATTGTCTCCTCTCCCTCCTTCTTTTGTCTAGTATACCAGAGACTGGACACCTTGCTTACGGCTTCTAGCTGTATCTACGGCCAAATTGCTACAGCTCGAAAGCTACCTCCAGTTGCTGGAAGCTTGCTAGTTTTCCTATACTTGAGAACGGCTACTACCGCTCAATCAATCCTCTTGCCTGCAAAGTAGTAGCCTAAGTACATCCAAGCGACTTTTTTGGGATTGTCTGTGCCTGCCGAGCAGGTTTTATCCTGCGTTTGTTGCTTGATTGTTCTCAGTACTGCTTTGTTCGTTTCGATTCAGTCAGCTCTACAAGCCTGCTGGCAGAAACTGCTTTGTGGCAGTCACTGCAAGAGCAATGAGCTTGCCAGCAGGCTCACCGTGAAAACTGCTTTAGAGAAACGTACAAAGCAGCACTAGTTCGTGCCTTCGCCAGGCCGGCCATCCTCACACAAGGATGGCCTCACCCACGTTTTGAGTTGCGCGTGAAGCGCAGCAGCTCCCACGATGGGCCCTGGATCGATGGGAAGCACCACCGGGTACAGCACGAATGGCTGCGTCTGCGGGCCACCTAGCCCGCCGTGGCTTCCAACCAGCTCCTCGAAAGCGGCCACTTCCTCGGTCTGCGGGCGATACAAACTCATCACTAGAATGTCAGGCGCGTTTGTAAAGCCATCCGTCCGCTTCAGATGGGCTGCCGCATTGGGGCCAAAGCAAGCCAGCGGATTCTCTCCCACCGCATAGCCATGCTCCAGGTAGTAGATGCCCTTTGCTCCAAGCACCAATCCTCCTTCGGCCTCAGAATGTACGAGCAGAAAACTGATGCCATCGTGCTGGATCAATCCTAAAAGCAGCCCGGGAAAACGCTCGCTCAGTTGCTCATAGCTCAGGCGTGCCGGGGCATCTGTGAACGAGATCAAGCCCAGATTCCCCGAGGCGAGTACCACCACCTTCCTCCCACTCAGCTTCTGGTTGAGTTGCTCTTGGGTGGCCTCGCCTTTCGGGCCAAGGGCTACCTGCCCATCATGCATCTGCTCTCGCAGAGCGTGTCGAACAAGTCGCGTTGTACGGCTATCCTTCCGCAGCGCTTCGGTCAGGGCAGCACTAAGACTGTCCCAGCCTTCATCGGGGTCCATCTGACCTGCAACACGGATGTTGCTCTGTGCAATGAGGTGTTCCACTAGTTCCTCTAACGACTGGCCATAGCGTTGTTTGAAGGTTGCACCCTGACTTTGACCATGATCAGAGAGCACGACCAGATGATAAGGTCGAGGCGCTCGCTGCGCCGCGCGTTCCAACTGTGCAAACAGATGATCGAGTTTCTTGAGTACTTTGAACGCATCTGGCCGCCTGATGCCGGAGTGGTGTGCCACCTCGTCATAAGCAAAGAGCGTACTATACACTTTGGGCATTCCCCGGAACATGTCTGCCAGCAACATGAAGAGACTGGCCTCCTGTAAAAAGACGGTCGTACCGGCGCGCACGAGGGCATATTTAAAGGTCCGGTGGATGCGTGGTTGGACGTCGTGGCGGCGTTGTTGCCATGCCTGGTAGCGCTCGCGCACGACATCGACGAGAAACAGGCCGAGGGTGCGTGCAACGGTGTAGGGATTCGTGAAGTAGAGAAAATAGCTTTGCTGTCCCCTGCTGCTGGTATCACCCATTTTGCTGTATGTGCCCAGGCAATCCGGGGCATCTCCGGAGAAGACATTCCAGCGGCTGCCGCCATCGGGGGCCAGTAACCCGTCCCCGCTCGACAACCGGTGCTCTAGTGCACGTGCGGTTGCTACTTTACTGGAGACCATGAGCTTCTGCTGCTGCTTATCGTACCAGCGGAAAGCGGGAATCTCTGCATTGTTTCCCAGCAGAATCCCCGCCTGACTGGCGGAGGTTTGCGAGGACAGATCTGGTTCCCAGCATTTGAGCTGATGCGTTCCCCCCTCCAGCCAGCGCTTGAGCGTGGGCATATAGCCCCGGTCAATAGCGGCGCGCAGGATAGGTTCGGCAAGTCCATCAATTTCAAGGAAGAGGATACCCGGTTGCGTGGAACGAGGCGTCTTGCTATACCGGCGGCTAAGCGGCTGGGTGACAAACCGGTGGTAGGCGCGATCATCCTGGAGCGAGAAGAGAGCGCCGAGGAAGGTCGTGCCCAGTGTCATACACAGCGCTACCAGAATCGCGTCCCAAATCCCAGAAACCTCCAGCGCCCCCGGATGCAGAAGATTCACAAGATTCACCGCCAGGATGACCACGACCCCCGTCAGGAAGAAGGTCAGGAGAGGGAAGAGGACCGGGTGAAGCCGGGCTGCACCCCAGTACAGGAGCCGCCAGACTAATGCCAGCACCAGCGTGACGATCACGCCTCCAAGGACGGCAGCGCCGAAGCTGTGTACTTGTATGCCTGGCACGAGCCAGGCAAGCAAAGCAAGGAGTAGTCCTTGTAAGAAGGCAAAAATGAGAAACCAGAGAATCCATTGTATCACACGATTCATAATTGCTCACCTTCCCATGTTGCGACCATACTTGTTTTGTCATTACAGGCGGGAGCATGCGTATCACAGTTCCCAGTGTACTAGCCCGGGAACGAAAATACATCCTGTAAACGCACTATTTTTGAGGTATCTCCCGGATAAGCAAATACTAGTGCTCAGTTCCTTAAATACGATAACAAAAGAGTCTGCGATAGTGACGATGATCCTTGGGAGGACGTCCCCAGACCCAGGGTTTGGCCCGCAGGTTGAGTTGAGCGGTCGCCACACGGGTGGCTTGCTCAATCTCCTTGGGGTTGGCAAAACTCTGCCCAGCAAGCGCATCACGGCGGAAGAGGCGCCACCAGCCCTCTTGCAAGTTGAGCCGAGCCTGCTCCGGTGGGAATAAAGACGTGATGGAGGCGCGGATGCTCAGCCATCCAGGCCTGGGTCTGAGCACTGCTATGGCTACTGAGATTATCCGTGATAAGGAAAATGTCGCCCGTCGGATTGTCGGCTTCGATGTCGGCAAGCAGAGCGATGTAGTTGGTCGAGTTGCGCGCAGCGCATCTGGTTAATTCCTTGCCATCGCGCACGCGCGGCGCTCCATACACCCAGGTTTTCTCAGGGTCGCGACTGTAATCCAAGGGTGCTTTGATGCGGTGACCCGCGGGGGACCAGAAAGGCGGCTGGCGGAAAAGTGCGGGGAACTACTGACTAAAGTATCGTCGGTGCAGACGGTCGTCGACCCCTCGGGCGGCTCGGTGTAATGGGTGACGACCGCCGTTCTTTTGGGACGAAGTCCTTGTCATTGCTGGTGCCCCAACTATGGGTGTGACGCCAGCGCACCCCTTCTCGCAGATAGATGCGCCGGAGTCTTTCTGCGTTTGACCTGGGTCCCGGCTTCTTTGGCGGCCTGGGCCAGCGCATTGAGGGTCCATTGGGCTGAACCCTCCTCGTCTCGGGCTACCATCGTCCCATCGGCTTGTGTCTCCAGGTGCCCAGGCGGCGCTTGCTTGACAAAGGCGAGAATCCGGCTGCGCTCCCGTTCCGTCAACCTCGGCTTGCGCCCCGATCCAGGCCGCATTCCCAGGCCAGCGACCCCTTCGAGCGTGAACCGCTTCAAATGGATGCGCACTGTTTGTGGATGGCAACCCAACTCAGCCGCGATCTCGTTGGGCGTCTTGCCAACCCAGCTCAAAAGCACCATCTGGGCGTGAAATTTCCAATCAGCGGGCGCGTGATAGCTCTTGGCCAGTTTGCGCACCAGGCGTTCTTCCTGCGTATCTTGCGCTGCTCGCGCTTTTACCTGCTTCGTCACACCACTCTTTCTGGAGTGATCAGGTCAAGCAGGATCGGGTAGACCAGGGCAGTTTGTTGCTGCTGCTGGTTCGGGTCAATCAGATCGTGAATCAGGTGGTATGAGTCGTCGAACTCATACGTGTCGAACCTCTGCATGCCGTTGGCTCGCCAGCGCTGAACCAGTTTCTGGGTGATCGTGTTATTCACCGCAGGGTCAGCGGCGTTGGTGATCACCACGATCGACTGCGCAGCTGGCTTCGTGGTCCTGGCTGCATCATAGACGGAGAAGCCCAGGCGCATCGCTTGTGCCAGCCCACGCGTGGCAAAACCATGATAATTGTGGCCCACCGCCCCCGTAAAGGGCTGAAACCGCTGCGTCATAAGATTGGGCATCAAGCGAAACACGTCCATCACGAGTCGGCTCACCCTGACGCCCAACTTGCGACTGATGGTGAATTCGGGCGTGATGAGCACCGCCAGATCGACATCCGCGCGGTGCTGCGCCACCCAGGCAGCCATCGTCCCGCCCACGGAAATTCCGAGGTAGGTAACGTGCCCGCCGAGCCCACGCGCCATATCCACCATGTCTGCGCAACAGTCACGCAACTGCTCCGCCGTGACGTCCTTGAGCGTGGTAGTTTCAGGGTCGGCGAGCCCATTGCCAGGCATGCGCGGGATGAGCACATTGTAGCCCCGTTCGTAGAACAGCGGGGCCAATTCCCGGAATTTCGCGGGGCAGTTGGTCATGCCGTGCATCAGAACGATGGTACGCTCCGTCTTCTGCCCATGCGTGAGCACCTTGGAGAGGCAGACCGGATTGAGCTCATCCATGGCCGCTTCCCAGGCTTGGATCTGTTCAAAACGTGCCATGGCTGCCTCATAGTCGGAAGCCGGATCGTCTCGATGGGTTTCCAGCTCATCAGGAGAGGCACGAATCAACACTTTGAGCACCAGAGCGGCACATGCCACGATGGCACCAATCAGCAAAACACCTTTCAGCTTCGATAATATAGGCATCTTGTGATCCCTCAACTCTCCTCAAATCTGTCTCTGTGACGATGTTTGTCGCCTCGTCACAAGCTTGCCCGCTGAGATGAAAAGCCGACGTACATCTTGGAGCATCTTATCCCACGTGTCATACAATTCTTGCCAGGAGCGCCAGCCATTCACACGCCAGGGAGGTGGGGTTCCTTGTATGTGTTTTGGAATCGTGAGCATGATCTCTTTGGTTGCCAGTTCGCGCTTTGACATCTGGTGCAGGTGGAGCGGAATCGTCGGGTTTTCCTCGATGACGTAGCTGCGGCCGGGGAGGGCATCATACCAGTCATTGGGCACCAGCCCCTCCACCGGATCGAGTAGCTCAGTGGCGCCGTACGCTCGCAGGATGTCATAGGCTACATCACTGCAATTGTGACGCACGACAGCATATGGTTGCCGGCTCTCCCATATCACGGTCTTCCAGGCATCTTTCGGGCGAGGCTGCGTGACATAAAAAACCTTATACTCATCATAGGTCATCAGCTGCTTCTGCATTGCCCTGATAGGATCCAGGGCATGCGCAGACCAGAATCCCGTATCCTGCGGCTGTGCCAGGGCTTTCCGCGACTCATTCTCGACCGAACCCGCGTTAAACCAGCCATTGGTCCACTCGAAGGTCCACCCGATATGCCCCAATCCGTTTGCCCCTGGACGCCGGACGAAGACGACCGCGCGGCGGGTGGTGGGAGGAAGATCAGCAGGCAAGTCCGCAGGGCTGTCTGGAGCCTTTAATTTCGGTGCACTGAAGAGAGACGGCACCAGGCGAAGAAGGAGACCTCGGACCAGCAGATAGATGCCATCGACCAGGGCATAGATGCTAATGAACATGACAACCAGGATCAGGGAGTAGGGCTCAACATGAGCGAGGAGAGACCGAAGAGCATTCAGAAGCAGAGCCAGACCAAAGAGCATCAAGAGGATGCCATAGAGCCAGGTGAAACCCTCGTATGTGTGCCAAGAATGCCGCGCATCGATGATTACCTTGACGCCTCTGAAGAGCATGCGGGCCGAGATAACGACGACGATCAAGAATACGGTTGCTTTGGGAACCACAAGGCTTATCAGGCCAAGTGCTATACTCACGATGCCGACAAGATAATTGAGAAATTTTCGTTGGGTTTCGCGTCTCCCCGTTGCAACCTTCAAAATATCAAGAACACCATCGAGAACCAGGTAGATTCCCAGGACATCTAGAAAGATGTTCAGCGTAAACGGGAGGAGGAGACCGAAGATGATGCTGACGACACCACGTACCACCTCCATCCACCAGAGCCTGGTATGAGAGGGTTCAGATTGCATCCTCTGTTTTGGAAGTGCCTCTTGCATAGTCAATCATACTGTCCTTGAGAGCTCCTTCTTCCACCTGACAATCGTCCAACTCGATCACAGGCATATGCCGCGTGATCAACCTGGAAGCATTTCGTTTCCCACAGGAGTGAGCTGTTTGGCTTTCTCTCCCTGATCAGTACCGGTACGCTTCATCTTTTTCATCGTCTGCTGCACCGTGCCTTTCGCATTCCCAGCGAACTGGGAAACGCGAGTAGTAGCTTGCTGGGCATACTGCTGGACTTGCTCTCGCTCTGGGAGAGCACCACACACCTGCTGAAAGCGTTCTTGCAAGAAGCGCCTCGGCTTTTCTCCACTCAGGAGAATAACGACCAAAATGCTGACAGCACTGACCCCAACTCAAATGAGGAGCCCTTTGACCAAAGGGTTCATGCTTCAATCTCTTTATCAGGAACGTTAGAAAGAAGTTGTCTGCAAGCTCAAGAGTCATCGAAAGGAAGCTATCATGATCTTCTAGTATAGGATAGGAAGTGTTGGTATGCATCCTCTGAATACACTATTTTTTCGGGTGAACACACCCATGTGCACCGCTCTGAACCAGGCGAGAACGAGAGGTGCACATGGGTGTGTAGTGTGTTTACACTAGTAGGTGTCTCATGACGTCGATGTAAATGCCAACGCCGACCTGCTGGAAGACCGAACTGGGCAAGTTCCGACGATGGCCATCGTGTGGTGGTTGCTCATTGAGCATCCCTTGCTTGATGTTCTGCTTGATCGCCGCCCAAGCACCAGGATAAGGAGAAGTATATTCCGCATTCTCACCACAAGTCGTCCATTGAATACGTTCATTGAACTGGAAGACGTATTGACCTACCAGAATGAGCAAGTAATGATATACTATGGCGGGTGTATGAAAAAGCTGTAGACAATCAACCGACCGTGTGGCCCTCCCCGCGGACGCGATAAATCGGGAACCCTGTCCGGGGGACAGGTATCCTACGCCCCCGTTGCAACAACTTTTTCATACACCCGGCGGTGATCGAGGGCTTGACTTCCACGCTCTTACGCTACGGAGTGTAAAATACGGATAGGAAATGGGTCTGTCTCACATTCCGTGACCAGCTCACGCGCTAAGGAGCATGCGTTGGCGTAGCAAATCGAAGTTCGCACGACCATACATTTGCCCTTGAGCTTATTCACTCTGCCCTCCGTTTGTCCGTTGCTCTGTTGCGTCGCCAAAGCAGCTCGGACAGCATCATAGTCCCGGTTGATCCCGGCGACAAAGCTTCTGAGTTCAGGGATGCCGCACGCCTGCGCCTCTTTAAGCCATCAAGGCAGGACGTTCACCTGACGCTGCGTCACCATCGTCCGAAAATCTTGCACCAGTTGGTAGGTGCTCCCCAGTTCTTCGTCCTCCAGACGTAAGGACTCAAGCTCTCGCACTTGCCACAGCATGAGTTTGCGCGGATCACAGAGGAAGAGCCAGACTGCCTCACGCGCCGACAGCGGCGCCAGACGCTTCCCTTGCGCTTGACACGCTTTCTGCTGCTGATAGGCTTCCCACCATGCAGGTTGCTCGCGCAGCGGTCTGAGGTCGTCATAGACCAGGGTTTCTCCTCCTTGATAGCTTCGTTCTCTCAGCTCGGAGAGCAGGCTTCTTGCCGTGCATTGCCCTGTTGCCCATCGCTCATGCAGGTACTCCTTAAACGGATCGAGCGAGCTTCCACGCTTGGTTCTGACAATTTCTGGGAAGGCCGGAGCCTTGATAGAGCGACGCACGGTATCGCGGTCCAGTCCAAGCAGCGTGGCAATGGCCACCTGGCTGACTCCCTGCTCATGCAGCTTGATCACTTCGTCATAGCGCTGTTTGCGCTTCTCGCGCCGGATTTGATGCTGGGCCTCGTGGGCGGGAGACAGCTTTAGCCCCACGGCAACCGGCTGGGCAGGTTCCGGCGCTGCCTCTGTATGGGCTTCGTGCGCCTGAATGGTCTGCTCCTCTTTCGCTGGCTCCCAGGTCGCCAGATGCTTGAGCTGTTCATGCTTGCGTTCAAACAAGCAT
>Ga0187805_10000273_pt1 | contig 16254 bp, 30 predicted proteins | sample NC_wetland_sal_i_6_FD_132965 | JGI IMG/M metagenome (GOLD analysis project Ga0187805, IMG submission 132965) | Wetland sediment microbial communities from Neuse River Estuary, North Carolina, USA - Control_5 | ecosystem: Environmental > Aquatic > Freshwater > Wetlands > Sediment | place: USA...
CCCGTCGATCCCGTCGGGCCCGTCGGGCCCGTCGGACCGGTCACCGTCGACGCGGCGCCGGTCGATCCAGTCGGCCCGGTGGGTCCGGTCGATCCGGTGGGCCCGGTTGCCCCAGCGCTGCCCGTGCTCCCCGTCGAGCCCGTGCTTCCCGTCGGACCCGTCGCGCCCGTGGCCCCGTCGCTTCCAGTCGGACCGGTCGCGCCGGTGCTTCCAGTCGGACCGGTCACCGTCGACGCGGCGCCGGTCGATCCGGTCGGTCCGGTCGGCCCCGTGGCGCCCGTCGGCCCCGTGGCGCCCGTCGCGCTGGCGGTGCCGGCTGGTCCCGTCGATCCGGTCGACCCGGTCGGTCCGGTAGATCCAGTCGTCCCCGACGCACCCGTCGCGCCGGTCGGCCCCGCGGGCCCCGGGCCGGTCGGCCCCGTCGATCCGGTGAAGCCCGTCAGCGCGCTCGGGCCGGTCGGCCCCGTCGATCCAGTCGAGCCCGTCGGTCCAACGCTTCCCGTCGCGCCGGTCGATCCGGACGAAGGCTCGATGACTCGAATGGTCATGCAGCAGCTCTCGACTGCGACATTACGTAGCTTCTCGAGCGAAAGCTACGAAGTGACGCGGGCCGAGATCTCAGTGCTCGCGCGGGCGCCCCTCGTCCTCGTCGTCCTCGCACTCGTCGCGCTCGTGGTCGCGCGAGTCGTGCCGTCGATGAACCGTGGCCGTGGTCTGCTGCGAGAAGGCCACGGAGTCGACGGCGCCCTCGCGGATCGCCCAGATCTCCCCCTTGTAGACGTCCGGCACGGTGAAGATCTCGACGGCGTTCGGGACGAGCCGGAGGCCCGTCGTCGCCGTCACGCCGCGCACGCCGACGCGGATGTTCGCGCCGCCCGTGTTCTGCACGATCGCCGTCCGGCGCGCGGGGTCCTCGTCGAGAAGCTTGACGGCCTTCGCGCCGACGGCCTTCTCCTCGCCGTTGTGCAGCTTCTCCGGCTGGTCGGCCACGACCACCGGGATCGATCGCGATGGGCGCTGGAGGCCGAGCAGCTCGACGCCCCGGCCGCTCGTCAGGGTGACGGCCTCGCTCTGGAGGAGGTCACCGCACTCGGGGTCCTCGTCGGGGAACTCGTACATCGCGAGCTTCTTGCCAGGCTGACTCGCGACGTTGACCTGAACGAAGCTGTTGGGTTTCGTCACGCCCCAAGGATGCCACGAGATCGAACTCAGATCCGCGTCACGATCGACGGCGGCGGCCGATCGCCACGCCGATCCCGACGCCGATCGCGAGGGCGAACGCGAACGCGAACGGCGACGCGCCGGCGAGGTACTGCCCGCGGCGACGCGGCCCGGGGGTCTCGACCTGCGAGCTCGGGATCCCTCGGACCTCGTCGACGATCTCGACGAGCTGCTCGATCTTCAGCTGATCGACCAGCCTCCGGCGCTCCTCGGCCGCGGCCGTGGCGACTCGATGGCGCTCCTCGGCCGCGGCGTCGGCGACCACGACGCCCGCCAGGAACGCCGACGCCTCGCGCCGCTCTCGTGCCTCCCGGATGTGGGGGAGCGCGTCCCCGATCCACTTCCTGCGCCGGACGGCGCGGACGACCGGATCTTCGTCGGCGACCTCGGGGAACAGCCGCACCGCGGTCATGATGTCGACGATGTCGTAGCTCGGCCACGACGGACCTCCGCCACCGCCGCGATCGATCTTGATCATCGGCGGTCGCCGCGTCGCCTCGGGCTGCGGCACGTTCTGGAGGTTCGCGATGATGGAGGCGAGCACTTAGCGGCTCCTGCGCCCGATCAGCGCCACGGCACCGATCACGCCGATCGCCAGCGCCGCGGCGACGAAGCCTGCTCCGCCGCGCTCGTACTTGTCATCGCGCGCACCTCGAGCGACGTCTGCCCTCGAGCGGGCAGACTGGTCGACGATTCCTCGGACTTCGTCGATGATCTCGACGAGCTGCTCGACCCTCAGCTGATCGATCAACCGATGGCGCTCCTCGGCCGCGGCGTCGGCGACCACGGCACCGGCCAAGAACGCCGACGCCTCCCGTCGCTCCCTCGCTTCCTTGATGTGGGGCAGCGCCTCGCCGATCCACATCCTTCGCCGAACGGCCCTGGCCACCGGGTTCTCGTCCGCGATCTCGGGGAACAGCCGCACCGCGGTCATGATGTCGACGATGTCGTAGTTCGGCCACGACGGACCTCCGCCGCCGCCGCGATCGATCTTGATCATCGGCGGTCGCCGCGCCACCTCGGGCTGCGGCACGTTCTGGAGGTTCGCGATGATGGAGGCGAGCATCGGGGAAGATCGCGGGGTGTCTCAGAAGTATACGATCAGGAGGACGCGATCTAAGATGACTCAGGTCCTACTGATGGCCGCCCTGCCCAAGTCCTGGCCGCCGATCGCGCGACGCGTCCTGCTCGACGCCGCGCGGTACTACTACCGGCAGATGAGCGAGCCGTTCCCCGTCCCCGACGTCGCCATGGAGAGGGCGATCGAGTGGGCGAACCGCGAGCTCGACGCGCGGGACCGCGAGGTCCGCGAGGAGGCCAGCGATCGGTGGATCGACCGCTGGGAGAGCGGGCAGCTCGACGCGGAGATGAAGAAGGCGATCGAGGCGACCTACGGCCAGCTCCGCCGCGCCGAGCGCGGGATCCGTTCGCACGGAGCACCTCGGAAGAAGCGCCTCGACGCCGAGATCGCGGAGGTCCTCGCGAAGAAGGCCGCGCGTTGAAGGGCGAGGTGTGATGAAGAACAGCGTCCGCGTCGTGCGAGGCCTGCGCCGCGTCGGGTGCAACGGGGCTGTGCCCAGAAAATACAGTTGGATTCAAGCGGCGCCGACCTAAGGAGAACCGTGGCCAAGAAGACTTCCGCCCAACTTCAACGAGAGATCAATCAAACGCTCGCCAAGCGCAAGCCGTCAAGCGTGTGGCCTGTGATCGGAAAGCACGGAGCCGGCACGTACGACGTGACCACGGCCGAGGGCGCTTACTGGATCGTCCCGGTGCCGACTGGATATCGCGTCGACTACAAGCCGTGGGATTCGAGCAATGAGATCGATCTTGGCACTACGTTCAGATCTCTACATCAGGCCCGAACGGCAATTACCAGGCATCACCGCGACCTTCTACAAGAAGGCGCTTTCCTCAAGGGCGGGCGACTACCCCGCAGCCTAGGTCGACCCCGACCGCCGCGAGGATGATCGCGCCGCACGTCAGCACGACCGATCCGACCGTGGCGCCGATGCCGAGGTGGACGGCGGGCATCACAGACGACCGGCAGCTTGGCGATGGCCTCGACACCTGACCAGGACGCCGTGAGTCGACACCTTGCCAGCCCGCCCTGCTCGCGCGAGACTTCGCGCATGAGCGTCCAGCAGCCCCACGGCATCAAGTACCACCTGCCCGACGGATCCGGCGTCGTGCTCGAGCGCTGCTGCGTGACGTGCGACGCCATGAACGGCGGCGTCGTCTGCCCGGTGTGCCGCGGCCTCTACTGCGGGACGCCGTGCTACGGCCAGCACGCCGCGGCGTGCCGGGCCGCGCATCCCGAGGAGACGCTGCGGTGGCAGTCCTCCGACGCCTATCGACACCTCGTGCTCGGGCCGCAGGGCCCAAAGATCACCGTCCCGAGACCCGCGTCGTCGTGAACAAGAGCGCGAGCCCCCGCCCTCGTCCTCGCTGCCTGCACGGCGAGGCCTGGGACGCGTGCGTCACGTGCAGACACACGACGTGGTGCGAGGACTGCGGCGATCGGATCGAGCTTGAGCTCGACGACGAGCCGCCGGACCCGCGGGAGACCGTCACGTGCGCGAGGTGCGTCGACCGGATGATCGGCAGGAGTGTCGCGTGAACCGCATGCCCGGCTGGCTCGTCGTCCTCCTGCCGCTCGCGCGCTGCGGCTGCCACTTCGCCGATCGCTGCCCGTGCTGGCCGGACAGCTACGTCGGCAAGTTCCGCGGCAGGACGATCGCGTGACTCACCCGCTCTCGCAGGACGAGTACGACGCGATCTATGCGCGCGTCCCCAGGCTGTGCGTCGAGCTCGTGATGGTGGAGCCATCCGGCGTGGTGCTCACCAGGCGATCGGTCCCGCCCGGCGCGGGACTCTGGCACCTGCCCGGCGCGACCGTCCGCCACGGCGAGTCGCTCGTCGAGACCGCGCGGCGCGTCGCCCTGACCGAGACGGGCGTCGACGTCGAGATCCTCCGGCAGCTCGGCGTCGTCGAGTACGTGTTCCCCGACTACGCGCATCGGCCGGTGAGCGTGGTCTACCTCGCGCGGCCGATCGGTCGGGACTACCGCTGCGACGAGACGGCGACCGACGTGCGCGCGTTCCAGGTTCCGGATCAGCTGGTCGACGTGATCCCGCAGCACCGCGCGCTCCTCCTCGAGCACGCCGAGATCGTCAAGGCGCTTGCAACGGCGATCGCAGCCCCGTAGCGTGAGCGCCGTGGCCAAGGAAGCGATCCTCATCCTCCACCTGACCCTGCCCGAGGACGAGCGCACCGGCGACCTAGAGCTCGATCCGCTGGCGTTCACCTTCGAGGGCCTGGTCCAGACGAACCTGTGGCACATCCGCCGCGCGCGCAAGCTGGGCAGGCCGCTCCCATCGCTCTACGGATCCGGCGTCCGCTACAAGGACGACGACCCGCACGGCCAGGAGAACTGGCGCGACATCCCCGCCGTCCTGAGAGCTGGCGGCGGGGACTGCGATCGCCTCAGCGCCTGGCGCATCGCGGAGCTCCGCGACGTCGGCATCGCCGCGAGACCTCGCTTCGACTGCTGGCGCGTCCCGAAGGACGCGCTCCTCTCGGGTCCCGCGCGCCACGACGCCCACGTGCGCGTCGAGCATCCCGATGGACGCATCGAGGATCCGTCGGAGCACCTCAACGCGCGCGAGCGCGGTCGGCACAGATGACCTCGCCGCGCGAGATCCGCGCGCTGCCCGAGGCGGAGGCCCTCCGCCGATGGGCCGATCTCTACGCGGCCGGCAAGCACGCCGGGATCGCGAGGGCGGATCCGACCCCGTACCTCGGGCGCGACGCGACGTGGGTCGAGGTCGAGGTCCCGCACGACCTCTACAACGCCGACTGGAACACCGAGGGCGGACTCTCGACGAGGCAGGTCGCGCGCGCGGAGGAGTACGCGCGGCGACCCGGGCCCCTGCCGCCGGGCATGGCGAGCTACAGGGGAAGGCGCCTGAAGAAGAAGATCTACGTGTGGGACGGCAACCACCGCGCGTACGCGGCGTTCCTGCGCGGCAGCCCGACCGCGCGCTTCTACATGCCGCGAAGCGAGTGGGAGCGCTTCAAGCAGGACGTCAGATCCGGCGCGTCGTCGGAGTAAGATCTCCCGCATGCCCGCCTGTCCCGCGCCGCCGAACCGCCCGCCACCCGAGGTGATCGATCGCCTGATCGACCTGGTCGCGTGGGCGAAGACCTGCATGCTGATCTGCGCCGCGACCAGGCCGGAGTCACCCGAGCGCGCCGACGAGCTGAGCAAGCTCCGCGAGGCCGTCGTCGAGCCGCGGCGCGCCGTCGACGAGGTCCTCGGCAGAGGGCAGTCCCTGCCCCGCGACGTGATCATCACGCTCAGGACCTGCGAGCTGGCAATCCCCAAGCTCGAGGCCGGCGCGATCTTGCGAGCCGCGGCGCAAGACCCGAAGTGAGTGGAACGAGGCCGATCGTCAGATTCTGGAAGCACCGATCGGGGCGCAGTAAGCTGAGGCATGTCCGACGTCCGACTCGGCGCCGAAGGTCCGCGCGGTCCGCGCGGTGAACGCGGTCCGCGCGGACACGACGGCCGCACGGGGCCGACCGGGCCGACAGGAGCGGGCACCGGATCGACCGGCACGACCGGATCGACCGGACCGACGGGACCCGCGGGCGGACCGACGGGCGCGACCGGATCGACGGGGCCGACCGGGCCGACCGGGTTCACCGGGCCGGCCGGCACCGCCACCTCGACGGGCGCCACGGGACCGACGGGCGCGACCGGCCACACCGGAGCGACGGGGCCGACGGGACCGACTGGGGCAGTCGGAGCAACCGGAGCGACGGGGCCGACCGGAGCAACGGGCTTCGGCGCCACCGGAGCGACGGGGCCGGCCGCGAGCGGATCGCCGGTCATCGCGGCGGCGTACATCAACGGCACGACCGGCGCCGCGTTCAGCTCGAAGGGATTCTCGTCGACCAGTCGATCGGGACCCGGCGACTACCTGCTCACGATCGCGAGCCCCCCGGCGGACGACAACTGCATCGTCAACGTGACGTACTCGCACATCGCGCTCGGGGAGTCGATCAACGTCACGGCGTTCGTCAGCGGCGGCATCGTGGAGGTGCACTTCATCGACCCGGCCGTCCCGCAAGGCGTCGACGGGAACTTCTACATCACCGTCGTGGACAACAGCTGACGCGCGAGCGACGGACCTCCCGCGATCGCCAGATTCTGGAAGTGCAGGTCAGCGCGAAGTAGGCTCTAGACATGTCCGACGTCAGACTTGGCCTCGAAGGTCAGCGCGGCGAGCGAGGCGAGCGCGGACCCAGAGGTCACGAGGGGCCGACGGGGCCGACGGGTGGAGGCACTGGCAGCACCGGACCGACGGGGCCGGCTGGATCCGCGACCCTGACCGGCGCGACCGGGCCGACCGGGTCGACGGGGTCGACGGGGCCCGCGGGCACCGCCACGCTGACCGGCGCGACGGGGCCGACGGGGCCGACGGGGGCGACCGGACCGATGGGTGCCGCGAGCACCGTCACCGGACCGACGGGGGCGACCGGATCGACGGGATCGAGCACCACCGGACCCACGGGCCCCACGGGCCCGGCAGTCAACGAGTCGTTCACCCAGACGTCGGACAGCGGCACGCTGAACAACTACAACCCCGGCGGCAACTGGCCCTCGAACGCGGTGCTGTTCTTCGACGCGACCGGCGCCACGACGATCACGGGCTTCGACGCGACGGGCGTGGCGAACGCGCAGTCGTTCCAGTTCGTCAACACGAACGACACGAACCCCGTCGTGTTCAACCACGACGACGCGGGCTCGCTGGCGACGAATCGGCTCTTCCTGGCCAACGAAGATCCGCTCACGGTGCAGCCGTACGGCGGCGTGACGTTCGTGCGCAACCCGAGCGGCTTCTGGCAGGCCCTCGTGCCGGTCAGTGGTCTGTGACGCAGCTCGCGCGCCGAGGCTCGAGGAGCGCCGGCGCCTGGCGCGGCCGACGCCGTCATCGACTGGCGCCCCGCGATCGCGCCGCGTCCTCGACGATCGTCGCCAGGTCCCCGCGAGCCGGGCGCCAGCCGAGGACCTGACGCGCCCGCGCGCCGTCCGCGACCAGCACGGCAGGATCGCCCGCGCGACGAGGAGCTGCCGCGTGCGGCACGTCCCTGCCGAGCACGCGGGCGCAGGTGGCGATCACCTCGCGCACGGTGTGCCCCCGGCCGCTGCCGAGGTTGATCGCGCCGACCTCGCCGCCCCGATCGAGCGCGGCGAGCGCGGCGAGGTGGGCGTCCGCGAGGTCGCACACGTGGACGTAGTCCCGCTCGCACGTGCCGTCTCGCGTCGCGTAGTCGGAGCCGAACACGGAGATCGGCGGACGGAGGCCGAGGGCCGCGTCGATGACCAGCGGGACGAGGTGCGTCTCGGGATCGTGCCTCTCGCCGAGCGTCCCGTCCGGGTGCGCGCCGGCCGCGTTGAAGTAGCGCAGGGCAGCCCACGCGAGACCGTGCGCGCGCCCGTACGAGGCGATCGCGTGCTCGATCGCGAGCTTGGTCGCGCCGTAGGGGTTGACGGGGGCGTACCTCGCGTGCTCCGAGATCGGCACGGCCTGGGGCTCGCCGTAGACGGCCGCCGAGGACGAGAACACGATCGCGCGAGGTCCGTGCGATCGCACCACGTCGAGCAGCGCCAGCGATCGAACGACGTTGTGCTCGTAGTACAGCTCGGGGTGATCGACCGACTCCCCCACGCGGATCTTTCCGGCGAAGTGCACGACTGACGTGATCTTCGCGCGCCCGATCAGATCGGCGACGAGGCGACGATCCCCGACGTCGCCGCGGACGTGCTCGATCCCGGGCGGCAGCGACGACCAGTCCGGCGCGCCGGACAAGTCGTCGAGGACGACGACGTGGCTGCCGGCCTCCGCCGCGGCGCGAACGAAGTGCGATCCGACGTAGCCTGCTCCGCCAGTCACCAAGATCGCGTCTCGCGAGCTCACGACGACCTCAGCTTCGCCAGGTCGGCCTCGGTCATCCCGAGGAAGGCCTTCCAGCAGTCCTCGCGACGATCCTCGACGAAGCCGATCTTCCGCAGGCGATCCTCCTTCCACACGATCCACCAGAATCGACTCGACTCGTCGTACGTGAGGTACACCAGGGTGTCGCCGATCGTCCGCCTCTTGGCGATCACGCCGCAGTTCTCCCGCTGACCGGTCTTCGGATCGACGACGACCAAGTCCTTCATCGCTTCCCCCTCTTGGCTCTCGCGCGGCGTGCTCCGCGATGCTTCTCCTCCAGGAGCCGAGCGAGCGACGCTGCGTAGAGCGCGCCGGGCTCGTCGCCGAGGCTCGTCAGGAGGTGCGAGAGCGCGTCGAGCAAGATCATCGAATGCGAGAAGAGAGCCGCGTCGTTGCTGCCCGCCTCGGCGAGCATGCGATCGAGGTTGCCCGTGCGCTTCGCGGCCCAGGCGGCCAAGGCGTCGATCTTCACGCGTCGGGTCATCGCACGTCGATCCAATGCGCGCTCGCGCCGTCGATGCCGACGAAGCCCGTCCTCGGCAGCGGATGATCTGGCTCGACGAGCCACGTGCTGAGGTTCCACGAGTGAACGCCCGTCTCCGGGATCGTGTAGTCGTCCCAGACGTGGGTGTGGCCGTAGAGCACGATCGACGGCTGCTTCGGAGGAGCTGTCGCCTGGAGCCACGCGCGGAGCCCTGCGCGCGTGGTCTCGAGGTCAGCGTGCCGATCAGCGGACGCATTCTCGGAGGCCGACGGCGCGAGCAAGACCTTGCCGAGCTCCGCCATCACGGCGTCCACCACGATCCTCCGCTCTAGACCACCGATCACGCGCCAGAGCACGCCGTGCGGCAGGACTTGTTCGACGGCCCGGGCGACGAGGCCGCGAACGCGCGACAGCGTGCCCCTCTGCATGTCGGTGTAGATCTCCTCGACCAGACCGTCGGCCCCGATTCCCTCGCCGGTCTCGCCGAGGAGCCAGTAGATGAGCTCGATGATCGGCTGGTTCACCGTCGCGGCGACGCGGTCGTGCGGCAGGCCGGCGAGCTTGTTCTTGAGCAAGTCCGACAACTCGGTGTAGAGGCCGCCGAAGAGATGTCCGTGCGTGACGTAGAGCGACGATCCCGCGTCGAGCGCGCGCGCGTAGCTCGGGTAGGCGATCGTGACCTCGGGGGTCCCGAAGACTCCCAGCGACTTGAAGATCTGATTGACGAGCGGCTGCAAGATCACGAACGGCTCGCCCTGCTCGCCCGTGACCTGGTACATCGCCTTGGCGCCGGGCACGGCTCCGTTCTCCGGCACCGATCCCTTGCGCAGAGGTGCCAAGAGACGCTTGTCCTCACTGTGCAATGACCAGAGATGCTGGTCGTGATTGCCGACGACGTAGACGATCTCGTTGATCCGCGCGACACCGACGAAGGCGCTGAGTAGCTCGCGCAGGTCGGCGAGCGCGTCCTCGGCGTACGCCAGCGACAGGTCGAGGAGGTCCCCCGCAACCAGGAGCGTGACTGGATCACCCGCGGCGAAGCTTGCGACACTCTCGACGAAGCGGCGCACGAGGTTCTGCGGCACCTTCATCGAGAGCAACGAATACTGCCCGAGCCCGTCAGCGCCGTTCTGACCGAGGTGGAGGTCGGAGATGGCGACGATCTTGTTGGTCATGGTCATGATCCTCACTTCCCTTCGACGGCGCGCGCGTTCGGGTCGATCGTGAACTCGCGCTTGTCCCCGCCGACGCCGCGGGGATGCTCGCCGAGTTGCCGCGCGATCTCGTCCTGCGAAGCCCTCCGCAGGTCGCCCTCGAACACGAGGTCCATGTGCAGGCGACGCAGCCAGCCTCGGAGCATGCCGATGCCCTTCGTGCCGTCGCGCTCCCTGTCCTCGGCCTCGAGACGCATCTTGCGCACGATGCGCTGCACGCGAGTGATCGCGATGGATTTCTCTTCGAGGGCACTCATTCGAGATCCTTGAGCACTGCGAGCGGGTTCGCGGGCGCGGGAAGTGGCACCTCGATCCCATTGCCCGGCTCCATCACGGCAAGCGTGATGACCGTGTGAGTGACGACCAAGCGGATCCAGCTCCCGCCCTCCAACTCGATCACGACCTGGTAGGGAATCGCGCGATCCGCCTCCAGAGGACACATCGAGATGTTCCGTACGCTCTTGCCCTCAGCGAGCTTCGACATGATCTCGAACGCGGTCATGTTCCGTCCTTCTGCACGCGCGACCAGGTCGCCGTGCGGTCGTGGCTCTGCCCCGGCTCTCCCGGCCGATAGCCGAATCCCTTCGCCACCGTGCGGTCGCCGTGCCGCACGCGCCAGTCTCCGCCGTGCTGGGTCAGCAGGCGCCAGGCTTCGTCCTCGGCGACCTCGAGCGTCGCGTACTCGGCGACGCGCTCCCAGCCGTGGTCGGGGTAGCGCGACTGCACCTCGAACGGCACGTACACCAGGCCGAGCTTGGCGGCGGAGCTGCCGAGGATCCGCGCGAGCAGGTTGGCGGCCTTGGGCCGGTGCTGGAACCAGGTGGCGTTGCCGCGGGAGAGCTTCCGGATCTCGGCGGCGAAGCTGCGCGCGGTGCGCCGCTTGTCGGGCGGCCTGGGCTCCCAGCGGCGCACGAACTCGGCGGCGAGCGCGTCGTACGACTGACGGGCGAGCGCGCGGCTGAGGGCGATGGTCGGCCTCACGAGGACCACCCGGCGATGCGCGCCATCGCCATGATGCCGATGTACTCATCCTCGGGATCCTCGCCCGAGTGCTCGTAGCGATGCTCCCTGATCAGCGCGTCGATCTCGGACTCCGCGATCCCGTGCTTCTCGCATAGGCGCGCGACGAGGCGCGCGCGATCCGCCTCGAACTGCTCGCGCGTGTACTCGGAGTCGCCGAACTCCTCCAGCAGTCGATCGACGTCGCTCATCGGACCTCCCGAGCTCTGAGGAAATCGCGCAGGAACGCGACCCAGGGCCGGCAGCGACACGCCAGGGGGACGCGAACGCCGCGCGCGAAGCCGCACACCAGGCACGTCACGGTGTCTCGGAACGGATCGCCCGTCACGTCGGCATCTCCGGCTTGTACGTGTGCACGATCTTGGCGCCCTCCTCGGGACCCTTGAAGAAGGGCTCGATCCAGATGCTCTTGCGGTCGCGCCAGCCGGGGCCGTGCGCCTGGTTCCGGTAGTGCCCGCGCACGATGAAGCGACTCTTGATCTGGAGCGCGACCTCGCGCGCGCCGGCGCGAGCGTACTTGACCAGGATCGGGTCGATCTGCACGGTGCGACCGACGTCGTGAACGCGCGGGCGCGGGCGGTCCTCGTCCTTCTGACGCTTCTTCGGCGTCGACGACACCCGCTCTTCGATCGCGCGATCGACCGCGGTGACGTACGCGAGCATGCCGAACGCGATCTGCCGGATCGACCGGATCGCGATCGCGTCGGCATCCTCGATCACGCTCTCGGTCTGCTCGGTCTCGATGCTCTCGAAGAGGTCCCAGCTCAGCGCCTGTCCCTCCGCGACTTGCGTGTTGATGACGTGCACGCCGTCGGTCGCGTAGAGCCCCCAGCTGCCGTCCACGTGGGAGAGGTGGAGCTTGGTGTAGGGCAGCCCCTCCGCGCCGGTCACGAAGCCGCTGGGGATCGTGACGAGGATCCCTGGGAACGGGGCGCGCAGGACCTCGAAGTCGATCGCGCGAGGATCGGTGAGCAGCATCGCCGCGACGAAGTCGTTGCCCAGCTCGAACACGTTGTGCCCCGCGTGCGCCCACGCCAGACACCAGCGGCCGTGCAGCAGGGTGCTGCTGGAGACGTCACCGATCGTGTACTTGCCCTGCCGGGTCTCGTCGACCTCGTTGACGTGATACTCGGCGGCGTCCTCGGCCTGGCGGATCTTCTCGTACGAGTCGTCGAGGTCGTCGTGCAGCGCGCGCAGGCGCTGGAGTGCCGTCCGCAGCGTGGCCGCCTTCTCTGGGTCCCGCATCGTCGCCAAGTCGCGCTCGTACTGATCGATGTAGCCTCGGTCCTCGCGCCTCATCTGGACGCGCGGGATCTTGAGCATCCCGGACGCAGTGGGGTTGAGCCTCACCCACTCCGCCGCGACGGCCATGAGGTCCTTGACGTAGCTCACGAGTCGGAACCCTCGCTAGAAGGCAGGGCGTCGCGATCGAAGCTCGTGCGCGCCGCGAGCACTGGGAGCTGACTCAGCCGGATCGGATACGTCGGATCCTCGTCGTCGGACGCCGACGTCACAGCGCCTCCTCGCGGATCTTCTGGGCGATCGCGAGGATCCGATCGGCCCGAGGGCCAGAGTGGTGGACCTCGGCGGCGTCCATCAGCGCGTCGTAGACGGCGCGCCAGTCCGCCGCGGAGAGCCTGACGGCGCCGCGCTTCCTGCCGGTCTTCTTCACGGTGTCTCCTTCGCATGATCTCGGACACGAAGCACGCGCCAATCGTCGGAGATCGCGGCGTCGACGCTGAAACCCAGGAAGTTGGACCAGTGCCCCCAGCCCTCGTACTGGGTGCCGGGACGATCGTCGACGACCCAGCGCCGACCTGCGACGCGGTAGCCTCGGTCGATCGTGGAGTCGGGCATGAACCTCACCTGGTAGGAACGCGAGGGTTCCTGGGCGATCGTGACGATCTCGCCGCGGCGGACGCGCTCGATCGCCGCGCGGAGCACGTCGGGAAGCGTCACGCTTTTCTCCTGTCGACGACCTCGGCCGTGACTCGGCGCAGCTCGCGCCGCAGCCACGTCTGGAAGTCCTCCGGCACGTGCTCGCCGCGCGCCGCGCGGAGGCGATCGGGGTGCGATCCGCGCGTGAGCTTGCGGCCCCTCCGCGTGCCACTCCAGCACCGGTCGCCGGCCGGCGCCCCGCAGCTCGGGCACTCGACGGCGAGCGCGTCGACCTTCGTCACAGCGCGACCTCCGCGACGACGATCAGCGCGCCATCGGCGAAGTGATACCAGCCTCGCCCGCGGCGCCCGGCGTGGTCGACGAGCGCCGACAGCGCGCAGCCGATCGCGTAGTAGTAGAGCGCGCGGTGGTGGCTGGAGAGCAGAGTGATCATAGGTCGGGCTCCGCGAGCCAGCGCAAGTACGAGCGATAGATCGCGCGACCGTCGGGACACATCGCGGCGAGCGCCTCTGCGGGCACGTCACGCTCGGAGACCCGCCCCGGCGAGGCATGCTTGGCGCGACGACTCTCCGGGTCGGCGCCGCGACACTGCGCGCAGGCGTCGAGGTGACGCGAGACGTCGTCGTGGATCCAAGATCCCGCGCTCACGGCGTCGCGCTCCCCCGCAGCGCGTCCACAGCGAAGGAGAACTCGGGGTGATCGCGCAGGCAGTCGGGGCCGATCGGCAGGAGCGTCGGGGCGCGGCTGCCGTCGAGCTGCGTCTGGAAGTCCTTCCACTCGCGGCCCGCGAGGTCCTCGTCCGCGGACACGAGCCACCACTCGCCGTCGTTCGTGCGCGCCGTGCGGAGGCGCGTCGCGTCCGGGCGCACCGGGCGAGCGCAGTACGCGCACAGGCCCTCGTCGTAGACGCCGGTGCCCCCGTCGACGCGCTCCTGCCAGCGCTCCGACTGCACGAACACGAGGCGCGTCACGACAGCTCCTCTAGTTCCTGCGCCACGACGTGCGTCACCGAGACTCCCCGTCGGTCATGAGCGAGAGGAGGCGATCGCGCTTGGCCGAGAAGGTCTCCTCGACGGCGACGAGCTCGTCTTCGATCACGCGCACGCGGCCCTCCAGCGCCGTCTTCTCGTCGCGCAGGGAGCGCAGCCTCGCCGCCAGGTCGCGGCACTCGGCGGCGAGCGCGAGGTACTCGTCCGAGGACGTCGCCGCGGTCGGCGCCGGAGGCGACGGTGGGGGTGCTGGCACGGGTGCAATCGCGCGGAGCTTGCTCCCCACCACGGTCGAGCCGAGCGTGCCGAGGCCGGCGGTCGGCGACCCGTCCCAGCCCGGGTAGTTGTTGCGGGCCATCCAGTCGTCGAGCACGGTCACGACGCAGCCGTCGCGCACGACCGCGACCTGGCGCGCTCCGGTGCGGCACTCGAACAAGTACAGGGTCGTCACCGACTCGGGCACGCGCGGATCGATCACGTCGCGGACGAGCACGGCGGCGCGGAGGCGGGAGTTCAGGAGGTCCGCGAGGTCATCGTTCCCGCGGTGCGTGAACTCCTCCTCGACGCGCTCGCGGAAGCGCTCCAGCGCGTGATCGGACACGCGGAAAGCGAGGCGCGGCGACTTCTTCAGGTTCTGACGCTCGAACGTGGACATGACGATTCCTCCTTGGTTATTCACGGCAGCTCCTTCGCGGCATTCTCGGGCAGGACCTCGGGCGCGTGCTCGGTCAGGAACACGCGCCACGAACCGGGCTTCTTCTCGCCGCCGCGCGTGCCCTTGACGCCCGTGCCCCAGAGGCCCTCGATCTTGGTCAGGTGCGGGCGGGCGCGATCCTCCAGCTCGATCGCGCGCCGCGCGAGGTCGGGGTGGCGACGCGCGAGCTGGATCAGCTCGGCGGGCTTCGTCGAGGGACAGAAGAAGCACGCGCTCTTGGGAGGCACCGGCAGCCCCGCCCTCGCGATCTCCGCGGCGCACCGATCGCGGTCCCAGCCCCACTCGCGCAGCGGGTACTCCCAGGTCCAAGGGCCGTCGGTCTCGACGCCGCCGCGCCGCGAGTCGCACGGGCCGGCGTCGTAGCCGATCGCGCGGCGGACCTTGCCGCCGGCCGCGACGTGCGCCGCGAAGTAGTCCTCGCACGCGGCGTCGAGCGGCTGACCCTTCCACTTGAGGCTGCACTTCTTGTAGCCGAACGCGAGCGACGGCAGGGTCTCGTTGACCAGGCAGTTCTCCTCGAGCGTCGAGTAGTGCCCGTGCTTGGGGCGCTGCACGACGTACTGCACGTCGGTGATCGTCGGGAAGCCCACCCTGATGAGCCACTCGTCGATGATCGGACGGTAGTCGTACGTCTCCGGCCACTCGTTGCCGACCTGCGCGTGACCGATCCAGTCCGGGCGGATGCCACGGCGCCACCAGCCGACGAGCACGGCCGTCGAGTCGACGCCCATGCCGTAGGATAGCGCGAGCGGCGAGCGCCCCAGCAGCGCGCCAGTCATCGACGGAACTCCTCGCGCAGACCGTCTGGTCCAGTGATGATGCCGCGGCGCAGGCGCGGGTGACGCCGCAGGTCGTTCCGATCGACGAAGGCGTCGATCGCCGCGCGCGTCATGCCGCGCACGACCATCTCCTCGCTGCCGCCGTGCAAGAGGACGAAGGTGACCTGCATGAACTCGGGCGGGCGGAGGTTCACCTCCAGCTTGTACGGGTAGCTCGGGTCGTCCGCCTCGTTGAAGCGTCGACCGGTGAGGTAGATCAGCTTGAGGCCATCGATGACCTCGTCGGACTCGTCCGGCTTCACGAATCCCGTCCCGTGATGGCGATGACGAGCAGCCCGACGCAGCAGACGATCATGACGACTGCGATGCAGCCGTAGACCCAGCGATCCATCGTCGTCACGACGCGGCCTTCTTACTCACCGCGCGCTTCTCGGTCTTGATGAGGGACACCGCCTCGTCGAGCTTGCCACGCAGGCGCGGGTCGACGTCGTCCTCGCCGAGCACGAGCTTGAGCATCTCCTCGGCGCCCTCCCACCAGGCCGCGCCCTTCTCGCTGATGTTGGGGTGGCTCGCGCCCTGGACGACGTGGAGGAGCTTCTTCTGCGTCTTCTTGTCGGCGACGCCCACCGCCTTGCCGCGGGCCACGCGGCTCGCCGCGCGCGCGGCGCGCGCGGACACCTTCTCGCCCGAGCCGACCGATCCGATCATCTCGGCGAGCTTCTCGCGCTGCTTGTCGGGGTCGGCGATCTTGGTCAGCTCGGCGGCGGCCGACGCCGACAGGCGCCCGCCGCGCGCGGCGGCCTTGGTCTCGACCGTCGCGTGGTCCTCGAACGCGAGCCAGCCCTTGACGGTGGTGACGCTGACGCTGAAGTGGACCGCGGCGTCCTCGACCGACACCCCGCGGTTCATGAGGCGCTTGAGCTTCTCG
>Ga0187805_10000274_pt1 | contig 16240 bp, 13 predicted proteins | sample NC_wetland_sal_i_6_FD_132965 | JGI IMG/M metagenome (GOLD analysis project Ga0187805, IMG submission 132965) | Wetland sediment microbial communities from Neuse River Estuary, North Carolina, USA - Control_5 | ecosystem: Environmental > Aquatic > Freshwater > Wetlands > Sediment | place: USA...
ACCGAAATGGGTGCGCCGCTCGGCATTGCGAAGGCGCGAATCGCCGGCGGCGAGAGCGTCGCCGACATCCGGGTCAAAGCCGGCGATTTGCACGGCGTCGAAGTGCCCGCGGTGCGCGCGCCGAGCATGATCGACGAGTATCCCATCCTTGCAGTGGCCGCGGCTTTCGCCAAGGGCCGCACGGTGATGCGCGGCCTTGGCGAGCTGCGCGTCAAGGAAAGCGATCGGCTGGCGGCGATCGCCGACGGCCTTCAGAAATGCGGCGTCGCCGCAACGATCGACGGCGACACGCTGACGGTTGAAGGCAAGGGCACGCCGCCCAAAGGCGGGGCGCTCGTCGCGGCAAAGCTCGATCACCGCATCGCCATGGCGTTCCTGGTGCTCGGCGGCGCGGCACGTAAGCCGGTGCGCATCGACGATGGCGACACCATTGCCACAAGCTTCCCCGGCTTCGTCAAGCTGATGAACCGGCTTGGCACGCGCATCGTCGAGGCCCGGCGGTGATCATCGCCGTTGACGGTCCGGCAGCTTCGGGTAAGGGCACGCTGGCGCGCCGCCTGGCCGAGCATTTCGGCCTTAATCACCTCGATACTGGATCGCTTTATCGCGCCGTCGCATTCCGCGCCCTAGCGGCCGGAGCTGATCCCGCCGATCCCGATGCCGCGGTGGCGGCGGCCCGCCGGATCGACGCGCGCGACCTTGCCGAACCCCGGCTGCGCGACGACAAGGTCGCCCAGGCGGCATCGGTCGTCGCCGCCATTCCCGGCGTCCGCACGGCGCTGCTGGATTTCCAGCGGGATTTCGCCCGACGGGGGCCGGGCGCCGTGCTCGACGGGCGTGATATCGGCACCGTGGTCTGCCCCGATGCTGACGCCAAGATCTTCCTGACGGCCACAGTCGAAGCCAGAGCTTCGAGGCGATTCAAAGAGTTGCAGGCCGCAGGCGGCCCCGCTATATACGAGCGCGTCCTGCAGGACATGATGCTTCGTGACGCGCGCGACCGGGAGCGCCGAACCGCCCCGTTGCAGCGCGCTTCCGATGCGTTCGAGCTCGATACCACGGCGCTCGATGCCGATGCCGCGTTTGCGGCCGCTCTCCGGTATATCGGGGGGCTCAAGCCGCGGCGTTAGGCTTGCCCTGCAGCGACGACGGGTTCACGCCGCCGCACCCGACCCTGCGGCAGCCGGCTGCGCTCCTCCCCCCGTGAGGCCGCGGTCTTCGTCACGGGGAAGTTCCGGAGTTCGCATGGCCGCTCGTCAATCCGCTGTTTCGCAGGACAAAGGCAAGGAGAGCTTCGCGGCGCTCCTCGACGAAAGCCTCGGCACCGCCTCGGGCCTCGAAGGCACGGTGGTCAAGGGCCAGGTCGTCGCCATCGAAAACGACATGGTGCTGATCGACGTCGGCCTCAAATCCGAAGGTCGCGTGCCGCTGAAGGAATTCGGCACGGCCGGCCGCGCCGCCGAGATCAAGGCGGGCGACACGGTCGAAGTCTTTCTCGAACGCATGGAAGGCAAAAACGGCGAGGCGCAGTTGTCGCGTGAGAAGGCGCGGCGCGAAGAAGCCTGGTCGCAGCTCGAAAAAAGCTTCCAGGCGAACGAACGGGTTCAGGGCGTCATCTTCGGCCGCGTCAAAGGCGGCTTCACTGTCGATCTTTCGGGCGCCGTCGCCTTCCTGCCCGGCAGCCAGGTCGATATCCGGCCCGTGCGGGACATCACCCCGCTGCTGGGCTCGCCGCAGCAGTTCCAGATCCTCAAGATGGACCGCGCGCGCGGCAACATCGTCGTCTCGCGCCGCGCCGTGCTCGAAGAGAGCCGCGCCGAGGCGCGCTCCGAGTTGGTCGCCTCGCTCAAGGAGGGCCAGGTTCTCAACGGCGTGGTCAAGAACATCACCGATTACGGCGCATTCGTCGATCTCGGCGGCGTCGATGGCCTGTTGCATGTCACCGACATCGCCTGGCGGCGCATCAACCATCCGTCCGAGGCGCTACATATCGGCCAAACCGTGAAGGTCCAAGTCATCCGCTTCAATCCCGAGACGCAGCGCATCTCGCTCGGCATGAAGCAGCTCGAGGCCGATCCGTGGGAAGGCGTCGAGCTCAAATATCCGGCTGGCGCCAAGTTCAAGGGCCGCGTCACCAACATCACCGATTACGGCGCGTTCGTCGAACTTGAGCCCGGCGTCGAAGGCCTGGTCCACGTCTCGGAAATGAGCTGGACCAAGAAGAACGTGCATCCCGGCAAGATCGTCTCGACCAGCCAAGAGGTCGAGGTGATGGTGCTCGACGTCGATCCGCAGAAGCGCCGGATCTCGCTCGGCCTCAAGCAGTGCCTGGCCAACCCGTGGGAAAGCTTCAAAGAGAAGTACCCCGTTGGCACCGATCTCGAAGGCGAGATCAAGAACATCACCGAGTTCGGCGTCTTCGTCGGCCTGGCCGGCGACATCGACGGCATGGTGCACCTCTCCGATCTCGACTGGCAGAAGGCGGGCGAAGAGGCGATCAAGGACTATAAGAAAGGCGACATGGTGCGGGTGCGCGTGCTCGACGTCGACGTCGAGAAGGAGCGCATCTCGCTGGGCATCAAGCAGCTTCAGGCCGAGCCGGCTTCGGCCGCCGAGGCCGCCGGCATCAAGAAAGGCGACGTCGTGACCTGCACGGTTTCGGCGGTCACCGACAGCGGCATCGAGGTGACGCTGGCCGGCGGCATGCAGGGCTTCATCCGCAAGGCTGAGCTGTCGCGCGATCGCGCCGAGCAGCGGCCCGACCGCTTCGCCGTCGGCGAAAAGGTCGACGCCAAGCTCACCGGCTTCGACCGCAGCGGGCGCAAGGCGACGCTGTCGATCAAGGCGCGCGAGATCGACGAGGACAAGCAGGCGATGGCGGAATACGGCTCTTCGGATTCTGGCGCCAGCCTGGGCGACATCCTCGGCGCAGCGTTGAGCCGGAAGAATGAAAAGGACGAGAAGGCCGGCGGCTGAAATCCGGCCGGCGGCCCGCGCCGGCTTTCTTGACGGGGCGGGTTGGATTTGGCAGGGTTTCCAATGATTTAACGCGGCGGGGGGCCTAGGCTGCGCAATGACCAAATCCGAACTGATTCAGCGGCTGGCTGAGCGCAACCCGCATCTCTACCAGCGCGACGTCGAGCGCATCGTGTCCACCGTTTTCGACGAGATTGCCGCTGCCTTGTCGCGCGGCGACCGCGTTGAACTGCGCGGTTTCGGCGCCTTTTCCGTTAAGCGGCGCGGCGCACGGATGGGCCGCAATCCGCGTACCGGCGAGAGCGTCCAGGTCGGCGAGAAGCACATCCCATTTTTCAAGACCGGCAAGGAGCTGCGCGAGCGGCTTAACGAGCGGCCTTGAGCGAACGGGTAACGGGGTCGCGCGGGGTTGGCGGAGCCGCCGTGCGCGCGGCCGATTAACGGATGAAACTGTTTCATTGGTTGGTGACGGCGCCGTTGGCGCTGGTCCTGGTGGTATTCGCGGTGTCGAACCGGGCGCGCGTCAGCGTCACCTTGTGGCCGTTTCCGTTCGAAATTGAGACACGGCTTTTCCTCGTCATCCTGCTGTCGCTGCTCGCCGGTCTGCTGATCGGCATGCTGCTCGCCTGGCTGGGTGGCGGCGCGGCGCGGCGGGAATCGCGGGCACGCGCCAAGCGCATCGCCGCTCTGGAACGCGAGATCGACGGCTTGCGCGGGAGCCGGCCGTCTGGTCCACCGCCGCGGTCGCTACCGGGGGCCGACGGCTAGGATGCGCGTCTTCGGCTGGAGCGAAGCCGTCGATGCGCTTGAATTCCCGTCGCTGATCGAAGCCCTGCGGCAGGCCTTCCGGTCCGTGGATACGATGGCACCGCAACCGGCCCGCTATGCGATTCCGACGCCGCACGGCGCATCCGCGGCGTTGCAGTTGAGCCCGGCATGGCGGATCGGCGACAAGTTTGGCGTCATGATCACGTCGGCATTCGACGCCACAAGCGGCGAGACCGTCGCCGAGGGCGCTTATGTCCTGTTCGAGGCGCGCACCGGCAAGCCGCTGGCGGTATTCGACGCCGCCGCCCTGACCGTCCGACGCACCGCCGCCGCTTCGGCGCTGGCCGCGAGCTATCTGGCGCGGCCTGATTGCGAGCGGCTGCTGATGATCGGCACCAACTTGCTCGCGCCGCACCTGCTCGCCGCGCACACCAGCGTGCGGCCGATCCGCAACGTCCTGGTCTGGGACCACGACGCTGAAAAGGCCGAGCGCCTGGCGCATCGGCTGGCGCGGCGGACGCTCAAGGTCGCCGCCACCGACGATCTGCAGCGCGCGGTCAATGGAGCGCATATCGTCTGCTGCATCACCGCCGAGCCCGAGCCGATCCTCAAGGGCCATTGGCTGCCGCTCGGCGTCCACCTCGACCTGGTCGGCGGCGTGATGCCCGCGTTGCGCGAGGCCGACGACGAAACATTACATCGCGCCCGTGTCTTCGTTGACACACGCGACGCGGCTCTCGCCGAGGCTGGCGATTTGGTGCAACCGATCCGCGCCGGTACGTTCAATCCTGACGACATTGCCGGCGATCTCTTCGACCTGACTCGCGGCACCCGCGCCGGACGGCGCTTCCACGACCAGATCACGCTTTTCAAGTCGGTCGGCCATGCATTGGAAGACCTGGCGACGGCGAAGCAGGGATTGGAAAATGCGCTCGCGCCGTGAGGTATGAATCCCGTATATCCAGCCTGCCATGAGCGACAAGCCTGCCAATCCGATCCTCTGCGCCATCGACCTGGCCGATCCGGCCAAGGCGAAGAACCTCGTGCGCGAACTCAAAGGCGCGGTGGGCGGCATCAAGCTCGGCCTCGAGTTCTTCACCGCCAACGGCCCGCGCGCCGTGCGGGACGTCGCCCAAGGCCTGCCGCTGTTCCTCGACTTGAAGCTGCATGACATCCCCAACACGGTGTCGGGCGCCGTGAAAGCGGCGGGAGCGCTCGAGCCGACGTTCCTCACCGTCCATTGCAGCGGCGGCCGCGCCATGATGCAGGCAGCGGCGGAGGCGGCGAAGCAGGCGGCGCGCAAGACGCGCGTAAAGCTCTTGGGCGTGACCGTGCTGACCAGCCTCGACGAGCGCGATCTGGAGGCGGTGGGCCAAAAGGGCCCGACCGGTGAGCAGGTCAAACGCCTGGCGACGCTCGCCAAGGAGAGCGGCCTCGACGGCATCGTCTGCTCACCGCACGAGGTGGCCGAGCTGCGCCAGATTGTCGGACCCGATTTCCTGCTGGTGGTGCCCGGCATACGCGTCGGCTCGCTGGGTCATGGCGATCAAAAGCGCGTCATGGGTCCACGCGACGCGGTGCAGGCCGGCGCCGACTATCTGGTCATCGGCCGACCGATCACCGGCTCACCCAGTCCGCCGGCGGCGGCGCGCGCCATGCTGGCGGAAATCCGCAAGCCGTGAGCGTCGCCGCCAAGATCTGCGGCCTGTCGACGCCCGAGACGGTCGCTGCCGCGATCGCGGGCGGTGCGCGCTTCGTCGGCTTCGTGTTTTTTCCGCCGAGCCCGCGAAACCTGTCGCCGGCGCAAGCCGGACCGTTGGTTCGCAGCGTGCCGGCGGGCGTGACGCGTGTCGGCGTCTTCGTCGACCCCGACGACGAGCTTTTGAAGCGCGTGCTGGCGGCGGCGCCGCTCGACATCGTCCAACTCCACGGCGAGGAGACGCCGGAGCGCGTCGCCGAGATCAAACAGCGGTTCGGCAAACAGGCAATGAAGGCGATCAAGGTTGCCAGCGAAAGCGATCTTGCCGCTGCGCCGCGTTACTACGGCGCGGCCGACTGGCTGATGTTCGACGCGCGGCCACCCAAAGCCGCAACCCGGCCGGGCGGCAACGCGCTTGCCTTCGACTGGGAGTTGCTGCGCGCGCGCCACTGGCCGCTGCCGTGGATGCTTTCGGGCGGCCTGACCCCCGACAATGTCGCCGAGGCGGTGCGTATCGCACGCGCCACCGCAGTGGACGTATCGTCGGGCGTCGAAAGCGCGCCGGGCGTCAAGGACGTCGCTAAAATTCGTGCGTTCCTGGCGGCGGTCAGCGCCCTCTGACGCGCTAAATGAGCCTTTGAGGCTCAAGGGTTTAGGGGTAAAACTGCCGTCCCCAGGCGACCCCAGGCGCACATTCGAGATGGCAGGTCCCAACACCTTTCGCGGCGGGCCCGACGACCGCGGCATGTTCGGCATTCACGGCGGACGCTTCGTCGCCGAGACGCTGATGCCGCTTGTCCTCGAAGTCGAGCGCGCCTACGAAGCGGCGAAGCGCGATCCGAATTTTGCCGCCGAGCTGCGCTATTACCTCGAGCATTATGTCGGCCGGCCGTCGCCGCTCTATTTCGCCGAGCGGCTGACGCGCCATTGCCGCGGCGCCAAGATCTATCTGAAGCGCGAAGACCTCAATCATACCGGCGCGCACAAGGTGAACAACACGCTGGGCCAGATCCTGGTGGCGCGGCGTATGGGCAAGCGCCGCATCATCGCCGAGACCGGCGCCGGCCAGCACGGCGTCGCCACCGCCACGGTGTGCGCCCTGTTCGATCTGCCGTGCGTCGTCTACATGGGCGCCACCGACATCGAGCGCCAGAAGCCCAACGTCTTCCGCATGAAGCTGCTGGGCGCCCAAGTGCGGCCGGTGACCTCAGGCACGGCGACACTCAAGGACGCGATGAACGAGGCGTTGCGCGACTGGGTCGCCAATGTCGACGATACTTACTATCTCATCGGCACGGTCGCGGGCCCGCATCCCTATCCGGCGATGGTGCGCGACTTTCAGACCGTGATCGGCGACGAGGTCCGCGTCCAGATGATGCAGGCCGAGAACCGGCTGCCCGACACGCTTATCGCCTGTGTCGGCGGCGGCTCGAACGCCATGGGCCTGTTTCATCCGTTCCTCGACGATCCCGACGTCGCGATGATCGGCGTCGAGGCTGCGGGCGAAGGACTGTCCACCGGCCGCCATGCCGCCTCGCTTAACGGCGGCGCGCCCGGCGTGCTGCATGGCAACCGCAGCTATTACCTGCAGGACGACGACGGCCAGATCCTCGACACCCATTCGATTTCGGCCGGTCTCGATTATCCTGGTGTCGGACCCGAGCACGCCTGGCTGTTCGAGCAGAAGCGCGTCGAATACGTGACGGTGACCGACCGCGAGGCGCTGACCGCCTTCCAGCTACTGACGCGGCTTGAAGGCATCATTCCGGCACTTGAATCGGCGCACGCCGTCGCGGCGGCGACCCGGCGCGCGCCCGAACTGCCGCGTGACCATCTGCTGGTGATCAACCTGTCCGGCCGCGGCGACAAGGACGTAAACACCGTGGCGGCGACGCTTGGAGCCAAGTTGTGAGCCGCATCGCTGCGCGTTTCGCCAAGCTGCATGCCGAAGGCCGCGCCGGGCTCGTCACCTATCTCACCTGTGGCGATCCCGACCGCACGACCTTCGAAAAGCTTCTCGCGCGCTTGCCCAAGGCCGGCGCCGACCTGATCGAGATCGGCATGCCGTTCTCCGATCCGATGGCCGACGGACCGGCGATCCAGGCCGCCAGCCTGCGGGCGCTCAAAGCCGGCATGAGCCTGGCCAAGACGCTCGAGGTGCTGCGCCGCTTCCGCAAGGCCGACAGCGACACGCCGGCGATCCTGATGGGCTATTACAATCCGATTTATCGCTACGGCGTGCCGCGGTTTGTCAGGGACGCCAAAGCGGCGGGCTGTGACGGTTTGATTGTCGTCGACCTGCCGCCCGAGCACGACGACGAGTTGTGCCTAGTGGCGCGCGCCGCCGGCATCGATTTCATCCGCCTGGCGACACCGACCAGCGACGACAAGCGCCTGCCGGTGATTCTCACCAACGCCGGCGGCTTTCTTTATTACGTGGCGATTGCCGGCATCACCGGCACCAAATCGGCGCGGGCCGACATCGTCGCCGCTGCGATCGCACGGCTGCGGCGCCACACCGGCCTGCCGATCGCCGTCGGCTTCGGCATCTGCACGCCAACGCAAGCAACCGAGGTCGCGCGCGTCGCCGACGCCGCGGTGGTGGGTTCGGCACTGGTCGACCGGCTGGCCAAGAACCTCGACAAGCGCGGCAAGGCCAAGGCGAGCCTGGTACCGGCGGTGCTCAAAGATGTAACGGCGCTCGCCACGGGCGTGCGCAAGGCGCGGCCGCGTCATCCGGCCCGGGCGGCACAATGAACTGGCTCACCAATTTCGTCCTGCCCAAGATCCGGGCCGTCGTCGCCAAGAAGGAGGTGCCGGACAATCTCTGGCACAAATGCCCGGGCTGCGGCCAGATGCTGTTTCACCGCGAGCTCGAGGCCAATCTGCACGTCTGCGCGGCCTGCGGCCACCATCTGCGGCTGGCGCCGGACAAGCGTTTGGCGATGCTGTTCGACAACAGCAAATACACACTCATCGAGTTACCCAAGACGCTGGTCGATCCGCTCAAATTCCGCGACCGCAAACGCTATGCCGAGCGCCTCAAAGAGGCGCAGGGCGCCAAGGGTCCGACGCGCGATGCTGCTTTGGTGGCACACGGCACCGTCGGCGGTGCGGCGACGGTGATCTGCGCCTTCGATTTCGGTTTCATGGGCGGCTCGATGGGCATCGCCGTCGGCGAAGCGTTGCTGTCGGCGGCGCGGCTCGCCGTGCTGCAGGAAGCGGCGCTGATCGTCATTCCGTCATCCGGCGGTGCGCGCATGCAGGAAGGCATCCTGTCACTGATGCAGATGCCGCGCACCACGCTGGCGGTCGAGATGGTCAAAGAAAGCGGCCGGCCGTACATCGTGATCCTGGCCGATCCGACCACTGGCGGCGTCTCGGCGTCCTTCGCCATGCTCGGCGATGTGACCTTGGCCGAGCCGGGCGCGGTGATCGGCTTCGCCGGCGCGCGCGTGATCGAGGAAACCATCCGCGAGAAACTGCCGGACGGCTTCCAGCGCTCGGAATATTTGCTTGAGCACGGCATGGTCGACATCGTCGTGCATCGCCGCGACCTCAAGGCGACGCTCGACCGTATCCTCGGCCTGCTCTTCCGCAAGGGACCGCCGGCGATCGCGGCGCCGGCAAAACCGGAACGCGGATGGGATCGCGCCTGATCGCACGACGGGCGCCGAGCGACCGCATACTCGAGCGTCTGCTGACGCTCCATCCCAAGCTGATCGACCTGTCGCTCGACCGCGTCGTGCGGCTGCTGAAGAAGCTCGGCGATCCGCAGGATGAATTGCCGCCGGTAATCCATGTCGCCGGCACCAATGGCAAAGGCTCGACCGTCGCCTTCCTGCGCGCCTTCCTCGAAGCCCACGGCAAGCGCGTCCACGTCTATACGTCGCCGCACCTCGTCCGTTTCCATGAGCGCATCCGCCTTGCCGGCAAGTTGATTTCCGAAAAGATGCTCGGCGCCCTGCTCGCCGAATGCGAACGCGCCAATGCCGGCGAGCCGATCACCTTCTTCGAGATCACCACGGCCGCCGCCTTTCTTGCTTTCGCGCGCGAGAGCGCCGATATCGTGCTCCTCGAGGTCGGGCTTGGCGGCCGCTTCGATGCCACCAACGTCGTCGCCAAGCCGGCGGTGGCGGTGCTGACGCCGATCTCGCTCGATCACCAGCATTTCCTCGGCGAGACCATCGCCGCCATTGCTTTCGAGAAGGCCGGCATCCTCAAGCCGGGTGTGCCGGTTGCAGTCGGGCCGCAGGCGGCCGAGGCGAACGCGGTGATCGCCGCGCGCGCCGCCGAGCTGCGTGCGCCGCTCTTCCGTCATGGCTGCGATTGGTCGGTCGAACAGGCGGAAGGCGGCGGCTTGATCTATCGCGGCCGGCAGACGCTCAACCTGCCGCCGCCAGGCCTCGCCGGCGCACATCAGTACGACAATGCCGGCATCGCGCTGGCGGCGCTCGAATACGTGCCCGGCTTCACGCTCAATGCGGCGGCGCTGACACGCGGCATGGCCAAGGTCGAATGGCCGGCGCGGCTGCAAAAGCTGCGGCGCGGACCCTTGGTCAAGGCGCTGCCAAAGGATGCCGAGCTCTGGCTCGACGGCGCGCACAACGCCGCCGGCGGCGAGGCCTTGGCGCGCTTCGTCGCCGGCTGGCGACGACCCACCGGCTTGGTATTCGGCATGCTGAAGACGCACGATGCCACGGCTTTCCTCAAGCCGCTGGCGCCGTACGTTGCGCGGTTGAGCGCGGTCGCGATTCCGGGCGAGGCCAATACATTGAGCGCGGAGGAGAGCGCCGCGGCGGCGCGGCGGCTCGGCATCGACGCAAAGCCTGCCAAGACGCTGCGCGACGCCGTCGGCACGGCCAGCGCGCCGGGCGCTCGCACCTTGATCTGCGGTTCGCTTTATCTGGCAGGAAAGGTCCTGGCCGCCAACGGCTAGCGGCTTACAGGACCGACTGGACCCACTCGACGAGCTTCGACTTCGGCAGCGCGCCGATCTTGGTTGCCGCCACCTGGCCGTTCTTGAACAGCATCAGCGTCGGAATCCCATGCACGCCATACTTGCTCGGCGTCTGCGGATTCTCGTCGATGTTGAGCTTGGCGACCGTCACCTTGCCGCCCATCTCGGCGGCGATGTCGTCGAGAAACGGCGCGATCATTTTGCACGGACCGCACCATTCGGCCCAGAAATCGACCAGCACCGGGCCCGGCGCCTTGAGCACATCGGCGTCGAACGACGAGTCGGTCACCTTATTCGGTTTCATGCGTGCGTTGCTCCACGAGCCAGCGAAGGGCGCAGCTTAGGCGACCGCCGGAAACAGGGTCAAGCGAGGCTCCCGCGTGGCGGCCGCATGGCTCGGGACTTGAATTCCGCGATCAAGTGGCGCGTCCGGCGAGCGAAGCTGCTGAAATCCACATCAGTTTCGGCCCTTCGGTCCACAACAGCGCGCAGCGCACCGTCTTGCCGGGATAGACCCGTGCCAGCGCCGTCCGGTAGGCGGCGAGCTGATCGAGATAGGCTTCGGGCACTTCGGCTTCGGTCGGCGGCACCGGCCGCATCGTCTTGTAATCGACGATGGCGACTTCGGATTCGGTCACCAATAACCGGTCGATGCGGCCTGACACGGCGCGCTCACCCACGAGACCGACGACAGGCACTTCGGCCTCGGAACCCGGCCCGAACAGGGGCGCAAATTCGGGCGCGGCCAGGACGGTAAGCGTTTCGGCAGCAATGTCCCTCTGTTCGGCTGGCGCGAGGCTGAGCACGGGCCGCGCCAGGAACCGTTTGGCCGCCGCCGCACGCTGCTCCGGCGCGACGCGCGGCAGGCTTTGCAGCAGGCGATGGACGATCAGGCCTTTGCGGAAGATGTGGCCATCGTCCGCACCCAGCGGCGAACGCGTCGGCGGCTCGCTGCGCACCGGTCGCGACGGCTGCAGCGGTTTCGGCGGCGCCGGTTCGGGCGGCGGTGGCGCGGTCACCCAGGGCGGCAGCGCGATCGCCGTTGGTGCGGCGGTACGGCGTTCGGCCGGCTCCTCGCGCTTGGCACGCTGCTGCGTGACCAGACGCAGCCCCTCGCCGCGCCAGCCGTCTGTTCCGATAAGATCCATCGCGTTGAAATCGAATGCTTCGCCGCCAGCGGCCTTCAAACCGGCGTGCACGAACGGATACCACGCGTCATCGGGCGTCTTGCGCTCGCCGGTCCAACCGCAGACATAAAGCCGGTCCGCGGCCCGCGTCAGCGCGACATAAAGCAGCCGGCGATATTCCTCGTCACGGCGCTGCTTGGCGAGCGCAACCGCTGCGCTCGCCACCGGCGCATCGCCTTCGGCAAGCCACAAGGGCAATCCGTCATCGGTCCAGACGATGGAAGGCGATTGCTGCGGCACCGCCAGAGTGTCAGGCAGGAAGACGATTGGCGCCTGCAGGCCCTTGGCACCGTGCACGGTGATGACGCGCAGCTCGTCGCGGCCGGCTTCGTTGTTGAGGTCGCGCTTGACCTCGAGCTCGCCGAGCACCAGCCAATGCAGAAAGCCCTGCAGCGATGGGCCGTGATCGCGCTCGAATGCGAGTGCAGCGGCGAGCAATTCGTCGAGCGGATCGTTCGCCTCGGCGCCGAGCCGCGCCAGGATCTTGCGCCGGCCGCCGCGCGCGCCCAGCACCTCGGCGAACAATTCGAACGGCGGAATGAAGTCGGCGCGCGCCAGCAACGCCGTCAGCTCGTCCGCGGCGAATTTGAACGTCGCGGTCTCGCCGGCGCGCTGCCGCAACGCCTCCCACAGTCGGCCCGACCGCCGCCAGGCGAGCTCGAACAGCTGATCTTCGTCGAAGCCGTAAAGCGGGCTTTTCAGTACCGTCGCCAGCGTCAAATCGTCCGCCGGCAGCAGCAGGAATTGCGCCAGCGCCACCAGATCCTGCACCGCGAGTTGATCGGCCAGCACCATGCGGTCGACGCCGGCGACCGGCACGTCGCGCTCTTTGAGCGCGCGCACCAGCGCGCCGACGAACGGATCGCGCCGCCGCACCAGCACCATGATGTCGCCGGCGTGGATCGGCCGGCCGCTCGATTCGAGACGTTCGCCGGTGTCGATCCAGCGTTTGACCTGGGCAGCGATAGCTTCGGCCAGCCGGGCGCGCGGCAGCTTAAGTCGTGCCTGGCTCAACGGTGCATCCCATGGCGTCGGCGGCTCGCCGGAATCGGGCGCGACCGGTGGCCACAGCTCGACGAGGCCGGCAATACCAAGGCGGTAAGGCTCGTGCCGGATTGCCTCATCGGCAAAGATCACGCCGGCGGCGGCGCGCGAATCGGCGAACACCGCATCGACCGTGCGCAGCACTGCGGCGACCGAGCGGAACGACAGTTCGAGCGTAACCCGCCGCCATTCCTGCCGGGCGGCTTCGACGCGCGCGCGGAAATGTTCCTGCATGGCGACGAACTTTGCCGGATCGGCGCGCTGGAAGCTGAAGATCGATTGCTTGGGATCACCAACGGCGAAGACGGTGCGCAAACGGTCGCGCGCGCCTTCGCCGGCGAAGAATTCCTCCGCCAGCGCCGCGATCACCTCCCATTGGTCCGGATTGGTGTCCTGCGCCTCGTCGATCAGGATATGGTCAATGCCGCCGTCGAGCTTGAACAGCACCCACGGTGCGACGCCTGGACGTCGCAGCAGGTCTTTGGCCTTCAGCACCAGATCGTCGAAGTCGAGCAGTGCGCGCGCCGTTTTATACGCGGCATACGCGTCGAGTACCGCGCCCGCGAGCCGGATCAGAGCGACGGTCGTGCCGACGAGCCGGGCAGCATCGCGCCGCGCCCGCACCGCTTCGAGGCGTTCGGCTTCCGCTTCCAGCACCGCGACGATGGAAGGATCGAGAGCGGCCGCCGCTTTCGTGGCAAGCCGCACGCGCCGGTTGCCATCTTTGTTGAAAAACGCGGTGCAATAATCGTCAAAGCCATGAACGCGGCCGCGCACCCGGCCGAGCCAATGGCCCATGGCGCGGCTCGCATTCGCATCCATCGGCGAACCGCTTTGACCCAGGACGCGGGCCGCGCACTTGAGTACGTCGCCGGCGAGCGCCTCGTCCTTGCAAGCCTGACGGACGATCGAGTCTGGCGTCTCGCCGGGCCGTATACCCAAGCGTGCCCGCAGCCGCGCTTCGAACTGCGCATCGCCAGCCTGACGCACCGTAGCGACGCGCTCGCGCTCGGCCGCCAGCATGCCGATAAGCTCGACAAAGCGTTCTTCATTAACGCGTTCTGTCACCGTGTCGAGCGCGGCTTTGAGCACCTTAGGCTTGCCGTCGCGCGCGCGGTCGAGCACCTGGGCAACCGCGTGCTCCATCGATTCGGTGGCACTGCGTTCCTCCATCACCTGGAAGTGCGGCGCAATGCCGGCCTCGAGCGGAAAGCGTCGCAGCAGCGACTGGCAAAACGCGTGAATGGTTTCGATCCGCATGCCGCCCGGCGCATCGAGCACGCGCGCGAACAGCTGCCGTGCGCGGTCGAGCTGGTCGGGATCGACGTCGCCTTCCATCAGCGCAACAAGCTCTTGGCGCAGCTTCGTTTCGGGCATCGTCGCCCAATTGCTGAGCCGCGTACCGATGCGGATCGCCATCTGGGCCGCGGCTGCCTTGGTGAAAGTGAGGCAGAGGATGCGGGCCGGTTCGCTGCCGGCGAGCAGCAGCGCCAGCACGCGGTCGGTCAGCACCTTGGTCTTGCCGGTGCCGGCTGAGGCCGCGACCCAGACGGACGCAGCCGGATCGGCAGCCAGCCGCTGTTGTGCGCCAGGATCGGATTTCGGCCGAGCGCTCATTCGTCGGAACCGCCGCCGGGCAGCCATTCCTTCACCCGGGCGAGATGCGTGTAGTCGGAATAACGCGGCCCCTTATCGGGCTGTGGCCAGGCGCGATAGGGCGTTGCCGGATCGTCGAAGGCGGCGATCAGCCGTTCGAGACCGCGCCGCGCCGCCGCGGCCAAAGCCGCAGCCGATTGAGCATCCTTGGCGTCGATGCGTTCGATGCCTGGCGGATCGCCGCCGGATAATTTCCAATGAATCAGAGCCGCGACCTGGGCGGGCGGAATACCCGCGAAGCCGCCCGCGGCGGCGACCATCGCTTCGAGCGCCAGCTGCGGCGCATAGCCGGATTCGACTTCGCCTTTTTTCGGCAACCCGCCAGTCTTGTAGTCGAGGATGGCGAGGCCGCCGTCGGTGAGCCGATCGATGCGATCGGCCTTGCCCGACAGCGTGAATGGACCGCGCGCCGCCGGTAGCGTCACGCTGCCGCCGATCTCGCCAAAGCTCTGTGCGATGAGCGTGCGGCGCTCGCGTTCGGCCTCGACGACCCAGGCAGCGATGCGCTCGAAGCGCGGCCACCAGAAGGCGCGCACATTGGGATGCTGCAGCGCCTCGCCGAAGCAGTTGCGGCCGATTTCGATGAGCCGCGCTTCGGCGTCGTCGGGCAGTGCATGCGGAAATTCCTGCAGGAACCGGTGCAGCGCCGCATGGATGAACAGGCCGCGATCGGCCGCGCCGGGATCGGCGTCGATTGGGTCGAGCGCCTTAAGGCGCAGAACGTGTTTGGCATAGATGGCGTAAGGATCGCGCAGCCAGGTTTCGATTTCGGTGACCGAAAGACGGCGCGGCCGGGCCTCGACCGGCGGCCGCGGTTCCGGCGGATTGATCCGCCGCGGCGGGCCGGCATCATCGAGCCGCGCCTGCCAGGCGAGCGGCGCGCCATCGCCTAGTTTGGCGTCGAGACCCGCGGCACGCAGCGCAGTCTCCAGCCGTAACAGCCAACGCGATGGTACCGTCGGATTGCCTTCGACGCGGGCCGCACGCGTCAACACCACTTCGCGCGCGCCAAGACATTGCACAAAATCGTGCGCCGCTCGGCCAACGCGCAACTCCGGAGGTGGCAGTCCGAAATCGCGCCGCATCGGCCGCGACAGCCACGGATCGCTATCGGTCCGCGCCGGCCAGACGCCTTCATTGAGTCCGCCGAGGATTACGAGGTCGGCCTGTTGCAGCCGAGCTTCGAGCAGACCCCAGATGAACAACCGCGGATGACGGCCATATGCCGGCCGCACCACCAGCGTAGCGATGAGCGCCTCGAACAGGGTCGGGTATTCAGCGCCGCCGACCTTGGGAAAATCGCGCCCGGCACCAAGCAATTCGTTGAACCAGACTGCCGCGGTCTCGCCGGCTTCCTCGCGCCACAAACGGCGATCGCCGCTTTCCCCATCGCTGGCGGCAAGCGCTTCGGCGGCGCAGATATGCGCCTCCACCAGTGACGACAATTCAATCGCGTCGGCGGCCAACGCCTCGATCAGCGGCGCCAGCGCACGGCCAATCCGACGCACATATTCGGCAAGCGCCCGGTCGCCGATCACGGCATTCAAACCGCCGATACCCGGGCCAGGACGTGGTCCGCGCAGCACTGCGAATTCGAGCCGGCGCGCCAGATCACGGAATTCCGCCGGCGCCACGCCGCACGCAGCCAGCGGATGCTTGAGCAGCGCCAGCAGCGGCAACGGCGCGAATTCTTCGGCGACGCAGGTCAGTAGCAGCCGCAGGAACACGCCGGGCGGCGTTTTGGCGAGCGGCGTGCCGGCGGAATCGTCGACGTCGATGTCCCAGCGACGCAACTCGGCAGCGACGCGCCGTGCGAGATCGCGATCAGGTGTGACCAGCGCCGCGGTCGCGCCCGGCCGTTCGAGCTGGCGGCGCATCAGCAGCGCAATGGTCGTCGCTTCTTCCTGCGGGCCCGGACAGTCGATGCGTGTGACGCCTTCGATCGCGCCC
>Ga0187805_10000275_pt1 | contig 16225 bp, 21 predicted proteins | sample NC_wetland_sal_i_6_FD_132965 | JGI IMG/M metagenome (GOLD analysis project Ga0187805, IMG submission 132965) | Wetland sediment microbial communities from Neuse River Estuary, North Carolina, USA - Control_5 | ecosystem: Environmental > Aquatic > Freshwater > Wetlands > Sediment | place: USA...
TCCAGACGGGATTTGAGGAGCCGAACAAAATCGTCTGATGACGGAGCAATATAGATTGTCTTTACTTCAAAGAGCCGGGGAGGCGCGGCTGAAACCGTGGCCTGCGCTGTGAGAAATCCCGAGGACAGTGCCAGCACACTGAGAAGTGAAACCGTCGCCAAGCCTACGGGGACACGGGGAAAAGGTCGAACACTCATCGTGGTTCCTCCTTCCTTTTTCTTGCCGCCATTTCGCAATCACCCGGCGGCGTGTACGTTACTCGACAGAATGGCTTGTAAAGAACGCTCTTCACGTTCCGATTCCATGAGTCCTTCTCAAGCCGCTTAGCCTAGACGTGATACCAGTCTGCCCGCGTCAAAGGCAGCCCACTATGTCCGTGCAGTGGCTTCGAGAGCAAGACTTGATATATGTGCATTCGCCCAGTGCGAAATCCATGGGCCGAGCCGGCCATGTAGAGTCGCCATATGCGGTACGTGATGTCGTCGGTAACGCGACGCGCTTCCTCTCGATGAGCTTCCAGCCGCTGGACCCAGTGATGGAGCGTCAGCGCATAGTGCTCTCGTAAACTTTCAACATCTCTTAACTCAAAACCGCTCAACTCGGCGGCTCGCAGACTCGTGCTGATCGGGACCAGGTCTCCGTCGGGAAAAACGTAACGGTCCGAGAAAGACGGCCCTCGTCTGCGATAGGTAGCGGAATAGGAAATCCCGTGATTCAGGAACACACCGCCGGGCCGCAGCAAGTTCCAGGCCCGGCTGAAATACTCTGGGAGATGATCTTCCCCGACGTGCTCAAACATACCGATGCTGACGATCTTGTCATACTGCAGTTCATGATCGATGTCGCGGTAGTCAGAAACTTCCACGCGGCATCTATCATTCAGGCCTGCTGCACACAGATGCTGTCGTGCTACCTCCGCCTGGCGCACACTCAGCGTGATCCCGACAGCTTGCACTCCATAGTGAATGGCAGCGTGCATGATTAACCCACCCCAACCGCAGCCGATATCCAGAAGTCGCTCTCCTGGACGCAGCCGCAGCTTCCTGCAGATGTAATCCAGCTTGCGTTCCTGGGCAGAATCCAGATCCTCATCCGGTGTGCTGAAGTAGGCACAGGAGTACACCATGCGCTGATCCAGCCATAGGGCATAGAATTCCGTCGGGAGATCGTAGTGATAGCCGATCACCTGCTGATCCCGAAGCTGGCTATGGAGCTTTCCACTGAGCTCAACGAGATGTCGTTCTCTTCGCGGACGATCGTTTTCGGGCAGTTTCGCCAGCCGTGCGCTGAGATCAACGCTCTCCCTTGTGCTGAGTTCATGGGTAAGGAGGTAATCAGCGAGGTCAAAAGCGGCTTCGATATCACCCTGGATGTCGAAGTCGTCGTAAATGTAGGCTTCCCCCAACGTGAGCTCGCTGGGTGAGGAAAACATCGCACGCAGAATTCCCGTACGCTTCAGAACCAATGTGAAACGCGGGTTCTCATCCCTTCCCCATACACTACCGTCTGGCAATCGAACCTGAAAGTCACGTCTCGGGTAGTGCGCCAGCAGCGTGTCCAGGAAATCTGCACTGATCCGGGAAGTTGCCTCTCGGAATAGGGATTTCGCCCATGCTCCCATACCCGCTCCTTTCGCCAGGATTTACTTCCCAGAAAGCCTAGCGCAGGTTCCAATGCCTCCGATAATTGGTGAGCCCAAAAACTTTGTTCCTGTTCAACCACACTACTGCAGCGTACTTGCGACATTGGAGAAGACAGTATTCGCATTTGAGCCGACCAACCTCAGAGTGCCCACGACAATCACCAGGATCACCGCCAACATCACCGCATACTCGGCGATGTCCTGGCCCTCTTCTTCCGCCCAGAGACTACCAACAAGAATTGTCATATTTTTCCCTTAAAAACGTTACATGTTGTTTAGGGCAGCACATTTATCTCATCACGAACTGGCAGGACTGCAGTGACCTGGATCACTAGGGCATGTGTTCGGTTCTTCTTCTTTGCGCTGGACGCTGACGTAATCACCCTGTCCGCCTCGTGCCAGCGGCTAGAATCTCCGGGGGCGGGCACGCCCCCGGAGGAAATCCACTGTTTACGTTCACGCAGCAGCGGCATGCTGCCGCACAGTTATTGAGAATGGTTTTTCGTGTTCGAAAGCCCGCTCGCGATGGCCAACGATCGCGTACTTTGGGCTCTGAGTCGGCGGCATCGCATCCGCAATTGCATTGCGGAAATGATGGTAACCGCCTGCGAACCGGCCCTTGTCCCAGACTCTCAGCAACGCCTCAGTGAACACACCGTTTTTCCGTCCGTCCATCGCAATCTGGTTGTCCTGACAGGCCGAGATTAGGATCACACTGCATTCCGGAATGACCGTTTCCCTCCGCGGAGTCTTTTTGCGAATGGTGTCATACAGAGCCCCCGCCCGCTCCTTATAGATCTTGGCCTGTACCTCAGGAGGCAGAAACTTGGGCCTGAGGTTCTCCCGCGTGCTTGCGCGCACCCTGGCCTCCAGGTGCGGCAGATACGTGGCAGGATTCAGGAACATGTCCTTTGTCATGATCCCGCTGTGGCAGCTGTCTGACAGTAGGCAGATACGCACCCCGTGTCGGAAGAGCGACCACATGGCATACAGTTCGTCATCAACCAGTTCGCGGTCATACAGAACCCAGGTTTCATCCAAGCCGTCAGGTTCTTGGTTGTCAACGTCGTTGATTTGGCCGCCGTGACCTGAATACGTGAGCAGGAAAATGTCCCCTTCGACCAGCTCTTTGGCGGCCTTTTCGATTATGCCTAGCAGCGAAGTGGAGGTGGCAGATCTAGTCAGCAGAGATTGGGCGACAAAGCCCTGGCTGCTCGCAATTGTTTCCATGTCACGAGCATCGTTCTCGCACGCCACCAGTTCTCCTTTCCACCCCACATAATGAACAGGGTCAACTCGATTCAGTCCCACATGAAGCGAGATTCCTTTAGGCTTACCTCCTCCTAGCATGATTCCTCCTTTCGCGATCACGAATTACGATCGCGCACCATGAGTTCTGTTCTGGACCGCCGTCTCAACCAACGGTCCCCTACGAGTGCATGTAGCTAGTCGAATGTCTCCGGTAACGCCTGAATTTTGTCAATGCCTCCCGAGCAGTTGAGTGAATTCATCCGGGCTGAGCTGGAGTCTGCGCAGACAGTCGGACAAGGCTCTTTTGTGCAGCATCTCGCCCGAATGAGGCTCGTGAAATGAGAATAGGTTTGGGTCGCGCGCGGAACAGAAGAACTGCCTCAGTGATCCTCGGTGTGATTTCAGTGGCCGATAGCCGAGATCACGAAGAACACAAACGAAACGCCTCCACGGCAGCTGTGGCGGAATTGCCGACATGTGTACGACTCCTACGAAACATAACGCGTCTTTTCGTGTGGAGGGAACGTCAACAGCGGTCTCTCTCGCTTACCTTGCCGACGGCACCAGCAGCAAAACGACCAGTGCTGCCAACACGAAACTGGCGACAAGCAAGAAGACTAAGTGCTGAGGATCAAAGTGAAAGAAATTATCGCCACGCTTCTTGAAATGTGTCAGCGCGCTCATGAAAGCCTCCTCGCTTGTTGCGGCGGATGCCCTTCAGGTCGAACTGAATACGTAACGCCCTCCTTAATATTACGCTCCCTTTTGCCGCTGAATTGCAACGGCACCGACTCGGAGCAGTATGCTGGCCGGGCGAAACTTCCGGTCTGATTCTCCCGGCAGCCGGTGCGCAGGATCACAGCAAGGTGTGAGTCCATGTGCTATCAGCGAAAAAGGGAAATGCCTCGATCGCTGAAGCTCGGATTCAGACAAGGAAACACAGCCTTGTTCGGTGGGTGATCGTGCAACCAACACTCAAGCACGGTCTTTTGGTCTCGGCCGCACTAGCGGGGATCGTCTCGGCCGCCGTATATGTTCTGGCGTTTTTGCTGTTCACCATTCACGAAGAGATAGGCATCCCACCAGACGAAGCGTTGCATCTCGCCCAGTGGACATTCCCGGTGGCGTTTCTGGTGAGCTTTGTTGGCTATTGGCATTGGAAAACCGGTTCTAAGTGACGTTGACAGGATCTCTCAAGCTCATCATTCCGGGCCTTCCCGTTCTTCAACCGGTGCTGGTTCTGGGCTCGCTGAAGTCGCCTTTATGCGCCCTGAGTGGACAAGACGAATCTCCCTCGAGAATGTGCGCCCCCTTGCGAGTTTGTTTTCCGAAGATCTGGCGATCGACCTGGGCACGGTCAACACCCGTGTCTACGCTCCAGGGCGAGGGATTGTCATCAATGAAGCGTCAGCCGTTGCGCTCGATGAAAGCACCGGAGAAGTGCGCGCGGTAGGTAAAGAAGCCAAAGAGAGTGTTTGCGAGTGAATTCCGTTCGCAGGCTCCTCAGCGGCGAGTCTTCGAAGACCAGTGGGCGCTCGCTACCAGTTAGATCTCATCGATCTTTGCCGCGAGATTAAAGTCGCTTTCTGTGAGCCCGTTTACGGCGTGCGTCCAGGTGGTGATCTCCGCCTTTCCCCAGGTCAATGCGATCTCGGGATGATGCCCGAGTTCCTCCGCAATCGCGCCCACGCGATTCACAAAGTCAAGCGCCATCTGAAAATCGGGGAACTTGAAGCTGCGGCGGATGTGATGCTCGTTCACCACTTCCCAGTTGGGCAGCTGGTGGCTCAGGTTGTGGAGTTCAGCCCCTTTCAGGGCGTGAACGTCTCGCCTGTCGGGAACAGACGTCTTGCTGGCTAGGTCCACCGTCGCCCCTTGCTGCTCATTCTTAAGAATCTGGAGTGTGTTCTCATCGCCCCTTTTCATACTCACCTCTCAGACCATAAGACTTGACGCCCGGGAACCACCTTCTTCTTAATTTATACCCCTCCGCGAGATTTCAGTGATCACAGTCAGCATCCCGGTGACCACTAATACAATCGACTGCGATAATTCGCCTCAGCGAAGCGGCATCAAAGACAATCCACAGTCTGCCGATGCGCGAGCCTCGAAACCGCCCAAGAGCTGCCCTGCCTCAACTCCTTACCGTCATGACTGGGCAAGCCGCGCGGCGCACAACCTCATAGGCTGTCGTCCACGGTGTATGGGATGCTGTACGGATATGCATGCTGCGATGCAGACCCAGGACGATCGCGTCTGCTGTAAAGCTCTCGGCCACCTCCAAGATCTTCTCGCTTGGCGATCCAAATACAGCCATGAATTCGAGCGGCACTCTCAGCTCAAGATTCTCCGTTAACTCGCTGAGTCGACGAAGACCGTTCTGACGTGCGAGTTCCTCCGTTTGCATAGCGTTGTGAGCGGTGGCGCGATGCGAGCTCACCGGAACCTGTGAAATGACGTGGAGCAAAATCAGCTTTGTTCCAACTCGATTAGCGAATGAGACAGCGTACGGCAGGGCACGCAACGACGCGGCGCCGAAATCGGTAGCAAACAAAAAGGGCCAAAACACCTTGGTCCCGTTCACTATTGGCCCCTGGAAGGAGCCTGGGCCAACCGTTAGAACAGGGCAATCGGCGTGTCGAAAAATCTGTTCTGCCACTGACCCGAAAAGCAGCTTCCCCAAGCCTCGTCGGCCATGCGTACCGATGATCAGCAAATCAACTTGCTTCTCGTTGATGACCTTTTCCACCTCTTCCCATACAGTGCCTTGACGAACGAGGAATTCGTTAGGTAGATCGGCCAGCGCTCCACTCTCGATCAAATGACTCTGCCGTTGTTGGACTTCTATCCAGGCTGCCTCGGTGGCGGCATTCGTTGCCTCTGGACCGACAGCTGTGGGTCCCACTGAAGAGACCACATGTAGCAGATAGAATTTTGCCGCATAAAGGCGGGCGACCGTTGTGGCATGACAGAGAGCCCTTTCGGATGCCGGCGAGAAATCTGTCGCAATCAGAACCGACCTAACTTGAACACCTATCGATGGTGCGAGCGTTGGCATGATTCCCCTCCTATCCAACCGTCATCGCAGAAGAACACATGGGACACGGCCAGAAGTATTCAAGAGTGCACGATTTCTCTCCACACAGTCCGGATCGGCAGGCACCCACTCTTGATTTGACCAGAGTGGAAGGTTACGCCCGTGACCGGTCACGGGTATCCGTTTGTTTGCGATTTACTTCCCCGGGCAGATGCTGGCGAGTAGCAACTCTCGGAAATCGTTTCTTTAAGTCGTTATTTGCTTTTCTACGCTCCGCGCAACGACATTTCAGTGACGATGCTCACAAAGGCACACAGCGGCCTCTTTGCACCAATATTGAGGCGAGAATAGGAACTCATACCGGTGTAAGATTGTTCGCGCTGGTGGTCTCCGCATCAGATTTCCAGTTAAGAGGTTGCTAACACCTCCGGTCCCCTGTTTTCAGGCAACTTAACCGCAAGACTCCCATTTGGGGGCGATCTTTTCCAATGCTCGCCTGTTGCGGATTACGAGCGCCTTCCCCTTCAGCTGCAGCAACCGTTCCCTCTCGAACTTGCCAAAGAGGCGGCTGACCGTCTCTCGGGTGGTATCAAGGATCTCAGCAATTTCCTCGTGATTCAGCGTGAGGTGGATCTCCGCAAGGTGGCTGCCCGGCGCGGTCTTGTTCCACCAGGAAAGCAGAAGTGTGGCGAACTTTTCCGCCGGCGAACGCGTGAGACCGAGCAAGCGTAGCTCCTCAGAGGCAGCGTTGTAGTCGCGGCTCAACTGCTCGACGATGCGTGAGGTAACTTCCGCATGATCTTTTCGGAACTGCAGCAAGGAAGCACGGGGAATGAAATTGGCCTGTCCAGGCACCATCATTTCAGCAGTAACCTCGTAAGGACGGTTAGCGATGATCGCATTGAGCCCGAGAACGTCCCCCGGCTCAGAAATTTTTGTGATGATGATCTTCCCTGCGAACGATGAGGCGGAAAGCTTGGCCTGTCCTGAACAGAGCAAGAAAACACCGCGCGCTTGCTGCCCTTCCATGAATAGCATGGACCCTTTGGGGTAAGCGGCTGTGGCTTTGATTTCGTTCAGTCCTTGAAGGGCGTGGACGGAAAGATTACAGAAAAATTGTTTTTTCCTCAGTGAGCATGCAAGGCAGTTCCCGACAAGATCAAGACCATAAGAGGTGCGCATAAAGCACCTCCTATAATGATGCTAACACCACAACTAGAGCCGCGGTTTGCGACCGTGTTTCGCCAGATTCCAAAGAGCTTCGGAGACAGTCATCGTCGAGTACAGCGGTGAAAATGCACGATCGGGCCGTGAAAGCCCATGTCGGCTCTTGCGGGAGGGGCAGTCTCTTACTTCCTGCTGCCGTGGTTGCACGATCCGTTGGCAGAAGTTGTACCTTGGCTTAATCGCAACGGCAAAAGAATAGGTGATCTTCAGCTACTGTGGCCCAATCGATCTCCTATCGATTGTACGTTTAGTACGAGCAAGGTCTGTGACCTGGGGCACGACATCTTTCGGGTCGGTCCGTGTCACTGTGCCGACCCTGTAAGGATGGAAAGCCGATCGCGACCTGATTGCTTGCTGGCTTCCGTTCCTGGGATTGCGGCCGTCGCTGAAACAATTTCGCTTTGCCCGTGCCGATCGGTCAAGCCCTGCGCGACTGGCCAAGTGGTGTCCCAAGGCGCAAAGGAGCCGACCCCTCTACCTGAGCGATCAAGAGTTGTGACGATAGTGCAAGGTATTTCAAAACAATGCGAAGACGTGTGCGACCATAGCAATCAACGGTACGCCATGGCCGATTCCAAAGTTGGAAGAGATTTAAGGCCAGCATGGGGACCATCGGAAACATGAACACGATAATTCGCCACACGTTGAAACGTCTCTGGCGTAGTAAAATTTATTTAGGAGGCGGGTGCCTCCACTACTGCTAATCCGCCTCCACTGGAGGCGGCTATGTACACACTGCGGCTCCTCCTTCTCGGCACTTCACTGCTTCTGACTATAATTTCGGTTCTTTCCTGTGGACGCGGACACGGCCAGCTTAAAGCAATCACCGTCAGTCCGCCCACAGCCGCGGGCCAGGCCCAATTCACTGCGACTGGAGTGTATTCCGATGGAACCAAGGTTTCCCAATTACGAGTGTTGTGGTCGCAGGGCAATCCTTGGGTGATGAGCGACCTGGCAACGCAAGGAATTGTTGTGAGCTCCAGCGGAATGGCTTCGTGCGACCCCGTCGTTGGCACGTTCACGGTCCAAGCCACCGCGCCGGTTGATCCCCACATTCCTGTATCCCAGATGGTTCTGACCACACAGCAAGTTCACGGGACGGCGCGGTTAAGCTGCCCGTAGATCGCGCCACATCTTCAATAACATCTCTTCCTTCGGCGACGGCATGTCTGTCTACGCGACTCGCCATTTCGTGCTGCTGGCTCGTGTGGGAGCGAGATTAAGAGACACTCGGTCTTCGGCCCAACGCGGGCTGGTTTCGCTGCAATGAGATGCTTTTGATTAAAACCGCTTCAGAACGAGATCCACAGTGAAATTAGAGTGCGCCCACACTCGTGAAAAATCCCCCGAATGTGCACTTTTCGGGGGACTTGCTGTACTTGCGGCTAAGGTTGCGTTGCGCTGCATCCTTTCCGCTCTCCAGGCATGTTGAGGATGCCGGGAACCTGTTCCAGCACAGCGGGTAATTTAATGCTGTCACTGTCATTGAATCATAGCAGTGACAGTACTCAGCCCTCAGTGTGATTTAGATCGACGAAGTGCTAGCCGTTATTTCGACAACTGCGAGAGGACATGGTGTGGGACAAGCCCGCGACGGAAGCCTCTGCAGTGAAGGTCAGAAAGATGGCTGACGGAGGGGCCTGCGTGAGAGGCATCATCGGTGGATAGCAACATGCGGAAGGCTAATGCGACGTTTGGCCACGTGCAAAAAAGCGCAATGATTTTCATCGAGTGTCCCCCGAGATGTGACTCCGCTCACTGAGCGAGAGTGCGGGGCGAAATAAACTGTAAACAAAGAAAGCGCGATGGGCCTATGCTGGCGAAGTGTGCCAACCCGTCGTGTTCTGCCTCGTGGCTCAATCTCGGAGAAGGAAGAATTTTTCGACTGGAAGCCGAGCCCGAAACCAACCCGACACTGGCCTGTCCCTCCAGCTTTGGTGTCGGCCTTCCCTGTAAGACGGAGTATTTCTGGCTTTGCAGTGGCTGCTCGAAGAAGGTGACACTGCGTCTCGGCCAAGATGGAACAGTCGTTTTGGGGGCCCTCCCGGACTACGCGGGTCGAAATCCCGAGGATTTTGCCATTGTCTCGCGGTATGCGGGCAAGCTCTTGAGAAGCGTCACTTTTTCCCGCCGCAGAGGAACAGGACATGGCTGAAATATCATGGCATCGTAGACTTCATCGAAGCAGATAACCCAAAGCAGGTTGAGAAGGCCGCTAATGATTATTTGTGCCTATAGGCATTCGATGACGGGAACACTGGTTGCGGCGCCGTGGCGGAAATTCCTCTCGCTGCTCTAATTGAGGCGTTCGGCATCCGGCTAGCACGAAACGAGAGGTGAGTCTATGATCGATTCACAAGGTTTTAGACCTGCCAAACCGTATCGCTGTAGCGTCTGTGGTGGACAAGAAGGCTTTCGCTCGCGCCCGCGCACGGTAACGGAACGTTGCATTCTTCCGCTTTTCCTCCTGCGCCCAGTGCGCTGCGCTGACTGCTTCCATCGAGACTACCGGCTCATTTTCACCCCAGTGCGCGAGCGCTCACACCGTCATCATTCAAACGTCGGTCACAGCAATCGGAACGCTGCCTGAGAACAATGCAACAGGCCAGGCGAAAAGGGGCTTCGGCCTCGAATTTCTGTCGAGGATCCCACCCTTGGGTAGGACAGCGATTCCCTACCGTTAACATTGTTCGAACCCGCAGCTTTCTCGAGGACTAGGCAGTGATTGCGCTCACTCGGATTGGTGATAGCCCTTCGTATCACCGTCTTCGACAAGTTGCAGGTGTGACAATTCCCAATTGTTGTAAAACAGCTCAATACATTATGAAAATAGCGGCCTGCGTAGGGCCCGAGTCTGGGAACTTGTTGGGGGGCGCGCTCCATTTGGGCAATTGCGTGCTGTGAGGCCGACGACTCTCCACTCACCACAAACAGTGACCGCCATCACAGCCGGTTACCCTGTCCAGGCATATAGGAAAAGGTGTGGATTGTCTCTTGCGGCTAAGGTTTCCGCTGCCAGGAGGTATGCCATGCCCACCATTTCGCAGGTCAGTCGCATTTCCATAAAAAACATTCTGTTCCCGACAGACTTCTCGCCCGAATCGAACGCGGCTTTGCCCTTCGCCCTGGCTCTGGCCAAGGTTTATGGCTCGACGCTTCTGCTGGCCCATGCGCTCCCTCCAGAGCCGCACCGCCAGGTAGTGTTAGATCAACTGCCAGCGCAGGACGACCTGGCTTGGCAAGCGGCGCGCCATCAATTGGACACCTTGGAGCACGGCCGCTCTCTGGCTGGAGCGCCCTGCAAGGCACTATTGGACCGCGGTGATCTCGCTGTTGTGATTCCCGCGATGATTCGCGAGAACGCCGTCGACCTCGTGGTGTTGGGAACCCACGGCCGCCGAGGCGTCAGCAAGTTGTTGCTCGGATCAGGCGCCGAACAGATTTATCGTTCGGCCAGCTGTCCCGTGCTGACGATCGGTCCCAAAGCCCATGCTGATCATTGGGCGTTGCGCCGAGTCCTTTGCCCTGTCGACGTGGCGGAGCATCCCGAGCCGACATTGCATTATGCGCTGTCGCTGGCAGAAGAAAATCAGGCCGAGTTTATCGTCTTGCAAGCCGTTCCCATGGTTCCGTGGCAGCAGCGGCCTTCCGTCGAATTGAAGATGTGCCACACCCTGAAGAACTTGATTCCCGAAGGAGCAAAGGACTGGTGCACACCACAATTCCTGATTCGCTGGGAGCATGCCTCAGAAGCCATCCTCTTGGCTGCGGCCGAGCGCGAAGCTGACGTGATTGTGATGGGCGTGCGCAAGGCACATGCTGCCGGATTGTCCTCGCACTTGCCCTGGCCAGTAGCTTCTGAAGTCGTGAGCAAGGCCCCGTGCCCCGTACTTACGGTGCGTGTTTGAGCTCGGAGCGTCGCAATGCCTCTACGCAATTGAGTTCAGTGGACGACGCCAAAGAGATACGGAGGAACTTATGTTAGTTAGCAAGCAGCAGGCTCTCGAATATCACAATGGTAGCCGCCCCGGTAAGATTGAGGTTACCCCCACCAAGCCCTGCCGCACGCAGCGCGATCTCAGCATGGCGTATACGCCAGGAGTTGCCGAGCCGTGTTTAGAAATCGAAAAGAACCCTCATGACGCGTTTAAGTATACGGGACGCGGCAACCTGGTTGCTGTGCTGAGCAATGGAACCGCCGTGCTGGGTCTGGGCGATATCGGTGCGCTTGCCGGCAAGCCGGTCATGGAAGGCAAAGCCGTTTTGTTTAAGCGTTTCGCTGACGTCGACGTGTTCGACATCGAGGTCAACAGCCACGATCCTGAGGAGATTATCAAGCTCTGCCAGTTGCTCGAGCCCACTTTCGGCGGCATCAACCTTGAGGACATCAAAGCCCCCGACTGCTTTCAGATCGAAGAGACTCTCCGCAAGACCATGAAGATCCCGGTCTTTCACGATGATCAGCACGGAACCGCCATCATCTCCGGCGCGGCTCTGCTGAATGCTCTCGAGGTTGTCGGCAAGGATATTCACAAAGTGCGCGTTGTTTTTAATGGTGCTGGTGCGGCCGGCATCGCCTGTGCCGAGCACTATGTCCGCCTGGGAGTAAGACGCGAGAACATCACCCTCTGCGACACGAAGGGCGTCGTGTACAAAGGACGTCAAGAAGGCATGAACAAGTACAAAGAGCGCTTCGCGCAGGAGACGAAGCTTCGCACGCTCGCCGAGACCGTGGTCGATGCCGACGTATTAGTCGGCCTTTCAGTAAAGGGCGCCATCGATCAAGAGATGGTTCGTTCCATGGCTTCGAATCCAATCGTCTTCGCCATGGCCAACCCTGATCCCGAGATCAGCTACGAAGATGCGAAGGCGGCTCGCAGCGATGTGATCATCGCCACCGGACGTTCGGACTATCCCAACCAGGTCAACAACGTCCTCGGATTCCCATTTATCTTCCGCGGCGCCCTTGACGTGCGGGCAACGGCTATTAACGAAGACATGAAACTTGCCGCCACACGTGCGCTTGCCAGTCTCGCCAAAGACGACGTTCCTGATTCGGTTTGCCGCGCCTACGGAGTGGAGCGGTTGCAATTTGGTCGCGAATATCTTATCCCCAAGCCCTTCGATCCCCGCGTGCTGATTTGGGAAGCTTCGGCGGTTGCCGAAGCCGCGATGCGCACCGGAGTCGCCCTGGAACCGGTCGATCTGGACACCTATCGTGCGCAACTGGAGCGCAGACTGGGCAAGGCCTACGAGGTCTCCCGCATCATGATTCACAAAGCCCAGGCTAATCCCAAGCGGGTGGTATTTCCCGAGGGAGATAATGACAAGATCTTGCGTGCCTCCCGCACTTTGGTTGAAGAAAAAATCGGCAATCCTCTGTTGCTCGGCAATGCGGCTGCAATTCAGGCTCGGGCACAGGAACTCGGAGTCGATCTGGAGGGCATGCAGATCGTTGACCCGATGAGATCCGAGCATCGGGAGGCGTACGCTCGCGAATTGTTCCAATTGCGGCAGCGCTGCGGCGTCACACAGGCCGAAGCCGATACTCTCATCAAAGACTGCAACGTTTTTGGCTCAATGATGGTCCGCATGGGCGATGCCGATGCCCTGGTTTCGGGTGTAACCCAACATTTCCCCGACACGATCCGCCCGGCGCTCCAGATTGTTCGGATACGCGAAGGCCTGCACCGTGTCTCCGGCTGCTACGCCATGATCACGCGCAAAGGGGAAGTATTCTTCCTGGCGGATACGAGTGTCAACATCGAACCGACTGCGGAAGATCTGGTCGAGATCGCCCTTTGCACCGCACAGATGGCGCGCCGTTTCGACGTCAGTCCGCGAGTGGCCATGCTGTCCTTCTCCAGTTTCGGCAGTGTCGAACACCCCATCTGCACCAAGGTCCGGAAGGCCGTCGAACTGCTGAAATATGCCGATCCCAGTCTCATTGTCGACGGTGAAATCGCTGCCGACGACGCCGTGTCTCCCGAAATCATTGAGCAGCAGTATCCGTTCAGCGCCTTGAAGGGCGGAGCCAATGTGCTGATTTGCCCTGACCTTGCTTCCGCCAACATCGCCACTAAACTGCTGGCGAAGATCGGCGATGGAGAGATTATCGGTCCCATTCTTATGGGAATGAGCCGCCCCGTACACATATTGCAGCGTACCGCGACTGTCGAAGAGATCGTCAATGTGACCGCCATTGCCGTCGTCGATGCGCAGGAAAACCATATCCATGTGCACGCTGGGGTCGAGCCCGAACTGGTCGGCGAAGATTGATAGATGGACTCTAGAGAGAGGCTAGTGACAAATAAAAAAGGAGATTTCTTTTCAGCAACAGCGCAACTTTTTAAGCGGTTAACAAAAGCGCTCGCCAGAGTGATTTGGCTCACTGCGGAGTCGTTCGAGGCCGGGTAATTTCTAATTGCCGGGCAAGGGGTAGAATCGAGCGCATTGTCATGGTTACTGAAAAGCCGGATGCGAAGATTGAACGGTCGGTCGTGTGCCCTAGGTGTCGTTTCAAGTACGTGCTGTCGAGCGAAACATCAACCCCGAGGAATGAAGTGATCCACAGGTTCGTTTGCCGGCAATGCTTCGAGCCAATCGATATTTTGTGGCCTGCTGGATTGGAATGGAAGATCCTGCGAGCGGACCCGCCAACCCCGTTCTCGAGGTGGATAAAGTGACGACATGGTGGACCGTCTGGAGGCCATCCTCGTCGAGATGCAGAAACTCAGCGAAGAGAGCCGCCACTTAGCGTGCAGAACGACCAACTGGTAGAACAGCACGCGGAGCTCAAACGCGAATTTGACAGGCTCATCCGTAAGAAACCAGCAACAAATTAGTCATCCACGCTACAAGGCTGGGATGAGGAAGATCCTTAGACTCCGTCGTGCTATCAGGTTTGATTAGTTGATTAGCCAGACTTTTCACTTGCTCGTTCGAAGCATTCCGCGCTACGTCTCAAGCAATGCGTGGCCAGAATATGTTGACACAATTCATCGCGGAGGAGCCCTCTCCGTTTCGATCAAGAACTATGGTGGGAGGTTTGATTCATCGATCCGGCAAGTCTACCATTCTATTTAGAGCCTGCAAATAACAGGGGGCTTGAATGCCTCACTACGAATTTTTCTGCCGCGCCTGCAAGAAGACCTTCTCAAGGATCTTGGCTCTCGTCGATTGTGACGAAGGAGAGGTCACCTGTCCACACTGTGGCAGCCATGACGTCGAACAACTCCGGTCGGCCTTCTCGGTCCTCACGTCTACCAACTGCGCTTGACGAGGGTCTTTCGCTCTGCCGAGAAGATGAGGTTCCTTAGTTTTTCCTTCGGGTCCCTTGAGATCGATAGCAGCACGCACGAGCACGAAGTCATTTGACGTTGTGGATTCGACTGGTTTCTTGCTCATGGGATCGCCTGGGCCGATCATCGGGAAGAGAGTTCGCTTAGCCACAACTGAGAACGGGACAGCCGAGTATTTTCCTTTTGGCACACGAGTTCGACACGCCGTTTGACAACATCGAGAGTGCCCAGGAATACCTCGCGCTTCTATCTCGGGAATTGGATGTGGCGAAGCAGGAAATCTGGCTGTCTTCATGCCACGAGTTCGTACTCGCCCTCCCTTGCGTACCCTCTATTGAAAACGTCTTCCGAGACCCGGTACGGTCGCATGCTTTCTTTTCTAAACTCCCCCTGAAGTGAGCACGGAGGATTACAGATGGTACATTCCCGCAGCTAAGCTGCTCGGCTTGATGCTGTGGGAAGTGGCTATAAAGTGCACCCTTCGGCACATCTTGCACATGATGCCCACATGAATCGGCATAGCTCCTACCGGATCAGGCGTTGACACACGCGCGCATCCCTAGACCGCTCCGATTGAGCGCTTCGTCTTGCGGACGACTCGCGCCTTCCGTTCGTCTTAGGGCAAGAGCCGTCGTTTGAAGGCCGTTTTCATCCCAGCAATTTACTGCGGTTTCTTCTCAGAGGGTGGACTGGCAGGCGGAGCACCCGTGCCCGGATGGTGCATCATGCCGGGCCCGATGGACTCCATGTGCATCTGCATCCGGTCCATGTGATTAACCACCGTTTCCCACATGTCCACGTTGGCCTGCCAACGTGCTTTCTCGGCAGTGTCCTTGATCGCCGCAACATTCGTCTTCATTTGCGCGAGAGAGGACTTCAGCTTCTCGATGTCGGCTTTCATGGCCTTCATCTCTTGCTTGTGCATCTCCACCATTTTTTGCTGATGCTCGGCACGAGTTTGGCTCCCACTGGTCGGAGGCGCTTGCGGTTCCTGCGCCCACAGTAGTGGGGTCAGACCGAATAGGAGCGCCAGTAATACGCTTTTCAGTTTCATTGCGACTCTCCTTTCCGGAACATCTGACACGGGAAGTATCGCCTCGATGCTTGAAATTGACGATTCGGTCGGATGTCCTGTCGGACACAAGAAAGGAGCTGCGGTACCGGTTACGCTCTAGCTGTCAACTTATGCGAGCGAGTTGACAGCGTGGATGCGTGCACCACCACAGCCCCTGATGCGATTACCGCTTTTGCGGTTCCAAGCCCCGGCTGCTTCCCGCAGCAGCTGGTTTTTTCGGGTTTGGTGGCTCAGCGAGTTCCCTCACCGAGCGAATCACTCGGCCTATTTCGGACTGATCAATTTTACTTAACCAACCCTTTCACCCGTCGGCAGTTTCAAGCTACTACTGTTGGCTGGGAGATGCAGTGACGAAGATCACACAGAAGGAAGCTCTCTTCAGGCACACTTTGTAGACGCGAGCACAGAGAAGGCCGACCGGAGTTGTTCGACGTTATGGCTGCCGGAATGTAGGCAGGTGACCCCTCCTTCTTCACAGTCGACGAGCGCCAAGACCCTTGAGAAGGTTTTCCTACAGTTACGGCAGACCAACTCGTAATGAGGTCTCCCAATTCGCACAGAATCCGGTAATAAATCTTAAGCCTCAGCAAAGGGATGATTCAAACGTACGCACTTCTTCGATCGTGAAAGCTGGCGGCTAACGTAACTGGAAAAATGTCTAAAAGAAAATCGCTTCAACAGCCAGATGGGAA
>Ga0187805_10000276_pt1 | contig 16166 bp, 16 predicted proteins | sample NC_wetland_sal_i_6_FD_132965 | JGI IMG/M metagenome (GOLD analysis project Ga0187805, IMG submission 132965) | Wetland sediment microbial communities from Neuse River Estuary, North Carolina, USA - Control_5 | ecosystem: Environmental > Aquatic > Freshwater > Wetlands > Sediment | place: USA...
AGCCGCCACGTGTTTCTTTGCGTCTCGTCATTCAATCCCAGAGCATTGGCACTTTACGAGCGACACGGATACGTAAAGGTCGGCGACCTGCCGGATTTCATTGCTGACGGATATTCTGAGTCTCTTCTGTGCAAGCGATTGCGTTAGGCATCCTGCTGTGTATGGAGCGCGTAGGCCATGCAGAAGACTGCCTTGGACGTTGTTTTGGATTTTGTGGAGGCAATCAACCGCCATGACGTGAAGGGGTTGATCGCACTGATGACTGAAGAGTAAACGTTAGAGGAATCACACGGTTGACAGGCTGAGTTCGCACCCAACGTCACGCTGTGGTGGCTTGTGGAGTCGGACGCCGGTCAATATTCAGACGTCGCGACTTCACCAGAAATTCTGAATTGGCGACATAGCCTGTTCGCGCCAGCTACAGCCTTGATGGTATATTCTCACGCTCGGCAGAATCGGCGTATGGTCGAGGTGGGGTACAGACGCGCTCGGCGCAGCGATATTCCGGCAATGGCGGAGATCCGCGTCGCCGATTGGGGAACCGAGGACTATTGGCGGCAACGCATCCTCCAATACTTGACGCATGAGCTATACCCGAGGAAAGCGTTACGCCCTCGTGTGTCCTTCGTTTGCGTCGAACGTAAACGCATCGTGGGCTTGATTGCGGGACATCTTACGCGCCGCTTCGGTTGTGACGGAGAGTTGGAGTGGATTTCGATCAGACCGCAGTACCGGGGCCGTGGCATTGCGTCGGAACTACTTCGTCACTTGGCTGAATGGTTCGTCGCCCATGATGCACGGCGTGTTTGTATTGATGTAGAGCCTTCCAACCAGATCGCACGGCGCTTCTATGCGCGTCGGGGCGCTGAGAATTTAAAACCACATTGGATGGTCTGGAAGGATATTCGAGGAGTCGTTGAGGTTCAGCACTAGCCAATACTGTTGAAAAGTCGCCATCAATCACGCCAACAACCGGTCGTTTGAGTCTATGAACGCTGGGCGATCCAGGCAGCGGGAGTAAGGCCTGGCAGACGCTGGATCGGGAGATCAGCGAGTCCGTGGGGATTCCGGCGAAGCCGAACGCTGAATCCGGGATGATTCCGAACGGCATTCCGGGATGATCCCGAACACCATCGGAGCGTAGCGACGCTGGCATCTCGATTGTGCAAGAAAGTGTTCGGCTTCGTCAAGAGAACCTGTCCGGAGCGCAGCGAAGGAAAGCCGCCGCTGGCCAGGATAGGGGCGAACCAATCGAGTTGACGAGATTAGTCAACACTGCGAGTGATTACCTTTGGCCGGGGAGGTTACTCACTCTCCTCCCATAAATCTCAGCAGTTCCGGGAGCGTCAGATCCACCCTCTCCAACTCCTCGGAATGCGTTAACCGCTCCACAAGCGCTAGTCGTACCCGTGTATCGTTGAGATTCCCTTGATACGACTTGACGCCTCTCATCGCTGAAGCGTTCGAGGTGCCGACTAACCACAGCGTCGGACACTGCATGTCTGCAGGCTCGATAGGCGGCCAATCGAGCAGCGCGCCGAGCCATGCGAGCATTACCCGGACCTGGCCGTTGAGCCAGAAGGAGCGATCCTGCTCCGGGAGGTCTCCGATGTCGAGAGCGCCAGCGTCCTCGGCGTCCAGTATCGGCTTCCAATGCGTCTGCATCTGATGGATCATCTCGCGGAAGCTTTTGTCGGCAGATGGTCCGAAAGAAACCCCGATCATGGCAAAGCGTTCTACACGTTGTGATCTTGCCGCGAGATAGCGTCCGATGTTACCGCCATAGGAGTAGCCCCACAGGCTGAAACGCGAAACGCCGGCAGCATCGGCGACGCAGAGAATATCGTCACACAGTTGATCTATGTCATACGCCGCCGAATTCGTGGGCTTGTAGCTCTGGCCGTGACCCCTGATGTCGATGGCGACGACCTGAAACCGACCAGTCAGTTGGTGAATCCATCCAGTCTTACGCCAGACGTGGCGGTCCTGTCCTCCGCCGTGGAGTAGCACGACCGCAGGTCCAGATCCGGCAACCTCGTATGCAATGCGCCCGCCATCGCGGGAAACTGCGATTTGAAAATCCACCCCGGTTCACCTCTCGGTAATTCGTCTCAAAAATAAGCGTGGCATAGGCCAGGCACACCTGGTTGAAATAGATCCTGCCTTGTCGCCTAGCGTTTATCGATCCCGCGATGTTATGGCCCTATGCGTTCGGCTTCCCCCGTTACCCGGACATCGGCATTGAGACGAGCGAATGGCTCACGGTCGGACTCACGACAGCGCCGGAGGATCAGCCGCTCCGTTGTAATAGAACTACGAACCACTGAGGAAGATTAACTGATCTTGGTTTCGACGGGTGCCTCAGAACCTTTAGTCCGCGAACCAAGTGTCCCACGTAAATCTGGTCACTGAAAAGAAATCAGTTGGGGATGCCATCATCATGATCTCAGTCAACCAGTCCTACAACCCGAGCCACCTTCCATGTCGCACCCGGCTGCTTGCGCATCGCAACGATTGTCGCTGTGACTACACAACGTGCCTCGCCGCCACCAAGAGGACTGAATGTGCTGTCCACGTTTGCGATTTCGAATGCCCAGTCGCCACGAATCATTATTTTGGGATCAAGAACTCTCTGGTGGCTGCGGAAGGACTCGGACGGCACGCTCCGATTGTCCTGAGCGTCGGCGATCTTTCTCGGCAGACTTCAATTCGTCCTCGAGAGCAGGATCGGGCAAGCCCTTTGTGGTTCCAGGACACCGTGCTCTACATGATGATGTTATTAAGCGAAAGAGTAGACTTCCAGGTACCAAGCAAGAGATCATTGTGCGGTGGCGAGACCTGACGACGTCTTCCAGATCCTCATAGAGGTACCCTCTCTCTCCCGATTTTGCTCGGATCGTCCTGTGATTTTTGTCACTGACAGTTCCATGGTTACCGGAATCCAATTTCTATAGAGTTTCCAAGACACTTTCTCTATTTGAAGGGGGGGGTATGCAATTCCACCTGGAAACAGACGAGCTGAAGCTGCTTGCGAACGTCTTGTCTGAGCAAGATCCCCGGCAGTACAACGAATTGCTAAACAAGGTCCTAGCCCGCGACTTGCGATTCGACGCCGGTGAACTCGAACAAACAGCAGAACTCCTCGCTGGCAAGAAGCGCAGCCTTAAGGATGAAATCGCGCGACAGCCGGAGGGCACGCCGAAGACGGAACTGCAGCGGCAGCTGGCGCTGCTAGAACGCGTGCTGGAGAGGGTCAACGAGGCCTGTGTCATGTTCTGAAGTCTGTCCACGCAGGGCAGCGCTTCGTCAGCGTCACCTTCGGACCGTGATCGCAGGCAAAATCGGAATGTGTTACGAGGCGCGGTCTCCCAAATAAGCGGCATCGATCGCCACCACCGGGTGCTTCACGTCACAGACATAAGTATGACAAAGGGCGATCATATAAATGGGCGCAGACGCGAAGAAAGGAGTCAAATATGCCCTCCGATTCATTGGAAATCAAAGTGTCGTTACAGAAGCTACTGATCGCACTGGTTGTGATCATCGTGCCCTTGAACTTTCTTGGTCTGTATCTGAGCTCCGAGAGCAACACATCGCTGGAACAGGTCATCGGAACGCACTTTCGCACCATTGCCCAGGCTGACGCCACCACAGCTCTGCAATTTGTCAACGATCGCGTGATCGACGTCGGCGCGATTGCAGCGGAACCTATCGTGGTTGACGCTGCCGTGGCAGCCAACCAGACCTACGAACGGAGGAGCGCGGAAGCCACCGCGGCAAACATTGCGGAGATCGATAACAAATGGGATACCCCTGCGGGGGACGCCGTAGTGAAAGCGATGTTGTCGTCGCCAGTTTCGCGCCTGCTGCAAAGCCGTCGCGAGATCGATCCGCGCTTTCTGAAAATCATAGTAGCCGATGAAAATGGTGTTCCCTTCGCGGCCACCGATAAACCGCTGCATTATGCCCCAACGGACAACCCGTACTGGCAGGCGGTTTCTGCGCAGGGAAGGGGCGGTATCTTTGTCTCCGAAGTCCTCTACGACGAGGACAGCAGGGCTGCTTACTTCCGAATCGGTTTCCCGATACACGACAAAGGATCGCGGAGATTCATCGGCGCCGCCAGTGCACTGATCGATGTTTCCGGTCTCTTTTCGCGTTTAGCCCAGGCGCAGGTGGGCCGCTCCCCACGAACGATTGTGGTAGGTGAGGATGGCACCGTAATCGGTGCTCTCAACGTCGTCCCTTCGATGAAGTTGAAATCGGAAGAGTATGCGGCGGTGCGCGATGCGCTGGGCTCCTTGCAAGGCCGCCAAGCTGGATATGTTATCGCCCCGATGAGGGGTGGAAGCCGGATTATGGGTTTCGCCGACACTGGCCTGAAGCAGATGTATCCCAATTTGGCCTGGTTTGTCATAGTGAGCCAGGACGAACGGGAGGCTCTAGGTGCAGTTCGCACAGTGGGGCACTTTTCCATTCTGATGGTCGTGGTCGGGTTGCTGATGGTGACTTTGCTGGCAGCGTATTTCTTCTTGCACCGGAAGCAACAATTGGCTGACATCGAGATGGCAACCAATGGGGAACAGTCGGGAGGTCAAGCCGCTTGAAGAAGCATGATTCCAGAGACACTCTTGAGCTCTTTTCGCGGTGCAGAAGATCGATTTAAAGAGTCGCGGTTCATTCTTGGCTGCAATTGTCTGAATTGACAGGCAGGCAGATGCAGGTAAAGGAGATGTTTCTGTGGCACCTGCAAGTATTCCACTCAACGAACCAGTCTCGGAGCAGCAACCCTCCTTTTTGAAGCAGATTGATGAAAGCCAAATACGTGCACCACGCGCTTTAGCTCCGGAAGCGCTCTATCAACACTGCGAGATCTCCAAGTTCAAGTTTGCGTGTACCGCTGAGTTGGAGGACCTCGCCGAGTTTGTGGGTCAGGATCGTGCCCTCAAAGCAGTTGAATTCAGTGCCGGCATACGCGGAGAGGGCTTCAACCTTTTCCTGTTAGGGCCAGCGGGGACCGGAAAATTCTCCGCCGTGCGGAGCTTCCTTCAGAGGAGAGCAGCCACAGAGCCAACGCCTGAAGAATGGTGCTACGTCAATAACTTCCGTAGCCCGGAGATGCCGCGCGCCGTAAAACTGCCACCAGGCCGCGGCATCCTGCTCCGTCGGGATATGCATCGCTTGTTGGAGAACCTACGCTCAGCAATTCCATCAGCCTTTCAGAGCGAGAGCTATGCTGCGCGCAAACACGCCATCGAGCAGGAAGTGAAGCAGAGACAAGAAAAGACCTTCCAAGAGATGCAGCACCAGGCCAAGACGAGAGGGATTGCCGTTCTGAGAACGCATATCGGCATCGCCCTTGCGCCGGTTCGCGAGGGCGAGGTCATTAGTCCTGAAGAGTTCGACCAGTTACCCGAATCAGACCGTCAAAGAATTGAGACTGCGATTGGTGAGTTGCAGGAAGCCCTTCACGCGAGTATTCGGCAAATGTCGAAGTTCGAGCAGGAAGGACGCGAAAAGGTTCGGGAACTAAACCACGAAGTTACGATTTTTGCGGTTGGTCACCTCATCGATGAACTCCGCCAAAAGTTCAGTGATCTATCCGATGTAGTGAGTTTTCTGGACGACGTCCAGGAGGACATCACTGAAAACGTAGAAGAATTCCGTTCTCCCGAACAACATCCACTAGCGGCGCTGATGCGCGCCGGGTTACCTCATGGGGTCAAGGGCTCAGGTTTCTTCCAGCGCTATCAAGTGAATGTCTTAGTCGATCACAGCGCCAGGGATGGTGCGCCAGTGGTGTACGAAGACCACCCGACTCATCAAAACATCGTAGGTCAGGTCGAATACATCGCTCAACTGGGAGCAGTTTCGACCGACTTCAGTCTGATCCGGCCGGGAGCTTTGCATCGCGCAAATGGCGGCTATCTGATTCTGGACGCATACAAACTCCTTCTACAGCCGTATGCCTGGGAAGCACTCAAACGGTGTCTGAAATCGTCGCAGATCCGAATCGAATCGCTTGGCCAGATGCTGGGCCTGATGAGCAACGTCTCGCTCGATCCGCAGCCGATTCCGTTGCGCGCAAAAGTCGTTTTGTTGGGTACCCGATCGCTTTATTACCTGCTCAGCTCCCTCGACCCTGAATTCAACGAGCTGTTCCAGGTCGCTGCGGATTTTGAAGAACACATGGACCGCAACCCCGAAACAGATCTTCTTTACGCACGTCTGATTGCTACGATTGCGCGCCAGGAAAAACTTCTTCCCTTCGATTCCTGTGCGGTGGGACGTGTCATTGAACAGGGCTCACGTTTGGCCGAAGACTCGCAGAAGGTCTCGACCCATCGTCGGACTCTCTCTGTTCTTTTGCGTGAATCCGACTACTGGGCACGCCAACACTCCGGGGCAGTCGTGAAGTGTGAGGACGTCCAGCTCGCAATCGACGCTCAGATCTACCGGGCGGATCGTCTGCGGCAGAGGTTCCTGGAAGAAACGCTGCGCGGAACCGTCTTAATTGACACGCAAGGAGAAAAAGTCGGCCAAGTCAACGGACTGTCTGTGGTTGACTTCGGCAACTTCGCCTTCGGCCATCCCAGCCGGATCACCGCGCGCGTTCGACTAGGCAAAGGTGAAGTCGTCGACATTGAACGGGAAGTGGAACTCAGTGGTCCTATTCACTCCAAGGGGGTTCTAATCCTCTCCGGCTTCCTAGGAGCGCGGTTCGCTCCCGATCATCCACTTTCGTTGTCAGCAAGTCTCGTGTTCGAGCAATCTTACGGTGCCGTGGAGGGAGACAGCGCATCGCTGGCTGAACTCTGTGCGCTTCTTTCGGCGCTTTCGGGACTGGCAATCAAACAATCGATCGCCGTTACCGGATCCATCAATCAGTACGGACAGGTCCAGGCAATTGGTGGGGTCAACGAGAAGATTGAGGGGTTTTTTGATCTGTGCAGAGCGCGCGAGGAATTGAATGGCCACGGTGTGATCATCCCTGCCTCCAATGTCCGACACCTTATGCTCAAGCAGAAAGTCGTGGACGCGGTACGTGCCGGCAAATTCGGAATTTATGCTGTGGATACCGTCGACGAGGGAATTGAAATTCTGACTGGCGTGCCCGCAGGAGAACCCGATCCGTCAGGACAATTTCCCGAGGGCAGCGTAAACCGAAGAGTGCAGATGCGGTTGATTGAACTTTCCAATAAACGGCTTGCTCTGGCAGAGCCGACAAAAATACAAATGGCGAGTGAGCAACTCTGACAGTGCCTCATTACGGCCTGAACGATCCGCCCTCTGGCCGCGGACTGCATGGAATGAGATGTGCGCCACCGCAGGGATCAAGCTGCGTCCCTATGATCTGCTCCGGCGGACGCTGCTGCATATAAGCAACGTACGCGGGCTCCCGCTGATGCGCCCTCATCTGCTACGTCACGCGTGTGCGACCCACATGTTGGACCATGGCTGTCCCTGGATCTGATTGCGGAAATTTCTCGCTCATATCAACGTTGTCGTGACCGCGCACTATGCACAGGTTTCTACGCGGCTGATGATGAGACGTATAACGCAGCGCATCCTCATGCTAGGAATCAAGGAGTGAGCTTGAAGACCACTCCGCAGCCGGAACCGCCACATCCTGTTCCGCCCCTTTGTCGGTGGTGTCGTAGAGGTTGCCCTGTGCGTCCTGGACCAGCCCTGCGATGGGATCTCCCCGTCCATGGTTTCTGCGTGCCGAGATAACCAAGTGGCAGTGGATGGACCCGAGCATGGGTTGTTCACGGAGACCCTGCTGAGCCTGGGACAACGGCAGGTTCGGCGGCGGCTACCACCACTTCCGAAATGAAATCGCTGGCTTCCTGCCGCCGACCCAGAGTCCGAAATATACGATCGTGGGCCATGGGGGGAGCGCTTTCGAACACCAGCGGCTCTTCGCGATCACTGTGCCGCGGGCAGCTGCTGCGGCCTGAAGATAAACGAATTTGTTTTGGGCCGGTGGGGGCGCGAACGTGGGGCCCTTCATTGTCATGCGGCCGGAAGATAATGGTGTCATTTGTCAGCGCTTGTTTCACGAGCCAAAGGTAGCGGGGCCGTTACGACTGGTTTGTGGAGGAGGTCACTTCGACCCATCAACATGAGTTTTTCACCTGCGGCGACGGCCCAGAGGACCGGGAGCTTGTTGATAAAAGATGGGCCCTGATCAGCGTGCAAAGAAATCACGCTGGCAGACCGGAACCTAGCAAGTCCGAACAGGGGGAATCGTGTTTCAGAGTCCATCCGCCTTCGAAACAGGCGGCGGTCTCATCTTCAAAATTTCTCAGTTCCCGGGAAGGGCTGAGGCCACGCCTGCTCTGTCTGCCTCGCGCTCGACGATTGACTGAAACTTCCGCAGTACGTCTTCAGGAAGAGATGGCTTCTGATACATGCTCACCAGTTCGTCGACTCGGGCACGGGCCCGCGTAAAGGCGTCACTCGGTAACTCCGAGCCTCGCGCGGTTCGATCGATAACAGGAGAGGGAAGATGCTGCTCCTGCCGAAAAAGCGCGCGCGTTTCTTTCAGCTTGAGAAATTCTCCGGAGAGCCCGGTTTGCGCGAACATAGCGGTGGCCAAGGTCTTTCCGCGCATTTCAACGCCTCCCAACAAACGGAACGCCGAGGCAATCGACTCGGCATCAATGACCAGCTTTTCGACGCTGTGGCAGGCAAGAGACTCGAGCATCCCTGCTCCCGAGATCATGTTGATACCCGAGAGCGCTCCCAGCACCGCGGAGCGGGCGCTCTCCGCGCCGGCCTGGGCATCCACAAGTTTGGAGTCGGTCGCGACGAGATAGCCGTGGGTCGGCAGGCCCAGATGCTTGCCGACTTCCGCGCACGCCATGTTCAGCATGGCAGTTTCCACCGCGCCCATGGGCGCGCCCCCGGTACGCATGTCGAAGATGGCCGGAGCGCCGCCCCAGATTACAGGTGAGCCCGGTCCCGCGAGTTGATGCTGGGTGATGCCCGCGAGCACTTCGGCAGCATGCTGGGTCACGGAACCTGCCAGCGTTACAGGAGCGGTACCGCCAGCCAGTGGCATGGAGACGATTTCCGCGGGCACGCCGGCGCGAGCCAGGTCGAGCAGGTTGTGCGACCCGAACTCCGACCAGTTCAACGGTGGCGAGGGACACACATCGAAAACCGCCCGCGGTTTCTTGCGCAAATTGTCTCGGCTGCCGCTGTCGGCGGCGAGCAAGTCAATCATGCCTGGCAAGCCTGCCGCGGAGAACGATCCGGTCACCACCGGCTTGTGAGAATGCTGCAGGACGACAAGCAATCGGTAGAGATCGCCGATCGCGCAGGGCGCATCGTTGCACACGACAGCGGTGGACTGCGCTGCAAACTGCGGCAAAGTTTCCGTGACTTGGATGAGGCGCACCAAGTCGGGAATCTCGGACGGCCGCGCTTCCAGCGTCTCCGGATCGAGCATCTGCACGCAGCAGGAGCCGGGATCGAAATGCACGTCGTCGCCGCCGTAATGAACGGCTTCCTCTCCCTGACGGTTGTGCAAGTAGAAGTCTCGTGGGGCTGATGCCAGACACTTTCGCACAAGCGGCTCAGGCATACGCGCCACGCCGTCAGTAATCTCAACCCCCGCCGACCGCAATAGCTCGACCACGGGTGCCGAGCCCACGCGAACTCCAGGACTCATAAGCAGTTCGAACGCTTCGCGCAGAATGCGCTCGATGAACTCGGGAGTAAGCAGTTGAATTCTTGGTCTCATGCCTAGGCCGTTCCTTTGTTCGTCCTTTTGCTCGTGAGATTCTTCGCCAGTTCGAGGGCATCGATGGCATTGCGGGAGTAGCCGTCGGCGCCGATTTCCGCCGCCCACTTCTTGGTGACCGCGGCGCCGCCAATGATCGCTTTGACTCGCGGCCGCAAACCGTGTCGATCGAGCGCTTCGATCACAGCTTTCTGCCCGGCCATGGTCGTTGTCAGCAACGCAGAGATGCCGACGATGTCGGCATCGACTTCTTTGGCCTTGGTAACGAACTGCTCGGGAGTCACACTCGTGCCCAGATCAAAGATGCGGAATCCGCTGGCAGAAAGGATTGTGGCGACGAGATTCTTGCCGATGTCGTGAATGTCGCCTCGGGCCGTGCCGAGGACGATCGTGCCCAGAACCTCACGCTGCGAGCCGCGCTTCAGCATCTCCGGTTCAAGAATGCCGAGGGCGGCTTTCATGGCCTCGGCCGACGCGAGCAGATCGGGTAGAAACATTTGGCCGCAGCCGAATTGATCGCCGGCGAACGTGATCCCCGCGGCAAGTCCTTCGTTCACCGCCTCGAGCGGATCCACGCCGCTGTCCAACGCCTCCTGCGCCAATTCCGCGGCCCTGTCAGACACGCCGTCAATGATGCTTTGGCGCATCGCTTGGAAGAGTTGATCCGACAAAGAGCCTCCCCTACAGATCGGCCTTGGGATCAGGCTGACCAGGCCGCGATTGTACTCCGGTCCGAGGTCAAAAAAGTGTGACCCGCCGTTAAGGTTGGCGTGCCAGCCCCGAGACGGCACCCCAGGGTAAAACATTCGACGAACGGTTTGGTATGCAACTGCTTCGTGCTGGGGCGATGAGATTGTTTGAATGCTAAGTCAGCGAGGAGCACGTGGTGTACAAAAAGCTGAACTCAAGGGAACGTTGATTCAGAAAACAACCACGGAGGCTCCTCAAGGACATACGTATTACATCGGACTGGATGTTCACAAGAAGACGAACAGCTACTGCGTCAAAGATGTGAGTGGTCAGGTTTGGCACCCTGCTCCTCTCCCTGTAACCGTCATTGCAGTTTCATGAACCCACCTTTGGGTCGGAGGCCTCGTCGCTGCTGAAGCAGCTTGCGAACATTCTCCGGGAGAACGACCCTCGGCCTTTCGCTGATGGCCCAGTGCCCTGTTGTGGGAGTCGCCAAGAAGGCATGCGTCTCGCCCGTGCTGATCTGCAAGGCAATGCCGGCGATCTGTCCCGAATCGTTGATCGTGCCAGTCGCTTCGAGAAGATATAGGGGCGAGTTGGGAGGAATGAGAGTGTTGAGGTCGGTCATCACACCGTCTTGCCACAGGAAGGCGCGGGCATTGCCGGATGCATCGTACGAGCCTCCGACTACCTGACCCCAATCATTAAGGCCATCGCCCGAGCTCGAAACGTCTTCCGGAAGCGTGCCGAGGTCGATTAGGGTGCCCCACGTCCACAGAAATGCGTGATAGTACTGATCGCCGGGCAGGGTAGCGAGGCCGCTCACCTGGCCCCAGTTGTTGATATCAATAGCCTCACTCACCGTCCCGCCCAGGTTGCCAAGGTTGATTGCCTTCCCGTTTTGCCAGAGCAAGGCGTGAAAAGCCGTTGTGCAATTACCCGAGTACCCTGTGGCCTGGCCCCAGGAGTTAATCGAGTATGCCGATCCGACCGGGTCGCCCGGGAACGTAGGGAGTTGCTGGACCCATTCTTTTATCCAAAGGACAGGCTCAAACTGGAAGACTTGGGTGGTGCCGGCGCAGGTTGGCTCTGCGGTGGTATTCTCCGCGTTTCCGACCACCTCGTGTAGATCGTTGACTCCCGCAGCATATCCGTTATTGCCGCCCAGCGTGGGCAGCGGAGTCATTTTCTTTGTGCTGTTCCGCCAAAAGTACGGCAGGCAGATGAGGTTGTCACCATAACCGCAAAAATTTTCCGCGAACGGGTCCACGGCGCCGGTCTCTGAGGTGCCGGCGGCATCGCCGCTGTCGCTGGGGCGCCATCCCGCATCGCTGTTCGGACCACCCAGTGTGCTTAGGTCAGTGATCACGCCCTTGCGCCAAAGAACCGCGTGTGTTGTGCCGCTGGACAGGGTCGAATAACCCTCTACCCAGCCGGTGTTGCTGAGGCCTCCGGCGAGGCTATACGTGCCGCCGAGCGTGCCGAGATCGGCGACGGTGTAGCGAGGGGGCCGGTGCTTAGGTTCCTGCGCGGCGAGCCGAACTGGGTCCGCCAGCGTAGCAAGTAACGTCATCGCGGTAAGCACCGTCAACATTTTGGATTTCATTTCGGAATCTCCTTTCCATTTTCCAAGCACAGACACGAAGAGCACACACGCGTCCACTCATAGCTATAGTTCCTTCTGCATACCGCTCCTCGGAGAGGCGACTGCACCTTCATGTGTGCTCTGCGATCCATGAAGGACCTTTGGCTTTTCTTTCTCTGATGGAAATGTGTTTCCCGAAAATTCGGGTCATTCGCCTCAGCGGGTGCTGCGTCTCAACGGGTGGGAACTGCTCTTCGGAGAGGCGAGGCGATTAGTCGCCAATAAGTTTACTCCTTGGCTAATCTCTGCAATAGGCGGACATCACCGTTCGGTGTGATGTGATCCCGCACGCGCGTTGGAGCACGCGGGAAGCTGTGCGAGAGGCTCTTAGCCTCGAATCGGTGACGACCTCGAGGCTCAACGGCCATACCGCCCCATGAGTTCCGTCTTGCCCAGGATTTGGCCCTTCATGGCGCGCTCGAGGTCTGGTTTGGTGGCTCCGGCCTTCAGGTTGAGCTTTGTGTCGAGCGCATACAGCTTGAAATAATAGCGGTGTGGCGTGCCCGGCGGGGGACATGGACCTCCATAGCCGATCTTGCGAAAGTCGTTGCGTCCTTGCAGCGCTCCGGTCGCGACCTGTTCCTGTTTTTCCATTCCCTCTGGCAGTTCCCTCGTGTTTGCAGGGAGGTTGTATAACACCCAGTGCACCCAGATACCTGTTGGCGCATCAGGATCGTCCATGATGAGCGCAAAGCTCCGTGTTGCCGCAGGTGCCTCCTTCCATCTCAGCTGCGGGGAAACGTCAGGTCCGTCGCATGTGAACTTCTTCGGGATCGTTTCGCCGTTGGAAAAGGCGGTGCTCGAAATCTGGAAAGACATAGCCCCTCCTTTCGCTTGACCTAAGATTGAAAAACTGCCGAGAAGCCAGACTCCAGCATCGAGGCCCTATTCTTCAAAGCAGGGCCCTCCATCGTGACCATGCTTCTGGTGATCTTTGATTGTGCGACTCAGCCGGGAATACGCGACCTGCAGGGAGCGTCTTTCCTGCTCGGTGAGGCATGGATTCTCGAGCGCGGTAAGAATGTCATCGAATTCCGCTTCCAGTTCCTCAAGCTCTGCACAGAGCATACGACCCCCTTTCCTCCACGAAGCCGTCACCGAGCTGACTGCCAAGTAGACTTGGCAAGGGCGCTCCGCTGCTCGCATCAAGAGACGACCCGTCGATTACGCAGCGGCTCTCGCCATGAGTTCCTTTCTTGCCAAACCTAAAATGGCGTGTTTTTTTCCTACTTTTTTGAAGCCCTCAATGGCGGCGTCCAGATGGTGTTTGTCGTGAGCTGCGGACAGTTGCGTCCGAATGCGGGCTTGCCCCTTAGGCACGACCGGAAAGAAGAACCCAATTGCGTAAACGCCCTCGTCAAAGAGATCGCGGGCAAAATCTTGTGCCAGTTTGGCGTCGTAGAGCATGACTGGCACGATCGGCGTGTCCCCTTCCTTCAGATCGAAACCAGCTTCTTTGAGCAAGCCACGCCAGTACCTGGCATTCCACTCCAGCTTGTCACGACGATCGGTTGAGGCGCTGATCAGATCCAGTACCTTGAGCGCACCCGCCACAATCACCGGCGCCACGGCGTTGGAGAACAGATACGGACGTGCGCGCTGGCGGCACATCTCCACCAGCTCGTGGCGCCCGCTGACGCACCCTCCCGACGCGCCACCCAGCGCCTTTCCCAGCGTCGTAGTAATCACATCGATCTTGCCGAACACGCCGCAGTGCTCGTGCGTCCCACGTCCGGTTTTGCCCATGAAGCCGGTGGCGTGCGAGTCATCCACGAACACCGTGGCGTTGTACGTCTCCGCCAGCGCGACGATGTCGGCCAGCTTGGCGGTGTCGCCGTCCATCGAGAACACGCCGTCCGTGATCACCATCCGGGAGCGCTTGTCCTGGTGTTCCTGAAGCTTCTCCTCAAGATGGCCCATGTCGGAATGCTTGTAGGTATCTTGCATTCCCTTGCACAGGCGCATTCCGTCGACGATGGAGGCGTGAACGAGCCGGTCGGCAATCATCACGTCCTGCTCATTCAGGCAGGCCTCGAAGAAGCCGGCATTCGCGTCCATGCAGGAGGGGAATAGCAGCGTGTCTTCGGTGCCGAGGAACGCGGTCAGGCGATTCTCCAGCTCCCGATGGATGTCCTGCGTACCACAGATGAAACGCACCGAGGACATGCCGTAACCGCGTGCGTCCAATCCTGCGTGCGCTGCAGCGATGACCTCGGGATGGCTGGAGAGTCCGAGGTAGTTGTTGGCGCAAATGTTAATACACCTCCTGGTGACCGAGCCTATTGGAAACTCCACGTCAATTTCAGACGACTGCGGCGAGTGGATATACCGCTCCTCTTTGAACAGGCCCGCGGCTTTGATTCCCTCGAGATCGGTTTGATAGCGGTGACGAACTGTATCGGCAAAAGCCATGACGCCCCTCACATAATTAAGAATTATTCAATGCAGTGCCCAAGCCGAACTGGGTCCGGCGGCGGGCACACGCTAGCTCCTGACGACTTCAGCCTTCTGGAAACGTCGCACCAGCTCCACGATGCGCTCGACGGTGTCGAAGGCTTCCGGAGTGGCACATTGGTCGGGAATGTCAATCGAGTACTTTTTTTCCAGAAACCGAAGCAAAGACACCATGGAAAACGAATCCACAATGCCACTTGAGATAAGTGGGGTCTTCTCGGTGATCTGCCGATCATCTCCTTCTTGCAGATACTCCCGCGTGATGTAATCGCGAACTACTCGGGTGATTTCGTCCATAGCCGGCCTCTTCAGTCTTCCATAATGGTGGAAAGATCGCCCACCGGCTCATGGAACTCCTTGCACCGCAAAATGCGGCGCACGATCTTGCCGCTGCGCGTCTTGGGTAGCGAGTCCACGAACTCGATTTCCTGGGGCATGGCCAGCGGCGACAGCCGCTTGCGAATATGGTTCATGATTTCCAGTTCAAGGTCATCGGATGGTTGAAAACCTCGCTTTACGGTTACGTATGCTTTCACAACTTCCATGTTGACGGGGTCAGGTTTAGCGACGGCGGCAGACTCGGCGACGGCCGGGCATCCGAGAAGAGCCGATTCGACTTCGAAAGGGCCGACCAGGTGCCCGCCGGTGTTGATGACGTCGTCGTCGCGCCCCATGAACCAGAAATAGCCATCCGCGTCGATCGAGGCGCGGTCGCCACACAGGTACCATCCATTCCTGAATTTGGCCTGGTATCCGGCGGCATTGTTCCAATAGCCGCGAATCTGCGACGGCCAGCCGGGGCGTAGCGCAATCAGCCCTGCCGCGCCCGCCCGATTCACCGGTTCGTAGGTCTTCGGATCCAGCACCGTTGCGGTGATTCCCGGAAACGGCTTGCCCATCGAGCCGGGCTTGATTTCCATCCCGGGAAAATTCGTAATCACGATGCAGCCAGTTTCGGTCTGCCAGAACGTGTCATGGAACGGTTTCCCGAAGACTTCTCTCGACCAGATCACCGCCTCTGGGTTCAGCGGCTCGCCAACACTGGCCAAATGGCGCAGGCTGGAGAGATCATGCTTACGGATGATTTCCTTTCCCTCCTTCATGAGCAGGCGGATGGCAGTCGGCGCCGAATACCAGACGGTAACGTGGTACTTCTCGATGAACTCGTACCATTTCTCGGCGTTGAAACCGGAGTCCAGAACTGCCTGTGTAATCCCGTTCGCCCAGGGACCGATAATGCCGTAGGACGTGCCGGTTACCCAACCGGGGTCGGCATTGCACCAATAAATGTCGTCAGGCCGAAAATCGAGGACCCATTTCGCGGTGAGATACTGCGAAATAATCGAGTAGTGGACGTGCTGCGCACCTTTGGGCTGACCCGTAGTGCCCGACGTGTAGTGCAAAACCGACGGAGATTCGGCCTTCGTCGGGTAGATTGGGCAGTGCTCGACCGGCGGTGCTTGTTCCATCGCGAAGCCAGTCTCGCGTTGCTGTAGAGACGCCTGGGGCGCATCCACGACGATGCAGTGCCGCAAGTTCGGAAGCTGCTCCCGGATCTTGCGAATCTTATGGAGATGTTTTTTCTGCGTGATGATCGCCGACGTGCCAGCGTCTTTGAGCCGCACA
>Ga0187805_10000278_pt1 | contig 16146 bp, 12 predicted proteins | sample NC_wetland_sal_i_6_FD_132965 | JGI IMG/M metagenome (GOLD analysis project Ga0187805, IMG submission 132965) | Wetland sediment microbial communities from Neuse River Estuary, North Carolina, USA - Control_5 | ecosystem: Environmental > Aquatic > Freshwater > Wetlands > Sediment | place: USA...
GGAAAAACGCGCTCCGACACCAGTTGCAGATGCCCGTTCTGGGGTTGAAAGTAAGCCAGCCTGGCATTGGTCCCACCAATATCGCCGGCCAGAATCATTTCTCGAAGTTCCTCCAGCGGCGGCCGTCGCGTTCCAGTAATTCGTCGGCCTCCTTCGGTCCCCACGTGCTCGACGCGTAGTTGGGAAAATTGCGCGGCGGCAGCGCCTTCCACAGATCGAGCACGGGATTGACTACCGACCAGCCCGCCTCCACCATGTCCGCGCGCTGAAACAGCGTTTGATCCCCGATCATGCAATCGTGCAGCAGCCGTTCATAGCCGGTGCTGGGCTGCTTGCCAAAGTATTCCTGATACTCGAAGTTCATGTCCACCGTGCCCAGGCGCATCACCGGTCCGGGGACCTTCGCCGCAAACTGCAGCGAGATTCCTTCCTCCGGTTGGATATGCAGCACGAGTTGATTGGGCATGAGATGTTCGACCGGAGTGTCACGAAACAGCACAAATGGGGCTTGCCGAAACTGTATCACGATATGCGTGTTGCGTACCGGCATCCGTTTTCCCGTGCGCAGATAGAACGGAACATCGGCCCACCGCCAGTTGTCGATCAACAGCTTCATGGCTACGAACGTTTCCGTCCTTGAATCCGGCGGAACGTCTTCTTCCCCTCGGTAAGCAGGAACGCGGTTGCCCCCCTCCGTTCCTTCGCCATACTGCCCCCGCACCGTGCGGCTCAGCACTTCCTCGTCGCTCATCGGCTGGATGGCATGCAGAATCTTGGCTTGCTCATCACGCACCGCGTTGGCGTCGAACGAAATCGGCGGCTCCATCGCCGTGAGGCTGATGAGTTGCATGATGTGGTTCGGCACCATGTCGCGCAACGTTCCTGCGTGATCGAAGTAACTTCCGCGTCCTTCCACGCCGACCACTTCGGCCACCGAAATCTGAATGTGATCGATGTAGCGGCGGTTCCACACCGGCTCAAAGATGCCGTTGGCGAAACGGAATGCCAGAATATTCTGCACCGTCTCTTTGCCCAGGTAATGGTCGATGCGGTAGATCTGCTTTTCATCGGCCAGTTTCAGCAGTTGCTGGTTCAGATTCTTCGCCGATTCAAGATCGTGGCCGAAGGGCTTCTCGATGACCACCCGCCGCCAATGGCCGTTGTTCTGCTCCATCAATCCAGCCTTTGAAAGCTGCTCCACGATGGGTCCGAAAAAACTGGGGGCAGTCGCCAGATAGTAGAAAACGTTCTGGTGGGTCGAGTGCTCCTGATCAATCTTCGCGAGAAAATCCTTCAGCTGCGGGTACAGGCCGCTGTCGTTGAAATCGCCCGCGAAATAATAAAAGCGGCGCGAAAACCATTCCCATAGATCGTCGTCGACGCATTCGCCGCAATAGTCCTTAACGTCGTCATGCACTCTTTTTCGGAATTCCTCGTCCGACAGTTTCGCGCGGGCAACGCCCACTACCGCGAACTCCCGCGACAGCAGTGACGCGCGCGCCAGGTTGTACAGCGCGGGAATCAGCAGGCGTCCGGTCAGGTCCCCGGCCGCGCCGAAAATAACCATCACGCACGGATCTCCCTGCTTCCCGATCCGTGGCTGCGTTGACGTGGGCTGTTCCGCTATTTGTGCCATGAGCAAATCCTCTAAATCCTTACCCCATCCAGATCGCTTACGCTGTCTTTTTCGCTTTCCCGGGGTCGGTTTCGACGTGGCCGCCAAATTTCTGCCGCATCGCCGACAGCATTTTCTCCGCAAACGTGTGTTGCTGCCGCGAGCGGAAACGTACGTACAAGGCAGCCGTCAGTACATCCGCGGGAACCGCTTCTTCCACTGCCGCCTGGATGGTCCAGCGTCCTTCCCCCGAATCCTGCACGTAGCCTTCGTACTCCGAGAGCGTCGGATTTTCGGTCAGCGCCATGGCCGTCAAATCCAGCAGCCACGAGCTGATCACGCTGCCGCGCCGCCATACCTCGGCAATATCCGGCAAGTTCAAATCGAATCGTATGTCCTCGGGCAATTCCTTGCTGGTCGCGTTTTTGAAAATATCGAAGCCTTCCGCGTACGCCTGCATGATGCCGTACTCGATTCCATTGTGCACCATCTTCACGAAATGGCCAGAACCGGTCGGCCCGCAGTGAATGTATCCCTCTTCGGCGGTACCCCCGAGCTTCTCTCTTCCCGGAGTTTCAGGAATATCGCCTTTCCCCGGCGCCAGCGTCTTGAAAATCGGATCGAGCCTCTGCACCGCTTCCTTGGGACCGCCGATCATCATGCAATACCCGCGGTCAATGCCCCACACGCCGCCGCTGGTCCCCACGTCGACGTAATGGATGCCCTTGCCCTTGAGTTCTTTCGCCCGCCTCACGTCATCTTTGAAATAGGAGTTGCCGCCGTCGATGATGGCGTCGCCGGCCTGCAAATGTTGCGCAAGCTTCTGCACCGTTTGCTCCGTGGGACCTCCCGCCGGAACCATGATCCACACCGCTCGCGGAGGCTTCAGCTTCACAATCAAATCTTCGAGCGATGACGATCCCGTCGCCCCTTCTCCCGCCAATGCCTTCACCGAATCGGCGCTGAGATCGGAAACAACCAGCGAATGCCCGCCGCGCATGAGCCGCCTCGTCATATTCGCCCCCATGCGTCCCAACCCCACCATTCCCAATTGCATGCGTTTTTGCTCCTTACCGTTGGTAGCGCCGGCGTCTCACCGCTGTCGCGAGGCCATCCTGTCCTCGCGCTCGAGCTCCGGCAAATCTAGAAGGCTTTCTTACCGTGGTCGCCAGAGTTTCGGGCACGGAACCCGTCAGACGGCTCACGGCCTATCCTTTTTGTTGCGTGCCTTTCTCTACGGCGGCCAGCAGTTTGTCGAACGCGTCGGCGAATAGTTTGACGCCATCATCCGTCAGTTTGTCCGTCACTTCTTTCATCGAAATGCCGGATCGACCCAGGTCGTCCATCACCTTCTGGGCTCCCGCCACATCTTCCGTGAGACTGTTCCGCAAGAGGCCGTGATCGCGAAAGGCATCGATGGTGGCTGGCGGCATCGTGTTCACCGTGTCAGGCCCGATCAGCTCTTCAACATAAATTACGTCGCGATAATTCGGATTCTTGGTGCTGGTGCTCGCCCACAGCACGCGTTGTGTCTGCGCACCCTTCGCGGCCAGCGCTTCCCACCGCGGTCCGCTGAACAGGCGCTGATAACGCTGGTAGGTGAGCTTGCCGTTGGCGATTGCGACTTTGCCCAGAAGACTCTTCAGGCGCGCTTCCTCGCTCCCATCCGAGGCTTTCTTCAGCCGTTCGTTCAGCATCGAATCGACCAGCGTATCGATGCGGCTGATGAAGAAGCTGGCCACGCCCGCCATCTTCTTTAAATTGCCGCGACGCTTTGAAAAATCTTCCATTCCGGCGATGTAAGCCTCGGCCACTTTTTCGTACACTTCCTGCGCGAAGAGCAAAGTCACATTGATGTTGATGCCTTCGCCGATGGCCTGCCGGATCGCGGGAAGCCCTTCGGCCGTGCCCGGAATCTTGATCATCACGTTGTCGCGCTTCACCGTCTTCCACAGGCGCCGCGCCTCGTCGATCGTCTCCTGCGTCTTGCGCGCCAGGTACGGAGAAACTTCCAGGCTCACATAACCGTCGCGAAAATTGGATTGCTCATAGACGGGACGCAGCGTGTCGGCCGCATCCTGAATATCGCGAATCGCAATCTGCTCATAGCGCCCGGTCGCGTCGAGATCTTTCCGCGCGGCCAGCGACTTCAGCATGTCGTCGTATAGGGAACTGTCCGCAATCGCCTTTTCGAAGATCGAGGGGTTCGAGGTCATGCCCCGTAACCCATCGTCCGCAATCATCTGCTTCAACTTCCCGGTCGTGAACAGATCGCGCCGGATGTAATCCAGCCACATGGCCTGGCCATAGCTGAGCAACTGTTTCAGCGGATTTTGCGTGGCTTTTGAACTTTCAAGAATTCCAGTGGGTTGCATGAGGGCCTCCATGATCGATGGGTGGTGTTTGTTTGATAACCGGTGCACCCAATCACTGTGCAGTTCCGGCCGTCTTCACCGCGGGATTACTTGCCGGCGATCGCGGCGTGCGCTTCCGCGACCACTTTCTCCACGGTGAAGCCAAAATATTTCAGCAGATCCTTCAGCGGCGCAGACGCGCCGAAGCGGTGCATCCCGATGTTCCGTCCTTTACTTCCCGTGTAGCGTTCCCAGCCGAAAGTGGCCGCCATCTCCACGGATACGCGCGCGGTCACCTCCGCCGGCAGAACACTTTCCTTGTACGCCGCGTCTTGTTCCTCGAAAATCGACCACGACGGCATGCTCACCACGCGCGCCGCGATTCCTTCCGACTTCAACTTTTCATACGCTTCCACGCAGAGCGACAGTTCACTTCCCGTCCCGAGGAGAATGACCTGCGGCTTTCCCCCCGGAGCGTCAGCCAGCACGTAGGCTCCCTTAGCCACTCCGGAAGCCGGCGCATATTTTGTCCGATCCAACGTCGGCAGATTCTGGCGCGTCAGCACCAACGTTACCGGGGAGTGCTGCAGATTCGCGATAATCTTCCACGCCTCTACCACTTCATTCGCATCGCCCGGCCGCAACACGATCATGTTCGGCATGGCCCGCAGCGATGCCAGTTGCTCGATCGGCTGATGCGTGGGCCCATCTTCGCCGACGCCGATCGAGTCATGCGTGAAAACGAAAATCGACGAAATCTGCATCAGCGCGGCCAGCCGCATGCTCGCCCGCATGTAATCGCTGAAGTTGAAGAACGTAGCTCCAAACGCGCGAAGGCCCGAAACCGCCATGCCATTCACGCTCGCGCCCATCACGTGCTCGCGGACGCCGAAGTGCAGATTCCGGCCGGCATAGTGATCCGCTTCAAAATCTCCCGCCCCTTCAAACTTGAGCGTGGTCTTATTGGAAGTTGCCAGGTCCGCCGATCCGCCAATGAGCCACGGAATATTCTGCGCCAGCACGTTCAACACTTTCCCGGAACTCTCGCGCGTGGCCACTCCCTTCGCATCAGCAGGGAACGTTGGGAAATTCTTGTCCCAACCGTCCGGCAGTTCGTGATGCTGCATGTGGCCCAATCGGTCCGCCAACTCCGGATATTTCTGCGCGTAGTCCGCAAACAGCTTCGCCCACTGCGCCCGCAGGTCCCGGCCACGCTTGCCGATTCCATCCCGGAAATGTTCCAGCACGCCTTCGGGCACCAGAAACTTCGCGTCTTCCGGCCAGCCATAAAACTTTTTGACCAGCCGTACTTCTTCCTCCCCGAGAGGCTCGCCGTGCGCCGCATTCGTGTCCTGCTTGTGCGGAGAACCGTATCCAATATGGCTGTCCACAATAATTAACGTCGGACGATCCGTGGTTTTGTGGAAGGTCTCGAAAGCTCGCGCCAGCATGTCGAGATCATTGGCATCCGCCACGCGCGTTACATTCCATTCGTATCCGATAAATCGCGTCGCCACATCTTCGCTAAAGGACCAGGAAGCCGGGCCGTCGAGCGTGACTGAGTTATGGTCGTAAATCCAGCACAGGTTCGAGAGCTTCAGATGCCCGGCGAGCGATGCCGCCTCGCCCCCGATCCCTTCCATCAAGTCGCCGTCCGAGCAGATCGCATATACATTGAAATCGAAGATCTCGAAGTTCGGACGATTGAAATTTGCCGCCTGCCACTTCCCGGCAATCGCCATGCCCACGCTGTTGCCCACGCCCTGCCCCAGCGGTCCGGTCGTGGTTTCGACCCCAGTGGTGAGGTGCGATTCCGGATGTCCCGGAGTGCGGCTTCCCAGCTGTCGAAAGTGCTTGATGTCGTCCAGCGTGATCGTATGATCCCTGGTCACCTGCCCGTTCTCATCCACGCGCCGCACCTCGGTCAAATACAGCAACGAGTAAAGCAGCATCGAGGCGTGCCCGTTCGAGAGCACAAAGCGATCGCGATTCAGCCAGGTAGGATCGGCGGGATCGTAGCGCAGGAATTCCTGCCACAGGCAATAGGCGACGGGAGCCAGCCCCATCGGCGCTCCCGGATGCCCAGAGTTGGCCTGTTGCACCGCATCAATGGCGAGGGTCCGGATCGTGTTGATGCTCAGCGCATCCAGTTGCTTTCCTGTCACTAAAACTTGATCACTGGCGACCATACGATTCTGCTCCTCCACTGGATTTGGTCGGCGCTCGACCGCTGTACTTCCGTTAGAGTTCCCACCGGCAGAAAGGGTTCAATAGAGGAAGTGTATCAATTTCCCGGAACGCGTGGATTGACCTTCGGTGAAAAAATAGGTGGGAATCAGAAACGGAGAAAACTAAGAACTAAAGGAATGGCCCTATTTCAATAGTTGTATGTAGCTGTTCTCGCTGTGGGAAGCGCGCGTCGCGTCCTGCACAAATTTCAGAAACTGGCGAAGGTTGTCGCGCTCCTCGGGCGTCATGCCTTCGAAGCGAACCCGAACCCCATTAGCAGGACCGCTGCGCGTGACGACGCCGGTCAAGGCGAAACCTTTCACCCAGATTTTCCCGTTCGGCAGCCATAGGCCAATCTCCACCTTAGCCCCTGGCTTTACCGGATTGGCGGTTTCCACTAGACATCCGCCCGCGCTCGTGTTCGACAGGTTCCCCCAGATCGGTGACGGCGCGTCGTCGACTCGAAGTTCGACGGCCACGAAGCACTTGATTCGCGGATGCTTGCGCCGGTCGCTACTCCAGTTGTTGGCAAACAGGTCCGGCTCAAAAGGAGGCGTGGGAGAAACCGGGATGGGAACAGCATGCGGAGTAACCGTGTTTTCGACTGACTGTAAAGCGTCCGCATTGCCCTTGCTCGGGCTCGACGTGCCGGACTTAATTTCACGCATCGCCGTCAGCAGCGCTTCTTCCCGCCGTTCCGGCGGCGCTTCGCGATAGGCCTGCAACAGCTTTCCGACTTGCCGGACCAGGTCCGGGTCAGAAAGTATGCGCGTCCAGTCAGTCCCCATTGCCGCACTCATGCCATTTTGTCTTTCGGTGCCTGAGTTTTGCCTCGTCTAGGTTAGCCGACAGTCACCCGCATTCAAGATGACCTAAGTCACATCGAAGAAACGCGACAGTGCGAGGAAAGATTCGAGGGGAACCTTGCAGGATCGACAATTCTAGGCGCGAGCAAATCAACCTTATTCGGAGTCGAATGTGACCTGAACCACTTCCGTGGTTTCCGCTTGCGCCGGTTCGAACTTCCACTTCCCCACTGCGTCCAGCGCCGCGTCTACCAGTACCGGATTTCCCCCTAGAACGCGCGTGGTTTTCACGGCCCCATTCGGACGGACCACGGCTTCCACACGGACGATGCCGTGAATATGCATCTTCTTGGCTAATTCGGGATAGATCGGAGCGACCTTCGAGGCCACTTTTCGATCCGATGCCGCCGTTGCGGAGCTGCTTTGCGCACCCACCATGCTAGTCGTCAGTGCGACCACGACTGCTAACAGCCATATCACACGTTTCCCCACGATCTGTCGCCTTTCTTACCCGTTCAGGTTAAACGGGCTCAGAAATTGCAGCAACGCACCGAAGACATTGTCCCTTGGAGCCGCGAACGGACCTCTTCGAATCCGGTCCACCGCTTCGACCTCGCCAAAAGGTTTCCTACGGGACTTCGGTCGTTCTGAGCCTAGAATCGTTTGCACCACAAACTCTCGTCGGAGAATCGAATGTTGCGAGTTATGCTATAGGACGGAAAGGACATTTCGCTCCCGCCGTCTATGGGAGCCGTTCCCCAATCCAAGAATGCAATGCTTATCGAAATCGCATCCCGCTCAGATTTTCGGTCTCGTTTTCTTAATCCTGTCTTCACCCGCTACTCTATTTTCGCAGTCGACCAGTGGCAGTCCCACCACTACCCCCAGTGTTTCTCTCCCCGGCCCGGAAAATCCTTTTCAAGGAAGTGAACCGGAAGGCAAAGCCACTGCGGAGGTTCTGCAAATCGATTTTAAGGACGCGATTGACCGCGGCCTGCGCAATAATCTCGGCTTGCTCCTCGCCTCCGATCAGAGTGAGACAGCTCACGGCGAGCGCTGGAAAGAGTTGGCCGAGTTGCTTCCCAATGTCAGCGGACGCATCGTGGAAAACGTCGAAACCGAAAGTTTAGCCGCTTTGGGTTTCAATAAACTTGTGCCTCTGTTCGTTCCTCCCGGCAGCACGAGCGCCTTCCCCCGGGTACTCCCGGCGTTCAATTTCTTCGATGCCCGCGTCAATCTCAGCCAGTCGCTTTTCAGCTTCAAGAATCTTGAACGCGAGCGCGCTGCCACCGAGAGCGAGAAAGCCGCCAAACTCACCTACAAAGACGCGCGCGAAATGGTCGTCCTGGCCGTGGGCAACGCTTATTTGCAAGCCATCGCGGCCGCGGCCCGCGTCGAAACGGCGGAGGCGCAAGTGAAGGCTGCGCAAGCGCTATCCGACAAGGCCGCCGATCAGAAGAAAGCTGGACTCACTCCCGCCATTGACGCCTTGCGTGCCCAGGTCGAATTGCAGACCCGCCAGCAACAGTTCATTGTCGCCCGCAACGATTTGGCCAAATCCAATCTAAGGGTGGCCCGGATCATCGGCCTGCCCCCCGGCCAGAACTTCGTCCTCACGGAAAAAGTTCCCTATCAGGCCCTTGCCCCGCTGCCGCTGGAGATCTATCTGCAGCGCGCCTATGCTGCCCGATCCGATTATCAGTCCGCGATAGCCCGGGTTCGCAGTGCAGAACTCTCCCGCCGGGCGGCTTCCGCCGGGCGCTATCCTTCCCTCGACCTCGGCGCCAACTTCGGGGATATCGGTGTCGCGCCTGGCCAATCCAACGGTACCTGGCAGGTTGACGGAGGTCTCAGCATCCCCATCTTTGCCGGCAACCGGGTACATTCCGACGTACTCGAAGCGGATGCTCAATTGAAACAGGCACGCTCACAACTCGGCGATCTGCGCGGAAGGATCGACTACGAAGTGCGCACCGCCCTCCTCGATCTCAATGCCGCCGCCGAACAGGTCGATGTCGCCCGCAGTTCCGTCGATCTCGCGGAACAGGCTCTGGCTCAATCCCAGGATCGCTTTACCGCTGGAGTAACCGATAATCTGGAAGTGGTGCAGGCGCAGGAAGCCGTGGCCAGCGCCCATGAAACCTATATTCAAAGCCTTTATGCTCATAATCTCGCGAAGGTCGAACTGGCCTACGCCATCGGTGACGCTGAACAAGGCGTCAAGCGATATCTGAAAGGCATTCAATAATTTATGGAGCAATCGACACAGAGTCCGCCGGCCGCGTCCAGCCCCGCAACGGATCGGCCGGAACCCAATAATAAGCCGTTGCCTGCCACGGAACGCGACTACCATACCCGGCCGTCCCGTACCCAGAGTTCGGGTTTTCGCATCGGCGTGGTGATCGCGATTGTCGTCTTACTAATTATTGGCATCTTTGCTTATCGTTATTTCACCAGCTACGAATCCACCGACGATGCCCAGGTCGATGGCCACATCAATTCCGTCAGCGCCCGCGTTTCCGGCCACGTCATCAAGCTCAACGTGCAGGACAATCAGTACGTGCCGGCGGGAACGGTGCTCGTCGAAATCGATCCGGCGGATTATCAGGTCGCTTACGAACGGGCCAAGGCCGACTTTGAGGATGCGCAAGCCGCTGCTGTCGCCGCCGGCGTGAACGTCCCCGTCACTTCGGTGAACACCAGCAGCCAAGTCTCCGCCACGGAAGCGGATGTCAACAGCGCTCGTGCCGGAATCCAGGTCGCGCAGCAGCAATACGAGGCTGCCAAGGCCGAACTGCAAGAGGCGGAAGCCAACGATGTCAAAGCGCAAAACGATCTTGGACGTTACAAGCAGCTGGTCGAAAAGCAGGAAATCTCCTCGCAGCAGTTTGACCAGGCCGTGGCCGGTTCCAAGGCCAGTGCCGCCGCGGTCGCAGCCGCTCGCGCCAGTTCCGATGCCGCCCGCCAACAGGTAACCCAGGCGCAGGGAAGGCTCGTCCAAGCCGAGGCCAATTATCGCTACGCCAATACCGCTCCCCGGCAAATGCAGATCATGCGTGCTAAAGCGAAGTCGGCTCTCGCCGAAGCGCAGCGCAAGAAGGCCGATCTCGACCAGGCCGCATTGAACCTGCAATACACAAAAATCGTCGCGCCGGTAAACGGAATCGTCAGCGACCGTACCGTCGAAGTCGGTCAGAATGTCGCGCCCGGACAGGAATTGATGAAAGTCATCAACCTCGACGATGTCTGGATCACCGCCAATTTCAAGGAAACCCAGCTCCGCAATATGAAAGCCGGACAGCACGTCACCATCGAGGTCGACGCCAACGGCCGGAAATATGAAGGCAAAGTCGACAGCGTGGCCGGCGCCAGCGGTGCCCGTTTCAGCCTCCTGCCCCCGGAAAATGCCACTGGAAACTATGTGAAAGTTGTGCAGCGCGTTCCCGTCAAAATCGATCTGAATCCCGGTTCGAATAACGATCACCAGTTGCGTCCCGGCGAGTCCGTCACGCCCAAGGTCTGGCTCAACGAATGAGTGCAGCCACCACGACCATGGACCAGGCCGATGCCTGGCGCCCCGCGGTCAATCCGTGGGTGATCGCTCTTGCGGTCACGTTGGCCACCTTCATGGAGGTGCTCGACACTTCCATTGCCAACGTCGCTTTGCCCCACATTGCCGGAAGTCTTTCCGCCGGGCAGGACGAGAGCACGTGGGTCCTCACTTCTTATCTGGTCTCGAACGCAATCGTCCTGCCGCTGAGCGGCTGGCTGTCGTCCATTGTCGGTCGCAAGAATTTCTACATGGGTTGCGTCGCTCTGTTCACCATCAGTTCGTTTATGTGTGGACTGGCGCCAAATCTCGCCACTCTGATCGTTTGCCGCGTCCTTCAGGGCGCCGGCGGAGGTGGCCTGCAGCCCAGCGAGCAAGCGATTCTTGCCGACACTTTTCCTCCCGCAAAGCGTGGCATGGCCTTCGCCGTCTATGGTGTTGCCGTGGTTACGGCCCCGGCAATCGGTCCTACGCTCGGCGGCTGGATCACCGACAACTTCACCTGGCGCTGGATTTTCTTCATCAATATCCCCGTCGGCATCCTCTCGATTCTCCTTACTTCCCGGCTCATTCAGGATCCGCCCTACTTCCACCGCCGCAAGCTTAAGGAAACTCACGTCGATTACATCGGCCTCGGATTTGTCGCCTTGGGCTTGGGAACCTTACAGGTCGTGCTCGATAAAGGTCAGCGCGACGACTGGTTCGAATCGCACTTCATCCTCGCGTTGACCGTGATAGCCACGGTTTCGTTGATCTTCCTGATCTTCTGGGAATGGCACAGCAAAGATCCCATCGTCGATCTCCACCTCTTCCGCGATCGCACCTTCGGCATTTCGAACCTGCTGATGTTCATGCTGGGCTTCGCTTTGCTGGCCAGCACCGTGCTGCTTCCATTGTTCATGCAGACCATGCTCGGCTACACCGCCCAGCAGTCCGGCTTCGCCCTGATGCCGGGCGGCTTCGCCATCATGCTTTTGCTGCCCCTCGTTGGTTTCTTGCTCTCCCGGTATAGCCCGCGCTGGCTGCTGGTTTTCGGCCTGGTTGTGCTTTCGGTGTCGTTGTTCAACATGACGCGCTTTGATCTACAGATCGATTTCCGCACCACCGTGGTTGCCCGCATGTTGCAGGCAGTAGGGATGGCCTTTCTTTTCGTTCCCATCAATACCGCAGCGTACGCCTTTCTCCCGCGCGAAAAGAACAATGCCGCTTCCGGTCTGATGAATCTCGCCCGCAACATCGGCGGCAGCATCGGGATTTCCATAGTCACTACCATGCTTGACCGGCGTACCCAGGTGCATTTGACCGATCTCTCCTGGAATCTGAGCCGCTCTAACCCAGCGTTTCAGAACATGCTGCAAGGAGCCACGCGCGCCATGCAGGCTCACGGAGCCAGCCAAGCCGGTGCGACGCAGCAAGCCTATGCTCTGATTCAGGCCACCGTGCAGCGCCAGGCCACTATGCTCTCTTACATCGATTGTTTCTGGTTCCTTGGGGTCGCCATCATGCTGATGATCCCCACCGTTTTTCTGATGAGAAAATCCAAGCCCGGCGGAATGGCGGTACACTGAAATCAGCCATGTTTCGTCTCGTTACCATCGAACGGGAGTATGGTTGCGGCGGCGGTGCCATCGCCACCCGCTTGGCGTCACGCCTGGGTTGGAAAGTCTGGGACCATCTGCTCACCGACGAAATTGCGCGCCTGGCGAATGTCGATCCCTCCGCGGTCATGCGCTGCGACGAACGCATGGACAGCCGCCTGCACCGGCTATCGAAGGCTTTCTGGCGCGGTAGTTATGAACGCAGTTCGCCGCTCGATAACCAGATCTTCGATACCGACCGCATGATGGCGATGATGCAGGAGATCATGAACAAGATCGGACGCGAAGGGAATGCGGTCGTCGTGGGCCGCGGCGCGCCTTATTTCCTGCGCGAGAATCTCGACGCCTTCCACGTTTTTCTGTACGCTCCGCGCGCCGAAAAAATCCGCCGCACCATTGCCGACGGTCATTCTGCCCACGAGGCCGAAGATCTCGTCGACACCGTCGATCGCGAACGCGTCGCCTACGTGAAACATTACTTCAACGCCGACTGGCCCACCCGCTCCCTCTACCACGTGATGCTCAACACCGCGGTCGGCGATGAACCCGTTGTCAAAGTGATTCTCGACACCATGCGCCTGATCGAGGGAAAACCGAAAGCCACCGATTTCGAGCACCCCAGCCAGCAAACCTTATCGCGCTGATCTTCAACAGGCAGATCGGCGCTTCTATTCTGGCGCCCGGGTGTGGGTTTGCTCTCCTGCTATTTTGCGCTTCCCGGCAGCGCACCGCGTCTCCGGTCCACGAGTGTAACGGGGATAGTTCGCCAGTTGGGCCGGCGAAGACCGCGCCGCACCTACGTGTGGATGTGCCCACGCTTTTACAAAAAGTGGATGGCCCGCTTAGCCAAAACTTACGGGTCGGCTGATTCAATCGTCTTTGGATAATTCCCCGGCGGCGTTGCAGATGGTTAGATCAGGAACCGGGACGGTGAAATGCTCGTGAGTGTAGCGCTCAGCGGGGAGTGTCTTCATCCTCCGTTGCTGGCTTTTTTCGCAGTCTTCGAAGAGCGATAAACAGAAGCCAAACCGCCGCCACGATAACGGTAGGAGTGAGCAGATTGACCCATTGGGCCGGATGCCTGATGACATACCCGGGAAAGTAAAGTATCGCGTGCAGGGCGGTCCGAAGATTACGGGGGACATCCCAGATGCTCGTTGAAAAAGTCACTGCGAAAATAAGGCAGATGATAGAAGAGATCCCAGTGATTTCCATACCCTTGCGCCAACCAGCACGCCAGAACGCCACCGCGACAAAAACGAGAAGGGAAGCGTAGATCATAAAGAAACTTGCTGCTGAGGTCTGACCTAAGCAATTCTAGCTCTACAGTTCTGAGTTCAAGTGTTTTCTTTGAGTCAGCTCGAATCTTTCTTGCCACTCTCTTTCTTCCGCATGGCACGGCCCGTGGTGGATCAGGCATTTTCATCAAGAGCGAAAATCGCACTCTTCTCCGAGTGCCCGCTGAAGTGTGTGTGAAAAGTGCTTGACACCGCCGACATTGTCAGAGAGGCGATTTTTCGCCAACCACGGTAGTAGACTCTGTTGGCTACCGGAACAAATCATTCCTCCGTGGTGTCTGTCGCTTTAGGGCAATTCCCAATGACTCTAGCGCAATTTGCCATACGCAATGTCTGGCGAAATAAGCGGAGGAGCATTCTCACTATCCTGAGCCTCGGCTTCTCCTTTTTATTGCTCACCCTAATGATGACAATCTGGAGGACTTTCTACATAGACGAGTGGAGCGTCATCTCAGCCAGCCATATCGTCTGTCGGCACCGCGTCTCTTTAGCGGTCCCACTTCCCGCATACTACCGCGACAAAATTCGCTCGATCCCTGGAGTCATGGACGTAATTCCTCTCAACCTCTTCGATGCAGAATACAAAGGTGCCACGACCGACGACTTTGCAAAAATCGGGACTGATTCCAGAGAGTATCTGAACGCCTATCCCGAATATCAAATTCCTGCCGAGCAGGTTGCGGCGTGGAAAAACGACCCCGCCGGGGCAATCGCGGGCAGCGAATTGGCTCAGGAGCACGGCTGGAAAATTGGCGATCATCTCGCTCTTGTTGGCGGGCAACTGCCTATTCAGCTCGATCTCAATCTGCGCGGCACTTTCAAGTCGCCCTATCCTGTGCGCGCCATCTATTTCAACTGGACCTACGCGCAACAAGCCGCCCACTATGAGAAAGACCAACTCTTCCTGATTCAGGCCGATTCCCCCCAGAACGTCAGCCATATCTCCACTGCCGTAGACGCAATGTTTCACAATTCCCCCGAACCCACGCGGACTGAAGCTGAAAGAGCATTTGACCTTGGCCTGATCGCTATGTTCGGAAATGTGAAAGCATTCATCCTGAGCATCAGCCTGGCCGTTTTGTTTGCGACGTTGTTGGTTTCCGGCAACACGATTGCCATGTCGATTCGTGAGCGAACGCGCGAAGTCGCTATGATGAGGTCCTTGGGGTTTGCGCCGCGTCTGCTCCAGATTTTGTTCGTAGGGGAGACAACAACCCTTATCGTATGTGGCTGGATGTTTGGGACCCTATTGGCCTACGGCTTGGTTTTTGCCATGGTTCACTCCCGAAATGCCGGGCCTTTTGCTGTCCTTCTGAAGATTCCGGTGACTACGCTTGCAGTGTCCCTTCCGGTGGCTGGCCTTGTTGCTGTCATGAGTTCTGCGGTTCCTGCCTACGTCGCTTCACGTGTGAACATTGTGCAAGGGTTGCGCCATGTGGGCTGACTCCGCACGGCTATTCATTTCACCGGGGAACAGGTTGTTGACGTAAGGCCGTTCACCCAAGTGCCCAGCTCAAGGCCATGAAGGGTGTAACGGGGAGATGTTTCGCCAACTACCGGTGATACCTTCAACCCGGAAGGCAGGAAGCCTGTCGAGTCAGGTTGAGTTGAAAAAGACCAGCCCGCGAGCAACGCCTGTCTCGGGCGCTGCTCGCCAAGCGGGACGCAGGACTATTTGTAAGTGGCATTGGTGCGAGCCAGTTCGTCGCGGTGCGTACTGAAGTCCACCATCGAGCTAAAGGCTGGTCCGTCCAGCGGGTTCGCCTTGAGCATGTCCGTCAGCGCCGCGTTGACCTTATCCAACCCTTCGGCCTTCGCCGCGATATAGAAAAGCCAAAACGTATTCGGGTTCGTGGTATGGATCGCCTCGGTGTCAACTTCCCACTCGTGAATCGTGCCGTCAGCCAGCAGATTCTCCATTAACGGCGCGATCACGTTCTTGGTCAGCTTCTCAACCGCATCGCCCGGCGCATCTGCCTTTAGCGTGTACGACGACCCGTGAGTGTAGATCCCCTTCCACGCCCCGGAATGCCAGTTGTAATAGCGGCTGACGAACAGGTTGTCCCAGTGTTTCGTTGCGCTGCTCAGGACGGGAGTCGTCGCCGAGCCGGATGCGTAGGCTTGGTCAAGCACATTGAGCACTCCTGCCATGGACATCGCAGACCACCAACCGTCGTGGGTGGCTTGATCCGGCTGATGAATCAGGTTCATGTCATTGCCATAAGCTACGATCGTTCCACTGGCGAAAGCTTTTTCCATCAACTTCTCGTCCGCAGCCTCACTCTTGGCCATTTCAGCCCACTGTGCCCGGGGAATGCTCCACTCGGCCACGTAGGTGTACATCGGCGGCTTCTCTTTCACCTCCATCGTTTGCGCGTTGGCTGGTGGGGAAGAGACTGCGGCAGCAGCAGCGAGCATCAACACGAATGCGACTCCGGACCACCGTTTCTGGTTCATGTTTGTAGTTCTCCGTTCTCGCAACAGGGTTTTTCGGTTTGCTCTCATCGAGCGTCGTGAGTGTACACCTGGCGCAAAGGCGGTGCTAGGTTCTTCCTGCAAGACCCGATCTAAGCCCACGAATCGTGATGGGCTCTTTCATCATTTCCGTTTTCGTTGACGGGAGCGATTTCCCTTCGAGTAGAGAAGGACAGATGACGAAAACACCATTTCACTCAAAGCCCCGGCTCGCCCCGGCA
>Ga0187805_10000279_pt1 | contig 16140 bp, 10 predicted proteins | sample NC_wetland_sal_i_6_FD_132965 | JGI IMG/M metagenome (GOLD analysis project Ga0187805, IMG submission 132965) | Wetland sediment microbial communities from Neuse River Estuary, North Carolina, USA - Control_5 | ecosystem: Environmental > Aquatic > Freshwater > Wetlands > Sediment | place: USA...
GACGGGAAGCAGACGCGCAGCTTTTGCTACGTCTCGGATTTGGTCGAAGGGATTTACCGCCTGATGCAATCGGACGAACACTTGCCTGTAAATATCGGGAACCCGCAGGAGATCACCATTTTGGAATTTGCCGAGCGCGTGCGCGCCCATTTCAAAAATGCCCCCCCTATCGTTTTTCAGCCGCTTCCACAAGACGATCCGAAGCGCCGCTGTCCGGACATTGCCAAGGCGAAGCGCCTGCTAAATTGGCAGCCCAAAGTGGGGTTGGAAGAGGGTTTACAATTGACGCTCGATTATTTCACGCGAGAGTTTGCGGCGAAAAAGAGCGCTTAGGCAGAACGGAGTCCGCCGTTGGGAGGCGGATTTTGCAGCGCGCAGAAGGCAAGAGCGGGCCGAACCTCTCACGGTCTTCCGAAGGAATAATATTCAAAACCGAGTTCGCGCATATGCCTGGGGGAATAGAGATTCCGGCCGTCCACGACGAGCCCGCGCGCCATCAGCGTTTTTGCTCGTTTCCAATCCAGGTCGCGGAAGATGTCCCACTCCGTGCAGACAAGAGCGGCATCCGCGCCGCGCAATGCTTCGTAGGGATCTTCGTGGTAGGTGAGGTTCGGGAAGAGGGCTTTCGTCCTTGCGATGGCTTCCGGATCCGTGGCGTGCAGAATCGCGCCTTCCTCGAGCAGCCGTTTAACGACTTCGAGGGCCGGAGCAAAGCGAATGTCGTCCGTGTTGGCTTTGAACGCCAAACCGAGCACGGCAATGTGCTTCCCCTTAACCACCCAAAGGGCCTTATGCACTTTTTCGAGGAAGCGGTCGATGCGTTGCTTGTTAACACGCTCCGTCGCTTTCAGCATGTCGAAATCGACCCCCACGGAGGCCGCGAGATGAATGAACGCCTGCACATCCTTTGGAAAGCAAAAACCGCCAAAACCTAGCCCTGCGTTGAGAAATTGTCCGCCAATCCGGGGGTCCAATCCCATCGCGTGAGTAACCTCTTTGACGTCGGCGCCAATTCTTTCGCAAAGGTCGGCAATGACGTTGGCGTAGCTGATTTTCAGCGCAAGAAAAGAGTTTGATGCATGCTTGATGAGCTCGGCGCTGTTGATAGTCGTCACGAGGAAAGCGGCTTCATGGTCTGACGGGCAAGGGCCCTTGTGCACGGGGCAGTGAAAGCGGCGCTCCAGGATCGGACGGTAGATCTCACGCAAATCGGCCGCGGCGGATTCGTCTTCCACACCCACGACGATGCGATCCGGATGGAAAAAATCCCCGACGGCGGTGCCTTCGCGCAAGAATTCGGGATTCGAAGCCACGCGAAAATTGGACTTGCCGCCGCCGCTATAGGCGGCGAGCGCACGCTGCAACTCCAGGCCGGTCCGCGCAGGCACGGTGCTCTTCTCGATTACGAGTTTCGGCGAACGGGCTTGTTCGGCAATCTGGCGCGCCACTTGATCGATCGCGGAAAGATCGGCTTCGCCGTTTTCTTTGGGCGGCGTGCCTACACAGATGAAAATGGCGTCCCCCGCGCTGATCGCTTCACCCGCATCTGGAGTATAGGAAATTCGCCCAGCCTTGCTTGCCGCAGCCAATATTTCTTCCAGATGCTGCTCGTAAATGGGAACCTCTCCAGCTTGGAGCCGGCGGATGCGTTCGGCGTCGATGTCCGTACAGGTGACTTCATGTCCCGCCGCAGCCAGGCATGCCCCTGTTACCAGTCCTACGTAGCCACATCCAATTACCGAAAGGCGCAAGTCAGAATCTCCTTGGGAGCGCCACAGGTAACGACCCAGCGCATCCCCGAACCTACGGCAAGCAGCTTATTTTCGCCGAACCAAAGTGTCGATGAAAGCTCATCGTGGCCAGTCGTTGCGCTGCCAGCACGTTGCATTCCTGGTTTTACGCGGGGGCTGACCGGCTTTCTTCGATCCTCGATGAGCTAGTTTAGCCCTTCCAGCCACTCCCCATCAGCAATCCACGCAATCCGAGCAACACGAGCCGGGGCTGGCGGCGCACGACGTTCCAGAGCAGGCGCGTGGATTCATCGCGGTTTATTTCCCCGAGAAACTCGCGCGTAGAGGCATCGAGGAGGTCGACAAGCTGTGAATAGTCTTTTTGCTGAAAATGGTGCAGCACGCGCCGGATCAACCAGTGCGTACCGAGTTCGCCGCGAAGCGCTGCCAACTCCCTTCGGCCACCTTTACGCAAAATGGACTGCCCAACTCCGAGAGCGCCGCGGAGTCCGGTCACGATTCCGCCGACGGTTGAGACTTTCACCTGTGCTGCCGCATCGCCCACCAGATAGACTTCGCCGCTTCCGATGCGCCGCCGCACCGGCACCCATCCTCGATAGACCGGGATCCGCGCACCTTGCCATCCCAGCGGCAGCATCTGTTTTTTGTCGAGAAAACGTTCGAGACATTTCTTGGTGTCGCGGGCATCTTCGCCGATGATTCCCAAAGCGCCACGCTCGGAAGACTCCGGGATCAGCCAATAGAAATAAGGAGTATCGTCGGGGACGAACCAGACGCGTGTGGTATCTGGCGGTTGATCCTTCGGCAGGCGAACGATCGCTTGCACCAGCGGGACGGTCTCGACGGGAGGCCAACCAGCGCTTCGAGCCACCCGGCTGGAAGCGCCGTCTGCGCCGACCACGCTCTCTGCGTGCAATTCCTCGCGCCGTCCCGCAGAGTCGACTTCCACTCGCAGACCGCGCGCATTCGGGGCTAGTCCAAGAAAGCGCGTGTCAAAGGAGAGATTGGCTCCCGCCCGCTGTGCGCTCCGCGCCAAAGCAGGGATTAACCGTGAGCGTTCGATAATAAGATCGGGCCGAGAAAGCGCAACCTGTGCCGAGCGGCCATCGGTAAACAATTCGAATCGCCGGATTTCGTTGACGACACTCTCGGCAGCAGCGGCGCCAAGCTGGTTGCGGAATTGGTCCGTGACGATCAGCGACCTCGCGATCGGTTCAAGGCCCGGTCTCGCTTCCAGCACGCGCACCCGCCGTCCGCCTGCAGCCACCGTAGCCGCCGCGAACAAACCCGCGGCCGAGCCCCCCACAACTATGACCTCGTTGTTCTCGTCGTCCGCTCGTGGTCTGAAATCAGTGCTAGGCACAGTCTCGCTTTCCCAAGTTGCGCGACACCCGGAACTCTCAGCCAGCCGGGTATTCGCGTTCAAAATCCTAAAGATATTGGCAGTTTTCCGCCCAACCCGAAGGGATATGCGTCAAGAATCGGTAAGACGGCAACCCCGTAAGTATAGCGAATCCATTCGCATGGGCAAACTTGCCGCTTGCCGATGCAATTTGAGGTACGTACCCAGTATATTTCTGGAGCACTTCAGGAGATTGCGGCTGGCTTCTGCGCTTGGCGTTCATACGGTGCGTGTTCGAGAAAGATTACTCCGCTCAGAACGGCCGCAAATGCGACCGTCGCGACCACAGCCGCGGCAAGCGGGGAGAGATAGCTCACCAATACGGCAGCTCCTCCGGTCAGAAATCCCAACAGATACAAGCTAACAACTGCCCCGCGATGTCCCAGGCCTAGGTTGGCGAGCCGATGAGCGGCATGGTCTTTGCCTGGCGTGGCAAAGGGCAGCAGGCCGCGGCGCGAACGGGAAACCGTCACCAGCGTAGTGTCGAAAATCGTCACTCCGAGAATCAGCAGCGGAACAAGCCAGGCGGAAAAATGATTAGCATGTTCGAGACGGAGCTTCAGCCCCAGTGTGGCCATCAGGAATCCAAGGAACATGGCGCCGCCGTCACCCATAAAAATCTTGGCCGGCTTGAAATTCCACCGGAGGAAACCCGTTGCCGCACCGAGGACGGCAGCGGCCAGAGTGGTGACCAAAGTCTGGCCGTTTAAATAAGCCAGGAGAGCGAAGAAAATGGACGCCGTGGCGGCCACACCGGCGCAGAGGCCGTCCATGTGATCCAGGATGCTGAAGGAGGCGGTAATCCCCACGACGAAGAAAATGGTAAGGATGGCGTCCAAAACGTAGCCTGCTCGTCCGCGCACGAAAACTTCAAAAACCTGGGCGTGAATCCCGGTCATCAGCAGAACGCACCCAGCAAGAGGCATCCCGAGGAAAAGTTTAATTTGATGGTGCAGCAAACCCTTGTCATCGAGCATGCCTACGACCGCAACGATCGTTGCGCCGGTCAAAATTCCGACGATCTGGGCGCGAGCTGCGCCGTTAAAAGTAAACAGGACCGCGAGCGCCACCGCGCCGTACATGGCCAGGCCTCCGAGCAGGGGAATCGGGCGAAGGTGGACTTTGCGCGGTCCGGGAAGATCGACCATCCCCACGCGCAATGCCAATGCGCGCACGGGTACCGTCAGCATCAGAGATGCGAATAGAGCGATCAAAAACGCCAGCAGACCTGCGGGCATGTTCCCTCTTTATTTTTAAAGATACCGGCCGGGACGGTGCGGCCAGTGCCTCAATCGTCTTCCGCCGGGTTGGGGGCCCGGCTCCCAAGGAAAAAATGGCTGCCCCACGCAGCCTTAACACGATACTTTGAAAATTGTTTCGCTTCAATCAGGAAAGTTCAGGCAGTCATCTGCCCGCGAAACAAGGAGGCACCATAGCGAACGTGGCCGAATCGCGGTGTTCAGAAAAGCACAGCTGCTTCTTTTGCGCCCTTTTTCGCCGCCTTTGTTTCCGCGGGCTTGCCTACTTGCTGCTATCGTTCCGTGAGCATCCGGCCAAACGTGCGGTTCACTTCCTCGCGATTCTTGGTTGCGTAATACCAGTCGATAGTGCGCCGTAGGCCGTCGCGGAAAAGAACTTTCGGCTCCCAACCCAGCAACTTTTTCGCGAGCGAGTTGTCTGCGACGCGATTCAGCGGCCCTGTGGGCATGTCCGGACGCAGTTTTATGTCCGCTCTATGGCCGGTAAACTCGCAGACCATCTTCGCCGCGTCGATGACCTTAATGCGCTCCATGGTTCCGAGATTAATGGCGGTCCCATCGCTGATTTTTTCTCCCGCCAAAATCGTCCCCTCGACAATGTCCTCGATGTACGTCCAGTTGCGAATTTGCGTTCCGTCGCCCCACACTTCAAAGGGGTTCTGTCCAAGAAAAGCGCGAGCAATCATGGCGATGACGGCGTGATTTTCAACGCCGCGCGGGCCATAGACCGTGAAGTACCGGCAAGAGGCCGCGCCCATGCCATGTTCCTTGGCGTAAGCGCGTAGTGTAATTTCGCCCATCAATTTGGCCCAGCCGTAGGTGTTGTCCGCATCTTTCGGGCCATCGGTGAGATCTTCGGTAAGGTAGAGTTCCTTCTTCACATCGGATTGCAGAAAATTCGGATAGACGCAGCCGGAGGACGCGAACACGACTTTCTTCACTTTCGCGCGCAGAGCTTCCGCGAAGACCAGCCCGTCGAGGAAAAAATTGGAAGCGGGTCCGGCCTGGTGGAGATCGACGTAGCCTCGGCCGCCATGATCCGCAGCGAGGTGGAAAACCGTGTCGACACCTTGCATCGCCGAGCGCGTAACGCCCGGTTCACGCAGGTCCGCGTGAATAAATTCGATCTTGCCCTTTGCGACGTGATCCTTGATGTTGTCGCGATGTCCGCTCGTCAAATCATCCACGATCCGAATTTTCGCTCCGCGTGCAAGGAGGTGATCCGTGAGCGTCGACCCGATGAATGAGGCGCCTCCCGTCACCAGCACAAGTTTTTCACTCCAAAAAGTTCCTGAAGACGTCACGCGTTCACGGCCTCCTCGATGATTTTCACGAATTTCTGCAATTCTTTGACTCTATCATAATCGGGCGCAGCGGCCCGGGCCGCACGGCCCATACTTTGCAATTTGGCCCCGTCCATAACGAGGGAACGAATCGCCGCGGCCACGTTTTCCGGGCTGTCAGGGTCGGCGGATACCGCGAATCCAAATTTCGCGCCCAGCGAAGCCGCATCCGTTTCTTCCGGCGCGACGGCCACAATCGGTTTTCCAGCGGCGAGTATTCCATACATTTTGCTGGGCACTACAACTCCCTCCAAGCCGCGTTTCACAGTGATGACATGTGCATCAGGCGCAGCCAGCACGGAGGAAATCATGCTCGCTGGAAAAAATGGAAGAAATCGAACGTTTTTTGTTTCTCTTGCGAGTGCTTCGACGTAGCCCCGCTGTGCTCCTTCACCGACGAAGACCAGACTTACGCCCTCCTCTTCCAGGTTGCGGACAGCCGTAATTAGGGTCTCCCACGCGCCGTAGAAGCCGAGGTTTCCCGCATGGAGAAGCACAAACGTGGAGTCGCCGCGAATTGTTCGAATGATTTCTTGATCCAGCGAAGGCCTCGGCGCGTCGGGCAGCGGAATCTCCACGCCATCGCGGACGATCGCGATGCTCGCCCGATCAACGCCTTTGGCGACGATTCGCGCGCGCATATCCTCTCCAAGCACGATCACGCGCGTGGCGCGCCGCAAAGCCCACCGGTGCATCCTCTCCCAAATGCGCGCGAGAAGACCTGGCGCGAATATGGCGCCGCCCACGGCCATATCCGGATACATGTCGCGAATGTTGTAGACGTAGCGCTTGCCTTTCAACAGCGCCACGAGCGCCCCGACAATTCCTTCAAACGGAGGGTCGGTCATCGCGAGAACCACATCGCATCGCACGAAAAGCGCATGCGGAATCGCCAGCGCGACGTAACTCAAATAGTTCAGCACGCGCCGTTTCATCGCGAGACGCGAATAATCCGTCGAACCTACCCGCAGAATTTTCGCGCGCCCGGCCGACTCTGTTTGCCAGAATCTCCAGGGCCGCTGTTCGGTTGGATCGTACGACGGCCTTCCGCAAAGAACTGTAACGTCGTGCCGCGCGGAAAGCGCGTCCACCACGGTTGCGGCCATCTTCGCCGTCGCCGAAGTATCCGGCGGATAGTAGAGATTCAGAAGCAGGATTCTCATTCGAACGCGACTCGGGGCATGTAATTCACGGCCTGGTGATGAGGAAGTCGCCGAGCACCAGCGCATCCATTTGCGTGCGTTGGAAGCAATCCAGCGCTTCTGCGGGGCTGCAGACAATCGGCTCATTGTCGTTGAAAGAGGTGTTGAGGACGACCGGAACTCCCGTAATCCGCTCAAACGCCTTGATCAAACTCCAATAGCGCGGATTAGCCGCGCGCGTCACGGTTTGCAGTCTGCCCGTTCCGTCCACGTGCGTGGGAGCTGGGATTTTTTCGCGCTTCTCGGGCCGCACGGAATACGCCAAGGTCATGAACGGAGACGGATGCGACTTCTCGAACCACTTCCCTGTCGACTCGGCAAGAATCGATGGCGCGAACGGCCGGAAGATTTCGCGATGCTTGATGCGCCGGTTCAGTGTCTCTTTCATCTCTGGCCGCCGCGGATCGGCCACAATGCTTCGATTCCCGAGCGCCCTGGGTCCCCATTCCGCGCGGCCTTGGAACCACCCGATTATCTTTCCATCTGCCACGATTGTGGCCGTGCGCTGCATCAATGTGTCTTCGCCCAGTTCTTCGACGCGGCACCCGTTCTTTGCTAGTCTGTTGACATCAATGGCCGCGCGAATTGCATCGCGCTCATATCCGGGTCCCCAGTAAGCATGATCCATCACGAATGATCGCGGCTTTCCGAGAACCTGATGCCACACATAGTAAGCCGCACCGACCGAAAGTCCGGCGTCGCCGGCAGCGGGATGCACGTAAACCTGCTCGAAACCCGTCTTATCGAATATTTTCCCGTTGGCCACGCAATTAAACGCCACTCCGCCTGCCAGACAAACTGCCTTCAGTCCCGTGCGCTCGGCAAGCTTCTTCAGCATGCCAAGATAAATTTCCTCAAGACGCGCCTGCAGTGCGGAAGCAAGATTGCGGTGCCGTTGTTCGAGCGGATCTTCAGGATTGCGCCGAGCGCCTAACTTCTTTTCCATCCCTTCAGAAAACATTTTGCCGAGCGTGGGTGTTTTGTCCGCTTCCGCCCAGCTCATTTCCGGCCCGGTCCGGTGATGCGTAAAGTAGTCCAGGCCCAGGCGGAATCCATCTCCATCGGCGCGAACGATGTCCCGAAAAGCCTCAAGTTGATCCGGCTCGCCATAGGCGGCCAGGCCCATCACCTTGTACTCGTCGCCGAATTTCAGAAAGCCCAGGTATTGCGTGACGGCGCTATAAAAAAGGCCCAGCGAATGAGGGAAGGCAATGGCGCCGTCGATCTTCATGCGGTTGCCGTCGCCGGTGCCCCACATCGTGCTCGCGAAATCACCCAGACCGTCCGCGGAAAGCAGCGCCGCTCGTTCGAAGGGAGACACAAAAAACGCGCTGGCCAGATGTGCCTGGTGGTGTTCCACGCGGTGGAATTTAGCGGCGATTTTCGCCGGATCAGCGTCGAAAGCCTGCGCCAGCGCCTCCGGTATACCCGTGAACTTTGCCAGCACTTTCATTCGCTCGCGCGCGAAGGACGGCATGCGCAGGGCGTAGAGGAGTTTCGTGCCCAGCCGCGCATAGGGGTTTCGCGGCACAGCCACGTGATCGATATCTTTCAGTTCCAGCCCTGCTGCGTGCAGGCAATAACGAATCGCCTGCGCAGGGAAGCCCGCGGCGTATTTCACGCGATTGAAACGTTCTTCCTCGACGGCAGCTAAAAGCCGGCCTTCGCAGACGATGGCTGCGGATGCGTTGCCGTGGTAGGCATTTATCCCAAGAATGTTCATCGCGAAAGAATTCAGTCTACCTCAGGCGCGCGGATCATGCCGCGAGGTGATGCCTGCACCACTCATTGAGGACGTACAACGCCCATGGACGCGACCACGAAGTCTTGCCCTCAAGAAATGCGGTCCAAACGCCGCGGACGCCCCCCGCGCGGAGGTGTGCTGCAAGCGCCGGCGATATCTCTGCAAGACTGGCCTCGACCTTCGGCCGCAATGGGCCGCGAAGCCATTCTTCCCAAGGGAGTGTGAACGTCCGTTTTTTCTGCCCAAGAATTTCTTCCGGCAGCAACCCACTCAATGCTTCGACAAGCAACGCCTTCTGCGCTCCCGCGCGGTGGCGTGCCTCATCAGGAAGGGAACTGACGAACTCCACCAATGGGGTGTCCAGCAGTGGTACGCGCACCTCGAGCGAACGCGCCATGCTCACCGAATCCGTATCGCGCAGCAGCGTGCTGGCCATGTAGCAGCGCATTTCGAGCCACGCAGTCGCCGCCACCGGTTGCAACTTCCTCGCTTCACTTGCCGTGCGATCGAGCCATCCAAGCCATGTCGGCTCGAGCGTAACGCCGTCGGCGCCGACCGTGCTCGGACGGAAACGCGGCTCGATCAGCCGCTCGAGCTGCCCCGGCGGAAAAAGCGCGCGCGCATAAAAGTAAGGATGCGGGAGTACGTCAGGATCCTTCCACGCGGCAATGGCTTTGCCGGCGGCATCACGCGACATGCGCGTCTCCAGGATGCTCGCGATCAACGGAGCGGTGGCGCGGCGCACCGGCCACGGCACAAACCAGGCGATGCGAGTGAGCCGTTGAAGCAGCGCCGTGTTCGCGAAGCTGGCATAGCCCGCGAACAGCTCGTCTCCCCCTAGCCCCGAAAGCGCCACCTTTAGCCCCACTTCCCGCGCCGCCCAAGAAACTAAGGACGTATTGATGCCGTCCATCGTCGGCTGGTCAAGGCCTGTCACGGCTTCATCGATGCGCGCAAGTATCGCTGCGCCGTCGAGAGGAACTTCCGTGTGTTCTGTGCCGCATCGTTCCGCAACCTTGCGCGCCAACGGAGCTTCGTCGTAGGGAGTTCCCGGGAAAGACAGCGTGAAGCTTCGGATTCCCGGTTGCGCGTGTGCCGCAAGCGCGGCGATGGCCCCGGAATCCAGACCACCCGAGAGGAACAGTCCCACCGGAACATCCGCAATCAGATGTGCCCGTACGGCATCCTCAAGCAGCGGGTGCAGCTTCGCAGCGGCTGAAGCCATGTCCTTGGGTTTGCGCGGATCGCGTGCCGCAGGGCTCGAATGCAGGTCCCACCACGGACGCGCCCGCGGCACGCGACGTCGTTCCGGGACGTACAACAGCATGCGATGGCCCGGCGGGAGAGAAAAAACTCCTTCCACCATCGCCACCGGCTCGGATGTGCTGCCGAAAAGCAGGTAAGAGGTGAGCGCATCCTGTGAAATCTGCTTTGAGACAACGCCGCTTGCCAACAGACCCCTCACCTCGGACGCGAACGCAAAGCCTTCCGCGGTCTGCGTGTAATAAAGCGGCTTAATACCCAGCGGATCGCGCGCCAAAAAGAGCAATGGCGCCGTCGCAAACCGTCCGCGCAGATCGAGCAGCGCAAACGCGAACATGCCTCGGAGTTCTGTGAGGCACTCTTCGCCCCACTCTTCCCACGCGTGCACCAAAATTTCCGTGTCGGATTGCGTTGAGAAGCGGTGCCCGAGCAGGGTCAAGCGTTCGCGGAGTTCTCGATAATTGTAAAGCTCGCCGTTCTGAATGACCGCGACGTCGCGCGTTTCGTTCCAGACAGGCTGCTGTCCACCGGCAAGATCAATAATGCTAAGGCGGCGCATGCCGAGGGCCAGGCCCGGTGCCCGCGGATCGCAGATGAGGAATCCCTCCTCATCCGGGCCGCGATGCCGCAGCGCGGCTGCCATTGCACGAACACGCAGCTCGGCATCCTTGCTGCGCGAGGTAAACGCGACACCGCAAATACCGCACACGCTATTGTTTGATCTCCGGGGTCGAAAAGAACGCCACCCCGGCGCGCAGGGCGTGTTCGCGCAGGTGGAAGCGGGCAATTCTCAACCGCCTGTCAGCGTACCACGCTAGCCCCAGTCGTAGCAGCAAGAAGAAGAGCGTTAGGCAAACAGAAATGACCAGAACGAGAAATGATTCGCGCTCCAGCAGCAAGTTCCAGTTGGTGATCTCATCCCATCCCGGCAATGCGCCATCCAGAATCCTGCGCAGACCCAAGCCGTAGAGAGACAGCCGCGCCAGCCGAACGTGAGCATAATGGTCGTAATTGTAATTGCTCGGGTAACCGGGCACCGCGCTAGTCGCTTCCCTGAACACTGTGGGATTACGAAGTTGATCTCGCGTCAACATCTGTCCTCGAGCGTTTCGCAGGATGACCCTGTACGCCGGGTCGACGATGATCCAGCGGCCGTCGATCAAGACTTCCGCTACCACATGTTTGGTGTTGAGCTCGGGAGTCAGCAGGAGCAGCCGTCGCACGTTCAATCCGCCGCTACGCCCGAGATTCAGAAATGCGTTGGTGGCCGTCCCGCAAACAGTTAGAAGCTGCCGGTAATTGAGCGTGGTTTGCGGGTCGCGCGCCGGGAGCTCGGCCGGATTCGCGGCGACATAGCGCGCGGGCCCGCTTCGCATCCATCCCAGGATGGCTTCCACTTTTTGTTCGGGGGAAGCGGTCTCCGGCACGACCGCATCGGAGAAGCCCTTCAAATACTTGCGAACTGAGTACTCGCGGAACCCTGCATATAACGACGAAACCACGACCGTGACGAGGAGTACATTCGCGCCCCACCACACCGCGCGGAAAAAGAGATGTCGGTTCGTCCGCAATCCAGGTTGCTCCGGCACCTGAATTGTGCTCTAAATGTAAACTAAAGTACAATATTGTTATACAGTGCTTCCATCTCGCGGACCGGTGCTTCCCACCCGAGCTGCGCAGTCACCCCGACGCATCCCGCAGCCAAGCGCGTTCGCAGTTCGTTGTCAGTAACCACTGATTTGATCGCCGCCGCTAACGCCTTCACCTCGTGAGGCACAACGAGCCCAGCCACGTTCGCCAAAAGGGGCGCGACGCCGCAGCATTCGGTCACCACGACCGGCGTGCCGGCCGCCGCGGATTCCGCCGCCGTATTGCCGAAGTTCTCGTTCTGCGACGGCAACACGAACACATCCGCATCGCGATACGCAGCCCATTTCGCATCACCGAAAATCGGTCCGCTGAAGTACACCTCTGCAGCCACTCCGAGCTGCGCCGCCATCTGCGTCAACCGCGCCCGCATTCCGCCTTCGTCCGGCCCAGCAAACACAAGGTTCAGGCCTTTCCCCGCAGTTTCCTCGGAAATCGACGCAAATGCGCGCAACAGCAGATCCGGACTTTTCTTTTCCGACAGCCGCCCTAGAAAGAGGACGACTTTCGGGTCCTCTGCAATCCCCAGCCCCTTCCGGAAGACGCCCCGCTCCGTCAACCCGGTCGGTGCTTCCACGCCGTTGCGTCGCAGCGTAATCCTTTCACGAGCCACGCCTCCGCTCGCCAGTTCCTCGGCTTCCTGTTCGGACGTGGCAATGATCGCGCTCGCTCCCGCAAGCATCCGCCCCCCAAACCACGCGTGATAGATTTTCTTTAGCTGTAGACTTCGCACGATCGGCACGAACATTCCAATCGGCTCGACCACATAAGGAATCTTCCGCCTGACGCAAGCGTTGGCGACCGCCGGCCCGAGAAAATCGTACAGTCCATAGATGTGGGCGATATCAAAATCTTGCAATCGCGTTTGACAGAATCGCTTCACCGCAGGATTCCAGGTCAGCGACCGGTATCGGAACCAGGTGGGCAGGTAGATCGCCGTCACGCCGTTCTCTTTCTGTGTCCACCCGAAAGGACTCCGCTCTGCGCCAAACCCTTCGTCCGAGTTCATCCTTGCCCGGACACCCCAGTCCGCCGTCAACACGCTCACCTCGTGTCCCAGTCCGGCGAGGCCTCGTGCCAGTGCCCGCACTTTCACTGGCGGGCCGCCGAACTCTAGAAACGGCGCGTAAGTTTCCGTAACGCTCAGGATTCGCATTGTTCGCGAAGGATTTTCTTCAAGGACTTGGCAAACACGCTGAACCGGAATTCCCGCTCCACGCGCTGCCGGCCGCGCGCGCCCATTTTTTGCGCCATCGCCGGGTCAGAAAGCAGCGTTTCGATGGACGTTGCAAGTTGCGGGGCGTCGCCATGCGGCACCAGGTAACCGGTTACCCCATCCTCGATCACTTCAGGCGCGCCGCCGTGCGCCCCGCCAATCACCGGCTTGCCGTGCGCCATCGCTTCCAGGTACACCAGCCCGAACCCCTCGCCGCGGCTCGGCAAAGCGAACATCTCGCACGCCTCGTAGCATGCTCCAAGTTGTTCGTTACTCACCCCGCTCAGAAAATGCACGTGACGATTCACCCCGTTTTGTTCAGCCAAATCCTCGAGCCATGCACGGTCGTCTCCCTCGCCCACCGCGAGCAGCTGCAGCTCTGGCCAGCGCGTCAAGAGCCTCGGCAGCGCAGTGATCAGCGTGTCCATTCCTTTGTATCTTTCAGTCGCAAGCCACCTGCCCACCGTTAGAATGACGCGCCCTTCCGGGTATCCATGAGGCAGCTTTCCCTGTGGCGCGTTCGCGGGGATCGTTTCAAATTCCGGATCGAGCGCCCAAGGCAACACGCGAATCCGCTCTTTCCGGACCTGTTGTTCCTCCACGTGATTCGCCGTGTCCCTGCTCGGCGCAAGCACGACATTCGCGTGACGCAACGCCAGCCGCCGCAAAGCCGGGAGTGGTTCCCACACTTCCACGCCGTGAGTGCAAATAATGTTTCTGAGCCGCGGTGCCACAATTTTCATCGCTTGCGTGACCGGTCCCAGATTGGGATGACCCGCAAGCACCACCTTCGCACGCCGTCTCGCCGCCCGAACCGCCGTTGCCGCAAACCGCGTTTTGTTCCGTTCGCATCCCGTAAACACAAATTCCTTGCCGCCCACGGACATGCGGTGTAGCTCCCGCGTGTCATTCAAGCTCACGATCCGGCATTCCAAATGCCGGCTCTCCGCGAACTCGCTCAGCACGGCCGCCATGTGCCGGCCCGCCCGCTGCACACCGCCGCTCCCCGTCAATTCTGTAAACAGTCCAATCAGCACGCGCCGAGTCTGCCTTGTGTCGAATCGTAAGGCAAGTGTTCCCGCAAGGAGTCCGGCCATTTGCAAAGGGCTCGCTTTCAATTTGGCTGAGTCTGCTGAGGAATCGGTTGTACAATCGCGAGCTATGTCCGGCGTCCGGGTGTGTTCAGGTCATAGGGTTTATTTTGCCTTTTTTTTCTTATTGGCTCTTTCGCCGGCTACTCTCGCCGCTAGCTCTTTGAAGGGCATCTTGCGCGACGCAGCGGGCCATCCCATCAGCCAAGGCACGGTTTCATTGCAGGCGCCTTCGGGACACCCTCGCTATTCAGCTGCTACTTCATCTAAGGGCGAATTTACCTTTATGGATGTGCAGGCCCAGAGTTACGCGATCGCCGTCCGGGTTAAGGGCAAGACCTGGCGGGCCGCCGCGCCTATCGTGATCAAAGACGGCGACGCGCTCGTGGACAACCTCGCAATGTCGGCGGACGGTCAGTCCCTCGTGGTTTTGGCACAGCAAAGCGACGCTTCTGCCCAGTCGAGCGGCGGCGGCCATCTTTCGGGCGGCGAAGTCTCCAGCCTTCCGCTCAACGAGCGTGATTTCAGCAAGCTCCTGCTTCTGGCAGCCGGAACCATGACGGACACGAACGGTGCAGCCAACTTCACCCAACAATTCACTGTCAATGGTCTGCGCGGCACCGCCTCCGTCTTTGCCATGGACGGCGCCGACACCAGCGATCCCGAACTTGGCGGCGCCACCTTCGCCAATTTCAATGTCGATGCCATCCAGGAAGTTCAATCCAGCTCCGGCGTCATGCCCGCCGAAATCGGCCACGGCGCTGCTGGCTTCACCAATGTCGTCACCAAGTCAGGCACCGCCCAGATCCACGGCAGCGCTTTCGAATTCGTCCGCAACGCGGCCTTCGACGCAAAGAATTTCTTTGACCACGCCAGCGAAGTTGACCCGCGGCGCCTGCCCCCGTTTGTCCGAAACGAATTTGGTGCCACGATCGGGGGGCCCGTAGTTCTCCCAAAGATCTACGACGGCGCGAACAAAACATTCTTCTTCGCCGAATATCAAGGTTTCCGCCAAGTCCTCGGCACCACACAAGTGTTCGCAGTCCCGACAGCTGCAGAACGCCAAGGCATCGACACCACGACTTTTCCTGGTGACACCCTCACCGTGCCGGTGAGTCCCGCGATTGCTCCCCTACTCGCCCGATATCCCCTTCCAAACGAACCACAAGGCCCCTTCGGCGCCCGCACCTATGCCGCTTCCTCCAAAGTTGTCACCAACACCGACCAATTCTCCATTCGCGTGGATCACCGCATCTCAGACAAAGCCACCCTTTTCACCCGCTTCAGCCTGGACCAGATCAATGGCCCCACCACCAATCCCGATCAGACCGCCATCGACCCCGGCTTCGCCGTGAATTTCTTCGACCACCAGCGCAACGCCGCCGTTCGCTACACCAGAATTCTTTCGCCTCATCTCAGCTTCATCACGGCCTTTGGCTACATTCGCAGCACCCCCTTTTTCCCCGCTTCGAATCATAGCGATCCCGCATTGGTTTACGGCGACGGCCTCTTCGAGGGTTTTAATACCGCCGATGGCTCGATCTATGTCTCCTACGGCAATGTCTACCAGATCAAGCAGGACATGACTTACGTGCGCGGCCCGCACACCTTCAAGTGGGGCGCTGAAATCCGCCTGAATAAGGACGCCACGATTTTTGGCACCAATCCCAGCGGCATTTACTCCTTCGGCGGAGGCACTGCTTATTCGCCCGTGCTAATCACCTCTGCGAGCGGCATGCACAACATCCAGCCGGGCGATCCGCTGCCCGATGCCCTCACCGGCTTGTTGACAGCGACGCCCTATTCCTATTCGATCACTGCTGCAGCAGCCTCAACTCCCATCGGCGAGAGGTTTGACGAAGCCGCCGTCCGCCGCGAAGCCTACAATTTCTATTTTCAAGACTCCTGGAAAGTGTCCCCGCGCTGGAGCATGAATTACGGCCTCCGCTATGAAATCAACAGCCGCATCAAAGAAGCCAAGCACCGCACTTCCATCGGCGAACCTATCAGCCCCGATGGCCAGCCTACCTCTTATCTCACTCCCGGTGCTTCCCTCATTTATTTATACAATCCGCAGCCCGCTTATCCCATGGACTGGGGCGGCCTTGGCCCGCGCGTCTCCGTCGACTTCGCCCTCACCCCGCGCAACGCCATTCACGCCGGCGGCGCCATCACAACCATCCTTCCCAACCTGTGGCAGGACAATTTCGTGACTGGTGGCA
>Ga0187805_10000280_pt1 | contig 16140 bp, 13 predicted proteins | sample NC_wetland_sal_i_6_FD_132965 | JGI IMG/M metagenome (GOLD analysis project Ga0187805, IMG submission 132965) | Wetland sediment microbial communities from Neuse River Estuary, North Carolina, USA - Control_5 | ecosystem: Environmental > Aquatic > Freshwater > Wetlands > Sediment | place: USA...
ATCCGGCGAATCCCATCTGGCCGAACCGCGACCGCTTCGTCCTCTCCAACGGCCATGCCTCGATGCTTCTCTACTCCATGCTGCACCTCGCGGGAGTAAAGCAAGTCAGCGCAGAAGGAAAAGTCTTGGAGGAACCCTCCCTCTCCATGGACGAACTCAAGCACTTCCGCCAACTGGGCAGCAAGACGCCCGGCCATCCCGAATCGCACCTCACCACGGGAGTAGAAACCACGACCGGCCCGCTCGGGCAAGGGGTTGGAAACAGCGTGGGCATGGCCATCGCCAGTAAATGGCTGGGGGCGAATTACAATAAGCCGGGCTTCGACCTCTTCGATTTCAACGTCTACGCAGTTTGCGGCGATGGCGACCTCATGGAGGGTGTAGCTTCGGAGGCCGCTTCTCTCGCCGGCCATCTGCAACTCTCGAATCTCTGCTGGATCTACGATAACAATCACATAACGCTGGACGGGCCAGCCATCTGGTCTTTCAGCGAAGATGTTATGACGCGCTTCGTCGCCTACGGTTGGAACGTAACGCGAGTGGCCGACGCAAACGACCTGAGCAAGCTGGGACACGCTTACGAAACTTTTCAGAAAACGAAGGACCGGCCTACACTGATCGTGGTCGATACCCACATCGGGTACGGCTCGCCGCACAAGCAGGACACTTCCGATGCGCATGGCGAACCGCTGGGCGAGGCGGAAGTCAAACTGACCAAGCAATTTTATGGCTGGCCGGAGGACGCCAAGTTTCTTGTGCCTGACGGCGTGTACGATCAATTCAAAAATGGAGTTGGCAAGCGCGGAGCGGACGCGCAGGCGGCCTGGGCCACGAAATTTGCGGAGTACAAAACCAAATTTCCGGAGCTGGCGGATGAGCTGAACAGAATTCAGGCGGGGAAATTGCCCGACGGCTGGGACAAGGACCTGCCGACTTTTCCGGCCGATGCCAAGGGCATGGCTACGCGCGATTCGGCAGGAAAAGTTTTGAACGTGCTGGCTAAGAACACTCCGTGGCTGATTGGCGGTTCGGCGGACCTGGCGCATTCGAACAAGACGAATTTGACGTTTGAGGGAGCTGGCGATTTCTATCCGAACGAATACCACGGGCGCAATCTGCATTTCGGCGTGCGCGAGCACGCAATGGGCGCGGCCGTCAACGGGCTGACTTCTTCGAAATTGCGGGGATTCAGCGCGACGTTTTTTAATTTCAGTGATTATATGCGACCCAGCATGCGCCTCGGCGCGCTCATGGAAATCCCGGCGATCTACATTTTCACGCACGATTCCATCGGCCTGGGTGAAGACGGGCCGACGCACCAACCCATTGAACAACTCGCTTCGTTGCGGGCAATGCCGAACATGCTGGTTCTGCGGCCGGGCGATGCGAACGAAGTCGTGGAAGCCTACAAAGTCATCATTCAACACACGCACGGGCCGTCGACCCTCGTACTGACGCGCCAGGCCGTGCCGACCTTTGACCGTTCGAGGTTTGGGCCTGCATCCGCCGTTGCAAAAGGAGCGTATATTTTGGCGGATGCTCCGGACGGAAAACCAAGTGTGATTCTCATCGGCACGGGAAGCGAAGTGTCGCTGTGCGTGTCGGCCTGGGAAAAACTTGGCGCAGAGGGAATCAAAGCACGCGTGGTCAGCATGCCGTCGTGGGAACTCTTTGAAGCCCAGGATGCAGCTTACAAAGAGAGCGTGCTGCCTGCGAGCGTGGCGGCTCGCGTTTCCGTCGAGATGGCCGCCACGTTTGGATGGGAACGCTACGTCGGGCCCAAAGGTAAAATGATCGGCATGCACTCGTTTGGCGCGTCAGCTCCGCTGAAAGCGGTACTGAGGAAGTTCGGCTTCGAAGCAGAGAATGTGATCGCGGTCGCCAAGGAGGTCTTGGGAAAGTGAGCCTGAAATGAAAGTTGTGATTGGGTCCGACCACGCGGGCTTTCAGCTCAAGAATGCCATGGGCGACTTGCTGCGATCGATGGGCAATGAAGTCCTCGATGTTGGGGCGTTCAACGAGAACCCTTCCGACTATCCCGATTTCGCGGAAGCCGTGGACCGCGCCGTGCTTGATGGCAAAGCCGAACGCGGCGTGCTGATCTGTGGAAGCGGCGTCGGCGCCAGCGTGGCCGCCAACAAAATACCGGGCATTCGCGCGGGCATGTGTCATGACACCTATTCGGCGCACCAAGGCGTCGAGCACGACAATATCAACGTCCTCGTGCTCGGTTCGCGCGTCGTTGGCGTCGCGCTCGCCCAGGACCTGGTGCGCGCATTTATGGGCGCCAAGTTCTCGAATGAAGAGCGGCACGTCCGGCGGCTCGGCAAAGTGAAGGCCCTCGAAACAAAGTACTGCACCGGTTCCTGACCCCGGCGGACATTTACGCGTGGGCAAGTGAACGGAAGCGAAGGGCGCGGGCGGGGCCGCGAGGAGTACAATGGATCTTCAACGAGTTTCCTACCGTAGAGGAGAATCATCATGACGACTACCACCACATTTCCGAACGTCGGGGCGACCAAGGGCACAAATCCGCTCAAGGCGTTGCTGACGTTTGGCCAATCGCCCTGGATGGACTACATTCGCAGGGATCTCCTCACCAGCGGCGATTTGAAGAAATACATCGCTGACGATGGGCTGCGCGGCATGACCTCGAATCCCGCGATTTTCGAGAAAGCCATCACAGGGAGCGATGTCTATGCGGATATCCTGAATTCGCCTGACGCGAAAAAACTCGACGCTAAGGGCCTCTTCGAAAAGATCGCTATCCGTGATGTTCAAGACGCCTGCGACATTTTTAAGAACGTTTACGTGGAATCGAAGCGCCGCGACGGCTATGTCAGCCTGGAGGTCTCTCCTTATCTCGCCAACGATACAAAGGGCACCATCGACGAAGCTCGTCGCCTCTGGAAATCTGTGGATCGTCCCAACGTCATGATCAAGGTTCCCGCCACTCCCCAAGGCATTCCCGCTATTCGCCAACTCCTCGAGGACGGCCTCAACATCAATATCACCCTGCTCTTCGCGCAGTCCGCCTATGAGCAGGTCGCCGAAGCCTTTCTTGCTGCTCTCGATGCTCGCGTCGCGAAGGGGCAAGACGTCAGCCATTCCGCGAGCGTCGCCAGCTTTTTCGTCAGCCGCATCGATACGCTGGTCGACAGCAGGGTCGATGAAAGCTTGAAGGTCGCCGCGGATTCGATGCAAAGGGCCCTACTCGAAAGTATTCACGGCAAAATCGCCATTGCCAACGCCAAGCTTACCTATAAGAAATATCAGGAGCTCTTTAGTGGCGCGCGCTGGAGTGCACTGGCTTCCAAAGGAGCGCAAACGCAGCGGCTTCTGTGGGCCAGCACGAGCACAAAGAATCCCAAATATCGCGACGTCATCTACGTGGAAGAGCTCATTGGCGCCGACACAGTGGACACGATTCCGCCGGCGACCTTCGATGCTTTCCGCGATCATGGCAAGCTGCGGGCCAGCTTGACGGAAAACGTCGACAGTGCCCGCATAACCATGGAAAACCTGGCCAAAGCCGGCATCTCCATGAAAGAAGTGACCGACAAACTCCTGGTTGATGGTGTGAAACTCTTCGCGGATGCGTTCAAACAGCTTTTGGACGCGACGGGAAAAAGCGCAGGGGTGAGTGCGTGAGCGTGAATCGCCAAACCTACACACTCCCGGATAAACTCGCAAGTGATGTGAAAGCCTCTCTTGAAGATTGGAAGAAGAGAGGCAACGTGCAGCGGCTTTGGGAGAAGGACGCCTCGCTTTGGACCGGTGCAGACGAAGACAAGTGGCTCGGCTGGCTGGATATCGCCGAACAACAGATCGAGGACGTTGAGAAGCTGAAGCAATTCGCCGCCGACATCAAGCAAGCGGCTTTCAAGAACGCCTTGCTGCTCGGAATGGGTGGCTCAAGCCTTTGTCCGGAAGTTCTACGGATGACGTTCGGCAAGACCGCTGGGTTTCCGGATCTCCACGTGCTCGATTCCACTGATCCCGCCCAAATCAAATCCCTCGAAGCAAAAGTGGATCTCTCCAGTACCGTGTGCATTGTATCGAGCAAATCCGGAAGTACTCTCGAGCCCAATATCTATAAACAATATTTTTTTGAGCGCGTAAAAGCGGCCGTGGGTGAGAAGGTAGTCGGGAGCCGCTTCATTGCCATCACCGATCCGGGCTCAAAGCTCCAGCGCGTCGCCCAAAAGGACAAGTTCCGCAAGGTCTTCATGGGCGTGCCAAGCATCGGCGGGCGTTATTCGGCGCTTTCTAATTTCGGGATGGTACCTGCTGCCGCGATGGGAATTGACGTTCTAAAGTTTCTAAAAAGCACTCAGCTAATGGTCGAGGCTTGCAGCCCGGGCGCGGAGGCTGCCGCGAACCCTGGAGTCGTGCTGGGGACGATTCTCGGTATTGCCGCAAATCAGGGCCGCGACAAACTCACGATCGTCGCTTCGAAGGGAATTTTCGATCTCGGCGCATGGCTCGAGCAGTTGATCGCAGAGTCCACCGGAAAATCCGGCAGAGGCATCATTCCTGTCGATCGCGAGAATTTGGGAGAGCCGGACGTTTACGGCCCCGACCGCGTTTTTGCTTATCTGCGGCTGGAATCGGATGCCGACAGAGCGCAGTCCGCCGCAGTCGATGCGCTGGCGAAGGCCGGGAACCCGGTCATTCGCATTGTGTTGCCGGATATCTATAGCTTGGGCCAGGAATTCTTTCGCTGGGAAATTGCCACAGCGGTCGCTGGTTCTCTCATTGGCATCAACGCCTTCAACCAGCCCGACGTCGAAGCCAGCAAAACCGAAACACGCAAGCTAACCTCCGAGTATGAATCGACCGGCAAGCTGCCCTCCGAAGCTCAATTTTTTACCTCCAATGACATCAAGTTGTATGCCGATCTGAAAAATACCGTCGCGCTTAAAGGCGGCGCAACACTGGCGGGCTTCCTGAAGAAACATCTCGCACGCATTGGCGTGGGAGATTATTTCGCCGTGCTTGCTTATCTCACGATGAACGAAACCAATGAAGAAGCGTTGCAGGCCATTCGTCTCGCCGTGCGGGACACCAAAAAGGTGGCGACTGTCCTGGGCTTTGGGCCGCGTTTCCTGCACTCCACGGGGCAAGCCTACAAGGGCGGCCCCAACTCCGGTGTTTTTCTGCAGATTACCTGCGACGACGCTGTCGACCTTCTCGTTCCGGGTCAAACATACACGTTTGGCGTGGTAAAGGCCGCCCAAGCGCGCGGCGACTTTGCCATCCTCGCAGAGCGTGGCCGGCGTGCCCTGCGCGTCCATCTGGGCAAGAATGTTGCAGCGGGGCTGGCAACGCTGACAGACGCCATTCAACAAGCGCTCGCGTAAGAACCGGTCGTTTGTGACTTAAAAATCGCTCAACAACGGCATACTGAAGGCACAGGAGCAATCGCGATGCAACTAGGCATGATCGGGCTGGGAAGAATGGGCGCTAATATGGTGCGCCGCCTGCAGAAGAGCGGCCACACGTGTGTTGTTTACGACCGCAGCCCGGACTCCGTGAAGCAGCTCGCAGGAGAGGGCGCGACCGGAGCGGATTCACTCGACGATTTCGTCAAAAAACTGCAAAAACCGCGCGCCATCTGGCTGATGGTCCCCGCCGCAGTAGTGGATGCGTCTTTGCATGATCTGGCTGGCAAGCTGGAATCCGGCGACATCATTATCGACGGCGGAAACTCCTATTACATCGATGATATTCGTCGCGCGAAAGAACTTTCCGCAAAGGGCATACATTATTGCGACGTCGGCACGAGCGGCGGCGTCTGGGGCCTCGAACGCGGCTACTGCCAAATGATTGGCGGCGAGACCGAAATCGTGAAACATCTCGATCCCATCTTTAAAACGCTCGCGCCCGGGCGCGGGAATGTCGATCGTACTCCGGGACGCGAAAAAGCCGGTGGAACTTCGGAAGAAGGTTATCTCCACTGCGGACCATCCGGCGCCGGGCATTTCGTCAAGATGGTGCACAACGGAATTGAATACGGCTTGATGGCCGCGTACGCCGAAGGACTCAATATCTTGAAGCACGCGAATGCTGGAAAATCCCATCGCGAAACCGATGCGGAAACCACCCCGTTGCGCAATCCCGAGCACTATATGTACGACTTCAATCTCGCGGACGTGACCGAAGTCTGGCGCCGCGGCAGCGTGATCGCTTCCTGGCTGCTCGATCTGACGGCCATTTCACTCTTGGAACAGCCGGATCTCGAGCGGTTCTCCGGTCGCGTCTCGGATTCCGGCGAGGGCCGCTGGACGATTCTCGCGGCAATCGAATCCACGGCGCCCGCGCCTGTGCTGACCGCTTCTCTCTTTGAGCGATTCTCGTCGCGCGGCGAAGGTGATTTTGCGGCCAAGGTACTTTCCGCGATGCGCTTTCAGTTTGGCGGCCACATCGAGAAAAAGTCGGGACACTAGCTCATTGTACAGCAGGGATCGTCTAAGACAGGATACCCTCCATGAATTCAGATCACATCGAACCCGGTTCTCCCGCCTCGCCTTGCGTCATGGTGATTTTTGGGGCTAGCGGGGACCTCACCAAGCGCAAGCTTATTCCTGCTTTGGCCAACCTCGCGCAAGAAGGCCTGCTGTCAAAGCAATTCGCCATCGTGGGCTTCGCGTTCGATCAATTCACCACCGAATCATTTCGCGCCCACCTCAGCGAAGATATCAAGAAGTTCGAAGAGCATCCCATGGATCCGAAGCTACGGGATTGGTTCCTGGAACGCATTTATTACGTGCAAGGCGATTTTAAAGATCCGGCTGCATATCAGCGTCTGAAGGGCCAGATTGAAGAAGCGCAAAAGAAGCACGATACGCACGGGAATCTTTTTCATTACCTGGCTGTCTCTTTTAAGTTTTTCTCGCTGATTGTTCAAAAGCTGGGTGACATCGGGCTTACCAAAGAAGAAAACGGCAAGTGGACCCGAGTGATCGTCGAAAAGCCCTTCGGACACGATTTTGATTCCGCGGTTCAGTTGAACAAGGAACTCAAGCAAACCCTCACGGAAAAACAGATTTTCCGCATCGACCACTACCTTGGCAAGGAAACCGTCCAAAACTTGATGGTCTTCCGCTTCGCAAACAGCATGATCGAGCCGCTTTGGAATCGCACGTACATCGATCACGTGCAAATCACCGCTGCCGAATCCGTCGGCGTCGAGCACCGCGGCGCTTTCTACGAAACCGCCGGAGCCCTCAAAGACATGGTCCCGAACCATCTTTTCCAGCTCCTCACGCTCACGGCCATGGAGCCGCCGATCTCTTTCGGGGCCGATGCCGTCCGCGACAAGCAAGCGGAAATACTGCACGCTCTGCAAATTCCCACGCCGGAAGATGTGTTGCACAACATGGTGCGTGGACAATATGGCGAAGGTACAGTAGAAGATGAAAAGGTTCTCGCTTATCGCAACGAGCCCGACGTCTCCCCGGAATCCAACACCGAGACTTTTGTCGCCTTAAAACTCAAGATCGATAACTGGCGATGGGGCGATGTGCCGTTTTATCTGCGCACAGGAAAGCGGCTCGCTAAGCGCGTGACGGAAATCGCCATCCAATTTCGCCGCACGCCTTTCATGCTGTTTCGGAAGACTCCCATCAAAGATCCCCGCACCAATCGCCTGGTAATCCACATCCAGCCGGATGAGGGCATCTCGTGGCGCTTCGCGGCTAAAGTTCCCGGCTCGGTCATGAAGCTGGGGCTCGTGAACATGGATTTCGACTATGCGCGCGATTTTGGCACTTCGCACAGCACCGGCTATGAGCGATTGCTCTACGACTGCATGCTCGGCGATGCCACACTCTTCCAGCGCGCCGACATGGTCGAAGCTGGCTGGGCCGCCATTGAACCCGTTATCGATGTCTGGAAAGCACTGCCCGCTCGCGGCTTCCCAAATTACGCGGCCGGCTCCTGGGGACCGAGGGAAGCTGACGAATTGATGGCCCGCGACGGGCGGGCATGGCGAAAGTTTGGTGGAGATGAGGACGAAGTGAGAAGCTCCGCAACGGCGACCGAAAACCTGAAAGGCGCCGGTGCGATGCAGAAATAAGATGTATATGACCGTGTCACAATCAAATGCTGAAGTTCGAATTCTGTCTGACGCCGCGGCGATTGCAAGGCGCGCGGCCGAAAAGCTTAGCGACATTGCTGCCGATGCCGTGCGCCAAAAAGGATCTTTCGAGCTCGTCCTCTCGGGCGGTTCTACCCCCAAGGCTCTCTATGGCTTGCTGGTGAATGACCCCGCTCTTCGCGCCCAATTTCCCTGGGATAAGACTCATCTCTTCTTCGGCGACGAACGCCACGTGAAGCCGGACGATGCGCGAAGCAATTACCGCATGGCCGTCGAAACTCTCATCTCGAAGTCGCCTCTGAAGCCCGAGCAAGTCAGCCGCGTTAAAGCTGAATACCCTGAAGCTGAGGACGCCGCGAAAGAGTACGAACAGGAGATTCGGCGCCATTTCAAATTGTCGGATGGCCAGTTTCCGCGGTTTGACGTGGTGTTGCTCGGGATGGGCAGCGAAGGCCACACTGCCTCTCTCTTTCCGGGCACAAAAGCTCTGCACGAAAATCGACGGATCGTCGTGCATAATTGGGTAGGTAAGGTTCTTATGGACCGCATCACGCTCACCGCGCCGGCGATCAACAACGCTGCCCACATTCTTTTTATGGTGACGGGCGCGGATAAGTGCCTCGCGCTCACCGCGGTCTTGGAACGAGCTTACGAGCCGGATCAATTGCCGGCCCAGTTGATTCAACCCGTGAACGGCTCTCTGCTTTGGCTGGTGGATACCGCCGCCGGCAGCATGCTCACTCACGCAATTCGCGAATAATCTAGGAGACTCTTATGGCAACGATGACGACTACCGGAAGCATTGAAACGTATCTCGGCGCGAAAGCCGAATATTTCCTCGGTTACAAGACTCCAAAAATCTCAAAGGAACGTCTGCAGCTGCCCGGCGCGGATTTCATCGACCGCGTTTGGACCATTTCCGATCGAAACAGCCGCGTCCTCACCAACCTTCGGCGCATGTTTCATCACGGACGCCTCGCCGGAACCGGTTATCTCTCGATCCTTCCCGTCGATCAAGGCATCGAACATTCCGCGGGAGCGAGCTTTGCGAAGAATCCCGATTACTTCGACGCGGAAAATATCGTGAAGCTCGCTGTTGAGGGCGGCTGCAACGCAGTAGCCTCGACTTTCGGCGTGCTCGGCGCCGTCTCGCGCAAATATGCTCACAAAATTCCCTTCATCGTGAAGATGAATCACAACGAGCTGCTCACCTTCCCCAACAAGTTCGACCAAATATTCTTCGGCACAGTGCGGGAAGCGTGGGACATGGGCGCTGCGGCCGTCGGCGCAACGATTTATTTCGGCTCCGATCAGGCCGATCGCCAAATCGTCGAAGTTAGCCGCGCCTTCGCCGAAGCTCACGAACTTGGCATGGCCACGGTTCTCTGGTGTTATCTCCGCAACAGCGCGTTCAAGAAAGACAAGGACTATCACCTTTCAGCCGACCTCACCGGCCAGGCCAATCATCTCGGCGTCACCATTCAAGCCGACATCATCAAGCAAAAGATGGCCGAAAATAACGGCGGCTACATGGCCCTCAACATGGGTGATTCGAGCTACGGTAAATTTGACAAGCGAATCTATACCGAACTCTCCAGCGATCATCCCATCGACCTTTGCCGCTATCAGGTGGCCAACTGCTACATGGGCCGCGCCGGCCTCATCAACAGCGGCGGCGCTTCGGGTGCCAACGACTTCGAAGAAGCCGTCACCACCGCCGTCATCAACAAACGCGCCGGCGGCACCGGCCTCATCTCCGGCCGCAAAGCTTTCCAGCGCCCGATGAGCGAAGGCGTCCAACTTCTCAATACCATCCAGGACGTCTACCTTAGCCCGGACGTCACCGTCGCCTGACGGGCGATCCTTCGTTGCAAGGTCGCGCTATGCGGCCTTGCAACCATTTTCGCCGGCCCCTTTCTCTCGTTCCTAATTTTCGATACGCACGCCGCCTCCCCAATTTTGTTTTATCCTTTATTGTGTGAAGGCCCCTTCGCCACTAACCGCCCCCGCGCCGCCTTCAAGCGTCCTCGACTCCCAGTCCAAGGCCCACGCGCGCAAAGTTCGCGCTCTGTTGTTCCTCTCCTTCGGCTGGCTGCTCGCTCTCCTGATTGGCGCTGGCACCGATGCACTTCTCTCTTTGCGTCAATTGGATACCGTCGAGCGCCAAGTCAGCAGCCGTTTCTCCGCTCGCAGCCAGGCCCTCTCCACCATCGTCGTTTCCGTTCGCGTCTACGACGATCAGGTCGAACGTTTTCTCCTGCAAGATCAGCTTCCCGCACCCAGCCCCGCTCCAAGCGACATCGCAAAACAATTTGCCGAGATGCGCGCCGCGCTGCGCAGTTTCCCGCCCGACCAGTTCCCGGAAGAGCAACTCCTGCTAACCGAAATGCAAAGTCTGCTCACGGACCAGGAAAACTCCGTCGCCACAGCTCTGAGCTGGCGTCCCGGCGATCGCCATCAGCGCGCTCAACAATTCATCGGAGAAGACCTTCTGCCGTGGCGTTCGCGCATCCTCGAAATCTCTCAGCAAATCTCCACCGTCGATGGCAAGCGTCTCGCCGACGAAAATCTTGCCCTCGCTCTGAGATTTCAGTCCATGGAGGAGCGCCTCGTCTGGCTCGTCGCTCTCGCGCTCTTTGCCGGAATCCTTATGTCTCTCATCTGTGGCTGGTACATCCTGCGCCTCGAGCGCCAAGGCCGCCAGCGCTATCAAGCCCTTGCTCGCAGCCGCATCGAGCTCGAAAGCTTGTCCGCCCGTCTCGTCGAAGCCCAGGAAGAAGAGCGCCGTTCCATCTCCCGCGAACTCCACGACGAAGTCGGCCAGTCCCTCGGCGCGCTCCTCGTGGAAGTCGGCCAGCTCTCCAAACTTGTTCCGCCAGACGACCGTGTCACGGAAGCGCAAATCGCCCATATAAAATCCGTCGCCGAAAGCGCCGTCAAATCCATTCGCGATATCGCTCTTCTTCTGCGTCCGCCCATGCTCGATGATCTCGGCCTTATCCCCGCTCTCGAATGGCAAGCCCGCGAAATTTCCCGCCGCAGCGACGTGGAAGTGGAAGTCCACTCGCAAAGCGTCTCCGAGGATCTCGGTGACGAGACCAAAGTCACTGTCTACCGCCTCGTGCAAGAAGCTCTCAACAACGCCGCTACGCATGCCTCCGCCAAAAATGCGAAAGTCACCGTCATTCAGGGCCCTGATAAAATCACCGTCGAAATCACAGACGATGGCAACGGTTTCGATCCCGAACGCAAGCGCGGTATGGGCATTCTCGGCATGGAAGAGCGCGTTCGCCGTCTCGGCGGCTCCTTCGCGATAAAATCCTCGCCCGGTAGAGGCGCCACGGTCACCGCCGAGATCCCGCTCCATCCGGCCGAATCTCCCGTCTATCAGCCATGAGAAAAATTCGAATCCTCCTTGCGGACGACCACAAGTTAATCCGCAGCGGCCTCCGTCTGCTCGTCGAGCAGCAAACCGATCTCACCGTCGTCGGTGAAGCAAACGACGGCCGCGAAGCCGTCTCGCTCGCAAAATCCCTCAAGCCCGACGTAGTCGTGATGGACATCGGCATGCCCAATCTCAATGGCATCGAAGCCGCTCTTCAAATCACCGAGACCAATCCCCAAATTTCCGTCGTCATGCTCAGCATGCATTCCGACGAAAGCTACGTCCTGCGCGCTCTCAAATCTGGGGCGAAAGGCTATCTCCTCAAGGATTCCGCTGAGTCCGATCTCATCAAAGCCGTTCGCTCCGTTGCCGACGGCAAATCCTTCTTCAGCCCCGCCGTCAGCAAAGTCCTCCTCGACGACTACGTCCGCAAACTCAAACGCAGCGGCACCGAAGATGCTTACGACCTTCTCACTCCCCGCGAGCGCGAAATCCTCCAGCTCGTCGCTGAGGGCAAATCCAATAAAGACGTCGCCAATCTCTTGAACCTCAGCGTCTACACCGTCGAAACCCATCGCTCCAACATCATGGAAAAATTGAATCTCCGCGGCATCCCCGAGCTCATCCTCTTCGCCGTTCGCCGCGGCATCATCTCTTAAGCAATTCCTGTAGGGTCCGCTTTCCGAGGCGAACCACTTCGGCCGCAGCTCTCCACTCCCTGCTCTTTTAGTTCCATTCCCCTCTTCTACCCAATCGTCGGCCCTCAATATACCTGCCCCCAGGGAGAAGCATCTCCCCACCTCATCGCGTCTTATTAAATGGAACCGAAAATGCCGCAACCACACAATTCGCCGGTTGCAGCGAATCGCATTCGAGACATTAGAAACAGGAGAGGAAACATGAATTCAATCACAACTCTGCTGAGATCGAAGCCAGCAGTTCTCGCACTAGGTTTTGTTTTGGGCGCGGCGGGTCTGGGCCTGGCCCACACCACGGAAAAATCGCAATCCGTCAATCCGCCCGCCATCCTGAAACTGGCCAGCCCCAGTGAAGGCCCAAGTAAAAGCAGCTACGCGCCGCTTGTTAAGGAAGTGTTGCCTTCCGTCGTCAATATTTCCACCTCCAAAGTCGTGCATAATCGCATGAGCTCCGAAGAAATGCCCATGGATCCCTTTTTCCGCCAGTTTTTTGGAAATGGCGGAGGCGGTGAGTTCAATGCTCCCAGTACTTCCCGCGAAAATGCTCTTGGCTCCGGCGTCATCGTCAGCCCGCAAGGCTATATCCTCACCAACAATCACGTCGTCGATGGCGCGACCGATATTCGCGTCACTCTGTCCGACAAGCGCGAATTCCAGGCCCACGTTGTCGGCACCGATCCCAAAACTGACATCGCGGTTCTTCGCATCGAAGCTACCAATCTCGATCCCATCACCATCGGTGACTCCTCCAAAGTGCAAGTCGGAGACGTCGCGCTGGCCATCGGCGATCCGTTCGGCGTCGGCCAAACCGTCACCTCGGGCATCATCAGCGCCACCGGCCGCGGCAATCTCGGCATCGAGGACTACGAAGACTTTCTTCAAACCGACGCCCCCATCAATCCCGGAAATTCCGGAGGCGCGCTCATCAATGACCGCGGCGAGCTCGTCGGCATCAACACCGCCATTCTTTCTCACGGCTCCGGCGGCAACGAAGGAATCGGCTTCGCCATCCCGTCCGATCTCGCTCGCGAAGTTATGAACGAGCTCATCGCCAACGGCCACGTCACCCGCGCCTATCTCGGCATCTATCCGCAAGACGTTACTCCGGCGATCGCCCGCGCCTTTGGCGAAAAACAGATCGAAGGAGTCGTCGTTGGCGATGTCTCCCCCAACAGTCCTGCCAAAGCCGCAGGCATTCAGCGTGGCGATATCATTCTCGATGTAAACGGAAAGCCCGTGACCAACAGCATCCAGCTCCGCATGAACGTCTCCATGATGCATCCCGGCACGGACGTGACCCTGAGGTATCTCCGCAATGGCGATGTGCGTGACGCCACCGTCAAACTCGCCGAAATGCCGGCGGAGAAGTCTCAGGCCAATTCGAATGAGAACGAAGGCGGCAGCAAAGCCCTGAGCGGCGTCGATGTCTCCAATCTCAATCCCGACATCGCGCAGCAGCTCGGCATCTCCGCCACAACCAAAGGCGTCGTCGTCACCAACATCGACCCGGCTAGCCAGATGGCCAATTCCGGCTTGCAAAAGGGCGATGTCATCCAGGAAGTCAACCATCAGCCCGTCAACAACGTCTCCGAATTCGAGAGCGCCGTTCGCAAAGCCGGAGACAGCCCGCTCCTGCTCGTAAATCGTGGCGGCATCACTCTCTTCCTCGTCGGCTGACCCCACGAGTCTCTCCTGTTTCCCGGCGCCGGCCAGCAATGGCTGGCGCCGGCTAAGGAGCGCAAGCCAAAGCCATGCAGGATAAACCAAATCCTCAACCGCGACTTTGGCCGCGAAGTCGCCAAAGGTTACTGAGACCCAATTTAGCTGGCGCTCCCCCGGGGCGGAGCAAGCCCCGCTCTTTTCCCGCGTCACCAACGCAGACTGTGCCGCATCTTCCAAACACAGCATCAAATCAAAAGGTTGAACGCCATGAACAAGAAACCGACCAAATCCTTCGCCGAAGAATACCGCGAACGCCTGAATCGTGAAGACCTGGAGCGCCGCTGGAAACTCGAAGCCCTGGATCTCCTTTTCACTGAATCCGATGACGACCCCGATCGCTTCGAGCGCTTCTGGATCAAGCCTCTTCTCGCCGCCGGCTTGAACCTCGAATCCGCGCTGAACCTGATCGTCGAAGCCCGCTTCCACCCCAACTAACTCGATCTTTGACGGGGAATGCTAGCAGCTCCCCGTAGGGGCGTGATGCATCGTGTCCAGCTTGTCTGACCGCTCAGCCAACCCTCTCTTTACAGAAACCTCGCGGCCTTCGATTCAGTATCTCTGGATCTCGTCTTCCAGGCGCATAATTCGATTATGGAGATAATGGTTAAGCTCCCGGACGATTTCACTCAGCATGAAAACCCGAGCCGTGAAGCCCTTGAGGCTCTGGCTATTGAAGGATACTGTTCTGGCAAACTGCCTCATTACCAAGCCAGCCAGCTCCTGGGATTGTCTCGATTTCAATTCGAGGGCTTCTTGAAGCGGCGAAACATCTTCGACCACGCTTACAGTGTTGAAGATTTGGTCCACGACGAGGAAACGTTGCGCCACCTTTAGCCGCTGTTTGCCTCCCGCCCGCATGCCCCACCCTCGAATTTTAGCGTGGCCTTTCGTTCCCGGCACACTTTGCTCAGGAAACGGCCACCGCCGCAGGCTGCACCTGCCGCTCGATCTCGCTCATCGTCCCCGACCGCCTCGACACTTCCAAGTCATAAAAATTCTGCAAATTCAGCCAGAATTCCGCGTTCGTGTTGAAATATCGCCCCAATCGCAACGCCGTGTCCGCTGTAATCCGCCTCCGCTCGTGCACAATCTCCCCAATCCGCGTAGCCGGCACGTGCAGCTCCAGCGCCACCTTGTTCACCGACAACCCCAGCGGCTTCATAAAATCCTCCCGCAAAATTTCCCCCGGATGCACAGCCGGCATCAGCGCTCCGCGTTTGCTCATTTCTTCATCTCCTAGTGATAATCCACGATTTCCACGTCGTACGCATTTCCACCGCGCCACACAAAGCAGATGCGCCATCGCTCGTTGATTCGGATCGAATGTTGGCCTCTTCGGTCGCCCCGCAAGACCTCCAATTGATTGCCCGGCGGAGAAGCGAGGATACGAAGTTCCGTAGCGGCATGCAGTTGAAGTAGTTTCCGCAACGCCATGCGCTCGAAGGCACGGAAGCGTCGGCTGTGCTGGTAATTAAAAAGCTCCTCGGTATCCTTCGAGCCGAAGCTTTGTATCACCCGTTGAGCATATAACGTCTGACGTTATACGTCAAGCGTCATCTACGGCTACACCAGGCGCCACGAGCCCGCCCCCACCGGCTAACGAAGCCTTAGGTGGCGAAATCGTTTGTCCTAAATCAGGAATTCTGGCAACGTTTCAGCATCAGACTCCTTCTACAAGGGAGCGATCACCGTTTGCTGATGAGGTGGATTTAGCGATTGCTGAGGTGACTCATGGACTTCTACGGGGACGTGAAACACGCATTTAGGATGTTTATTAAAAACCCCGGGTTTACCGCGATCGCCCTAGCAGCATTGGCGCTCGGAATAGGGGCCAATACAGCTATCTTCTCTGTAGTGGATGCAGTGTTGCTAAAGCCTCTTACGTATCCCGACCCAGACCGAATCGTGCAGCTACTTCTCACGCATTTCGGGCGCACAGCCATTGGATGTTCGCCAACTGAATTCAACATCTTGCGGCAGCAAGAGAGCGTTTTCGAGGATGTCTCCGGCTATGACTTGGGTAGCGCAGGGATTAATTTGACAGGCGGCGCCTTTCCCGAGCAGATTCATGGCATTCGTGTCACGGTTGACTATTTTCGGCTGTTTGGGGCGCCGATTGCTCTCGGGCGGACTTTTTCTGCTGAGGAAGACCGTCCGAACGGCGGACATTTTGTCGTGATGAGTTATGGACTTTGGCATCGGCGCTTCGGAGGCGACCCAGAAATTGTCGGAAA
>Ga0187805_10000281_pt1 | contig 16088 bp, 14 predicted proteins | sample NC_wetland_sal_i_6_FD_132965 | JGI IMG/M metagenome (GOLD analysis project Ga0187805, IMG submission 132965) | Wetland sediment microbial communities from Neuse River Estuary, North Carolina, USA - Control_5 | ecosystem: Environmental > Aquatic > Freshwater > Wetlands > Sediment | place: USA...
GAAGTGGATGGGCAGCTCGATGATCTTCAGGCCGTGCTGCACGGTCCGGTAATTCATCTCGACCTGGAAGCTGTAGCCGTTGCTGCGGACGCTCGCCACGTCGATAGCCGTCAGCGTCGAACTGCGCCAGAGCTTGAAGCCAGCCGTGACGTCGCCTACGCCAAGTCCCAGCACGGCGCGGACATACAAGTTCGCGAACCCCGACAGCGCCTTGCGATGCCAGGACCATTCCCTGGCAAGGCTGGCGCCGCAGACGTACCGCGATCCGATCACGACGTCTGCCTCGGTAGACAGCAGCGTGCCGAGCATCTGCGGCAGGTACAGCGGCGAGTGGGACAGGTCGCTGTCCATCTGAACGACGAACTCGGCACCCGCGGCGATGGCCCGGGTCATGCCGTCGACGTAAGCGCGACCAAGACCCTGCTTGCCGGGCCGGTGCACCACGGTGAGCCGATCGGCACCGTACTTGTCCGCAAGCTCGTCAGCCACCTCACCGGTGCCGTCGGGTGAGTTGTCGTCGGCGACAATGATGCGGAGGCCCGGCAGCGGCAGCCCGAACAACTCGGCGACGAGGACCGGCAGGTTGCTGGCCTCGTTGTAGGTCGGCAGTACGACCGTCACCGCAGCCGAGCGCCACGGTTCAGGCAGTTCGACCGCCTGGCCGGCCAGCTCGTGCTCCCGAAGTGCCATTCGATTCCTGTCCAACCCCTCTGCCGCCCGTCTGTCCCCGAGTACTGCTGTTCCCCGCGCCGCGACATCCAGACCCGGCAGCCTGCCGACGGGCTAGGTCAGAACCTACACAATCGATGCGATCCCGCCGATGACGGACTGCACCTCAGCTAGCCGGAGCACGGCCCGGTGCCCTCCAGCGTCACGCCCCGTACCAGGGCTGGCAAGTCCGGTCACAACAAGTCACGTGGCCGCACGTTCCGTATCTGGCCGGGCTCGCGGCACGTCAGCGCTCGCCGTCCGCCGGACGCTCCGCCTCGGCGGCCCGGACCACCCACCAGCTCCCATCGAGCGACTGGCGGAATGCGGCGGCCAGCAAACCGCCAACGGCCGGGCTGATTGTATAGTTCCGCCCTCCGCGCGCACCGAGACGCTGGTACAGCCCCCTGCACCGTGAAGTCAGAACGTCAGTTCGCTGCGCGGCTCTACCGGCCTGGCGGCACGATTGCTCGTCGTCAGCCGATGGGGCAGCCGGGCTTGGCCCGCGCCGCGCCCGAGTCGCTGCTCACCATCAGGCACGACTCGTCTACGGCCTCGAACGCGCTGGCCGGGATCTGCTTCAGCAGGGATACGAGCCCGTCCGGCCACGCCGGATCGGCGACACCCTGGAAGTACCAGTTGCTCCCGTTGTCGGCGAGGATCAGACCGTAATTCTGCATCTCCACGAGCACGGCCTTGGCATCGGCGCAGTACGGCTGCGAATCGGTGCAGAACGCAGCGACGTCGAAGCTGCCCGTGAGGCGGAACCTCGCACCCATCGGCGGGAGCACCGACACCGAACCGCTTCCTGCCTGGTGTCTGGCCGGCCACACATACGCCGCCGCGGTCGCATCGGCGGTGAACCGTATCGCGTGCGTGATCGGACGGCCGCTCGCCACCGCGGCCTGGATCTGGGCGTAGTCCAGCAAGCCAGGCAGGATCGGCAGGCCTGCCGCGTCGGCGGAGGTCCATCCGGCCGGGCGCAGCGCGTCCGACGTCAGTGCCCAGATCGCGCCAGAGCCCGCGGTCGAGCCGCCGGAGCTGTAGCTGGCGTTCCACAGTTCGTACAGCGTGCAGGTCGAGGAGTCCACCATGATCGCGTGCCGGTCGCCGCCGGCGTCCGGGCCACCTTCGATGGGGGTGTCAGGTCCGAACGGGTAGCCGCCGCCATCGCTCTCGCTCGCATACTCGAACGTGATCGTCACCATCGGATGCGCGCTTGTGACGACCGTGAACGGGATGCCGTACGGATAGCCGCCGGGATCGGGCCCGAAGTCCGGGTGCAGGTACGTCGACGCCGAATCCATGCTCTGCATCCAGGCGGCACTGTTCGGGTCAACCGGCAGCTCCGAGATGTTGGTGTTCCACACATTGTCAGCGGGGAACATCGGGCAGTTCGGTGCGCCCGGCACGGTCGTCGCCGAGACCGCACCAGCCGGCGGGGCGGACGAGGGCGCGGGCGAGGAGCTGGCCGCTCCCGACGGCGCCGCGTGGACGAGGACGGGGGCTCCGAGCGTCACGTGCACGCTTGGTTGCCCGGCTGGCCGGGCTCCGGCAGAGCAGCCGACGCTCACGGCGATGACCGCGATCACCGCGGCGGCCGTGACCGCTCGCCCGGCGCGCAGGGTCAGGCGTGGCGTTACCGGGATCACCCGTCGCATCCTGGCACGGACCTGATGCGGGCGCCGGCGATCCGCGGAAACGAGCAAGCCGCTGCGTTCAGCGGACAGCACTGCTCCATCGCCGCGCGTCCCGCCAGCCCAGGTGCCGACGCGGGAGCTGTTGGGATTGACAATCATCCAGCGAGACCCGGACGATTGAACGATGAATCAGCGCCGGGCCGGCAGCCCGAAGCCCGCCCGCGTCTGATCTCCGGCTGCGGGCTTGCGTGCTGATCTGCGTTCTCGGTGATGCGCACCTCGATGTTGTCGTCCGCATGTCCGGGCCGCTCGCCGAGGACACCGACACGCCGGCCACGACGCTCCTCACCGTCGGCGGCCAAGGCGCGAACGTAGCCGCCTGGGCGGCGGCGCTGGGGGCGCGCAGCAGGCTGATCGCCGCACTGGGAACAGATCTGGCGGCGCGGCTCGTGCACGCGGAGCTCTCGAAGCGCGGCGTCGAACTAGTCGGCCCGGTCGTGCCGGGCCGGACCGGCGTCGTGGTCTCGCTATCCGACGGCGGGCGCAAGCGATCGATGCTGACGGACCGCGGCGTGGGAACCGAACTCGCCGCCACCGACCTCGCCGACGAGTGGCTCGACGCCGACTGGCTGCACGTCCCTGCTTACAGCTTCGGCCGGGAGCCGACTCAAGGCATGGCCCTCGCAGCTATCCGGGCAGCGAGCGCACGGGCAACCCGGCTTAGCATCGACATCTCGTCCACAGCCCTGATCCGAGCGTACGGGGTCACCAGCTTCCGGCGGCTGATCGCGGAGCTCGACCCGGACGTGATATTCGGCACCGAGGCGGAGGCAGACCTCATGAGCGGAGTGCTCGCAGACCGGCTCATCGTGAAGCTAGGCCAGGCTGGGGTCCGGGCCGCCGGGCGGCACTATCCCGCCCGGCCCACCGCCGCCATCGACGCGACCGGCGCCGGCGATGCTTTCGCCGCTGGCTACCTGGTAGGCGGAATCGAGCTGGGCCTGAGCGCGGCGGCGCAGGCGGTGGCGACGATGGGCGCGATGCCGTGACCTGCGCACCGCAGCTAACCGACGAGGTTGCTGAGGCCCTCCGGCTCGGCCGGCCTGTCGTCGCGCTCGAAACCACCCTGGTCTCGCACGGATTCTCGGCCGGCCGCGGCTTGCTCGCGGCGCTAGAGTCCGAGCGGCAGGTGCGTGCCGCGGGTGCGACACCGGCCACGATCGGCATCCTTGACGGGGTCATCCGCGTCGGGCTCACCGGCGCGGAGCTGGAGCGCTTCGCCGCCGCAGGATCGACCGCGCGCAAGGTCGGAGCGCGCGACCTCGCCGCTTGCGTGGTCCAGCGTGCACTCGGCTCTACCACGGTGGGCGGCACCCTCGCCGTGTGCAGCGCGACCGGCATCCGTTTCCTCGGCACGGGCGGCATCGGTGGCGTGCACCGCGGGTTCGCCGAGCACCTCGACGTCTCCGCCGACCTGCCGCAGCTCGCGCGGACCCCGGCCGTGGTCGTGAGCTCGGGCGCCAAGTCGATTCTTGATGTCGCTGCGACCGCCGAGCTGCTGGAGACGCTCGGTGTCCCGGTGCTGGGCTGGCGTACCCGCACCCTGCCGCTGTTCTACAGCGCCGAGGGCGGTCCGCCGGTCTCGGCAACCGTGTCCGACGCCGCCGAGGCTGCGCGAATCGCAGCCGCGCACTGGCAGCTCAACCCCGGGGGCGGACTCCTGCTCGCGCGGCCGCCTGCAGACGGCCTGGAGATCGAACCGCTGGTCGCCGCGGCGGTCGACCGCGTCCGGCGGGCCGGCGTCACCGGCCAGGCGGTCACGCCCGCTGTGCTCGCAGCCGTGGAGGAACTGAGCGACGGCCGCAGCGTCGAGGTGAACCGCCGGCTCATCGCCGACAACGCGGCTTTGGCGGCTCAGGTCGCTGTCGCTTACCACGCGGTGCGCCCGTCGACACACTAAGGCGACGTCCTTGAGCGTCTGTCCACTTGTCGGCACGATTGGCGCATGTCTGCTCCTACTCAGCCCGCCGAGGCTGCCCAGCCTGCGTCGCAGGCGTCGCCGCTTGATTCGGTACAGCACATCGTGCAGCTCATGCTCGAGAACCGGTCCTTTGACCACATGCTCGGCTTCTTGTATCCCGGCAAGTCGGGGCCCGGTGGCCAGCCATTCGAGGGCCTTACCGGCACGGAGTCGAACACCGACGGCACCGGCAACAAGACCACGGTGTTCCAGATCGATGCCGCCAGCCCGGGCGGGTACTTCATGCCGGGCGCTGACCCCGGCGAGGGCTACGCCAATACCAACGTTCAGTTGTTCGGCAGCGGCCGCGCTCCGGACCCGCCGAACGCGACGATGACCGGGTTCATCACGAGCTTCGAGGCGGCGATCCCGTTTGATCAGCGGTCGCAACGGAGCGTCCAGTCGGGCACCACGGCCGCGAGCATCATGGGCGTGTTTCCGCCTTCGGCGCTGCCTGTGCTGTCCGGGCTGGCACGTGGCTACGCCGTCTGCGACCACTGGTACAGCTCGGTGCCGACCGAGACGTTTCCTAACCGCGCGTTCGCGTGCGCCGCGACCAGCCAGGGCCACATGAACGACGCGACCTCGTCGTTCACTGTGCCGAGCATCTTCGGTCTGATGACCAAGCACAATGTCAGCTGGAAGATCTACGGCTACGATTCCGAGCCGCTCACCAGGGCTAACTTCCCGGACACGATGGACGCGCCGGAGACAAACTTCGGCAAGTTCGCCGACTTCCAGGCAGACGCCGCGGCCGGCCGACTGCCCGCGTACTCGTTCCTGGAGCCGAGCTGGGGATCCGCCGGCAACAGCCAGCACCCCAACTACGACGTGGCGCTCGGCGAGGCGCTGATCTTGCAGGTCTACCGCGCAGTCCGCAGCGGGCCTGGCTGGCCTCAGACGCTCCTGGTCGTCACGTACGACGAGCACGGCGGCTGCTACGACCACGTGCCGCCGCCGGGCGGCGCAGCGCCGCCCGACAGCACGATCGGCGAGTTCGGGTTCGACTTCACCCGGTTTGGCGTTCGGGTGCCCGCCGTGCTGGTGTCGCCGCTGATCCCGGCCGGCACGATCTTCCGGGTGCCCGAGGGCAGCACCCCGATGGACCACACCTCGGTGCTCAAGACGATCGAGCGCCGGTGGGGCCTGCCCAGCCTGACCGCCAGGGATGCCGCCGCTCCGAATCTCGGCGGCGCGCTCACGCTGACCGCTCCGCGCGCGGACGACCCGCTTGCCGGAGTGACGGCCCCGACCTCAAGCGGGCAGAACCCGGCAGCTGGTGAGGTGTCCCACTTGCTCAGCCTCCACGCGCAGCAGGTCTCCGACCTGCAGGTGCCGATCAATCAGTTGCAGGACGCGCCGTTGCTGTCCAACCAGCGCACGCCCGCCGACTACCAGAACTACATCGCTTCCAGGACCAGCACGTGGCACGCAGCCAGGGCACAGGGTGACGCGCCAGGCCGGTTCACGCCCGGAAGCGGGTAGCGGGAGCAGCCAGTCGCGCAGGCTTGACGCCCTCGCCCACCAGGAGTCCACCGACCATCGGTAGATAGCGACGCTGCGCGCTGCGCTGCAGGCGAAGGCGGCAGCCTGGACGCCGTCACCGCCGCAGTCGCCAGCCAGCGTGACCGTTCTGCTCTACAGTGGGCTGCCATGGCGGCACGCCCCCTGAGCGAACTGGTAGCTCCGGACTGGGCCGAGGCACTGCGGCCGGTCGAAGGCAGGATCACGGAGCTTGGCGCGTTCCTGCGGGCTGAGCTCGCGGCGGGCCGCGGCTACCTGCCCGCCGGCGAGAACATCCTCCGCGCGTTCCGCCAGCCGATGGCTGACGTGCGGGTGCTCATCGTCGGCCAGGACCCGTATCCCACGCCAGGTCACCCGGTCGGGTTGAGCTTCTCGGTAGCGCCGCAGGTTCGCCGGCTGCCGGGCAGCCTGGTCAACATCTTCCGCGAGTACATGGCCGACCTCGGCCACCCGAAGCCGTCGACTGGGGACCTGTCCCCGTGGGCCGAGCGGGGCGTCATGCTGCTGAACAGGGTCCTCACGGTGCAGCCGGGCAGCCCCGGCTCGCACCGCGGCAAGGGCTGGGAGCAGGTCACCGAGCAGGCCATCCGCGCCCTCGCGGCGCGCGGCGGACCACTGGTCGCGATCCTGTGGGGCAGCGACGCGCGCAGCCTCGTCCCGCTGCTCGGTGACACCCCGACGATCCAGTCCGCGCACCCGAGTCCGCTGTCGGCCGACCGCGGCTTCTTCGGGTCCCGCCCGTTCAGCCGCGCCGACGCGCTACTGCAGCAGCAAGGCGCGCAGCCGCTGGACTGGAAGCTTCCCTAGGGGCCGTCGGGTTGGCGCGCCTACGAGCTTCGCCGGTACCCGGCCGATGCCGCTATGACGGCGCCCGTCGCGAGCAGCAGCGCCTCGCTGCCTGGCGGCCCGATGAGCTGCAGGCTGGCCGGAAGCCGGTCATGCGCGCTCGGCACCGGCAGCGCTAGCGCCGGGAAGCCAGCCAGGTTGACCGCGTTGGTGAAGGCAGTGAAGTGCAGGCCGGGGGCAGCCGCGAGCGGCGGCGGGTAGAACGGCACGGTCGGCAGCGCCAGCAGGCCGACGGTCCGCAGGGCGCCCGCCAGGGCCTCGCGCCAGCCGGGCTGCGCGGCCCGCGCGCCCGCCACCTGCTCTGCCGTGACCGCCTCAGCCGCGGCGAACCGGGCTGTCACGTTCGGGCCGATCAAGGCGCGCCTCGCGGGACCGGCCAGCAGGGCACGATTGGACTCGAGCGCTTCTGCGTCCAGGATCACGCCGCAGGCCCCCCGCGCGGCCAGCCAGCCGGGCAGGTCCGCCTCCGCCACCTCCAGGCCGCTGCGCGCCAGCGCCGCGTCGACCGCCGCGTCGATCCTCGGGTCCACGTCAAAACCGGCCGGCCGGACCCGGCCGACCTGGCGAGCGGGCGGCACGTCCACCACGAATCCCGGCTCGAGCAGTGCCATCCCGGTGACGACTCCGGCGATGTCGCGAGCCATCGGACCGACCGTGTCCAGACTCGGCGCGAGCGGCCAGACGCGATCGAGTGACACCCGGCCATGAGTCGTCTTCAGCCCCGTTATGCCGCAGAACGCGGCCGGAATCCGGACCGAGCCACCGGTGTCAGAGCCGTAGGCGACGTCCGCTTCGCCATCTGCCACCGCGACCGCAGAACCGCTCGACGAACCGCCGGGTAGCAGGTCAGGGTCGAGGGGGTTGACCGGCGTTCCGAACCACTCGTTGATCCCAGCCCCGCCGTACGCCAGCTCGTGCAGGTTCGCCTTGCCGACGATGGCGACCCCGGCCGCGCGCGCGCCGGCCATGCACGCCGCGTCCCGGTCTGCGGGGGTGGCGGTCTCCGCGACGGCGCGACTTCCGGCTGTGGTCGGGACGCCCTCGACGTCAATGAGGTCCTTGACCGCGAGCCGGATCCCGCTGGCACTGCGCACATGCGGCAGCCGGCTGATGAAAGTCGCCATCGGGACAATGTACCGGCGCGGGCTATGGTGAGGCATGGCTGACGAAGCTCCGCCGCCCATCGACGGCGAGTACGTGCTGCCGACCGTGCCGGCGTCCGCGGGCGCGCTCATCTCCGACCGCCGGGGGCGACTGCTGATCCTCAGGCCCTCCTATAAGTCGGGCTGGACCATCCCCGGCGGGGTGATGGAGTCCGACGGCGAGACTCCGTGGCAGGCGTGCCGGCGCGAGGTATACGAGGAATGCGGCCTGGATGTGACCGACGCCCGGCTGGTCTGCGTCGACTTCCGGCCGCCGCGCGCCGGCAGTCCCGGCGGCATCCGATTCCTGTTCGACTGCGGCAGCCTTGGCGACGCCGCCCTGGACGGCATCACGCTGCAGCCCGGTGAGATAGTCGAGCACCGGCTGGTCCCGGTGGCCGAGGCCCTGGAGCTGCTACGCGACCCGATCCGCCGCCGCGTCAGTGCGGTCCGCAGGCGTGACGGCCGACCCCGGCGCGGACTGGTGTACCTGGAGAACGGCCGGTCAGTCAGCGCGGTGCGTCCGTCCTGACTCAGGCGAAGGCGGCGACGATGGGCGCCAGCCGGCTGAGGTCGTCCGGCCCGGACAGATCCGGCAGCGACACGAACACCGTGCTGACACCGCGCTCGGCGAGCAGACGGTACCTGCCCACGTGATCCGAGGCCACGCCCGCGTGGTGCTGCCGTGCGAACGCGCTCGCGCTGGTCCGCCCGCGCATCGCCTCGACCAGAGCCGCGGTGTGCTCGCGGTCGCGTCCGATCACCGGGATATCCAGCACCGTCACGGCGACCTCAGCCGGGTCACGGCCGGCGCGTGCGCAGTGCTCGCGCAGGACAGCGAGCCTGCGGTCGAGCGGGCCCATGTCGGCCGGCACGTTGCAGGCGTCGCCGAGCCGGGCGGCAATCCCCAGCGTCCGGTCGCCGCTGCCGCCGACGATAACCGGGATGCGGCCGACCGGCCGCGGGTAGCACGTGGTTTCTGGCAGCTGGACCCGCCGCCCGCGATAGGCCTTCGTGCCCGGCTGCCACAGCGCCCGCAGCGTCTCGATCTCGGTCTCGAGCATGTCGAGCCGGGTCGCGGGCGGCGGGAACGACAGCCCGAACGCGGCGTGCTCCCGGTCCCACCAGCCAGCACCGATGCCGCAGAACGCGCGACCGCCGCTGAGCGCGTCGAGGGTGGCAGCCGCCTTGGCTAGGACGCCCGGAGCTCGGAAGGTGACCGGGCTCACCAGCGTGCCGAGCCGCAGGTCGGTATCTAGGCCGGCGAGCAGACCGAGGGTTACCCAAGGCTCCGGGATCGGCTCCCAGCTGCGGCCGACCTGCGGGATCTGGATGAGGTGGTCCATCAGTGCGAGCCCGGCGAATCCTGCCTCCGCGGCGGTCCTGGCCACGGACGCCAGCCAGCCAGCCGGGTCTTCGCCCCAGCTGAACCTGGAGATCTGCAGCATGAATTCCAGCGCGGCGGGCCGGTGACGCTGCTGGCTGGCGGCTCTCCGGCTGCCGGGCGAGTGGGCCGGCTCCACGACGTGTCCGGCTGTGAGGCTAGCGGACAGTCGCAGTACCACGTCCCAGCCTTCGGCCGGCAGCTGACCAGCGGTCTCGCGCGCCCGGCGCAGCTGGGCGTCGAGCACCGCCGCTGGTACAGAGCGGTCGCGGGACCGGTTGCGTTCGCGGCAGACCGCCGCGTCGGTGTCGAACAGCACGACAACGGCTGGCAAGCCCGACCGCCGGGCCACCGACAGGTATTGCTGCCGACGCTCCGGGTCGAGGCCGAGGGTGTCTACGACGGTCGTCAGCCGGCGGGCGCCCCGAGCGGCGATAACGCGATCGAGCAGCGCGAACGCGTCAGCGGACGCCTCCTGGTCGTGCGCGCCGCTGCTGACGGCGGCTCGCAGCTCATCGGATGACACGATTTCCCGCGCCAGGTAGCGGGCGGCCGCCCACGTCGACTTCCCTGACCCCGCCGCGCCGACCAGCACCACGAGCGCGGGATCGGGAATCGCAGGCGGCTGCTCGCTATCCGGGTTGACGTCCACGGTCAACAGCGTGGCAGACCGGCTAGGCCCCGAGTGCCAGGCCGGCCTTGATCACCATGGCGGTAAACGCCGTGGTGTCGCGGCCCCGGCCGCCCCGGTCGTGGTCGTACACCGAGGACTCATGCGGTCGCTCCCGGGCGCGCAGCGCCTCGCGGACAATCGGTTGCCAGCGCGGTTTGAAGGCAGTCAGGGCATAGCGGCCAGCCGCGCTCTTGGAGGTCATCGAGCCGGTGGCGAGCACGTGATGCAGCCGGCTGACGCCGAGGACGCACCAGGCGGCTGCCTCCGGTGTGGCGGCCTCCGTCGGCCGCCGCCGCAGTTGCTCGACTACCGCGGCCCAGTACGACGTCAGGTTGCCGTGGCTGTACGCCCGGAGCGCCGCGCTGTCGGTCCACACCTCGGCCGCCGTCAGCCGCGGGCCGCGGATGGTGATTCCCTGCGATGCCAGCTCGTGCCAGCTCACCGGGTTGACGTCGAGCCGCCCGGCCTGGCGGAAAGCGCCCTCGAACATACACGGCAGATCGGGGCACCGATCCGGTGGCTCACGCAGGTCGGCGCCGACCAGGTGGAAGCCGTCAAAGTGCGGCAGCGGACGTTTCTCGTGCACAGCTTCGTGGGCCGCGGCCAGGGCGTCGAGCTGGCTGGTGCCCGGCCGGGCGGACAAGACCGCGGTGAAGTCGACGTCGCTCCGGCCCTCGAAGTACTCGCCGAAACCCAGCGAGCCGCGCAGGTACAAGCCGGTGACAAGGCCAGGCGCACTCTCGTCGATGAGACTGAGAAAGTGCTCCGTGATGTCGGTGACGTCGGGGGGAAGCCGCATCACCACACGCTAGCTGAAGCGCAGGATGCCCCGGTCGATGACGACGGTGCCGTCTTCCTTGGCGGTATGGAACTGGGCGGCGCCGTTCTCGCCCACCCAGACGGACACGACGAGTGACTCACCCGGCAGGACCGGCCGAGAGAACCGGCCGGACATCGCCCGGAACCGCGCGGGATCGGAGCCGCAGACTTCGTGCAGCAAGGCCCGCCCGGTGACCCCGTACGTGCACAGCCCGTGCAGGATCGGCCGGCTGAACCCGCCCCTGGCCGCGAACGCCGGGTCGGAGTGCAGCGGGTTGCGGTCGCCGCTCAGCCGGTACAGCAGCGCCTGCTCGGGCCGGGTCTGCATCGTCACCTTGACGTCCGGCGCCCGGTCCGGCAGCTGCCACGGGTCAGCCGTGCCGCGGTCGCCGCCGAAACCGCCTTCCCCCCGGATGAAGGTGCTGCTCGTCGTCGTCACCAGCGGCTCGCCGGTCGCGGCGTCCACCGCGTGGTTCTTGGTCTCGACCAGGGCGCCTGATCCCTTGTCGTAGATGCCGGTCACCATCGCGGACGTGCGCAGCTTGCCCGCCACCGGCAGCGGCCGGTGCAGCTCGATCGACTGCTCTGCGTGCACCAGCATGGCGCGATCGAAGTCGCCCAGGTCACCAGACATCCTGGCCTGGGCGAGCAGCACGCCGTAGGTGGGCAGCACGTGCTGCTGGACGCCGGCCGTGTTCTCGGTCGTGAATTGCAGTTCCTGCAGCGGGTCACCGAGGCCGGCGCCGACGCCGATCGCATACAGCAGCGCGTCGGTCGAGGTCCAGGACCGCTCCGCCGGTTCGCCTGGTACGCCGACGAGACTGTGGTTGAGCGGCATCGTAACCTCCAGAGCGCTGCTGGCCGATCGCGTTGACAGGGTCCGGGCCAAGTCGGTCCAATGGCCTAGTAGAACACGCTTCTAGTATTTGGCTCCACCACAAGCTTTGTCCTGACCGGAGGTCGGATATGGGTCTGCTAGACGGCCGAGTGGCCATCGTTACCGGCGCGAGTCGCGGCATCGGCGCGGAGATCGCGCGGCGGTTCGGCGCCGAGGGCGCCGCGGTGGCGGTTTCCGCCCGGACCGCTGAGCCAGGCGTCTCCCAGTTCGCCGGCACGATCGCCGAGACGGCCGAGCAGATCAGGGCCGGCGGCGGTACAGCGGTACCGATCGCGGCAGACATGTCCAAGGCCGAGGACCGGGAGCGCCTGGTGGCAGAGACGGCCAGGCAGCTCGGCCAGCCGGACATCCTGGTGAACAACGCGGCGGTGACGTACTTCATCAGGGTGGAAGACTTCTCTCCGAAGCGGTACGCGCTGATGTTCGCGGTCCAGGTCGAGGCGCCGTTCCATCTTGCCCAGCTCGTGTTGCCGGGCATGCGCGAGCGTGGCAGCGGCTGGATACTCAACATCTCCTCGGGCGCGGCCCGGCATCCCACTTTGCCGCCGGGGCCGTTCGCCGGCCGGGGCGGCACCGTCTACGGCATGTGCAAGGCCGCGATCGAGCGCTTTTCCACCGGGCTCGCAGCCGAGCTGTATCCCGACAACATCGCGGTGAACGCGCTGTCGCCCACGAAGGTGGTGCCCACGCCAGGCACCGTCTTCCATCACCTGACCACCGAGGGAGACCCGAACTCTGAGCCGGCCTCGGTCATGGCCGAGGCCGCGCTCATGCTCTGCCACCGCGACCCGCTCAGCCTGACCGGCAGGGTCACCTACTCGCAGGAGCTACTCGCCGAGCTCGGCGTTCCGGTCCCGCAGGGCTGATGAGCACGCGCCACCCGGGGTGGGTGCGGGTCGACTGCCACCTGCACACCGCGGTGTCGGGCGACGCCGTCACGACCATCGACGAGCTCGCCGAGCGAGTCGGGCAAGAGCGGCTCGATGTCGTGTTCATCACCGACCACAACGTGACGGCGGGCGCGGTCGCGGCCATCGAGCGGGGGATCGGCGCGCGCATCATCGTCGGTGAGGAAATCCGCACCACCAAGGGCGATGTGATCGGGCTGTTCATCACCGAGCGCGTCCCGTACGTGCTGCCGCTCGCGGAGGCGATAGGTCAGATTCGTGCTCAGCAAGGCCTGGTCTACCTGCCACACCCGTTTGACCCGGGTCGGTCCACGCTTGAGCTCGCGAGCACCCACCAGCTGTGCGCCGACGGACTAGCCGACGTCGTCGAGGTATTCAACGCCAAGATCGAGGACCAGGAACTAAATCGCCAGGCGGCGCGGCTGGCGGCTCACTTTGACCTGCCGGGGGGAGCTGGCTCGGACGCGCACGACCCGGAAGGAATCGGTGCCGCGTACCTGGAGATGCCGGACTTCGACGGCCCAGCCGAGTTCCTCGCCGCGCTGCGGAATGCCGAGGTCCGCGGCGAGTACCGGCCGCACGCCGTCCGTTACGCGCGGCGCCAGCCCTGAGCCAGCTTCAGCCTCGCCGACTTCTGCGCCAGCCCGCCAGGTGGCTCCGAGGGGCTTCGGACCTACTTCCTCGGCGGCCTGCCTTTCCACCAGGGCGGTCCCCACAGCCTCGTTACGAGTGCGATCAAAACCACTACGAGGACGCCCACAAGCACCAGGAACGCGGGCGACGACACCGGCGGCGACGACACCGACAGGTGATGCAGCATTGCGGTGGCGGGCATGGCGGTCAGTAGACCTCGCGCAGGTCGGCCACGTCAATGCCCAGTCCGGCAAGCTCATCGATGGTGCGCACATCGGTCAGGCAGTAGAAAACCGGGGACCAAATCGAGGATCAGGAGCTGAATGGCAGGCGGCGCGGCTAGCGGCTCGCTTCGAGTTGCCGGGGGGTGCTGGCTCGGACGCGCACGACCCGGAAGGAATCGGTGCCGCGTACCTGGAGATGCCGGACTGCGACGGCCCAGCCGAGTTCCTCGCCGCAAGGCGGAAGGGCGAGGTCCGCGGCGAGTACCGGCCGCACGCCGTCCGTTACGCGCGGCGCCAGCCTTGAGGCGGGCCATGCGCCGACAATGCCCGATGTCTGGCGGATAGCCGCGCGGCTTAATGGTGGGTGACCAGCACGAGCACCAGCATGACCACTGCCGCGGCGAGGACCACGCTCATGATGATCACCCCGGCGCTGGTCAGGCCAGCCAGGTGCAGCCGCTCTGCTCGCGCCTCGGCGCGCTGTTCCTGTTCGCGCTCGGCCTTACCTAGCTTCGGCGGCGGCCCCGGCGGCGGCGGCACACGCGGACCGCGCAGCCATCGTCCGCTGAACGGCCGCCACCTCGGCCCGAAGCCATGCCAATTCCATGACAAGTTTTCCGGGCTATACGGGTCGTTCGGGTCGTCCATAGGCAGCCCTCCGGGGTGAACGCCTGCTCAGCCCCGAGTATGACGCAGCCAGACGCCGGCTCGGTCGGGATGCCAAAGGTGCCGAGTTCCTCGCCGCGCTGCACCAGGCCGAGATCAATGGCGAGTACCGGCCGCACGCCGTGCGCTACGCCAGGCGTCCGGTGCCCTGATCGAGCCCGCCGCGCTTACCGGAGACAACGACCGGCTGTCACACCGATAGTCAAGATCGTCGCGCGCGTGTCGCGACCAGGCCGTGCCATAGCCGCCATTACTGTTGCCCGGGTGACCGATGTTGCTCGGGTGACCGAGCCCGCCCAGCTCGACGTCCGGGTCGATACCCCCGCACAACGACCCCGTGGGCGAGCGCACCGCGGTCGCTACTTGCCTTCCGCGCAGGTGCTGAGCGAACTTGCGAACCTCGGCCCGGACCTCAGCAGAGTCGCGGAGGACCTGCGCGTGCGTCTCAGCGAGCCGACCGACGGCATCCCGCCATTTGCGCTCTGACGGCGCGCCCAGCCCGCCGCCCATCCCGGTGACAGGCGCAGGTCGTTGGCATTGACAACCAGCGGAGCGCCTGGATACGTCTGCACAGTTGAGGCGCATTCGGAGGGCATGCATGCGGGCAGCAGACGACGCTGACTTCACCACATTCGTCGCTGCGTCGTCGCGCCGGCTGCTGCGCGGCGCCTATCTCATCACCGGCGACATGACTGAGGCGGAGGATCTGCTGCAGACGGCGCTCGAACGCGCCTACCGGCGCTGGCCGTCGATCCGGCGCACGGAGGTGCCGGAGGCCTACGTGCGCACCATCGTGGTGACGACCGCCATCGACGCGGCCCGGCGGCGCAGGGTGAGCAGCGCTCAGCTCGATGAGGCCCAGCTGCCAGGACGACCCGACCCTGGAGTCGAGGACATGGCGGGCCGGCTGTCGATACTGACGCTGGTGCGCCAGCTTCCGGTGGGCCAGCGTGCAGTGCTCGTGCTGCGCTACTTCGACGACCTGACCGAGGCCGAGACCGCGCGGATCCTTGGTTGCTCGGTCGGCACCGTCAAGTCGCAGCACGCAAGGGCAGTGGCGAGGCTGCGCGAACTCGTCGCGGGCCAGCCGGACGGGAGCAGAGCATGACTGCGGGGATTGACGCGGAGCTGCGAGCGGCTTTCGAGGCAGCAACCGAGTTCATCGAGTCGCCTGCCGGACTCGCCTGCCGGACTCGGCAGCGGGCACGCAAGCGGCGCCGCCACACCCTGGTCGCCACGCTGGCGGCCGGTGCCGTCCTCCTTGCCGCGACCGGGGTGGCCTACGTTACAACTGGCGGACAGCAGGCCCCGGCCGCTAGCGGCGACAACCCCGGTCGCGCGACGTGGACGTCGCTCTCCCTCGACTATCAGGTCAGCCAGCTGGCTGTGAGCGGCCGATACTTGTACGTGATGTCCGGCCAAGCCGATTCTGGCCAGATCGGCACGCTCACCCTGTACGACCGCACCAGCGGCAGGCTGATCCGCACGGCCGACCAGCCCGCCACAGCCGTTGCGTTCGCGGTCGGCCCAGGCGGCTTCGTCTGGCTTGTATACATGGGCTCCGGGACCCGCGCTCGGATCGGCATCTGGCTGCTGACCCCTGACCTGCGGCGGCACTCGGCTTTCCCGGGCCGGGTGGGGAACGTCATCGTGCCTGCCAGCAGGACCACGGCCTGGATCCCGGTTCAGCGCGGCCTGTACCGTGTGAGCCTGCCGACGCCGGGCAAGACCGGCCGCGCGACGGTAGTCCTGCAGCGAGGTACCAGCATCGGCGCCCCGCGGAATACCGCGCCCGGCAGCTGGGCCGGCGTGCTCGACGGCCAAGTCGTGGTCCAGGTAACCGACGGCGGCGGGCTGAACAGCCATCTGGTGATCGCCGGGCAACCCGGCGTGACGTTCGGCGGCAGCGCGCAGACGCAGATCTTCTCCGCGGCCAGAGTCGGCAGCTCGTTGTGGGTGAGCACCTTTACTGTCCGCAACGGTGCGGCCGAACTGCAGGGCCC
>Ga0187805_10000282_pt1 | contig 16079 bp, 13 predicted proteins | sample NC_wetland_sal_i_6_FD_132965 | JGI IMG/M metagenome (GOLD analysis project Ga0187805, IMG submission 132965) | Wetland sediment microbial communities from Neuse River Estuary, North Carolina, USA - Control_5 | ecosystem: Environmental > Aquatic > Freshwater > Wetlands > Sediment | place: USA...
ACCCCTTTAGAATACGCACTTTCAAAACACAGGACTTAACGTCCTTTAGAATCCGCACTTTCGAAAAAACCGGGGTGGGGCCCCCCTCACCCCCGCGAGATGCTCCCTTTCGCCTGCGTCCGAAGCGGGCCAGCAACATCCAAGTGTTACCCTTGAGGACGCCACCGCCCGCAAGTTCTCGGCGGGAGAAGGAGGAGCGACCCGTGTCAAAACGCTTGGAAGGTAAAGTAGCGGCCGTCACTGGAGGAAACCAGGGGATCGGCCTCGGAATTGCCGAGCGATTCATTCAGGAAGGCGCGTCCGTCTCGATTTGCTATCTCTCAGACGCGACGGGTACAGAAAAGGTCGTCGAAGGCTTGCGGAAAATGTCTGCTTGCGGTAAAGCCGTCGCCATCCAGGCCGATGTCTCGAAGCTCACCGACGGCCAGCGCTTCATCTCGCAAACCGTCTCGCAGCTCGGCGAACTGGACATTCTCGTCAACAACGCCGGCGTCGAAAAGCGCGCGCCTTTTTGGGAAGTGACCGAAGCCGATTACGATTTCGTGCTCAACGTAAATTTGAAGGGCCTCTTTTTCATGACCCAAGCCATGGTCCGCTACCTAATGCAATCCAAGCGCCCCGGAAAAATCATCAATATCAGTTCCGTTCACGAAGAGCTTCCCTTCCCACATTTCGCTTCCTATTGCGTAAGTAAGGGCGGCCTGAAAATGCTCACCCGCAATCTCTCCATCGAGCTTGCTCCATACAACATCACCATCAACAATATCGCTCCCGGCGCCATCGAAACGCCCATCAACAAGAATCTGCTGAATGATCCGGTAAAGCTGAAAAGTCTTCTCGAAAACATTCCCTTGCGCAGACTTGGGAAGCCGGAAGATGTCGCATCAATCGCGGCGTTTTTAGCGGCCGATGAATCCAGCTATGTCACGGGGACTACGTTCGTCGTCGACGGAGGTTTGACTTGGAATTACCAGGAGCAGTAGAAGCACGGCGGAGCCGTGGGGCTGGTGCGCTCGCCGCCGCAGCCGAACGTGCCGCGCGCAAAAGCGCCTGCGCGTTCTCTCGAACATCGCCGTGGCTAAATACCGCGTTACCGGCGACAAGAATTTCCGCGCCGGCGCGAACGATGTCGCCAACGGTATCGAGGGCCACACCACCATCAATTTCGATGCGGAATCCCAACCCTCTCGATTCCCGGATGCGAACCAGCGATTCCACCTTCTTGAGCGAATTCAGAATGAAATGCTGCGCGCCAAATCCGGGATTCACGGACATGATCAAAACGTGATGCACAATTTCCAGAACGTCATCGAGAGTATGCACTGGAGTCGCCGGGTTAATCACCACGCCTGGCTTGCATCCGTGCGATTCGATCAAATGCAGCGTCCGGTCCAAATGGACGCAAGCCTCTTGATGAACCGAAATCCAGTTCGCCCCTGCCTCCGCAAAAGCCGGAATAAATTCATCCGCATTTTCAATCATCAAATGGCAATCGAAAGTCACGTCCGGAATAGTTTTGCGCAGAGAAGCGACGACCGGGGGCCCAATCGTAAGATTCGGTACGAAGTGCCCGTCCATCACGTCCAGGTGCAAAACCGTGCCGCCGCCATCGAGCGCGGCTTTCGCTTCGGCGCCCAATTGCGCGAAGTTAGCGGACAGTATCGAGGGTGCCAATTCAACAACAGAAGCCACGGCAGCGCTCCTCTCTTTTGCTCACAATTCGATTATACGCGAGAGCCGTTGGATACCTCTTTAAATTGGGGCTCTCCCCAATTCTGCCCATCCGCAGAGGGCCGCAGACGATGGTTACTCAGTTTTCGGCGGCAGTGAAACTGTTCGCCGCTCGTTGCTGCTTTGCCGCGCCAATTCGAGCAGCCGCATCACGTCCACCGCCCACTCCGGCGAAACAGCCAACTCTGCTTTGCCGAGAATGGCGTCCCGCAAATTGGCATAGAAATCCCGGAAATCGCAATTCACCGAAGGTACGCGTTTCTGTGCCACTGCGCTGTTTTCGGAAGCCGTCAAGACACCCCAATTTTCTTCCGGCTCAGCACCCCAAGGGCCTTCCGAGGGAATCTTCCCGTACCTCAAGTTGAGTTCTTGCGGATCGACCGTCTGCTTAAAAAAGGCGCCGTGCGTTCCATGAACAAGGAAGTGAGGCCGAGGCGCCACCGCCAGGATCGACGATCTCAAATCGGCGCGCAGGCCGTTTTCGTAATGAAGCGCAACATCAAAAGTGTCGTCTACCACCGCGCCATCGCGCTGAATACGAATGTCCGCAGTGACCGCGTCCGGCAGTCCGAAAAGCGTGAGCGCATAATCAATCAAATGCGGTCCAAGATCGAAGAAAATTCCGTTGCCTGGTCCCGAACGCTCGCGCCAGGCTCCCGGTTTCAACTGCGGCCGAAAGCGGTCGTAATTTGCCTCAAAACTGACAATCCTCCCCAAAGTTCCGTTTTTCGCGATTTGCAAGAGGGCCTGAAAATCCCCGTCGTAACGCCGGTTTTGATAAACGCTAATGAGCCGCCCCTGCTTCTTCGCAAACTCGACAAGCGCGACAGCTTTTTCCAATGTGGTCGTGAAGGGTTTGTCCACCAGCACATCGCGCCCGGCGGTCAAACACCGATGCGCGAGCTGATAGTGCGAGTCGTTCGGCGTGGCGATGACGACCAAGCGAATCTCTCGAATGTTGAGAAGCTCAACCAGCGTCCGCACGACGCGAACCTCCGGATACTGCGTGGCCGCTTCATTCCCGTTCCGCTGAACAATCGCCGCCAGCCGCAATCCCGGCACAGCACGAATCACCGGCGCGTGAAAAGCGCGCCCAGCAAGCCCAAACCCGATCAGGCCAACATCAATCATGAACGCATCCAAGATGGGACGATAAGAGCATCGTGAATAGACTCCCAAATTCACCTGAAAAGGTTCTCCATACTATCGCATCGCGAAATAGCACGGGCCAAGTCTTGAATTGGAGACAGCTTGTGTTCTCGAATTGAAAGAATGAATTTTATACATCCGCACGAATGCTGCGCAAAACCTGTCAAAAACGCTTGGTTGCTCGCGGCGCGCCAGTCCTGCAAAATGGTTGTTCACACGTGAGCTCACAATCCATCGCCATCAAAGCGCAAGCACGCCAGCGCTACCTGCTGGTTCTTCTCTTCGCCGGATTCACCCTGACCGGCATCGAGATCACCGTCGCCGGGCCGATGCTGCCCATCTTCATCTCACGGTGGTCACTCACGGATTCGCGCGCCGGCATTTTCTTAACGCTGGAGTTTGCCTGCTCGCTCGGTGGTGTGTGGCTGTCCAGCTTGATCTCACATTACTTTGGCAACCGCACTTCTCTCGTGCTTGGCTATCTTGTCATTGGTGGTGGTCTCGCAACCTTAAACTCGACGTCCATGACCGTGGCCCAGATTGCCCTCGCGGCGTTGGGGACCGGCTACGGACTGGTCGTTCCGATCACCAATCTCGCCGTGGCGGAGATTGGCGGCGCGCGGAGCGCCTCGCTGGTGAGCTTGGTGAATTTTGCCTGGGGAGTGGGCTCATTTGCTTGCCCTCCCCTCGTGCTATTCGCTTTGAAGAATGCATCTCTCACGAAGATGCTCTATCTCTTCGCTGGGTTCGGGTTTCTGCTCGCTGTCTCTTTTCTTTTTTCGCAATTTCCGCACAGCCACACCGCCGCCGGCTCGGAATCGCCCTCTCCGGCCACTGGAGTCAGCCTTCTCGCGACCAGCTCCCTCGCCGCTCTCTTTCTTCTGTACGTTGCCACCGAAACAAGCTTCGGCAGTTGGGCGGCCGCGCACGTGAAGCGTCTCGCGATCAGTGGAAGCGGCATTTGGACACTTGCTCCGATGTTCTTTTACGGTGGGCTCATGGCTGGCCGCGCCGTGGCCCCTTTCGTTCTCCATCGAGTACGCGAGTATCGCCTCGTGATGGGCGCCTTGGTTGTGGTAATCATCAGCGGCGCCTTCTTCGTCCTCGCGGATACACAGGCAATCGCTTTTGTCAGCGTGACCGTCACCGGTTTGGGTTGCGCAACTATTTTCCCCATCTACGTCGCGTGGCTCTCACGCTGGTACGGCGCGGGGGCGACACGCATCCGGGGTGTCATGTTTTCAATGTCATCGATCGGATCCTCCACCGCGCCTGGCCTGGTGGGAATTGTTTCCACGCATGCAGGCGGCTTGCGCATCGGCTTGCTTGTGCCGCTCTTCTGCACGGTCGCGATGATTTTTCTGCTGCTCCTCATACGCCGCCAAGCCGCTGTCTGAGGTATCCTCTCTCCGTGCCAACGTCCGCGCAGCGCTCGCCAACCACCGGCCTGCTCCTCGGCTTGATCATCACGCTCGCCGCCGTTGTCGCGTACTCGTTCTACATCCGCGTGCAACTCTCCGGCCTGCGCAAACTGCAAAGCGAAATGGTCGACCGCAACCGCAAGGATTCGCTGCAACTCCTGCGCGTGCAGAACGACTTGAATTCCGTTGGCCTCGCCATGCGCGACATGCTCGACGCCAGCGAGCCATATCCGCTCACCGCCTGGACGGCCCAGTTCGAACGTATCCGCGAAGACCTGGATGTCGCGCTGCACCTCGAAGAACAATTGTCCGGCGCAAATCGCACCGCCGACCAGCGAAAATACCTGAGCCAGTCTGTGACGCAATTCTGGAACGCCACCGATCGCATGTTTGCGTTGGCCGCACAAGGCAAACATGCGGAAGCTCGCGAGCAAGTCCGCCTCACCCTGCAAGCTCGCCAGGAATCGCTGAGCACCGCCGTCTCGCGCTTGCTGGTGCAAAACAACGAAGGCGAAGAGGAAGCCGCCCGCCGCATCGCGCAAATCTACGACGGCGTCCAGCGCCAGCTTTATTTGTTTCTCGCCGCCACGCTCATTGCTATCGTGCTCACCAGCCTGTATCTGATCCGCACCAACCGCATCATTTTCGCGCGTCTCGCGACGCTCTCCGAGCAACGTAGCGACCTCGCGCAAAAATTAATCTCCACGCAAGAATCCACTCTGCGGCATATCTCGCGGGAATTACACGACGAATTCGGCCAAGTTCTCACCGCCATTGGCTCGCTCCTCGGCCGCGCCGGAAATCATCTCCCCGAAGGCTCGAAAGTCCGCGAAGAGCTGCAAGAAGTGCGCGAAATCGCCCAATCCACTCTGGACAACATTCGCAGCCTCTCCCAAGCGCTGCATCCGGTCCTGCTCGAAGAAGCCGGCCTCGTCAGCACTCTGGACTGGTATATTCCCACTGTGGAGCGGCAAACCGGCCTTACCCTCCACTACGATAAATTCGGCGAACCTTTTTCGCTCGACGGGGCCGCCAGCGTTCACGTCTACCGCGTTTTGCAAGAAGCCCTGAATAATGTCAGCCGCCATTCGGGAGCGCGGGAAGCCTGGATACGCCTGAAATTTTTGCCGGATGCTTTGGAACTGGAAGTCGAGGATCACGGCAAAGGAATTATGCCTGAAAAAAATGGCCGGGGAATTGGCTTGGTGGCGATGCGCGAACGCGCGGAACTGATCGGAGGCTCGCTGCATCTTTCTCAGCCCGCCGCCGGCGGCACGGCCGTTCGTCTGCGCATCGAGCGCCAGAAAGTCGAAGCGCATGGGTGATAAACTGACGGTGCTTCTCGTCGACGATCACGCGCTGGTCCGCCGCGGTTTCCGCCGCATCCTCCAAGATGATCCGGAGATCGAAGTCGTCGGCGAAGCGAGCGACGGCAAAGAGGCCGTACGCCTGGCAAACAAAGAGCGCCCCGCGGTAATCGTGATGGATTGCGCGATGCCAGGAATGAACGGCTTGGAAGCTACGCGAAAAATCCTGGAAGCACACCCAGACGCGGCGATTCTAATGCTGAGCATGCACTCCGAAGACACGCTGGTGCGCCAAGCTTTGGACGCCGGAGCCCGCGGATACATCCTGAAAAACGCGATGGATCTTGATCTGGCAAGCGCGGTTAAACGCGTCGCAAAAGGTGAAAAGGTTCTCGATCCACAGGTGGCGCGGCCCGCGGCGCTGAAAGGCGAGCGTGAAGGCGGCCTGACGCCGCGCGAAGTCGAAGTCCTCCAACGCATCGTTGCAGGCAAATCCAATAAGGAAATTGCCGCTGAATTAAGCCTCAGCGCAAACACCGTTTCCGTGCATCGCGCAAACATCATGGACGCGTTGGGCATTCACAAAACAGCGGAGCTTGTCGTCTACGCGATTCGGAACGGTCTGGTGAACTTGCCTTGAGGCGCCGCGAGTTTATCGCCAGCGCATTTGCGGCGGCCCTCGGTGCGGCGATAAATCCCGCGAGAATTCTCGCCCAGGCAAATTCCAATCCTGGTTTCCATCTCACGAATGTAACCAGCACAGCCGGCATCCAATTCCAACACAACAGCGGCGCCTACGGCGGAAAGCTCCTGCCCGAAACGCTGGGCTCCGGCTGCGCATTCCTCGATTACGACGCCGACGGCTGGCAAGACATCCTCCTCATCAACGGCATGGACTGGCCGGGCCACCGCCGCCAGCGCTCGACTCTGAGGCTCTACAAAAACAATCGCAACGGTACCTTCACCGACGTCACCAAAGTCGCAGGCCTCGATATCGAGCTCTATGGCATGGGCGTCGCCGCCGGCGACTACAACAACGATGGCTTCCCCGATCTTTTCATCAGTTGCGTCGGACAAAGCCGCCTCTTCCACAACACCGGCAAAGGCACCTTCATCGACGTGACTAAACCGAGCGGCTTGCTTGGCAAACATGGCTTCAGCACTTCCGCGCTTTGGTTCGATTACGACCGCGACGGCTTGTTGGACCTTTTTGTCTGCAATTACGTCCGCTGGTCTCCTGAGCACGATGTTTTCTGCAGCCTGGATGGCACACACAAATCCTACTGCACGCCCGAAGCCTATCGCGGCGACACCTGCTGGCTCTTTCACAATCGCGGCAACGGAACTTTCGAGGACGTAACAGCCACCAGCGGAATTTTCGACAGCAGCTCCAAATCCCTCGGCATGGCCATGTTCGACTACGACCAGGACGGCTGGCCCGATCTTCTTGTCGCCAACGACACCCAGCCCAACAAGCTCTACAAAAATTTGCGCAACGGAAAATTCAAGGATGTAGGCGTTGAAGCAGGCCTGGCCTTCAGTAACGAAGGAAAAGCTCGAGCCGGTATGGGCATCGACGCCGGAGATTTTGAAAACAGCGGCAAACCCGGCGTCGCCATTACCAATTTCGACAACGAAATGATCGGACTTTACCATTCCGCGAGCGCGGGGGCCGCAAACCCCTCGACCTACGACGACATTGCGATTCCCGCAGGCCTTGGCGCGCCTTCGCGAAGCACACTTGGTTTCGGATGCGCGTTCCTCGATGCCAACCTCGACGGCTGGCTCGACCTCGCCGTCGCTAACGGCCACATCGACGAGACCGTCCGCAACATTCGCGGCAACGTCGGCTACGCGCAACCCCCGCAACTTTTCCTGAATTCCGGCGCCGGAAAATTTCGCGATGTCGCCGCGGAGCTCGGCGGCGGTTTTGATACCCCGATCGTAGGACGCGGCCTCGCTTACGGTGACTTCGATCGCGACGGCGACCTGGATTTGTTGATCACCACGAACAACGGTCCAGCCTATCTCTATCGCAACGATCAAACCGGCGGAAACCGCAGCATCCGGTTTCATCTCGTCGGAACAAAGTCGAATCGTGATGCCATCGGCGCCGCGGTGCGTATTTTCCAAAATTCTCGCGACGGACGCGCCGCCCAATCTCAATCAAGATTAGTACGCGGTGGCTCCAGCTATTTGTCCCAATCCGAGCTTCCCGTTACCTTTGGCGTCGGCAAGAGCGAAACCATCGATCGCGTCACCATCGATTGGCCTAGCGGCAGGACCGAAGAGTACAAGGATTTGCCCACAGCGAAAGCCTATGAAATCATTGAAAACAAAGGAATTACAAAATAAGTCGCATTCTAATCGTTTTGCATTATTGCTAGTTCCAAAGGGGCCCGCTATAAAACGCACAACAAGCAAGTTGCTTCCCACCTACCGAGTTTTTGGCATCGTGGAGGCACCCCAAGCACCCGCGGCCGGTCGCCCGCACAGCGCCGGCCGCCTTTATTTGCGGCTGTGAGTTTGCGAGAATGAACGTTCCCGAATGGCGAGGGGCCCAATGAGCCAGTGGCGTTCACGCAGCGTGATTGCTTTGGCTGCGAGTGCCCTCTACGTGTATGCGTTCCCCGCTGCGAACATCCCATACGTCCTCATCGATTTGTGCCATGTCGCCGTAGGAGTCTTTCTAGCCGCCCTCCTTCTGCCGTTCCTGGTGAGTATTCTGCGTACCGGCACACCGGCCGCGCGCATCGGATGGTCTTTATTGGCCGTGGGAACGGTCCTCGGACTCATCCTGATTTACACCGGCACTTCTTTGCCGTGGAAAAAGCTGCTCTATGCGCACATCTTCGTCTGCCTGCTTGCCGTAACGTTTCTTGCCGGCTCTTGGCTCGCTTCGCGCGGATGGCTGGGTGCGGGAGCCGTCTTGCAGGTTCTGCGGGCCGCCGCGCTGGTCGCCATTGTGGCAGGAATTTCGGCAGGCGCGTGGTGGTACCGCACCTACGCATGGAGTAACGCCTTCCGCATCATGAATCCGCCCATAGCCCCGGCGACGATGGACAACGAGGGCGACGGTCCGCAGGGAAGATTTTTCCCGAGCTCGGGGCAGACAAAAGGCGGCGTGGATATCCCTGCAAAATATTTCATGCAGTCGCAGGCTTGCCAGCGCTGCCACCAGGATATTTACAATCAGTGGTACAGCTCGATGCATCACAATTCGTCGTTCAACAATCAGTGGTACCGCAAGAGCATCGAGTACATGCAGGATGTGGTCGGAATACGGCCTTCCAAATGGTGCGCGGGTTGTCACGACCCGGCGTTGCTTTATAGCGGGATGTTCGACCGGCCCGTGCGGGAAATCGAAAATACCCCCGCGGCAAATGCGGGTCTGAGCTGCCTGATGTGCCACAGCATCGTGCACGTGAAGAGCACCATGGGGCAAGGCGACTACACCCTCGAATATCCGAAGCTGCACGCGCTGGCGGCCAGCGATAATCCCGTCATTCGCACGCTCCACGACTTTGTTGTGGATCTGAATCCCGAGCCGCACCGCCGCACCTTCCTGAAGCCGTTCATGCGCGATCAGACCGCGGAATTTTGCTCCGCTTGCCACAAAGTGCATCTGGATGTGCCGGTGAATCATTACCGCTGGGTTCGCGGCTTCAATGAATACGACAATTGGCAAGCCAGCGGCGTCTCCGGGCAAGGCGCGCGGTCTTTCTACTATCCAGCAAATCCCCAGATGTGCGCGGATTGCCACATGCCTTTGGTTCGTTCGAAGGACGCGGGGAATGTAAATGGCTATGTGCACTCGCACCGCTTCCCCGGCGCCAACACGGCCATACCGACCGCGAATGAAGATGCCGAGCAGCTGAAAACGAGCGAAGACTTCCTGAAGGACGGGCAGGTCAGCGTGGATATTTTTGCGGTTTCGCCGGAAGGGAAAGAGATGAATGCGCCCGCGCCGGGCGGAGCGTTGCAGCCCGAGATCAGCACCACCTTCGCGGTGGGTGAGGAAGCAGAATCACTGACTCCGACGGGGGCGGTCGGCGAGGTCCGGCCGATCACGGCGCCGCTCGGGCGCGTCGATGCGGCGGTGCGACGCGGCGAAGATGTGCGCGTGGATGTGGTGGTGCGAACGAGAAAAGTCGGGCACTTTTTCCCCGGTGGGACGATCGATGCATTCGATGTGTGGCTGGAGTTGCAGGCGGTAGACGACAAAGGACAGACGATTTTCTGGAGCGGGAAAGTCGAAGACGATGGAAAAGGGCCGGTCGAGAAGGGCGCGCATTTCTACAAGTCATTGCAAATCGATGCGCACGGAAATCCAATCAACAAGAGAAATGCGTGGTCGACCCGCGCCACCATGTATACGCACTTGATTCCGCCGGGCGCCGCGGACACGGCCCACTTCCGGCTGCACATCCCGGACACGGCTGGAGAAAAGATCACGCTGCATGCCAAGCTGAACTACCGGAAATTCATGTGGTGGAACACGCAGTTTGCTTACGCCGGCCAGGAAGACAGCAAACAACCCCATGGCGAATTCGCGCCCGAGTACGACGACAGAAAAATGGCCTTCACGGGAGATACTTCACAGGATGCCGGCAAACTGAAATATGTTCCCAATCTTCCCATTATCACCATGGCTGAAGATTCGAAGACCATGCGCGTCTTACCCCGAACCGCCGATACCCCCAAGCCGCTGATCGCTCTCGAGAAAGACGACTGGACGCGGTGGAACGATTATGGAATCGGGCTGCTTCTGCAGGGCGATTTGAAGGGAGCAGCGGCGGCGTTCGAGAAAATTACGGAAATTGATCCGCAGAATCCGGATGGTTGGGTGAATATCGGGCGGTGTCTCGTGCAGGAAGGGGACATGGCTGGCGCGCAAAACGTTCTGGAGAAGGCGCTGGCTATCTCGCCCAAGCTGGCGAGGGCCAATTTTTTCTATGCGCGCGTGCTGCGAGAAGAAGGCAAATACGAGGAAGCGCAGCGTTACTTGCAAGTTGTGCTCGAGCAATATCCGCGCGACCGTGTGGCAATTGATGAATTGGGACGCATCCAGTTCTTGCAAAAACGCTATGCCGAGGCGGTGAGCACTCTCCAGCGCACGCTGGCCATCGATCCGGAAGATTTGCAGGCCAACTACAATTTGATGCTTTGCTACAACGGGCTGGGCGACGAAACGAAAGCGAACGAACACAAGGTGCGCTATCTGCGTTTCAAGGCGGATGAAGCGTCGCAGACGATTACCGGGGCGTACCGTCAGGCGCATCCGGACGACAATAACGAACGGCAGTTGATTCACGAGCATGTTTCCGTTCCGCTGGGACCGGAAGAAACGAAGAAGTCTGCGCGCGTTCGCAAACCAGCACATGGACAGACCAGCGCGCAGGCGAAAATAAGGGCGGAAGCACTGGCAAAGGCGGACGGCGGTTCACGATAACTTTCTCGCAAAGAAATCTTGGGAGACGGCGCGCATGACTTGGATCAAGACGATTCGAATGGAAGAGGACGCGAGCGTCAAGAAGGCCATAGAAGACGAGCGCAAACTCTATCCGGCGGAATACGCCACGCCAGTGCAGGCGGTATTTGCCGGAGTCGAAGCCAGCATCGTCGGCTCGCATTCGCTCTTTCCCGATGTGCTTTTTCACGCCTTCAGCACCTTCGGCGCTCTCATGTCGCCCGAATTGCCGCTGAAGCGCCATCAGCACGAGATGATCGCCACCATGGTTTCGGTCACCAACCGGTGCCACTATTGAATCGAATCTCACGCAGAGTTTCTGCGTCGGGTGACGTTGAATGAAGAAATGGTGGAGGCGCTGAAGAAGGATTATCGGACGGCGCCGATCAGCGAACAAGATCGCACGATGCTGGACTACGTGGTGAAGCTGACCAAGGACGCAACGAAAGTTTGGCCCGAAGATCATGCCAAGCTGCGCGCTGTGGGATTCGATGACCGCGGTATTCTGCAAATCACGCTGATCGCCTCCTGGTTCAATTACATCAATCGCGTAGCTGACGCGCTCGGCGTTGGCCGCGATGCGAATGCGGTGGCGGAGTGAAAAAGCTGGCAGCAGCTTTGGCGGCGATTGCGATTGCCCTATTTTTTGCAGCATTCACCGGAGCCGGGGCGTCGGCGCCTGCGGCATCCTCGGCACCCTCCCCAAGCATCACGTTTCGCGATGTCACGCAACAAGCCGGCATCCATTTTGTTCACAACAACGGCGCGTTCGGAAAAAAATGGCTCCCCGAAACGCTCGGCCCTGGTGTCGCCTTCATCGACTACGACAACGACGGCTGGCCGGACATTTTTCTCGTGAACGGAATGGACTGGCCGGGCCACGGAAATAAACGCTCGACGCCGAAGCTCTATCACAACAATCACGACGGCACCTTCACCGACGTGACGCACACAGCAGGCCTCGATGCCGTCGAAATATACGGCATGGGCGTAGCCGTCGGCGATTATGACAACGACGGCTACGACGATTTGTTCGTCACCGCCTACGGACAGAACCATCTATTCCACAACAACGGAAATGGAACGTTCACCGATGTCACGCAGAAAGCCGGCCTCGGCGGCGTGAACGAATTCAGCACCGGAGCCGCGTGGGTCGATTACGACAAAGACGGCCGGCTCGACCTCGTCGTTGCGAATTACGTCCAGTGGACTCCGGAAACGGATCTGTATTGCACTCTCGATGGAAAAAGCAAATCGTATTGCACGCCGGAATCGTACAAAGGCACGTCCGTCCGCCTCTGGCACAACCGCGGCGACGGCACGTTTGAAGACGCCACGAAAAAAGCAGGCCTCGACGATCCCACTTCAAAAACACTTGGCATCGCCACACTCGATTACGACGGCGACAGCTGGCCGGATCTTTTGCTCTCGAATGATACGCAGCCAAACAAGCTCTATCGCAACAATGGCAACGGCACGTTCACGGAAAAGGCCGTGCTCGCCGGCGTTGCTTTCAGCGAAGACGGCGTTGCGCGCGCGGGCATGGGCGTGGACGCCGCGGATTACGACCGCTCCGGTCATCCAAGTTTGCTGATCACCAATTTCGCGAATCAGATGCTTTCGCTCTATCACAACGAAGGCTCGGGATTATTTGTCGATGAAGCGCCGCAATCGGAAATCGGCCGTGCCTCTTTGCTGACGCTGGGATTTGGCTGCTTCTTTTTCGATTACGATTTGGACGGCTGGCCGGATATTTTTGTGGCCAACGGACATATCGATCCGGACATTCAGCACGTGCAAGCCAACGTCAAATATGCGATGCCGCCGCATCTTTTCCGAAATATGGGCAAAGGCAATTTCGAAGAAGTGACGAAATCCATGGGAGCCGCGTTTAATGCGCCGCGAGTCGCGCGGGGCGCGGCGTACGCCGATGTCTACAACGACGGACGGCTCGACATTTTGATGGCCACCAACGCGGGGCCGACGGTGTTGTTTCGCAACGAAGCGGCTGGCGCGGCCGCGAATCACAGCTTGCGCGTGAAACTCGTCGGCACAAAATCCGATCGCGATGGCATCGGAGCGAAAGTGCGCGTCACATCGCCGGACGGAACGCAAACCGAAATGATGCACAGCGGTTCAAGCTATCTTTCGGCGAGTGAATTGGTCCTCACTTTCGGGCTCGGCCAGCGCGAGAAGGCGGATCGCGTCGAAATTTTGTGGCCAAGCAGTCAAGTGGACCGTTTGACGAATGTTGCCGCCGGCCAAACCCTCGTCGTGACCGAAGGCCAAGGCATCACGGCGAACAAGCCATACGCAAAAAACATCCACTAACCTGGCGCTTCGGCAGCGAGGGCGCGAATTTTGAAACGCGCGGCGACGCCGCTTTCCTCAAGCCACTTCCCTGTCGCAGTTTGCGTTAAATCGTGGCGTAACAGGGTTCGCAAATCGTCTTCATCGTCGACGTCCACTTCGAGCCGCTCGTTTCGACGGACAATAATTCTCACGCCGGCGCGCTCGGCTTCGGCGCGATGTTTGGCGAAACTGTCCGGCCCAAAATGCGAAGGAAAAATCGCTGGCGGCGTGCGGAGGATCGCGTTGGTGCCGGTACCGTCGCGCGAAGGAACCAGGACGGTTGCGGGAGCAGCGCATTCCTCCGTTAGAAGCTCGTCGATATCAGACGGTCGAACTAGTGGAAGATCGAGAGGTAAGCGGAGGAGCGCGCGGACGCCGCGCTCGGCGCAAAGACGCGAGGCAAAATCGACCGATGCACTTTCCGAGATTTGCCGCTCTTCGCGCAGAATTTCCCAGCCATACTTCGCAGCGGCTTCCATCGCAGGCTCGTAGTTCGTGACGACAAATATTTTTTGCGCGCGTTGAACGCCGCGCACGGCACGAATCGTGTCCGCCAGCATCGATTGCGCCAAGGCGAAGCGCTCTTCGGGCGTTAGCACGCCTGCGAGGCGCTGCTTTGCGTTGCGTAAATCCTTGATCGGCAGTAGCAAGGCGCGGAATTCGTGCTGCATATTTTCCCGGTGCGACATTCCTTCTCGTTGCGACACTTCTGGTTGCAAGTCTTCTCGTTGGGAGAATTCGCGCCGCGAAATTTCGTGTGACCTGCCGAGAGTTTGCGCGGAGGTTGATTGATGTTTAGTTTCCATCGGTGGGCCGCCGGATTGCATGGTATCGTTTGCTCTCGTCCGTGTTTCACACGCGGAAAAATGTGCTGCCATCGTACCAGAGACGGAGGACGGGAGCAGCCGCGGAAGTACGTGGGATACGGCGCGAAAAGAGCGTGAATGAGAATCGGCGAGATGGGGCAAACCTGAAATGAGCAGAAAAATTGGCATTTTGGGCGGGACCGGGCCGGAAGGATCCGGATTGGCGTACCGCTGGGCACAGGCCGGCGAGGAAATTGTGATCGGTTCGCGCGACGTGCAGCGCGCTGTCGAGACTGCGGCACAATTGAGGGCGCGCATGGGCAGCTCGGCGAAAATCGAAGGCGCGGACAATCCGACGGTCGCCGCGCAGTGCGAGGTGGTGGTGCTGACAGTTCCCTTCTCCGGGCATGCGGCGCTTTTGAAACAGTTGAAGAATGTTTGGAAGCCGGGAACTGTGGTGATCGACACGACGGTGCCGTTGGCGGCAACGGTTGGAGGAGCCGCGACGCGCATGCTCGGCGTGTGGCAAGGCTCGGCGGCGGAACAGGCTGCGGAATTGCTGCCCGCGGGAGTGAGCCTGGCGGCCGCGTTCCAAAATCTTGGCGCGGAACTGCTCTCGAAAGAGGAGCCGGTCGATTGCGACATTCTGGTGTGCGGCGACGACGAGAGGGCGAAGCAGATCGCGTCCGAGCTGGCCGGGAAAATCCCGGGAGCGCGCGCGCTGAACGGCGGAAAACTGGAAAATGCACGGATCGTCGAATCGCTGACCGCGCTGCTGGTGGGAATCAACATTCGGTACAAAGTCCATAGCGCAGGGATCCGGTTTACTGGCTTGCTCATCAAGCACTAAATATGGAGCGGGCCCGTGATGCGCCCCATGTGAGGGGTGAGGGTCGGGAGAGGAGGACAGCCAAGATTGGCTGTCCTCCTCTAGCCGGGGTGCGGGCTGATGATGCGCGCGTGGTGACTGGTCGTTGGTGGAGGAGAAAGACAGCCAGGATTCATAGCGCAAAACAGCGCTATGGGGAAGAGGTTGGCTGTTCCAAACGAACCTCGGCGTTGGCTTTTGGCTGCTTAACGAGAGCCGCCCCACCCCTCTCGCTTTTCTGTAAACGCTCATTCTAAAGGTAGATAAAGTTGTTTGTTTTGTATCAGTTTTGTAACCGTTGATTTTGAAGGGGATAGTGGCGATGACGAGTGGCGAGTGGCGAGTCTGCGGGAGAAGAGGATGGTTGGCTGAGGGGTGTACCCCCCTGTGTGACGGAAGTTGTGCGCAAACGAATGGTGGGAAAGGAATTGCGGCGGTTTCTGCGTGTCCAGATGTGCACTCCGTGTTGCTGACGGAGAGGGTACCGATTCGGAGGCGGGGCAGACGGGGTAGCCAAGCGGCAAGTGGGCTGAAGGGGCGAAGGGGGATTTTGACGCCCCGAGCGGGTCGGGGTAAACGCCGACGCTCCGATAGGGCTGGGCGCAGAGGTGGCGCTGAGACGATGGGGACGGCGGACGGGGACAGCGCCTTACGATCACAAGACACGATAGCACGTTAGTTACCAACTGTCAATAGCGATTTGGCATGTACTGCGTGGTCATTCGAACGGGAGGAGGGGCGGATTCCGATGGGGTGAAGAGAAGTCGAGAGATTTGAGGGAGTTGGAAGGGGAGTGATGGGTTTGTACCAGCTGTGGAAATGTGTGGAAAAGTGGGGAGAGACAGTGAGTAGTGGATAGTGGGTAGTGGATAGTGAATAGTGGGTAGTGAATAGAAAGACGGGGAGGGAGAGGAGTGCCCCACCCTTTGCCAGAAGCAAAACGAAACCGCAAAGGGTAGGCCACCCGAGAGTTAA
>Ga0187805_10000283_pt1 | contig 16032 bp, 15 predicted proteins | sample NC_wetland_sal_i_6_FD_132965 | JGI IMG/M metagenome (GOLD analysis project Ga0187805, IMG submission 132965) | Wetland sediment microbial communities from Neuse River Estuary, North Carolina, USA - Control_5 | ecosystem: Environmental > Aquatic > Freshwater > Wetlands > Sediment | place: USA...
ACCTACGGCTACCCGGACCGGGACCCGACGAGGCGCGCGGTGTCGGTGGCCTACCTGGGCCTAGCCCCAGACCTGCCCGCGCCGGACCAGCCGCAGATGAGCTGGCAGCCGGTCAGCGCGCTCGGCCAGATGGCCTTCGACCACGCCCGGATCCTGCTGGACGGGGTAGAACGCGCTCGCTCGAAGCTTGAGTACACCTCTCTGGCCGCCGCCTTCTGCCAGGACGAATTCACCGTCGCTGAGCTTCGCCGCGTTTATGAGATCGTCTGGGGCACCCGGCTCGACCCGCGCAACTTCCACCGCAAGGTAACCGGGGCCCGCGATTTCCTGGTCGAGACCGGCGCTGTCACCACCTCTGGCGGCAGGCCGGCCCAGCTCTACCGCCGGGGCAGCGCCGTGCTGCTGTATCCGCCGATGCTGCGGCCGCGCTCAGCCGGTGCTGGCCAGACGAGCCCGGATAAGATCGGATATCCAGCCGCGAGCAGCTGAGCTGGTCCGGGGGCGATCCCCGAGACGCGCGCCAGGAGGACAACGGTGTCCGCAGACTCACCACGCTTCCGGTCGGTGCTCGACCAGTTCGTCGGCTACAAGCCGGGCAAGGCGCCCGCCGCCGTCGCCGGCCCGACCTTCAAGCTGTCGTCTAACGAGTCGCCTTATGACCCGCTGCCCTCGGTCCAGGCCGTCATCGCCGACGCCGCGCGCCGCATCAACAGGTACCCCGACAGCGCCGCCGTGGAGCTAACCGATGCGATCGCCGACAAGCTGGGGGTGCCAGCCGAGCACGTCGCTGTCGGTTGCGGCTCTGTCGGCGTAGCTCAGCAACTGCTGGAGGCGGTGGGCGAGCCAGGCGCAGAGGTGATCTACGCGTGGCGCTCTTTTGAGGCCTACCCCTACCTCACCGACCTGGCGAACGCCACGTCGGTACGGGTGCCGCTGCGCGACTTCCGGCACGACCTCGCGGCCATGGCCGGCGCCGTCACCGAGCAGACCAGGCTGATCTTCGTCTGCACGCCCAACAACCCGACTGGACCGGCGGTGCGGCGGGCGGAGCTCACCGCGTTCCTTGACCGGGTTCCGCCCGACTGCCTGGTGGTCATCGACGAGGCTTACGTGCAGTATGTCCGGGACTCCGACGTCCCAGATGGCCTGAGTCTGTACGCCACCAGGCCCAACGTGGCCGTGCTGCGCACGTTCTCCAAGGCGTACGGGCTGGCCGGGCTCCGGGTCGGCTTCCTGATCGGCCATGAGCCGGTCGCCGCCGCCGTCCGCAAGACCATGCTCCCGTTCACCGTGAACGCGCTTGCACAGGTCGCGGCCATCGCCTCGCTGGCGGCCGAGGCTGAGCTGCTCGAGCGGGTCGAGCGGGTCGTGAAGGAGCGTGACCGGGTCCGGGGCGAGCTGATCGGCCAGGGCTGGACCGTGCCGCCGACCGAGGCAAACTTCGTCTGGCTGCCGCTCGGCGATCGGGCTGCCGGCTTCGCCGAGCACTGTGATGCGGCGGGCGTCAGCGTGCGGCCGTACCTGCCGGACGGCGTCCGGGTGACGGTCGCAGATCCAGAGGCGAACGACGCGTTCCTCGACGCCGCCGCGAGCTACCCGAATCGCGCCTGACGAGCGGCGCGGCCGGCCGCCGACGTCCGGCTGCCCAGTTTGGCCGGTATTGCCATCTGCGTCACACTGACGGCATGGAGTCTCTCGGGGTGCTGACCTCCGGCCCTGCGCCGGTCGTGCTGCGGCGGGCGGTGCCAGCGGACGTGCCGGCGATCGTCTGCCTGGCCCGGCGGCGCGGTTGCGCGCTGGTGCAGTTGACGACCGATAAAGCACGCACCGACGCGCACCGGTTCTATCGCCGGCTCGGCTTCGTAGCGTCGCACGAGGGGATGAAGCTTGCGCTCTGAGCCGAGGGTCTACGTCCTGCACGAGAACCCGGACTGGTACGTGCCGCTGGCCGCGGCGTTCGACCGGGCCGGGCTGCCGCACGAGCAATGGCTGCTCGGCGACGCCGTCGTAGACCTGAACGCCGAGCCGCCACGCGGCGTGTTCTGGTCCAGGATGAGCGCGTCATCGCACACCCGCGGCCACCCGTACGCCAAGGATCAGACCAGAGGGGTACTGGCCTGGCTCGAGGCCCACGGCCGACGGGTGGTCAACGGCCGGCGCGTCCTCGACCTGGAGATGAGCAAGGCAGAGCAGCTGGCTGCGCTCCAGGGCGCTGGCTTCGACGTACCGAGGACGGTCGCCGTGGCAGGCGCGAGCGAGCTAGCAGCGGCGGCCAGAAAGCTGCCCGTTCCCTTTATCAGCAAGCCCAATCAGGGCGGAAAGGGTCGAGGCGTGCGGATGTTCGCGACTCACGCCGACTTTGACGCCTACCTGGGGGGGCCGGACTACGAGCCACCCGCCGACGGGATCACGCTCCTGCAGGAATACCTTGTGGCCGCGCAGCCGCAGATCACCCGCGTGGAGATCGTCGGTGGCGAGTTCGTCTATGCGATCACCGCCGACACCGAGCGCGGCGGGTTCGAGCTATGTCCCGCCGATGCGTGCGCCATCCCCGCGGAGCGTGCGGGGGGCACGGGGGGCCACACCCATGGGCCAGCAGCCAGGACGGGGGGTCCGGAGCCGAGCCTCTTCGCCTTGCGGCCGGGTTTTGACGAGCCGATCGTCGGCCAGTACCTGGACTTTGCCCGGCGGCACGGGATCGAGATCGCTGGCTTTGAGTTCATCGAGACCGCCGACGGGCGGCTGGTGACCTACGACATCAACACGACGACGAACTACAACGCTGAGATCGAGGCCGTGGCGGCGCGGTCCGCCCTCGGAGCAGTCACCAGCTTCCTGGGCGGCCTGCTCACCACCCCGGGTTCACCCGGCTGACCAGTAACAGGCAGGGACGCGATGCGATTCGGGTACTGGATGCCGATCTTCGGCGGCTGGCTGCGCAACGTGCCGGACGAGGAAATGCCGGTTTCCTGGCCTTACATCCGGGACCTGGCGGCCGAGAGTGAGCAGCTTGGCTTCGAGCTGTCGCTCATCGCCGAGCTGAACCTCAACGACATCAAGGGCCACCGGGCGCCGTCGCTGGACTGCTGGACGCTCGCGCCCGCGGTCGCGGCCGCGACGAGCACGCTGGAGCTGATGCTGGCGGTCCGGCCCAACTACCACGCGCCAGCGCTGACGGCCAAGGCGCTGTCCACGCTGGACGTGATCGCGCCCGGACGCATCTCGCTGAACGTGGTGTCCTCCTGGTGGAAGGACGAAGCGGCCCAGTACGGAGCCCCTTTCGACGTTCACGATGCCAGGTACGCCCGGACGCAGGAGTGGCTCGAGGTCGTCGGCCGGCTGCTGCGGGAGGACACCGTCAGCCACTCCGGTCCGCTCTACGACCTGGCCGGCACTGTGCTTGAGCCCAAGCCATCCCGGCTGCCGCCGGTGTACATGGGTGGCGAGTCGCCGAAGGCCAAGGACGTGATCGCGGCCCAGGCCGACGCCTATGTCATGCACGGGGACTCGCCGGAGGTGATCGCGGCGAAGGTGGCTGACCTCAGCGCCCGGCGCGCGGCCACGGGCCGGCCGCCACTGACCTTCGGCGTCTCGGGCTACGTCATCTGCCGAGACACCGAGGCGGAAGCGCGCGCCGAGCTGGACCGCGTACTGGACGTGCGATCGTCACCGGAGGCCTACGCGTCCTACCGGGACTTTGTCGAGGGCTCGCAGCTCGAGTCGCAGGTCTCGCTCGAGGAGTACAGCGTGTCGAACCGCGGCCTGCGCAGCGGGCTGATCGGCACGCCGGGTCACATCATCGAGCGCCTGCACGCCTACCAGCAGGCTGGCGTTGACCTGATGCTGCTGCAATTCTCGCCGCAGCGTGCGGAGATGGCCAGGTTCGGCCGGGATGTCATCCCGCAGTTCTCGGCTGGCTAGCCGAGTACCTCTTCGGAGATGTCCGCGCCGAGGGTGGTCAGCCGGGACGCGACCGCCGCGTGGCCGCGGTCAATGTGGTAACCAGGCGCGACCACGGTCTCGCCGTCGGCCGCGAGCGCGGCCAGGATCAGCGCGATCCCGGTGCGCAGGTCGTGCGCGATGACCTCGGCGCCGTGCAGCGGCGTGGGCCCGTGCACCAGCGCGACGCTGCCCGCCACCTCGACCTTGGCCCCCATCTTGTTGAGCTCTTCGGCCAGCATGTACCGCCCGTCGAAGATCGTCTCGCGGATGTAGCTCGTGCCGTCGGCGAGGCAGCTGAGCGCCATGATCGGCGACTGCAGGTCGGTGGCGAATCCCGGGTAGGTGTCGGTGATGACGTTGATCGGGCGCAGCTGGCGATCGCGCCGCACCTGCAGGATCGCGCCGTGGGTCGCGAACTCGACGCCCATCTGCTCCAGCTTCCAGCGCGCGACGCCGAAGTGCTCGAGTGACGCGCCCACGAGGCTGAGCTCACCGCCGGTGATCGCGGCGGCCATGGCGAACACGCCAGCGTCGATCCGGTCGGCCATGACCGTGTGCTCGACTGCGGTGAGTTCCTCGACGCCTTCGACCGTGACGAAGCCGGTGCCGCCGCCGGTGATGCGGGCGCCCATCTTGGTGAGGAATGCGATGACGTCCAGCACCTCGGGCTCGAGCGCGGTGTTGTCGATGATCGTGGTGCCCGGCGCCAGCGAGGCGGCCATGATCAGGTTCTCGGTGCCAGTGTGCGACGGGGTATCCAAGTACAGGTGGGCGCCCCGCAGCCGGTCGGCCTTGATGTGAATGACCGTTTCGCCCTCTTCCACGATCGCGCCGAGCCGGGCGAACCCGCGGTAGTGGAAGTCGAGGTTGCGGCTGCCGAGGTTGCAGCCGCCGATGCCCTCGATCGTGGCCTCGCCGAGTCGGTGCAGCAGCGGGGGTACGAACAGCACCGAGGCCCGGAACCGGCGGGCGATGTCGGCGGGCAGCACAGAGGTGGTCAGCTCGGACGCATCGACTACGAGCGTCCGCTCCGCCTCGTGGAACTTGACCACGGCCCCGACGGCCTGCGCTAGCTCTACGGCCCGCCGCACGTCCTCGATCACCGGGACGTTGCGCAGGACCGTGCGGCCCTTCTCAGCCAGCAGGGAGGCCGCGATCATCTTGAGCGCGGCGTTCTTGGCGCCCTGGACGAACACGGTGCCCTGGAGCGGATTGCCGCCCCGGACGATATAGCGGGTCTCTGGACCGCTCGTCATCTGGCTGGCACTCCCGTCGGTTAGCTGCGTATCGCGGCTTCCCGTGATCATCACCGGGTCACCTGCCCATGCAGACGGCCGGCAACCATCGTCGGAGTTGCCCGCTTGTCGTGACGTCAAGTATTCCACCGCGATCGCGCCCCCCGGACCATGACGACAGTGTTACGTAAAGTATCTGAGCGCATTCAAGACGTGATCTGATGGGGTTACCGGTATTACTGCCAGCGCATACCGGTGATACGCTCATACGCCGTCTCGTACGTCCGCCGGGTTTGCTCGACTATTTCGCCCGGAAGTGGCGGCGGCGGCTCGCCGCTTCGCCGGTCCCAGCCGGAAGCCGGGGACGTCAGCCAGTCCCGGACGAACTGCTTGTCGAACGAGACCTGGCTGCGGCCAGGCTGCCAGGACTCGGCTGGCCAGAACCTCGACGAGTCCGGCGTGAGCACCTCGTCGGCTAGCCGCAGCGCGCCGGCCTCGTCGAAGCCGAGCTCGATCTTGGTGTCGGCCACGATGATGCCGCGCTCGGCGGCCGTGTCTGCCCCGCGCTGGTACACCGCCAGCGTGATCCTTTCCAGCTCGGCCGCGGTGTCCGCGCCGACGAGCGCGGCCAGTTCGGCCCTGCTCAGGTTCTCGTCATGCTGACCTCGCGGTGCCTTGGTATCCGGGTCGAAGATCGGCTCCGGCAGCCGCGCGCCGTCGGTGAGCCCGGCCGGCAGCGCCACGCCGGCCACGCGGCCATCGCGGCGGTAATCGGCCAGGCCCGTGCCGGTCAGGTAACCGCGGGCTACGCATTCCACCGGGACCATCGCCAGCGGCCGGCAGGCCATAGCGCGGCCGGCGAACTCGGCTGGTATGGGCGCGGTGACAAGGTGGTTGGGCGCGATATCGGCGAGCCGGTCAAACCACCATCGGGAAAGCTGGGTGAGAATTTTGCCTTTATCCGGGATAGGGGTTTCCAGCACGTAGTCGAATGCGGAGATCCGGTCCGTCGCGACCAGCAGCAATACCCCGTCGTCGGTCTGGTAGAGCTCCCTGACTTTGCCGGAATAAATGTGCCGAAGTCCAGGCGTCATACCAGCTTTTCCAGCCGCTCGAAAACGCCGCTGAGGCGCCGGACGTAGTGCTCAGGCGTGCAGATCGCGTCCAGCCGGGTTTCGTCGATCTCTTGGCCGCGGCTCGCTGCGTGACTGCGCAGGGTCTCCCGGAACCCGGTCCCCGACTGCCAGGTGTCCATCGCCGCACCCTGCACGAGCGCGTAGGCCTCCTCCCGCGACATCCCGGCCGCCACCAGTTCGAGCAGCACGGCTGAGGTGTAGATGAGACCGTGGCTTGACTCCAGGTTTGCCAGCATCCGGGCGGGGTCAACGGCGAGGCCGTCCATGATCTCGGTGGTCTGCTCGAGCAGGTAGTCGGCGGCGATCGCGGCGTCCGGCAGCGCGATCCGCTCGGTCGATGAATGTGAGATATCCCGCTCATGCCACAGCGCGATGCCTTCCAGCACCGGCACCACCTGAGCCCGGACGATCCGCGCCAGCCCGCTGATCCGCTCGGCCCGAACCGGGTTCTTCTTATGCGGCATCGCCGATGAGCCCTTCTGGCCCGCCCCGAACGGCTCGGCCAGCTCAGCTACCTCGGTTCGCTGCCCGTGCCGGATCTCGATGGCGATCGCGTCGCACACGCTGGCGATGAGGGCCAGCACGCTCACCCACTCGGCGATGCCGTCCCGCAGCACCACCTGGGTGGCGACGTCTGCGGGCCGCAGGCCTAGGTCACCGAGCACCTCAGTCTCGATCGCGGGGTCGATGTTGGAGTAGGTGCCGACCGGGCCGGACAGTTTCCCGACCGCGACCGACTGGCGGGCGCGGAGCAGCCGGTCCCGGCACCGGTGCATGGCGAAGGCGAAGTCCGCCACCCGGTGTCCCCACACGTCCGGCTCGGCGTGGATGCCGTGCGTACGGCCTACCCGCAGCGTGGTCCGGTGCGCGAGGGCGTGCTCGCGCAGCACGCGCAGCAGCTTCTCGCACCGGCCCGTCAGCAGGTCGGTCGACTCGGCGAGCTGCACCGCCAGCGCGGTATCCAGCAGGTCAGACGACGTCATGCCGTAGTGCACGTAGGCGGCTGCCTCGCGCGGCGTGGTGTTGTTGGCCCAGGCGGACAGGAACGCGATCACGTCGTGGCCGGTGACTGCCTCGAGCGCGGCTACCGCCTCCGGCGTCGGCGGCGGGGCCGCCGCGACCGGGCCGACCGCTTCCTCCGGCACCGTGCCGGCCTTGGCCTGCGCCCTCAGGACGCTGGTTTCCACCTGGCACCACAGCTCGTACTTGTGTGCGTCGCTCCAGACGTAGCCCATTTCCGGCAGCGTGTAGCGGTCTATCACGCCTCTATCCTGCCGCACCTGGCCCCGGCGGCTCCGGCCGAGACGGCCCCACCGGGCGCCGGGCCGGCCGGATGGAGCGGCCCAGCGGCGGCGCTGCTCATGCCTGCGTGCGGGTACCGGGCGCTGGCGCGGCTGCGATGTCGCTGCGGTACCAGCCGCCGCGCATCCGGATCAGGGCGGCTGCCTGGTATGCCCGGGCCCTGGCAGCGGGGAGGTCCGGGCCGGTGCCGACCACGTTCAGTACCCGACCTCCGCTAGCCGCCAGCCGTCCGGAGCCGTCCTGGATGGTCCCGGCCTGCAGGACATACGACCCGGGAACGCGCCCGGCCTCGGTCAGGCCGTCGATGGCATCGCCGCGCTCCGGGCTGGCGGGATAACCCTCGGCGGCGATCACGACGGTGACCGCGGCGCCTGGCAGCCAGGTCGGGAGCGGGACGCCCGCCAGCTCACCGGCGGCGCAGGCAGCCAGCAGGCCGCCCAGCGGCGTGCCCAGCCGGTCGAGCACGACCTGGGTCTCCGGGTCCCCGAACCGGGCGTTGAACTCGATCACCCGCAGCCCGCGCTCGGTCAGGCACAACCCGGTGTAGAGCAACCCGCTGTATGGCCGGCCGATTCGCCGCAGCTCGGCCAGTGTTGGCAGCACCACGTCGGCCAGCGTCTGGGCCGCCAGGTTCGCGGGAGCCCAGGCCAGCGGCGCGTACGCGCCCATGCCGCCGGTGTTGGGACCGGCGTCTCCGTCATAGGCCCGCTTGTAATCCTGCGCGGGCAGCAGCGGGATCGCGGTGGTGCCGTCCGCCAGTGCGAAAACCGAGACCTCGGGGCCGTCCAGGAACTCTTCGATCACGACCGTCCCGCAGGCGCGAGCGTGCGCCATCGCCTCGGTGCGGTCACGGGTGACAACGACGCCCTTGCCTGCCGCCAGGCCGTCGGCCTTGACCACGTACGGCGGCCCGAACTCGGCCAGCGCAGCGGCCGCTTCTGGCTCGCTACGACAGGTCACGGCCGCAGCGGTCGGGACCCCGGCCGCGCTCATCACCTGCTTGGCGAATGACTTAGAGCCCTCGATCATCGCCGCGGCCTGGCTTGGTCCGAAGCAGCTGAAGCCGTCTTGCCGGAGTGCGTCGGCAACGCCCGCCACCAGCGGCGCCTCCGGCCCGATTATTACCAGGTCCGCGGCGATCTTGGCCGCGAGCGTCGTGACGCTGCCTGGGTCTGTCGCCGCGACGTCGTGCAGCTCAGCGACCTCGCCGATGCCCGGATTGCCGGGAGCAGCGTGCAGGTGCGTGACGTCACGATCGCTGGCCAGCGACCTGGCCAGCGCGTGCTCGCGGCCGCCGGAGCCGATGACGAGTACCCGCACGGCTGGTAAGCCTATCGGCCGGTCCTGGCGCGGTACCTGGCCGTCACAGCACGTCGCGCAGCTGCACCGTCTGATCACGGCGCGGTCCGACGCCGATCGCGCACACCGGGGCGCCGATCATCTCCTCGACCGCCCGTACGTACCGCTGCGCGTTCTTCGGCAGGTCAGCGACCTCCCGGGCCGCCGAGATGTCCTCCCACCAGCCGTCGAAGTACTCATACACCGGGGTGGCGTGATGAAAGTCAGTCTGAGTCATCGGCACCTCGTCGTGCCGGGTGCCGTGCACGTCGTACGCCACGCAGACCGGGACCTTCGCCAGGCCGGACAGCACGTCAAGCTTGGTCACGAAATAGTCGGTGATGCCGTTGACCCTGCTTGCATACCGAGCGATCACCGTGTCCAGCCAGCCGGTCCGACGCGGCCGGCCGGTCGTCGTCCCGTACTCGCCACCGGTCTTGCGCAGCCATTCGCCCTGGGCGTCGGTGAGTTCGGTGGGGAACGGGCCGGACCCGACCCGGGTGGTGTAAGCCTTGAGTATTCCCATCACCCGGGAGATCCGGGTCGGGCCGATGCCTGATCCCGCGCACGCGCCGCCGGCCGTCGGCGAGGACGAGGTCACGAACGGGTACGTGCCGTGGTCCACGTCGAGCAGCGTCGCCTGAGCACCCTCGAGCAGCACCAGTCGGCCGTCGTCGAGCGCCTTGTTGAGCTCCAGCCCGGTGTCGGCGACGTAGGAGGCAAGACGCGCGGCGAAGCCGAGGTACTCCTCGGCGACCCGGCCGGCGTCGATGCCCCGGCGGTTGTACACCTTGGTGAGAACCTGGTTCTTCTCCCGCAGCACGAGGTCGAGCTTCTGCCGCAGGATGCCGGGATCGTACAGGTCCTGCATCCGGATTCCGACCCGCGATGCCTTATCGCTGTACGCCGGGCCGATGCCGCGGCCGGTCGTGCCGATCCGCGCGTTGCCCAGGTACCGCTCGGTGACCTTATCCAGCGCGACGTGATGCGGCATGATCAGGTGCGCATCGGCGGAGATCAGCAGCCGGTCGCGCCACACGCCGCGCGCGGCCAGACCGTCGATCTCAGCTATCAGCACCTCCGGGTTGATCACCACGCCGTTGCCGATGACAGAAATGGCGTGATCGGACAGCACGCCCGACGGCAGCAGATGCAGGGCGTAGCTTTCATCCCCGATGACGACGGTATGCCCGGCGTTGTTACCGCCCTGGTACCGCACGACGTAATCGACGCGATCGCCCAGCAGGTCGGTCGCCTTGCCCTTGCCCTCATCGCCCCACTGTGCGCCGACGATCACGATGGCGGGCATGTCAGTCCTCCCGTAACCGGACTAAAGCCCCATCGCCTGCGTCCTGCGGGAAATCTGCAAGCGCGGCAACGGGGCTCTTGCATTCAGATGCTACCGGCGTAGCGCGGATCAGGACTCGAGTGCCACCACTGCGGCCGGGCTCGCGTCGGCGAGGAACTCGCGGCACCGCTCGGCCTCATCCGTCTCGCCGATCGCCGCCGCCGTGACGCCCAGCATGTGCAGCGAACGCAGGAAACCTTGGTTCGGCTCGTGTTGCCACGGCACCGGGCCGTGGCCCCGCCAGCCTGCCCGGCGCAGCTGGTCCAGTCCGCGGTGATAGCCGGTCCGGGCGAATGCATACGCAGTCACCGGCTCGCCGGCCGCCAGCGCCCGCTCGGCCAGCGCCGCCCAGGCGGCGCAGTAGCTCGGGAAACGGGCAGCGACGGCGGCCGGGTCCGCGGCGGCCGCCAGCGCGGCACGGGCCTCCGCGGCTGCGGGCAGGCAGGTCTCCGGCGGGCCGCCGAGGAGATTTTCGTGCATCCGCGGCTCCCGGTCAGGCGATGCGCTTGCCCGCGCTGAGCAGGTCCTCGCACGCCTGGACGACGCGGGCGGTCATTGACTCTTCGGCAGCCTTGCCCCAGGTGCGCGGATCGTAGGCCTTCTTACTGCCGACGTCGCCATCGACCTTGAGCACGCCGTCGTAGTTGGTGAACATGTGCCCGGCGACCGGCCGGGTGAAGGCGTACTGCGTATCGGTGTCGACGTTCATCTTGACGACGCCGTAGCTGAGAGCCTCGTGGATGTCGGCCAGGTCGGACCCGGATCCGCCGTGGAAGACAAGGTCGAACGGCTTCTCCCGGCCGTACTTGGCGCCGACCGCGTCCTGGATGTCCTTGAGGATCGCGGGCCGCAGGTTGACGTGGCCAGGCTTGTAGACGCCATGGACATTGCCGAAGGTGGCGGCCAGGATGTAGCGGCCACGCTCGCCCAGGCCGAGCGCCTCAGCCGTGGCCAGCGCATCCTCCGGCGTGCTGTAGAGCTTCTCGTTGATCGCGCCGACGACGCCGTCCTCCTCGCCGCCGACGACGCCGATCTCCATTTCCATGATCACGTGCGCCGCTGCGCACCTGTCGAGCAGCTCCGAAGCGATCTGGAGGTTCTCGGTCAGCGGGACGGCCGAGCCATCCCACATGTGCGACTGGAACAGCGGCTCTTCTCCCCTGGCAACGCGTTCCGCTGAGATCTGCACGAGCGGTCGCATGTATCCGTCGAGCTTGTCCTTCGGGCAGTGATCTGTGTGCAGCGCGATGTTGACCGGGTACTTCGCGGCGACCGTGCGGGCGAAGTGCGCGACTGCCACTGCCCCGGTGACCATGTCCTTTACTGCCTGGCCGGACAGGTACTCGGCGCCTCCGGTGGAAACCTGGATGATCCCGTCGCTCTCAGCTGCGGCAAATCCCCGCAGAGCGGCATTAAGCGTCTGGCTCGAGGTGACGTTGATCGCTGGGTAGGCGAAGCCGTGCTCCTTCGCTCGGTCGAGCATCTGGGCATAGACCTCTGGTGTCGCGATCGGCATGGCAGGCGGTCCTCTCCCTGGCTTGGCTCAGTGCCAGTATCGCCGAGGCCGCCAGCCAGCCCAACTCCACGGGCCGGAGTTACTTGCATTACCCAGCCGCAACACCTGACGGGTCTACGCTTCGACCATGGGGCGCCATGATGCGGACCCGGCCGAGCGTCGTCGCTACACCGGCCGCGTGCTTGTGGGTGCGCTGGTCCTGGTGATGCTGCTCGTCGGCCTCGTCGCGCTGCACGCACTGTCGCACGCCTGACAGCTAGCGCAGGCCGAGGTCCTCGAGTTCGAACGCCGGCAGGTAGGGGAGGCCGCGCTCGGCGATCTTCGGCCGCGCGCCGCGCTCGATGACAACGGCGACGCCGACGACCTCGGCGCCAGCCTCCGCTAGCGCGTCGACCGCCGTCAGCACTGAGCTGCCGGTGGTGGACGTGTCTTCCACGGCAAGAACCCGCCGTCCGGCCACGTCCGGGCCCTCGATCCGGCGCTGGAGGCCGTGTGCTTTCTCGGTCTTGCGCACCACGAAAGCGTCCAGCTTGCGGCCGCGGGCAGCGGCAGCGTGCAGCATCGCGGTGGCGACCGGATCGGCGCCCAGGGTAAGGCCGCCCACGGCGTCGTACGACAGGCTCGCGGTCGTGTCCAGCATGACCCGTCCGGCGATGGGTGCTGCTCGGCCGTCCAGCAGCAGCCGGCGCAGATCTATGTACCAGTCAGCGCGCTGGCCCGACGACAGGGTCACTTCGCCGCGGACGATCGCGAGCCGCTTAATCAGGGCGAGCAGCTCAGTTCGATCTTCGGTCTCAGCTGCAGTCATCGGCAGAGCCTATCGGCAGTCCCGGCCGAGCGGCGCGGCACTGGCCGGCACCTGGTAGTTTCTGCGGGCCGGGCCGCTGCGCACGGCTGCCCAGATACGCAAATGAGCTGAATAAAGCGTCGGAAGCCGGTCTGGCGGATACCTCCGTGATCCGCGCTATCTGCCACGGCCTCGGCTGTGCGCTGGTAACGTCACGCGCAAGGGAAGGACGGTGTCGCGTTGGATCGCTGCGCGCTGTTCGTGGACGCCAACTACGCGCTGGGCGAGGGCGCGTTCGCAGTCCATGGCACTCGCAACCGTGACTCGGTCTCCTGGGACTATGCGGGTCTTCTGAAGTTGCTCGGCGGCGTATCCAGGGACAGCACTGGCCTGCCGCTGCTGCGCTGCTACTGGTATGACGTCGCGGCTACCGGGAGCCGGGCTGCCGAGCACGAGACACTGGCTGACCTGGCCGGGGTCAAGGTCCGGCTGAGCAAGGCCCGGCCGAGCCGCAAAGAAGGACTTGAGGCGGAGATCCGCAAGGACCTGGCAGCGCTCGCCAGGAACCGAGCCGTCAGCGACGTGATCATCGTCAGCGCCGAGGAAGACCTTGCCCCGGTCATCGCTGAGGTGCAGGATCTCGGCGTCCGCGCGGTCCTCCTCACCGTCGGCACCGAGCGGCCATCGGCCGGAGCCCGCTCGCTCCGGCAGGAGTGCGACGACATCATCGAGGTGTCGCCCGGACATCTGCGGCCCTACGTCGACCTCATCGCGGGCGCCGAGCCAGCGAGTGCCGCGGTCGTCTACCGCGAGATTCCGGTCGGCGCGGGGCAGGCTGGCGCGGCGCAGGCCGCGATCGAGCCGTTCGCATCGCAGCTCTACGCCTCGCACGCGGCAGCCGGATACGAGCGGGCGCCGCAGCTGGCCAGCCTTTCGGGCCAGGCGCCCGAGCAACCCGGCCAGCTTCATCCCGCGGCCCACTACCAGCACGCTGACTCCGGTGCGCTTACTCAGGCCGCAGAGGCTGGCTATCAGCAGGCGTTTGCTGCGCCTGGGGCCGCCCGCGGCCAGGGCAGCCACAACGGCGGTCCCGGCGAGTTCAGCCAGCGCGGTATGCCCGACGACGGCCGGCTTGGCATGCTGGCCGGGGGCGAAGCCGGGGCACAGCCCAGCGATCAGGCAGGTTTCGGTGGTAGCCCCGCAGGTTATGCCATGCCGGCGATGGTGCCGAACGGCCTGGCGGCTGCCGGAATGCCGGCCAACGGCATGCCGGGTGGCCAGAGCAATGGCGTGCCAGCGGCGATGAGCGGCCCGGCCGTCGGCATTCCGGGCGCTGGCGGGCTGGCAGGCAACGGCGTCGGGGCTGCTCATAGCATGCCAGCTCCCGGCGGCGCGAATGGCCTGCCACAGAATGGCGTGCTGGGCGGGCCGCAAGGCCCGCATCCTGGCCAGCAGGGCGGTTTCCCGCCACCAGGTCAGCAGCTGCCGGCGCAGCAGCCAGCAGGGCAGCAACTGCCGGTCCAGCCGCACGCGCTGCCTCAGCCTGGCCAGTCACCGGCGCAGCCGGTGCTGCCGCAGGGTGCCCAGGCGGTGCCGGGGCACCAGATCGCTCAGCGGCCGGTCGGCCTGCAACCGCAGAGTGGACTGATGCCGTTGGACAGCCCGGGCCAGCTGCAACACCGCCAGCTTCCGGCCGGCAATGGCATGGCGTACAGCCAGGACCGGAGCATGCCCTATCCCGGTCAGGTGCAGCAGGCCCAGGGTGGCGGGCCAGCCGGTCAGCCCGCATACCCCTCCGGCCCGTACGGCGTGCAGCAGCCCAGCGCGCCCGCGCCCCCCGCATTGTCCGTGGGTGACGCCGTTCAGTCGGCGCACGCCGAAGGGTTCGGGTTCGGCGAGGCCGTGGCCAGGGACGCGCCGGCCTTGTGGCTTGAGGCCGTGCTCGCACGCAAGCCCCGGATGCCATCGGACCTGGAGGCCAGGCTGCTCCAGGGCTCGGCACTGCCTATCGACTCACTGTTGCATGACGAGGTCCGGCACGCGCTGCGGCGTGGATTCTGGGACGCGCTGGAGCGATCCAGGCACTGATTCGGCAGGCGGCATTTCGACACGCCAATATCCCGCCGTTGTGTGATATCGGCTCATCGGGCGCGTTCACCGGCACAATTGCTCCGCTTCGCGGATACCTTAGTCACGTGCCGATACTGAGCCGCGAGCTATTCGACTCGCTCGAATTCGACGCTGCGGCGAGCGGTGATCACGCCGCCGCGGCGAGGGAGATGACCCGGCTGGCAACGTTCGGCACCGAGACCGCCGGCATGCCGCGGGCGGAGGCCTTCCTGCGCACCGCCGAGCAGTGGCTGCTGGCCGACGACCCGGCAGAGGCCGCTGACTGGTTCCGCCGGGCACTGGCCGACGGCGGCCCGGTCTTCGTCGATCCCCGGGTCGGGCTGGCCCGGGCGCTGTTCCAGCTCGGGCGCGTCGATGAAGCGCAGGAGCTGATCAGCAGGCTTAGGGCTGAAGGGCCGACTAACCCGCGGACCTGTGACCTCGCCGCAGAGCTGCTTTTCGACCGAGGTGACCTGCCTGGTGCACTGGACTGGGCGACAGCGGGAGTGGAGCTGTGCCTCGCGGCCGGGCAGGAACCGCATGAGTCAGACGACAACTCAGAGCTCTTGCTCCTGCTCCGGCTCCGCTACCGAGTGCGCAACGATCTCGGGCTGCCTGAGGACGAGTACGACCGGCTGCTCGATGAGCGCTAGCAGCCGGGCTGGCTGCTCCGCTAGCCAGCCTGCGCGGCAGCCGCCGCCGGCTGCGGACCCACCCGCAGCACGTCTGCCGCCTCGTCCAGGTCGACTAGCACCGTGTCGCCGTCGGCGATCTCGCCTGCGATCAGCTCACGGGCCAGCTTGTCCCCGATAGCCGACTGGATCAGCCGCCGTAGCGGCCGGGCGCCATAGACGGGGTCGAAGCCGGTAACCGCCAGCCACTCTCTGGCCGCGGGCGTAACGTGCAGCATCAGTCGCCGGTCCGCCAGCCGGCCCGCCAGCCGACGCACCTGAAGGTCGACGATCTGGGTCAGCTCGTCGGTGGTCAGGGCGTCGAACACGATGACGTCGTCTAGCCGGTTGAGGAACTCGGGCTTGAAGGTCGCCCGTACCGTCGACATGACGTGCTCCCTGGTCGTCGCGTCGTCCAGGGTCGGGTCGGCGATGAACTGCGAGCCGAGATTGGACGTGAGGATCAGGATCGTGTTACGGAAGTCCACGGTGCGTCCCTGGCCGTCGGTCAGGCGGCCGTCATCGAGGACCTGGAGCAGGACGTCGAAGACCTCCGGGTGAGCCTTCTCCACCTCGTCCAGCAGCACGACGCAGTAGGGCCTGCGCCGGACTGCCTCGGTCAGCTGGCCGCCTTCCTCGTAGCCCACG
>Ga0187805_10000284_pt1 | contig 16013 bp, 11 predicted proteins | sample NC_wetland_sal_i_6_FD_132965 | JGI IMG/M metagenome (GOLD analysis project Ga0187805, IMG submission 132965) | Wetland sediment microbial communities from Neuse River Estuary, North Carolina, USA - Control_5 | ecosystem: Environmental > Aquatic > Freshwater > Wetlands > Sediment | place: USA...
CATCACCGCCAGCCGGTCCGGATGCGTTTGCAAAAACGCCAAACCTGGATACGGCACCGTGTCATACGCATTCACATCCGATTGCGAAAACATGATGGGTACGTTATCTCTTTTCTAGGAAGCCGTGAACTGGGAACTGCTTTCCCTTGCCGCGCAGCCTCGCCTGAGCTGCCGCGTGCCTGGCGAACACGCATCATCGGCTTTTGAGGTACCATCCTGTCCGGCCGTCGCCCCTCTTTGAATCCAGCGGCGCGGCCAGGAGAAGGGTCGATGAAGATTTGGCGCCAGCGTTTTTCTGTCCTCGCATTTCTGCTCGCGTTTTCCGGAATTCTTTGCGCCGCTCTCTCGGCGCAGGACGACGGCGACGCATGGGCGAAGAAAAAATCGGCCTGGCTTCTGCTTTCGCCGGGCGAGCATGCCCAGGTCCAGGAATTTTCCGAGGATTACAAGGGCTATCTGGACATTGCCAGAACAGAGCTCGCGTCCACCCGCGAGGTCATTCGCCGCGCCCGCGCTGCTGGCTTCACGGAATTCACAAAACCGGAACAGGTGAAACCCGGCGCGCGGTTGATCGTTCCGAACCGCGACCGTAGCGTGATCCTCGTTGTGGTTGGTTCCGAGCCAATCGTCGATGGTTCGCACGTCGTCGGCACGCATCAGGACAGTCCGCACATTGAACTGAAACCGCGTCCGGTTTACCCCGCGGGCGGCTTCGCTCTCTTCAAAACAAAATACTATGGCGGGATTAAGAAATATCAGTGGGCCAATATTCCCCTGGCTCTGGTCGGGCGCATCGACACGACCGACGGGCGCACCGTCAACGTATCCATCGGCTTGAATCCCGGCGAGCCTGTTTTCGTGATTCCCGATGCTGCGCCGCACTCGGATTCGGAGCTGCGGACGCGCACCTACACCAACGTGCTGCAAGGCGAGGAACTCGAGCCTGTGATCGGCAGCATTCCCGGCGAGAAAGACTCCGTCGCCGTAGCCATCACGCAACTGCTGACGTCAACTTACAAGATCAAGGAGGAAGATCTGGTGAGCGCTGAGCTTGCTCTCGTGCCTGCGGCGCATCCAGCGGACGTGGGCTTCGATCGCGGCCTCATCGGAGCGTATGGGCAGGACGACCGTGTTTCTACCTACTGCGCGACGCGCGCGATGGTGGACCTCAAGGGCACCCCGAAATTCACGGCGCTAGCGTATGTTTCCAATTTTGAGGAGGTCGGCTCCGTGAATAACACCGGAGCGGGCTCCGAATTCTTGAGCTCGACCTTTGCGCGCCTCATCGGTGCGCAGCGCGGCTCCGCGTACAACGATTTGGATTTGCGCCGCGCCCTGCACAATTCGCAGGTGATTTCCGCGGACGCCACGGATAGTCTCAATCCCATTTTCCCTTCCACTGCCGAAGCTACGAATTCCGCGCGTCTCGGCTACGGCGTGGCCATCAAACTTTATGGCGAAGGATTTAATCCCCCTTCTGAATTTATCGCCAAGATTCGGGGCCTGCTGGACCGCAACGCCATTCCTTGGCAGACGCATATGTACAAGGTGGACGTCGGCGGCGGTGGAACCATCGGCGGATTCATGTCGCGTGAGGACATGGAGGTCATTGATTTCGGCGTGCCTTTGCTGTCGATGCATTCGCCATTTGAGATGTCCTCGAAAGTGGATGATTGGAATTTTTATCGGGCCATGAGCGTTTTCTTTGCGCAATGAAAGCGGATTGCCCGGCAAGGCGTTTTTTACGCCCGGCGGAAATCGTAAGGACCAAGTAGAAATGAATTGACATGACACTTTCTTGTCTAGGTCGTCGTCCATGAATGCCAATCTAGCCAAAGCTACGGCTGTCGGAGCGTTGGGCGGGCTGTTGTTCGGTTTCGATACCGCCGTTATTGCCGGGACTACACATCAACTGACTGTGGTTTTCAGTTTGTCCCCTTCCAGCCTCGGGCTTACCGTCTCCATCGCTTTGTGGGGAACGGTGATCGGCGCGATGACTGCCGGAGTCATCGGCCAAAAGTATGGAAGCCGGGAGACTCTGCGCGTTCTCGCGGTTTTCTATGTTCTCTCGGCTTTGGGCTGTGCGCTGGCATTTAACTGGCCAATCCTCGTCGTTTCGCGGTTTTTGGGCGGGCTGGGCATCGGGGGATCGTCCGTGCTCGGTCCCGTCTACATCGCGGAGATTGCGCCTGGAAGATGGCGCGGCCGGCTTGTCGGGCTTTTTCAGATCAACATTGTGATTGGCATTTTGCTCGCCTATTTTTCGAACTACCGTATCGCTCTGCTGGGGCTCGGCGCTAACGATTGGCGGTGGATGTTCGGCGTTTCCGCCGTGCCGGCGGTGCTATTTCTGATCATGCTCTTCGGTATTCCTCGCAGCCCCCGCTGGCTGGCCACGCAAAACCGCATTGACGAAGCGCGCTCCGTTCTGCACATGATGGGAGCCGCGAACCCGGAAGGCGAACTGCATGAAATCGTCGAATCCATCCATCTCGAGCGCTCTCAGAAATCCGAGCCGCTTTTTTCACGCAAGTACCGTTTGCCGATCTTTCTTGCGATTACCATCGGCCTCTTCAACCAGCTCGCGGGCATCAACGCCATCCTTTATTATTTGAATGATATTTTTGCGGCCGCCGGATTTACCAAAGTGTCCGGCGAGTTGGGCCCCGTCGCGGTCGGCGCCATGAATCTGTGTGCCACGCTCCTGGCGATGACGGTCATCGACAAATTAGGCCGCAAGACCCTGCTCTTGATCGGTTCGGTCGGCTTGACGTTTTGCTTGTCGGGCTTGGCTGGCATCTTTCTGACGCACAGCCACCAAAATTACTTGCTGTGGCTGCTTATTGCCTACATCGCATTCTTCGCCATTTCGCAAGGCGCGGTCATCTGGGTTTACATCGGAGAAGTATTCCCCAACCGGGTCCGCTCAAAGGGGCAGAGCATTGGCAGCTCCTCTCACTGGATTATGAACGCCATTGTTTCTTGGATTTTCCCGGTGTTTTTTGCGTTCTCCCATGGAATCCCGTTTGTCATCTTTGCCTTCATGATGGTGGTGCAATTCTTTGTGGTGCTTTTCTTCTATCCCGAAACGAAGGGGTACACGCTCGAGGAAATGCAGCAGCGCCTCGGCATTGAGTGATGCTTCATCGAGCGAGTTCTGCGCTGAAGAGTTCGGCAAGCGCCCGAAACGTGTGGTCGGCCCAAGCGAAGCTGGAGTCTGTTTTAAGGACCAAGCCATGACCGCCACAAGCACAGTTGCGCTCGGTGTGGACATTGGCGGAACGAAAGTAGCAGCAGGCTTGGTCGATGCGCAGGGCAGCATACTTTTTCAGACGCGCGTTACGATGCCTGCGCGTGGAACCGCCGGCGAAGGTTTCGCCGCGGTGCGATCCGCGATCGAAGAGGTCTTTGCGGCGCGTCCCGGCTTGCGCTCCAGCTTGGCGGGAATCGGGGTTTGCGCGCCTGGCCCGCTCGATCCTGTAACTGGAGTGATACTCAATCCGCCCAATGTGCCCTGCTGGCGAAATTTTCCACTGGCTGCCGAAGTGCAGCGCGTCTTTGGATTGGCCGCTCGAGTGGAAAACGACGGAAATGCGGCCGCGCTGGCAGAAGCGATTTGGGGCGCTGGCGTTGGTTACCGGAACGTTTTTTACACGACGCTTGGCACGGGCATCGGAACTGGAATTGTATTTGACCGGCATATTTATCACGGCCGAACGGGAAGCGCGGCCGAGGGCGGCCATGTCTCCATCGACTACAACGGGCCGCAATGCGGCTGCGGAAAGCGAGGCTGTATCGAGGCGCTTTGTTCCGGCCCGGCGATTGCACGACGCGCGAGAATGCGGCTGATCGAATCGCGTAATGCCGGGTCTGGCCAACCAGATTCGGGGCGGATCGAATCGAAGATGCTGGCGCTCGCCCGCGGGAAATTGGACGACGTGACCGCGGAGGTCGTGGCTGAAGCGTTTCACCAGGGCGATACGGTTGCGGTCGACGTGCTGCAAGAGACAGCGGATTTTCTGGCGATTTGGGCGGGGAACGTAATTGATCTGCTCGAACCGGATGTATTTATTTTTGGCGGAGGACTGGCTGAGCTGATGAGCGAATTTTTCGGGCGCATCCGTGAGCAATTGCCGAAGTCGTGTGTGAACCAGCGCTGTGCGGAAATCCCGATCATCATCGCGAAGTACGGGTCCGATGCCGGGATAGCTGGAGCCGCCGCCCTGTGCCGAAGTTGAAAGACTCCTCTTGGATCTTGGGAGGCGCGACTGCCACCTCCGTTCTTGATGATGCTGATGATGCTATTGATAGGGCAGTTCGCGCCGTTTACGCCAGAAATAAATCGCGAATACGACAGCGACTAGCGGAAGTACGCAGCCGAACTCGTCGATGAACCACTTCATCTTTCCCGTGTCGCGCGTCAGCGGTGTAAAAATGCCCTGGATATAGAGATTGTGGCTGCCATGGAGAATCGCGCCGGTCCAAAGGCTGCCGGATTTGAGACGCATCCAGGCAAAAACGAAACTGATGGAAATGACCATGACGGTGAAACAGGCGAGGCCATACCAGGTGGGTGTGCCGGCATTGTAGTCGCCGTAAATCAGGATGGGATAATGCCAGAGTGACCAGACGATACCGCTGATGAGCGATGTCGTTGTGAACGAGGTCGTTTTCGAAAGTTCGGGCACTAGAAAGCCGCGCCAACCGATTTCTTCGCCCAGGGCGCTGGAAACGCTACGAACCAGGCCATAAGTACCGATGAGCACAATTCCCAGGACGACGGAAATCCAAGGAGGGCCGCCGAGGTGCATCGACTTCGTGAGCGAATCGTAGAATTCGGGATTCCCGAAAGCGCCGAAGTGAAAAATCCAGACGATGGCATAGGCAATCGAAGCGTAGAGCAAAGGAATATACCAACTGCGGACCTGGTATTTGGTTTCGCCCCACTTCCAGCCAAGTTCAGAGATGCTGCGGCCATTCAGGCGCAACGTGAGCATGCCTGCGAGAGCGGGGCACCACATAAGTCCGAAAACGTACATGCCGCGGCCGTAGCCGAGGCTGCCTGAATGCAGAATGAGGAAATAGAAAAACGAGCTGAACGCAAAAACAATAATCAGGTAAGTGAGCACCTGAATGCGAGAGCGATTGGGTTGAGCCATGAATCCCCCCGATGCAGGGGAGGACCATATAACGGGAGGACTTGCGAAACAAGGGTGGCGCGGGCTTAGGCGCGTGCCTTCTCAATCATTTCGCCCCAGATGCCTTTCGATTTTAGAATGAGCTCGACAGCTTCGCGGATGGCGCCTCTACCGGCATTTGCTTTCGTGACGTAGTGAGCGGCGAGTTTCACTTCGAGCACCGCGTCGCCGACAGCGACGGCCAGGCCGATGCGGCGCATGACCGGCAAGTCCGGCAGATCGTCACCAACGTAGGCTACAGCAGACTCCGGGACACCCGTTATTCTTAGGATTTCTTCCAGCGCGGCAATTTTCGTCGGCTGCTTTTGGTAGATGAATTCCATTTTCATTTCCGTGGCGCGGCGCACAAGCGCGGGGCTTTCGCGGCCCGTGATGACGCCGGTGCGGAGGCCCGCCGTGCGCGCGAGAGTCAAGCCCTGGCCGTCGTGGGCATCGAACGTTTTGATTTCGAGAGCCGTGCCGTCGGGTTGCGAAAGCAGCGTGACGGAGCCGTCCGTCAGTGTGCCATCCACGTCCATTAGGAGGACTTGGATTTGCCTTGCGCGTTTCGCAAGGTTTGCGGGGATTTTGGTCATGCCTTTTGACACGGTCTGCTCCTGTTGAAGGGATAGAAAAAGCACGGACCTTAAGGTCCACCACTAGAACGCTGGAAATCGCGGGCGCAAAATTGCGCGTTACATAAGCTCGAGTGTCCACAGGTCGTGGAGATGAACTACGCCGAGGACCTTATTTCCTTGGTCGACTACTACCACGCTCGTGATTTTGCGTTTTTCCATTTGATTCAGCGCTTCACTCGCAAGGACTTGCGGGCCAATCGTTTGCGGATTGCGCGTCATTGCCGCGCCAGCTGTCATTTCCAGAGTTGCGCCGCGATGCTTTTCCATCAAGCGGCGCAAGTCGCCGTCGGTCAGGATCCCTGCGAGGCGGCCGTCCGATTCCAGGACGGTAGTCATGCCGAGACCTTTGCAGCTCATTTCGTGAATGACCTCGGGCATCGGCGCATCCACCGCTACCCGCGGTAGGGCATCGCCTGCGTGCATCATATTCTCGACGCGCAGGAGTTTTGTGCCGAGGCGGCCGGCTGGGTGAAGTTCGGCGAAATCTTCGGGTTGGAAGCCGCGGCGCTCGAGCAGAGAGACGGCCAGCGCGTCGCCGACGGCCATGGCGACGGTGGTGCTCGCGGTTGGAGCGAGATTCAGCGAGCAGGCTTCTTCGCGGACGCTGACGTCGAGGGCCACATCGCTGGCTTTGGCTAGTGTGGAGTTGATTTTTCCAGTGAGCGTGATGAGAGGAGATTCGAGGCGCTTGAGAGCTTCGAGCAGGTGGATGATTTCTTCGGTTTCACCGCCGTAGGAGACGGCCAGGACGGAATCCCCGCGGGTCAGCATGCCGAGGTCGCCGTGGAGGGCGTCGGCGGGGTGAAGAAAAAACGAGGGGGTGCCAGTGCTGGAGAGGGTGGCGGAGATTTTGCGGCCGACCAGGCCGGATTTGCCCATGCCGGTGACGACGACGCGGCCCTTGCAGGCAAAGAGGATATCCACGGCCTTCTCGAAAGTGGCGTCGAGGCGGGCGAAGACGTCCTGGATGGCTTGAGCTTCGATTTTCAGGACGCGGCGGGCGGTGTCCAGACTCAACAGGCACCCCCCTGTAATTTTGTAAACGTTGTATCTAAAGGCTTTAGCAATTTTGTAAGTCCTTTATTTACAGTGTTTACGGCCGGGTTCGTAAGTGTTGCATTTAAAGGGGTTAAGTTCACTGTGGGAGCCGGGAAATCGGAGCTGACGGGCACGGTGTGTCGTTCCCCTACGAAGCGGATTGCGGCGCGGCAGGCGTTCACTGGACGCTCCATCGACGGACTAAGGTTGAAAGCTCCTTCAGGCGTTTGAGGAGGGCAGGGAGCTGAGAAAGAGGAAGGGCGTTGGGACCGTCGGAAAGGGCTTCGGCGGGATTGTCGTGGGTTTCGAGAAAGATACCGTCGACGCCTGCGGCTACTCCGGCGCGGGCTAGCGGCTCGATGAATTCGGGTTGGCCGCCGCTGGCATGGCCTTGACCGCCAGGGAGTTGGACGGAGTGGGTTACGTCGAAGACGACCGGATAGCCTAGCTTTTGGAGGATGGGGAAGGAGCGCATGTCGACGACTAAGTTTTGGTAGCCGAAGGTCGCGCCGCGTTCGGTGAGGATGATGTCTTTGTTTCCGGCGCTGGCGATTTTTTCGACGACGTTGGCCATGTCCCAAGGGGAGAGGAATTGGGGTTTTTTGACGTTGACGATGCGGCCGGTTTTGGCGGCGGCCAGGAGGAGATCGGTTTGGCGTGCGAGGAAGGCGGGGAGTTGGAGGATATCGCAAACTTCGGCGGCGGGCTGGGCTTGGCAGGATTCGTGAATGTCGGTGAGGATCGGAAGATCCAGATCGGATCTGATTTTGGCGAGGATGCGGAGGCCTTCTTTGAGGCCGGGGCCGCGGAAGGCTTTGACGGAGGAGCGGTTGGCTTTGTCGTAGGAGGCTTTGAAAATGTAGGGGACGCCGGCGTCCAAGGCGATTTTGGCAACTGCTTCGGCCATCTTTCGGGCGTGGGCTTCGCTTTCGATGACGCAGGGGCCAGCAATGAGAAAAAGGGGATTGCCGAGCCCCAGTCGAAGCGAACCTAGAGAAATGTCATGAGCGGGAATCATCGAAGTTATCGAAGATAGCATACACGCAGGTTTGATTTGGAGAATTGCTCGATTGTTGCAGTGGGGCGCTTCCTATTGGGCGACTTACCGGGACTCAGCTTTGCGGCCCAGGAACCTCTCGTCGGCTTTGCCGATGGCATCTATCGGCTGGACGGGGAGTCCAAACGATGGAATGCGGAAGTCGAATAGAAGGCCCGATGCAGGATCGAGCCTTCCGATTTTTCGACGAAGCAGGGACGGCTACCTCGAGGAGGCGGCGACGGCTTTGACTCTGCCGAGCTCCGGCACAACGCCGAGCTGCTGCATGAGAGACAAAGCATCCCAGTTGACGTAGCCTTCGAACATTTTGCCGTTCGTAAAGCGGGCAATGCTTACACCGGTGATGTTGAATTGCTTGCCTGTTGGGGCAATGCCATTGAGTTCGCCTTTATGGGTACCGCGGCACGACCAACGAGCCACCACGGTTTCGCCTTCAGCAAGCATATCCTCGATCGTGAAACGAATGTCGGGGAAGGCGTTGCGATAAAGAGTCATTCTCTTTTTCTCACCCTCGGGGCCTCGCCCGACATCGGGGGTTGAGCTGTCGTGATGCGTGTAAGTAGGCGCGAAGAGCTCGTCTGCCACAGTGACGGTGCCCTTGTTCCAAATTTCTTCGAACAAACGACGGACGTTGGTTTTGTTTTGTTCAGACATAGTGAATCTCCTTTTTGAAAAACACGATCTACCTGCTCGCATCTAGCGAGCCGGGTTTAAGTGACGTGGCCTGAAACCGCTGGCGTTTTGGTTGTGCAGACCTGTACGTCGAACAGGAGGTAGAGCCCCGCGCGAGGGAATAAAAAGAGAACCTGATAGGTTCTGCCCGATTGGCGCTCGATGCGGAGCTTGTCCTTTAAAGAAACTGCGAATGGACTGAGAAGCGGGAGTTTCGCCTCAAACCGGGAAACCTCGAAGTGATACTGTTCCTCGCAGGGGTGTGTGTCAAGAAGAATCGAAATGTTTCTCTGTGCAAATAGAGCGGCGGTGGCATATATCGCGGCCCTGTTCGTCACGTCAGCCGCGTGTTCGACGTCTCTTGTGATGGAATAATGCTTTTGAAGGGGTTCGATCTTTTCCGCGAAGCTGGCACTCAGCCTCTAGTCAAAACGTTTCCGCATATTGAACCAATTCCGCAGGGCAAAATCGAGATTTACTTTACCCCCGCGGTCAACTACGCCTCGATAAGCGCGATCGAAGTCATCCCCGAATAGTCCGAGTTGCCGGTGACTCGGGATCAATCGGAAGTCGATAGTAACTTAACCGATTCACAGCTGCTGCGCACAACGGAACTTTCTAGGCCGGATAGTCAACGAGTCAGTTGCGAGTTGATCGCGGGTGATTGAATTGGTTTGCCAGCGGCTATGGGCCCCCAAAACACATGGAATTTCTTGAGCAAGCGGTCTTTGTGTGCGTGAAGGAGCCGGCAGAGCGGGACGAAAACGGAGAGCTCAACGCGCATCAAAAAATGCAGCGAGCATGGTTTTGATTGCCCGTTCTCTCTTAAGAGTGAAAAGCTTCATCCGCTTGGCGTGCGATCAGCAGGAAACCTTTGGAGCGGGCGTCGGACTGAAGTTTACCGAGGCTGGCGCGGGCCACGTCGGTGTTGCCAGATTTGAGTTGAGCTTTGGCCAAGAGCAGCCGCGCCTGGAATTCGTAGGCGAGATAACCGTCGCGCTGGGCTTGCTGGCGCAAGCTGGCCAGATCGCGCTGGGCTTTGATGGTTTTGCCGGATTGGATATCGACTTCCGCGGCGGCAAGACTGGAGGCGAGTCGAATGATGTGGTCGCTGCCTTGCTGAGCGAGAGAGACAGCGCGATCGGCGGCAGCGCGAGCGTCGGCAAGTCTCCGTTGTGCGACGAGAGAACGCGCGAGTATGGAATAGGCCATGGAAGCGGAGCCGAGAGACTTGCGCGGCTCGAAAATGGCGATGGCTTTTCGAGCGAGCGGTTCAGCATCAGCGGGCTTGCCCTGTTCAACGGCGACGACAGCGAGTTGAACGTCGCTTTCGGCGATGCGGGCTTCCTCTTGAATTTCTTCGCGAATGCTGAGGGATTCTTGCGCGGAGGCGAGGGCAGCACTGAGCTGGTCCTGCGCGGTTTGAACTTCGGCCAGGCCAACGAGGGAATCGGCAAGACCGCTCTTGTGCGAGATGGCTTTGCCGATGGCGATGGCCTGCTGATATTGTTCCTGAGCAGCGGAAAGATCGCCCTGCTGGTAAAGAACTTCGCCCAAATTGATGAGTGTTAAGGATTCGCCGCGCTTGTCGGCAATCTCGCGAAAATTCTGGAGAGCTTCCTCCTTCATCTTCCTTGCAGCCGGCAGCTGGCCAACACTTAGATCGACGTTGCTCAAATCATCGAGGTCGGAGGCGACGCCGCGTTTGTCACCAAGAGAGCGCTGGATTTGAAGCGCCTCTTGCAAATGAGATCTGGCCTGATCCAGATCGCCAATTTCTTGAAAGAGTTCCCCGAGATTGTGGGAGCACGAGGCGATATCCCATTGCGCACCCGAACGGCGGAACTCGGCGAGGGCTGCCTCGAAAGACTTGCGGGCTGCTGCGAAATCGCCTTTGTGTAGGCGGAATATGCCAATGCCGTGGAAAGCGATGGCGGCTTCATATGTGTCACCCGCTGCGGCATAGAGATCGCCAGCGTGAGATTGATCGTCAATGGCTTTATCTAGTTCACCGAGGTTCGACCAAGCCCAGGATTCGGCAGTGAGGGCACTGGCCAGGAGGAGACCGCTACCAAGCGTTTTGGCACGGGCGATTCCGGCAGCGGCCGCTTTCTGACTGCGGTGCATGTCGCCGAGACGCTCCGCCGCGGACGACTCCAAGAGGTCAATCCGAGGATCGGAACCCATGGGGGCGGGAAGTTTTCGCAGAGCAGCGAGTGTATCGAGGGCATCCTTGGCGTGGTTCGCGCGGTATTGCGCGCGGGCGAAACGCAAGCCGTACTCGAGATTGTCAGGGAAAAAATTGTGGAGAGTGCGGTAGATCTCGGCGGCGCCATCGCGATCACTGCTGAGTTCGCGGTAGCGACCCTCGATGGAGAGTTTATCTTCGCGCGAGAGATTCGATGAAAGGTCGAGAGCTTTCTTGGCCTCGGATTGGGCGTTGAGATCGTAGCCGAGCGCAGACCAAGTGCCGGCTAGAGCGGAATGAGAGAGCGCGTGATCGGGATCGGCGGCGATAGCTTTTTCGAAGAGGGCGCGGGCGGCGAGAGTGTCAAACGATTGAAGCTTAGCCAGGCCTTCGGCATAAAGGCGTTCGGCTTCGGAGTTGGCGGGAATGGAGGCGCGGACTTCGCGGGCAGCACTAGCGGAGAGTGGGCCTATACCGAGAGTGTGGCGCAACTTGTTTCCGCCTGCGGAGATGAGTTGAGGAAGATCGGATTCGACGCCGTCTTCGGTGATGGCCGCAACGGTTTCTCCGGTGCGCGTGTCCTGAACTTGCAAAACGATGCGGAGTTTGGTGGTCGAGCCCGAGGGAAGGGCCAGGAATGAGCCGGAAGCGACCATGTCCGTGCCCAGTTGGTCGTGGATCTTGCCAAGAGTGTCCTGGCCGAAAGTATCGGAGGGAGCAAGAGATAAATCATGTTTCATGCGAGAGATGTTTTCGCTGGGAATGACGCGGATTTGCTGGCCGGAGGCGAGTTCGGCGCCGAGCATTTCGGCCATGGCGGTGGACATCCAGTCCACATCAGACCTGCTCGAGAGGTTTTTGAAGCCGAGAACAGCGATGGAAGGGCGAGGCTTAAGGGAAGCGGAGGCGGCGCCGCTGGCGGAATGGCGAAAGACGCCCAGACGAGCGACCGCGAAAGTTAGGCCCAAAACCACAGCAGCGACAGCGGCGAACGAGAGCCATGTCCAGTTACGCCCGGAAGAGGCAGGGGTTGTGGCGTCAGGCGCGGCACGGGTTTCGATGGCCACAGGCTGAGATCGAAGCGCGGTTTGACCGGCGCCTAGCTCGGGATGTTCGACAGGGAAAATGAAGCGGTAGCCGAGCTTCGGAAGAGTTTGGATGTAGCGCGGCGCGGAAGCCGAATCGTCGAGGACGGCGCGAAGCTCCTTAATCGAGGTATTGAGGCCATGCTCGAAGTCGACGAAGGTATCCGACGGCCACAGCTGCTGGTGGAGCTGCTCGCGGGTGACAACTTCGCCGGCGTGATCGAGCAAAACGCTTAAGACCTGGAAAGGCTGGGGCCGCAGCTTGAGTCTCTTTCCGAACTTGAACAGCTCCCTGGAAGAGCGCTGCAGCTCATAGGGACCGAACCGAGTGGCAACCGAAGGGTCTTCCATAAACCACCGCGAGTATTACATATTGGCCCCAATATAGTCTCCGTTCCCTGCCCGAAGCAATAAAGAATCACTCGTGAAATCAATGGGTTAGACCTTCACCTTAATTTCATTAGATTTCGAGAGTGCTTCCATTGCCAGCCTGGCGGGTGTGTGCGAGAAAAGCGGCAATATTGCGACGGGCTTGGCGAAGAAAGCTGCGGCTTTTGGACATCAGGATGGTCTCTTCCGAGAACGGGAGGAACGCGTTATGCGGTTTCAACTGAGCCATGGGAGTTTGGTGAGTCTGGGCTTTGGGTGGAGGAGGTGGTCAGCAATCGCTGCTACCTCATTGCTTGCGACTGGCGCAACGGCCCTCGTGATTCCGAACTTGTTTCCGTTTCCCGATCCGACGGGAATCGCGTCTACCTACAACGCGAACGGAGCCATCAATGAAAACACTTCATTCTTCCAGATTTTGGGGACAAACGGGAGAAGCTGCGGGACTTGCCACGTTGTTGGCAACGCGATGGGACTCAGCACCCAAAACGTTCAGGCGCGCTTTCTGCTAACGAGAGGTCAAGATCCATTGTTTGCGGCCGTGGACGGGGCGAACTGTCCGGACACCAGCTCAAACGACCCAGCGACACACAGTTTGCTTCTGAAAAACGGGCTGATTCGGATTCCGATCACGCTGCCGGCGGCGACGCAGTTTGCAATCAAAGCGGTTGTGGATCCCTACGGATGCGCGATCACGACTGATCCTGTATCCAAACTGCAGACCGTTTCCGTGTATCGCCGTCCGTTGCCCACCGCGAACCTGCGATTCTTGAGCACGATTATGTTTGATGGGCGCGAAACGATCGCTCCGCTGAATGACCCCGCGACGTTCGACGCGAACTTAGTCGCGGATCTTATGCATCAATCTGTGGATGCCACGACGGGACACGCACAAGCGACGGTTCCACCGACTGTTCAGCAACAGACGGACATCGTGAATTTTGAGCTGGGACTCTATAGCGCACAGTTCATGGACAATCGCTCGGGAATGTTGAACCATCGCAACGCGCTTGGCGGTGCGATGAACCTGTCGGCCATGAACTACTACCCGGGAATCAATGACACGCTGGGCGCTGATCCGACCGGGGCAAAGTTCAACCCGGCAGGAATGACTTTGTTTTCGGCGTGGGAGAATTTGACAGCCGAAGATGAAAGCAAAAGAGAACTCGTCGAGGCGCGGATGGATATCGCTGCGGGAGAGACGATTTTCAATTCGCGCCCGCTCACCGTGACGAATGTGCGAGGACTGAACGATAACCCGGCACTGGCGGCAGAACTAGGCGTATCCCTGCCGATAGCGTCGTTTTCGGGGACGTGCACTACGTGCCACGACACGCCGAACGTTGGCGATCACTCGTTGCCGCTGCCACTGGATATTGGTACGGGACACGATGCGGCGAGGGAAACGAACACAAATATTGCAAACGCGTTGGCGCAGTTGACTTTTCCGGGCGTTCCCGTTTACGAAATTACGGGATGCCCGAATCCATTTGCTCCGGCTGGGGAGACTACGGCGCCATACGTGATCTACACGACAGACCCGGGCAAGGGCTTGGTGACGGGTCAGTGCGCTGACGTGAATCGCGTGAAGGGGCCGATCCTGCGGGGTTTAGCCGCGCGAGCGCCGTACTTTCACAACGGAGCAGCGAAGGATCTGAATGAGCTGGTGAACTTTTATATTGAGCGATTCCAGATGGAGCTCACGGGCAAAGAAAAGGGGCAGCTCATCGCGTTCCTGAATTCGCTTTAGAAGCCTGGGGTTTCAGGATGGCCAATCAGATCTGGTCTTGTGAGGCAATCCAACGCTAGCGTCTAGTAAGAACAACGAATTTGGAAATACTTTCAGAAAGGAGAAACAACTTGTATGGCTACTACACCGCGTCCCGCACTGGACATGGATAAGCTGAATGCTTTTATCGGGAGGTTTGTCACCGATCTTGGTGCAGCTGTCCACACCGGAATGGTTGTCATCGGGGAGAAGCTAGGACTGTACAAAGCGCTTGCCATCGAGGCGATGACCTCCGCCGAACTGGCCGCCATCACCCATACCGATGAGCGGTACGTGCGAGAGTGGCTTGCCTCGCAGGCGGCTGGCGGCTATGTAACCTACGATGACGCTACCGACAAATTCAGCTTGAGCGAGGAACAGGCCTTCGCGCTGGCAAGAGAGGACAGTCCAGCGTACCTCCCTGGAGCCTTTGAACTCGCATTGGGATCGCTGGCAGCGGTGCCGCGAATCGCCGAGTCCTTTCGGACCGGCGCCGGAATGGGCTGGCATGAACATGAGGACGGAGTCTTTCACGGCTGTGAGAAGTTCTTCCGGCCGGGATATGCCGCAAACCTCGTAAGCTCCTGGATTCCATCCCTGCGAGATGTTAAACAGAAGCTGGAGGCGGGGGCGAGAGTGGCAGATGTGGGCTGCGGGAAAGGGGCGTCGACACTGTTGATGGCTAGAGCATTTCCGAAGTCAAAGTTCTTCGGATTCGACTACCACGACAAATCGATCGAGGCCGCTCGAGATTCCGCGAAACGCGCGGGAGTCGCCGACCGCGTTGTTTTCGATGTGGCCAAAGCCAAGGAGTATCCGGGAAAGGGCTACGACTTCGTTTGTGTTTTCGACTGTCTGCACGATATGGGAGATCCGGGCGGAGCGGCTGCGCACGTCCGGCAGTCACTCAGCGAAGACGGCACGTGGATGATCGTCGAGCCTTTTGCAAACGATCAGTTGAAGGACAATCTCAATCCCGTGGGTCGGGTCTACTATTCGTTTTCGACGCTTTTGTGTACGCCGTGCTCGCGATCTCAGGAGGTCGGGCTCTGCCTGGGTGCACAAGCCGGCGAGACACGCATAAGACATGTGGTGACATCGGCGGGATTTACTCGTTTCCGGCGAGCCGCAGAAACACCGTTCAATATAGTCTATGAAGCTCGGCCTTGAATTGTTCAGTCTCCCAGTGATGATTCCAATCCGTTGCTGAGAGTCTTGAGGACACGAGCTGGCGGGAAAGACTGAACGGCGGCTGCGCTTTAACGGGGCTCTGAGATGTTGCTGCCCCACAACAAAGTTCCGATTCTGGGCGAATGGTTGGCTATAGGGAAGTTATGCTGAAACCGCTTGCGAGGCATTAATCGAAACAAATCGTCGCGGCACTTGGACGATTAACGTCATAGCGGGCGATGGTCATTAGGCCGAGACTCGCCGAGGAGGTCAGCGAGAATCCACGCTGTTCCGGCAATCGCGAAGGTCTCGGTGGTTTCGCTCCAATTCGTAAAACTGCGGTGATCCGAAAGAAGCAGCGGTACCCACACGAGTAGCCCAAACATCACGAGCATCATTGTCAGCAGGCGAGCGGCGAGAAGCGCCATGCGATTCGTAAGAAGAGCCAGAGACGCAAGTGCGAAGAAGACAGTCGTCGCTATCGCCCAAAACATCTGATTGGGCGGAAGCCACTTCGGAACAAGACTGGCGGTAGGGTGAAGATAAAACGCCTGCTCGAGGGTAAAGGACGCGGTACAGACGCCCAGGAGAATCCCGCCGATCCGGCGAAGCGTTTCGAGTGACCATGCGGATGACCAGCGCCCAAACACCATCGCCGCTCCGGTCACGAGCGAGAACTGCTCGAAGAAGTTGCCCCAGCTATTGTAGATCCGCGGTGCAGCCAGGATTTGCGGCACGCAGTGCAAGGCGAAGACAAGATAAACCGCACTGAGCGCGGCTGCGCCCGTTTTCGCAGTGCGAGGGAATTGAATCGCGGCACCGCCGAAGATCAG
>Ga0187805_10000286_pt1 | contig 15915 bp, 9 predicted proteins | sample NC_wetland_sal_i_6_FD_132965 | JGI IMG/M metagenome (GOLD analysis project Ga0187805, IMG submission 132965) | Wetland sediment microbial communities from Neuse River Estuary, North Carolina, USA - Control_5 | ecosystem: Environmental > Aquatic > Freshwater > Wetlands > Sediment | place: USA...
CGTCCGCTTCCGTTTTAAAGCGGAAGAGCGGCGCGACGGGGCCAAAAGTTTCTTCGCGCGCCAAAGCCATTCGCGGCGTGACATCGGCAAGAATCGTTGGCTCGAAAAAACGGCCGCCAAGAGCGTGGCGATGCCCACCGACGAGAATTCGCGCACCTTTCGATTGCGCGTCGCGAATATGGCTTTCTACTTTTTCAACCGCGGCGTCGTCAATCAGCGGCCCTTGCGTTGCGCCTGCTTCCAAGCCTGAGGCGGGCTTGAGCTTGTTTACGGCAACGATCAGCTTTTGCGCGAAGGCATCATAGACCGTGTCTTGCACGAGAAACCGATTCGCGCAGACACATGTTTGACCTGTATTGCGATATTTGGAAGCGATCGCGCCTTCGACGGCAGCATCCAGATCGGCGTCTTCAAAAATAATGAACGGCGCATTGCCTCCCAGCTCGAGCGAAAGCTTTTTGATCGTGCCGGCGCATTGCGCCATGAGGAGTTTTCCGACGTCCGTCGATCCCGTGAAGGACAGCTTTCGAACGATGGGATTCGACGTGAGCTCGGCGCCAATTTCCGCCGGGGAACCCGTGACAATATTAAAGACTCCTTTCGGAACGCCGGCACGCTCGGCAAGCTCAGCAAGCGCAAGAGCGGAAAACGGAGTTTGTTCGGCGGGCTTCACGACGACGGTGCAGCCCGAGCCAATCGCCGGCCCGGCTTTGCGCGTAATCATGGCCAGCGGAAAATTCCAGGGGGTGATGCAGGCGACCACGCCGATGGGCTGTTTTATGACGACAATTCTTTTGTCGGCCTGGTGCTGAGGAATGCTGTCGCCGTAAACGCGCTTGGCTTCTTCACCGAACCATTCGAGGAACGCTGCGGCGTAGGCAACTTCTCCGCGTGATTCGGCGAGCGGTTTGCCTTGCTCGAGCGTCATCAGCCGCGCCAGGTCTTCCTGGTTGGCCATCAACAGGTCAAACCAACGGCGGAGAATCGCTGCGCGCTCTTTTGCAATTTTTTTACTCCAGGATGGAAACGCAGTGTTCGCAGCTTCGATGGCGCGGCGAGTTTCAGAGCCGCTCAGTTTGGGCACTCTACCGATGATTTCCTGCGTCGCGGGATTGTCCACGTCGATTGTCTGGCCCGAACTTGCCTGAATCCACTGTCCCTCGACGTAACACGCTTCGCGGAAAAGCCGCGGGTCTTTCAGCTCGGAGGCAACGCGGGCCGATTTTGTCAATGTGTCTTGCATCTTGCGCTCCTGATTATCTCCATACATTGGATGCGGCTGGCAGGACTTTGGCGTTTGTCCACCACTGGACGTGCTGCTACGCGTGAGAAAACGCGGCGTGCTTGCGTTCCGCAACACGCGTCAGGGCGCCTTCGATTACGTCCAGGCCTTCGTTCAGTTGCGCATCGTTAGCCACGAGCGGAACGAGAATGCGGATCACGTTATTGAAAGTACCGGCGGTGATGGTGATAAGACCATGCTCGTAACATTCCTTGGCAATCTGTTTTGTTTCGGAGTCGGCCGGCTCGCGAGTTTCGGGGTCGCGCACCAGTTCGATGGCGCACATGCCGCCAAGGCCGCGGACGTCGCCGACCAGGGGCCATTTTTTCTTCCAGCCGCGGGCGCGTTTTTCAAAAAGTTCACCGATAGCCGTCGAACGCGCGAGCAACCCCTCTCTTTCGATGGTTTCAATCGCTGCGAGCGCCGCGGCGCACGAAAGAGGGTGTCCGCAGAACGTGCCGCCGAGGGATCCTGGCCCGGGCGCGTCCATGATTTCAGCGCGGCCCGTGACGGCAGCGATGGGCATGCCGCCCCCGAGCGATTTCGCCATGGTGATCAAATCCGGCTCGATGCCGAAATGCTCGGAAGCGAACCATTTGCCGGTGCGCGCGAAACCAGACTGGATTTCATCGGCAATGAAGAGGATGCCATGCTTGCGGCAAATATTTTGGAGGAGTTTAAAATAATCGCGAGGCGGAATGACAAAGCCGCCCTCGCCAAGAACGGGTTCCGCGATGACTGCGGCGACGGACTCTGGCGCCACGGAGCGCTTGAAGGCGTCTTCGAGATGATGTGCAAAATCCCCGGACGTTGTGCCGGCGGGATTGCGATAGGGGTAGGCGAACGGAATGCGATAGATGTCGCTCGCAAACGGCTGGAAGCCCGCCTTGTAGGGATGCGTTTTGCTGGTCAGCGACATGGTGAGGAGTGTGCGACCATGGAAAGCATCTTCGAAACAGATAACGGCGGGACGTTTGGTATACGCGCGCGCGATTTTAATTGCATTTTCGATGGCCTCGGCGCCGGAATTGAGCAGAATGGTTTTTTTTGCAAAATTGCCGGGAGCGAGGGAATTTAGTTTTTCGGCAACGGCGACATACCCTTCATAAGGCGTGACCGCAAAGCAGAGATGCAAGTACTTTTCCAGTTGCTCGCGAACCGCAGCGACGACGCGCGTCGAGCGATGGCCGATATTGAGGCAGCCGATTCCGCCGGCAAAATCAAGGTAGCGGTTGCCGTCAACATCTTCGATGACAGCGCCATCGGCAAGCGCTGCGAAAACAGGCGTGGCATTGGCAGGTCCGCGCGGGATAGCGGCTTCGCGCCGAGTCATGAGCGCGCGGGAGCGGGGCCCTGGAATTTCCGTTCGAAGTTGAATGGTAGCCATTGTTTTTTCCTTCTCGCTCGCGAGATGACGCACGCGGTGCGCCAAACAATCTAGTACCAGGCGATCGGTGTTTCGTCGAGATTGACAAAGACTTGTTTTGTTTCGAGATACTCCTCGAGTCCCCAAGGACCAAGCTCGCGGCCGAAGCCAGATTGCTTGTAGCCGCCCCAGGGCGCTTCCACGTATGTCGGTTGCATGTGATTGACCCAGACGACTCCGGCGCGGAGCGATTTCACGACGCGAAACGCTTTATAAATGTCGCGCGTCCAGACTGCCGCGGCGAGACCGTAAGGCGTATCGTTGGCAATACGTATGGCGTCGGCCTCAGAGTCGAACGGAATCACGGACGCGACCGGGCCGAAGATTTCTTCGCGGGCAATGCGCGCGCTGTTTTCCACGTCGTAAAAAATAGTCGGCTCTAGATAATAACCTTTGCCAAACTGCTTCGGGCGGCCGCCGCCGATGGCGATTTTGGCTTCCTTTTTGCCAAGCTCAAGATAAGAGCTGACGCGATCGTACTGCTCCTTGCTGACGAGCGGGCCCATTTTTGTTTCGCGCTCAAGCGGCGCGCCGAGTTTGATGCGCTTGGCCTTCTCCGTCATGGCCTCGACAAACTTCGGATAGATTTTCTTTTCAACGAGGATGCGGCTGCCCGCGGAACAGACTTCCCCCTGATTGATGAACACGCCGAACAGGGCCCCGTCGATGGACGCTTCCCAATCTGCATCGGTAAAGAAAATGTTCGGCGACTTACCGCCGAGCTCGAGCGTGACGCGCTTGAGGGTATCCGCAGCACTCTTGACGATGATTTTGCCGACAGCGGCGCTGCCAGTGAAAGCGATCTTGTCGACGCCAGGATGTGCGACGAGCGCGGCGCCGGCGGTTTCGCCGAGGCCATTGATGATGTTCACGACGCCCGGCGGCAGGCCAACTTCCGCGAACCAGTTTGCAAATTCGAGCGCGGTCAGCGGGGTCTGCTCGGCGGGCTTCAAAATGCAAGTGCAGCCGGCTGCAAGAGCGGGCGCGAGTTTCCATGCAGCCATTAGGAGCGGATAGTTCCACGGAATGATTTGTCCAGCGACTCCGACGGGCTCGCGCAGCGTAAAACTAAGTGCGTTGGCGGGCACGGGATTTACGCTACCGAGAACTTTGTTGGCGAGGCCGCCGTAGTATTCGAAGCAGGTGGCGACATCCGCGATGTCGTATTCGGCTTCGACGATCGGCTTGCCGGTATTACGGCACTCGATTTCTGCAAGCGTGGCGCTATTTTGTCGGATTTTTTCGGCTAGTTTGAAAAGGATGCGGCCGCGATCTTGCGCTGTGGTGGTGGCCCAAGGCCCGGAATCGAAGGCGGCACGCGCCGCTCTTGCGGCGCGATCGACGTCCGCGGCGCCAGCGGCGGCGACCTGTGCGATGACTTCCTCGGTCGAAGGATCATAGACCGAGAATGTTTCTCCGGAGGCGCTGGCAATCCATTCCCCGTTGACGTAATTCTGATACGTTCGAACTTCCGCTCTCACACTGCCGGACATAGCAACCTCCCAAAATCGTCGCCGCGAAACCGGTCCAGCGAGGCCGCTGGATGTTTAGAGAGCCGGTACAACCTCCGCGAGCCTTCTCGCTGTTTTGCGCCGCCCGTAAACAAAAAAGAAAAAGGCGGCGAGGCCGATGAAAAACAGGGTACCGCCAAACATCCACACTTCGTAGGATAGGATGGAAGTGACCTGCTGAGCGGGAAAGAAGGCCAGTGCGATTCCCAGAATGGTGGTGACCAGACCGCTGACGCCAGACAAAACCAGTGCCGGCTTGCCATAGCAAGCTTTCATGAACGATTTGCTCAAGGCGATTTTCAGCAGCGCGCCAAATATATAAAGAAAAGGGATCAATTGGAGAACGACGGCGAGCGAAAGTAGTTTCTGGAAGGTTTCCTGCACACCCGTTGGGCTGGCGGACAAATGTGCCACGGCAAACCCAAACCTCCGCGCGGTATATCCAACGAAGGACAATCCAATAAATCTATTCCAGATCCACCATCCGCTGAAATTCAACACGACAAGTACCATCGATACGGCGGCGTGGACGATCAGCGCGGCGTACGGCGTGTGATATCGCGGATGCACTTTGCCGAGCCAGGACGGCATGTAGGAATCGAGCCCCGCAACAAACGGAATTCGAGCCGAGCCTCCGAGCCACGCCGACGCGATGCCAGCGATGGAAATGCTCAACATGAAAGCAAAAGGCGCGACGATCCATACGACTCCGACGCGGCTGGCCATGTGGCCAACAGCCTGGACAATTCCTTGCAGCACGTTAATGTCGCCTTTGTTGATCGCGATGAGCAGCGTCAGTGTCGCGCCGATATAGAGCGCGCCGGAAAGTACGCCGCCCCAGGCGACGGCTCCGGGCAGAGTCTTTTGCGGATCTTCGATCTCGTCGCCCATGACGGAAGCAAGCTCGAGCCCGACCAATCCAAAACAAATCACGCCGAAAGAATTGAGGACGAACCTAGGATTGGACGGGATGTGAAAGTCAGCCCAAGTCACGCTCGTTCCAAAACGCAACCACACGACGACGCCCAGTCCGATCAGAACCGCGGCGGCGATGCCTGTGCCGATCGCGCCGAGATTGTTGATCCACTTGCCGACGCCGAGGCCGATGACATTCATCAACACGAGGACGACCAGCAGGAGAAGCGAAGCGGTCAGCGCAAATGTCTTGTTGTCCGCAAGCGCCTCATGTCCTGCGCCTAGCGCAAAAACGGAGACACCGACGAAGTACAGCATGACCGTCGGCACGTACATCATATTGTTCGTCCAGTAGCACCAGCCGGAGAGAAAGCCGTGAAAGTCTCCGAAGATTTCCTTCGCCCAGAGATAAACGCCGCCTTCGCCAGGATATCGGTGCGCAAGCTCGATCACAGCGATGCCCTGCGGCCAGAAAAATAAAACCAGTGAAATAATCCAGAGCCAAACGGTCACGCCGCCGTTGGCGGCAATTGATGGAACGACGTTAAGGTTGAAGACCGCAACGACAAAAAGCAGAACGAGGTCCATGCGCCCCAACACGCGGCGAAGGTGAGGCGCCTCTTGAGCTGGCGGCACTGCGGACGCAATGGCGGCCTCGTTCTGCAATGTCGCGATCTCCTAAGATCAGTGGCCCGCAGCGCCGACGAAAGCCGCGCCGCGCTCTTGTTGCGCTCTGGCGAGAGCGGGCGCGACTTCCTCGAACACGCCGAGATGCTTGTCGATGTCCGCTTCCGAATGCTGGACGGAAATGGTCCACTGCTCGTCCCACCAATATGGCTGGGCCAGCACTCCGCGATTGACCATGGCGAACCAGTAGTGGCGCCAAAGATCGATATCGATTTTCGTCCAGTCGCGATAATTCAGAATTTCCCTCGGATAAAGCATCAGCGCGCCGTTGACGCCGGCGCTTGCGACGTAAGCTTGCAGGCCAGCTTTCTTGACGATGGCGCGATAGCCTTCGGTGAGTTTCTTGCTGAGCTTATTGACGTGGGAATAGTTCTCGCGCGAAAGAACTTCGCGGAATGTGGCAAGCCCTGCAGCCATCGACACGCGGTTCGTGTTGTACGTGCCTCCGTGAAAGACTTTGTGTTGCGCAATCAAATCCATCACGGCACGGCTTGCACCAAACGCCGCCAGAGGTAAGCCACCTCCAATGGATTTCGCCAGGCAAATCATGTCCGGCTTCACGCCGAAATATTCGCTGGCGCCGCCCCACGCTAGCTTCGCTCCCGTTTTCACTTCATCGAAGATGAGCAACGCGCCGTTTTTTGTGGCGATCTCGCGCAAGCCCTGAAGAAAGCCAGGCTGCGGCATGCACAGCCCGACGTTCATCAGGATGGGCTCGAGAATAATCGCGGCGATCTGGCCGGGATTTTCGCGGAACCTGCGCTCGACGCTGCCGAGATTGTTGAACGCAGCGACGACGACGTTTGCGAGCGATGCCTTGGGCACGCCGCCTCCGCCCGGAACGGAGTTGGGCGCGTCGGGATCGCCGTATTCCTCGGCCTTGGGCTTGACGCTGACGAGCGCGGCGTCATGCAAGCCGTGGTAGGCGCCTTCGAACTTTAGAATTTTTTCGCGCCCGGTCGCTGCGCGCGCGATACGGCAGGCGTGCATCGTGGCTTCCGTGCCGCTTGAACCGAAGCGCACCATCTCGAGGGGATAGCGCTTGCAAATCTCTTCCGCAAGCTCCCATTCCATGTCGTGCGGCATGCCGAACGTCGTGCCTTCATGCAGCTTTTGTTCGACAGCCTTCACCACGGCAGGATGGCAGTGCCCGGCCATCAGCGCGCCGAAGCAAAGGTTGTGATCGACGTATTCATTGCCATCCAGGTCATGAATTTTGCTGCCCTTGCCGTCCTTTACAAACAGCGGATAGGGTTCGTAGTGGCGGTAATTGCTGGCCACGCCGAGCGGAATGCGCTGCAACGCGCGCTTATATGCCTCCGCAGATTTCGGCGTGCGCTTCTCATAAGTGGCGATTTCCTTCTGCAATGCTTCGTGCATTTCCTTCTTCCCTAAGCTGTGTGGCCGCAAACGGCCTACGCTGGCAGGTCTGTTCCCTGCGGTCAGTTTGTGCTATCAAAACTCTTGAGAATGAACGGTTTCTCTCTCTTTCTTTGCACGTGCGAAAGCCCCAAGCTAGCCCGAGGCGCCTTCAGAATTGTTGTTGCAATCTGCTGCCGCGTCAGAAACGGAACTTTAGCGAGAACTGAACCAGCCGCGGATCGTGAACGTGCTGCACCTGCCCAAACGTGCTACCGGTGTTCGACACATTTCCATCCACGCTATAGAACTGTGCGTGGTTCCAAATGTTGAAGATATCGCCACGGAACTCCATCTGGAGTCTTTCTCCAAAGTTTGTTTCTTTCATGAAACTCATATCCCAGTTATTGATGCCCGGACCGCAGCAAATGGTGCGTGGGGCATTTCCGATTGTCCCCGGGGCAACGGTTGCATTCGTAAAAAGATTTGGGTCAAACACGAACCCATTGTTCTGGCGAATGTTTTGTGTGTGAAACGGCGCGGTTAGATTCGGCTCGCCCGGAAATTCGAAAAGGTCCGTGGAGTCCAGCTCTTCCACGTCGTCCGCAGACGTGATTCGAATCGGGAAGCCGCTCTGGAACGTAACAATTCCCGACGCTTCCCATCCATCCAGCAACTTCCCTTTGAATCCATCGTACTTCGGGACCGGCAGATCCCAAACGTAGTTGAAGACAAAACGATTTCGGGCGTCGTAGTCGGACAACCCGTAGGTTGCATTGAAGTTCAACGGATTGAGCGCGCTTTCAAAGCTCGAGGCATTGTCCATGGTCTTGCTGAGAGTGTACGCAGCCTGGAACTGCAGACCATGAGCAAAGTTCTTCTGCAACATGACCTGCAGAGAATTGTAGTTCGATCGTGCAACGGTATTCTCGCTGAAGATGCCGGAGAAAACGGGTGTGCCGTCGGAAGGGCAACCCGCGCCTGTAAGCGGGTTACATAAAGGGGAGGAATACCCCCGGATACCCACCAGGGTGATCGGCGTCCCTCCAGCCGCACCAGTGATCGTGCAGGCCGCAGGCGCGTTCACGACCGGACAGGGCGAGTCCGAACCGCCGGGCCCTCCAGGAATATACGGTAGGTGGAAAACTGAACCGGATGGCAGAACGAACGAATAGGCGCTGTCTTCACCGAAAGGACCGCAGCCCTGTCCCAGTGCGGCCAGGTCGTTGCAAGTTTGCGGATTTCCTGGATTGGCTTCATAGCTCGCGAGCAAGCGGTGCCCTTGCGACCCCACGTAACCGACCTGAAATAGAATCTGTCCTGGTAGTTGGCGTTTGATCGTCAAGTTGTACTGATCCGAATATTGCAAGCGCAGATTGGGGGGAAATTGCCCGAAGAAGGTCATCGGGCGAAATTGTTCCCAATCGATCGCGCTGCCCCGCGGCGGATTCAGAATTCCATTGAATGGATTCGGGAATGTGCTGCCACTCTGGCTGACGTAGGGGGTTTGCAGTAATGGGGCGGTAATGAAGTTACTTCCTCCAAAAGGAGGCTCGGCGCTGAACTGCTCAAGCACGAGCTGTTCGATCGGATTGTAGAAAATCCCGTACCCCATGCTCACGCTCGTCTTCGAAGGCCCGCCAGTAAGTTTGCTGAGCAAGCCATCTTTCCAGCCGGGGCTCCAATTAAGCCCGAGGCGCGGCGCGAAACCCTTGTAGTAGGTATTCGTCAAGGCTTCGGGCACACCTTTGTCACCCGGGAAAACCAGCCCAACCGGTGTTACGCCAGCCTGATCGCAGGTCGTGACACTCCCCGCAATGTACAGTGGGCTGCTCGTGGGAAGGGTACAAGGATAGATCGTCGAATCTTGCCCGGGCCGGAAGGTCTGCACCTTCTGTCCGATGTCAGTGAGTGGTGTGTTCATTTCCCAGCGCAAACCATAGTTCAGAGTCAAATTGGGCTTGATTTTCCAGCTATCCTGCGCGAAGAGGTAGATCGAAGTGCTCCGCACAAGTTCATGTTGTGCGGACCCTTGAAAAAAGCTGTTGCCCAATCCGAGGAGATAGTTGGGATAGGCGTCGGAGTAGCCCAAATCATCCCCACCTGGAGACGACGAGGAAGATAAAAACGACAAGTCGCCATTCACATCGAAATAGAGCAGCTGATTGAACATCTGATACCGCGTGTCCTCACCGAATTTCAAACTGTGGTTGCCGATGATTTTGCTGTAATTGTCGCTGAACTGGTATGTATTTCCCGTCTGCGGCAACTGTCCATTGTAATTGTTGCCGATGGTAAAGCCGCCGCCCACGCTGATGAACGGAACTCCTTCTTTGCTCGGACCGAGGCCCGAGTGCAGTCCGTAGTCCGGGTTGGTACCGAGCAGATTCCCGCTGTTGTCAGTGAGTGGCGTATCCGAGACACCCGTGAAGCAAAACGGGGCGGCGGCGCCGGTTCCGCACGAAGCCTGGATGGCGTTCGTCCGCGTCGGCGAGTCAAATTGCAGCTGTCCTTCGCGGAAATAGCTGAACCGGAATTCGTTCACCGCCGTCGACCCAATCGTCGAAGTGTGCGTGATATTCAATTGCTGCGTGCGCGTCGCGTAGACCCCTGGGAAGTTACCCGTCGTCGCGCCGGACGCCTGGAACTTTGCGAACGGATCCAAGGTGTTGTCGTCATCGAAGTAGTAATAAAAGGCAGTTTTTTGATTGTTCGACCAATTCTGGTCGACCCGAATCTGGAACTGGTCGCCGCGATCCGTTTTATTCGGCGTGACCTGCACGCCGCCGCTTCCTCCCGATCCCGGAACATACTGCAACAGGCTGAGCGCGACGGGATCAAAACATCCAACCGGAATCTGATTGGGAATATTATTGTTGGTGAAAATAGAAGAGTATGGCGCGGGAGCGCCACCGCTGGCCACGCCGGCGACCAAGGCTTGCGCGGCAGGCGTCAGCCTCTGGTTAAGGGTCACAGACGACGGCGCATTCGCTCCGCACCGGTTCTGCAGGATATTTGCAACGGTCGCGTCGGTAAGCGATCCTGTGAACGTTGGTCCGGCGGAAAAGTCCCCGTTGTTGAGCTCCGCCCCCGTGGGCACGTTAATGGGCTGCGAGACGATCCCTTGCACGATCCGCCGACCCTCATACGAGCCGAAAAAGAAAGTCTTGTCCTTCTTAATCGGCCCGCCGATCGTCCCGCCGAACTGGTTCTGCCGGAATTCCGGCTTTGGCGCTTGAAAAAAAGTGAATGGATGCGCGTTGAGAACGTCGTTTCGAAAGAACTCATAAAAACTACCGTGGATATTGTTCGTCCCGGATTTGGTCACCACATTGACCACCGCGCCGGAATTCCGGCCGTACTCCGCGTCGAACGAATTGCTGATCACGCGAAACTCTTCAATGCTATCCGGCGATGGCTCGATGGCAGGCAAGTTGGCGAAGAGGTCGTTGCCATCGCCGCCGTTCACGGAATAATTGTTAGAACGCCCGCGGCCGCCGTTCACAGTGACTACTCCGGGCTTGTCCGAGCCGTAAAATAGATCGTTGCCCAGCTGCGACTGCACGCCAGGCTGCAACTGCAATAATTGATAGACGTCGCGCTGGTTCAAAGGCAGCTGCGTCGAAGCACGCTCATTCACTACCGCGCCGAGTTGTGTCGAGCTGGTATCCACGACTGGCGGCGCGCCGGTGACCTCCACGCTTTCCGTCGCTGAGCCCAGCTGCAGCGTGATATCGACGCTGGCGACTTCGTTCAAATCGAGCGCAATCCCCTTGCGCACAAATTTCTTGAATCCCGCCTGGGCCACATCTATTTCGTAGCTGCCCACCGGCACTTCGATGAAGATGTACTCGCCGTTGGCCCCGCTCTGCACTGTGCGCGCGGAATGCGTCGCTTCGTTTAGGAGCGTGACCGTGGCGGCCGCCACCGAAGCGCCGCTCGGATCGCTGATCGTCCCGCGAATCTGCCCGCCGGTGCTCTGCCCCCTGGCAATCGGCGCCACAAACAACATGGCCGGTGCGGCAACGAGCAGGGAAAAAATGTTGCGGAGGCAGCGCCTATAGCTCTGCCTAAGTCCTGCGGCCCATTTCATGAACTCACCCCTTGTTTCGAAGAATTCTCCTGGCGGCGGATTCTTCGAGGTTGCTGTGCCCCGGAAACCTTACTATAATCCCGCAAACTTAGAGAAAGCCGGAACCCGTGTCAAGCGGAAAGAATTTCTCCAAGCCATCAACTAATCGAACACCGCTTCGCTTGCTCCGCATCGGCGAAGTCGCTCGCCGTGTGGGCATTTCCTCTTCCGCCCTGCGCGCGTGGGAAGCTTTGGGCCTGGTTTCTCCTCAGCGCACCAGAAGCCGTTATCGTATGTATACGGAAGCAGACGTGCGTCTGCTGCAACGCGCGATTTTCTTGCGTCGTGCGCGCGGCCTGAATCCCCCCGCTATCGTTCACGTCTTGAAACGCCAGGGCATTGTCTTACCAGCGGCGGAGACTGCTCCTCTCCCGGGTCAGCGATTCCGCCGGCTGCGCACTCGCCGCGGGCTGTCGCTTGCCCAGGTCGCGAGCGCCACAAAACTTTCTGTTGGGTTTCTCAGCGCCCTCGAACGCGGCCAAATGCGCTCCTCTATTTCGACGCTCCGCCGCATCGCTCGTTTCTATCGAACAAATATTCTTTCGCTCTTTGAAACTGCGGCGGAAAATCCGCGCCTCGTCCGCCCCAGCCAGAGAAAAGTATTGGAGACTACTCCCGGCGTTCGCATGGAGCTTCTCGCCTGGGGCCAAACCGCCATGGAACCGCACCTATTTCGCATCAAACCCGGCGGCGGCAGCGGCGAATCTTACTCGCACGAGGGCGAAGAGTTTCTGCACATTCTTCGCGGTGATTTTGAGATTTGGCTCAATGGCCAGGAGCATTACCGGCTCAAATCCGGCGACAGCCTCTATTTCGAGAGCTCGACGCCGCATCGCTGGAAAAATCCCGGTCGGTCGGAGACCTGGCTTCTCTGGGTCAACACGCCGCCGACCTTCTAAGAGGCTGTGTTCTGATGATGGATAATCGTAGCCGCGCGGAGATGCGCAAATCGCAGATGCGGGGGAAACCATGAACCGGCGCGCAATCGTTCTGGGAATTCTGTCGATCGCGGTGCTCTGCGGCGCTTGCAAGAAAAAAGAACCACCCCTCAGCTTGCTCGTTTGGGAGGGGTACGCGGATCCCTCGTTCGTGCGACCGTTCGAGGAGTTGCACCATTGCAGAATCGCGGCGTCGTACATGGGTTCGAGCGACGAGCTCGTCGCCAAGCTGCGCGGCGGAAGCGCGTCCAACTATGACGTGATCTCTCCCTCCAGCGATGTCGCCACGTCCATCGCCCGCGCCGGCCTCGCCGCACCGTTGGATCTCTCAAAATTCCCGTCCTACCCACAACTCGCCGCCCGTCTTCGCGACTCGCCCCTGGTGAAGTTCCAGAGACAAGTCTTCGGTGTGCCATTCATGTGGGGACCAAATCCTCTCCTCTACGACACGACCGTTTTCGCCCAACCACCCGATTCCTGGAACATTCTCTGGGATCCCAAATACAAAGGGAAAATCTCGGTCTGGGATGATCTCTCCACTGTATACATGGCCGCACAGATTTTGGGTTACGACAAGCCCGACCCCTCGCAACTCTATAATCTAACGGATGAACAACTTGACGCCGTCAAAAAGAAACTCATCGCGCTCAAACCAAACATTCGAAAAATATGGTCAACTGGAGGCGAACTCACCAATCTCTTCGAAAATCATGAGATCGCTCTCGCCATGGGCTGGCCGCTCAACACCAACCAGTTGCGACAAGCAAAATTTCCCATTGGCGAAACCATCCCGAAAGAAAATACCACCGGCTGGATCGATCACCTGATGATCACCGCCGCGAGCCAGCAGAAGCAACTGGCCGCGCAATTCCTCGAATACATGATCGAAGCGCAGACCCAAAAGCAGGTCACGGATGTGACCGGCTATTCCCCCGCCAACCCCGCATCCACGGCTTTCATGACCGACGCGGAAAAGAAAAACCTGCACATGGACGATCCCGATGCCTACATGCAGCGAATCTATTTCTGGCAGGATGTGCCCCGGCGCGCCAGGTACAACGAAATCTGGAATGAGGTGAAAGCCACACAGTGAGCTCCCTCCCCATTCCGCAGCCCATATTGCACGACGCCGATGCTCCGCTGCTCGAATTGCGCGAAGTGGCTAAACGCTTTGGCTCACGCGAGGTGCTGAAAAGCATCTCCTTGAACATCGCTCCCGGCGAGTTTCTCACTCTGCTCGGCGAGAGCGGCTCCGGGAAAACCACGCTTCTGCGCCTCGTCGCCGGTTTCGAGCAGCCCTCGGCGGGCGAGATTTGGATGTCCGGCGCACGCCTCGACAAGCTGCCGCCCTACAAGCGCCGCGTAAACACTGTCTTTCAGAGCTACGCACTCTTCCCGCACTTAAGCGTGCGAGACAACGTTGCGTATGGTTTGCGCGTGCAAGGCGCTCCGAAGAATGAAATCGCCGCTCGCGTTGGCGAGGCCATGAATATGGTGAAGATGACCGAGTTCGCGGCCGCGCGTCCTTCCCGGCTCAGCGGCGGTCAGCAACAGCGCGTGGCGCTTGCCCGAGCTCTCGTGAACCGCCCTCAACTCTTGCTCCTCGATGAACCGCTCTCCGCGCTCGACGCCAATCTCCGCAAAGAAATGCAAAGTGAGCTGAAATCCTTGCAGCGCGAAATCGGCATCGCTTTCCTTCTCGTCACGCACGACCAGGAAGAAGCCATGGCCCTTTCCGACCGCATCGCCCTGCTCCGCGATGGCGCTCTCGAACAAGTCGCTTCGCCGCGTGAAATTTACACGCACCCCGCAACCGCTTACACCGCGCAGTTCATTGGCCAAACTAATTTGTTGCGCGGAGAAATCCGTCGCAGCATCGCCACCTGTGGCGTCCTGCGTTGGCCCCTGGAGGACGCCGACAGCCCGGCGCTTTTTTCCGTCCGTCCAGAAGCCATTCGGATCAGTCCCGACGGCAAGCGCCAAACGCACGAAGTGAAATTTCGCGGCGCCATTCGCCAGCAAATCTACAGCGGCGCCAGCGAACTGCTCGAAGTGGATTGCGGCTCCGGGCAACTCTTGCGCGTCCGCCTCCCCGCGCGCGGCCCGCTCACCGGCGAACACGATTTTGTATTTTCGATTGCGGACGCAATCCGCGTCGCAGACTAATTTCTCATGTACTCCCGCGCCTACAAAACGCTCGTCTCCATCCCACCACTCCTCTGGGTGGGATTCTTCCTCCTGATTCCCTACGCCTTAATGTTCGCCCACAGCTTCTGGCTCGTCCAAAACGGCGCCCTCGTCCATCACTGGAATCTCTCCAATTTCCAAAAGCTCCTCACCAATCCCCTCTACGCCGAAGTTCTCTTCCGCACCATGCGTATCGCCTCCTTCGTGGTGCTCTGCTCTCTGCTCCTCGGCTACCCGCTCGCCTATTACCTCTCGTTCCATTCCGGCGCGCGCAAAGAGCTTCTCTTTCAGCTCGTTATCGTCCCGCTCTGGGTTAGCTACCTCGTCCGCGGCTACGCCTGGAAAACAATTCTCGGCAGCGACGGCGTCCTCAACGGCTTACTACAATATCTCCACATCACACACGCGCCCGTCGGCTTCTTCCTCTACAGCCCTTTCGCTGTCATTCTCATGCTCACTCACATCTACACACCATTCGTTTTCCTCCCGATTTACGCTTCGCTTGAGCACATCCCCCGCCCCCTCGTCGAAGCTTCGCACGATCTCGGCGCCGGTCCCGTCTCCACATTCTTCCGCGTCGTCCTCCCGCTCTCTATGCCCGGTCTTCTCGCGGGAGCCACTTTCGCGTTCGTTCTCTCTCTGGGCGATTTCCTTGCACCACTCCTCGTCGGTGGTTCTTCCGGCACGATGATCGCCAACATCGTGCAAACTCTTTTTGGCGCGTCCTACGATTGGCCTCTCGGTGCCGCCATTTCTGTCTGCATCCTGCTCATTACAATCTCGCTCCTCTTCCTTACCGAGCGCCTCGAAAAGCGCTGGTCCTTCAAATGAGCCGCCAATCCCCAGCTCGCCGCTCTCCGCTCCTCGGCCTCTATTCGCTCCTCGTTTTCGCTTTCATCTATTTGCCCATCGTCGTGCTCATCCTCTATTCTTTCAATCGCGATGGCGTCGGTGGATTTCCTCCGAGAAATCTGACTCTTGATTGGTATCGCCAGCTCTTCGCGGACAACTCGATATGGGACTCCGTCCTCAATAGCCTCATTGTCGCCGCCGGTACCGTCGCGCTTTCTCTAACCCTGGGCCTGCTCGCCGCGCTCGCTCTTGATCGTGCAAGCTTCCCCGGCAAAGCTCTTTTCCGCCGCCTCGTTCTTCTCCCACTCATTCTCCCCGGTATCATCACCGGACTTTCGCTCCTCATGTTTGCCGCTTTAGCCGGCTTGCCGCTCAGCCTGCTCACCGTTTTTCTCGGCCACGGCACCGCCCTCATCTCCGTTGCCACCACCGAACTCTTCGCCGGCCTCCAAAAAATCGATCGCGCTCAGGAAGAAGCCTCGCTCGATCTCGGCGCTACTGCCTGGCAAACGTTCTGGCGTATTACTCTCCCCAATCTCAAACTCTCTCTCGCCGCCGCCGCGCTTCTCATCTTCACCCTCTCGATGGACGAAATTGCCGTCACCTTTTTTCTCATCGGCCGCGAC
>Ga0187805_10000287_pt1 | contig 15907 bp, 13 predicted proteins | sample NC_wetland_sal_i_6_FD_132965 | JGI IMG/M metagenome (GOLD analysis project Ga0187805, IMG submission 132965) | Wetland sediment microbial communities from Neuse River Estuary, North Carolina, USA - Control_5 | ecosystem: Environmental > Aquatic > Freshwater > Wetlands > Sediment | place: USA...
AAGCGTCGGCAGGCGATTTAGATGGCTCGCGAGGAAAGCTAGGAACTGGGCGATGTCGCAGGCATAGGCTTCCGACGTGTTCGCCGAAAGCTGGCGCTCGACTTCGAGATAAGCAAGCCAAGCCTCTACCGCCCGCCTGAGATCGGGCGCGGCGATGATCACGGCTTGCGCTTCGGCGTGCTTGCCCAACGAGTTTCCCTCATATCGACGCTCAAGAGCGACGCGCGCGCCCTAGAGGCTACTATGGGATAGGACTCCTTCCTGACCCTTAACCGATTCGAGCCTGTCTTTGGCAAAATCGAAACCAGCGACCGTCCCCGTGCTGCTGCCGCTCGCGCTTCCGGCGCCTTATGAATATCTCGTGCCGGACGGAATGGAGGTGGTGCCCGGTCAGTTCGTCGTCGTGCCGCTTGCCACCATCGAGCGGCTTGGCGTGGTCTGGACGCGCGACGGGAGCGTCGAGGCGCCGCCAGTCAATCCGAAGAAACTGCGGGAGATCATCGAGGTCCTCGACGATGTGCCGCCACTCCCGCGCGTGTCGCTCGACTTCGCCAATTGGGTCGCGAACTACACGCTGACCCCTCCCGGCATGGTGCTGCGCATGATGATGAGCGCCGGCCACGCCTTCTCGCCGCCGACACCGCGTTATGGCGTGCGCCTCGCAGGCCCCGCACCTCAACGCATGACGCCAGCCCGCGCCCGCGTGCTCGAACCAGCGGCAAACGGACTCACCTGGGTGAAGTCGGCGCTGGCTGAAGCCGCGGGCGTGAGTCCTGGCGTGATCGACGGCCTGGTCGATGTCGGCACGCTCATCACTGAAGAGCTCCCCGAATGGGCGCCGCCGTCCCTCGATCTCTCCACGGCGCGGGCGCGGCTCACGCCTGAGCAGGCGCGGGCGGCGACAGAGCTGGTCGAGACTACACGCAACCGCTTCAGCGTGACGCTGCTCGACGGCGTCACCGGCTCCGGCAAGACCGAGGTCTATTTCGAGGCGATTGCTGCAGCCCTTGCGCGCGGGTGTCAGGTGCTGGTGCTTATGCCGGAAATCGCGCTGACCAGCCAGTTCATCGCCCGCTGCCAGGAGCGCTTCGGCGCCAAGCCTGCCGAGTGGCATTCCGGCCTCTCCGCGCCGATGCGCGGGCGCCTCTGGCGGCCGGTCGCGCAAAACAAAGCGAAGCTCGTGGTTGGCGCCCGCTCCGCACTGTTTCTCCCCTTCCCCGACCTTGGCCTCATCGTCGTCGATGAGGAGCACGACGCCGGCTACAAGCAGGAAGAGCGCGTCACCTATCAGGCCCGCGACATGGCGGTGCTGCGTGGCTCGCTCGGTGGGATCCCCGTGGTCTTGAGCTCGGCCACGCCGTCCATCGAGAGCCTGGTAAACGCCGATCAAGGCCGCTACCGCCACATTCGCCTCGAGCAGCGCTACAAGGCGGCAAGTCTCCCCGACATCGCGGCAATCGACATGCGCGCAAACCCACCAGAGCGAGGCAAATGGCTCTCGCCGATGCTGGTCGACGCGGTGGGCGAGACTTTGCAACGCGGAGAGCAAGCTCTCCTATTCCTGAACCGCCGCGGCTATGCGCCGGTTACCGTGTGCCAGAGGTGCGGCTTCAAATTCGAATGTCCCAACTGCTCGGCCTGGCTCGTCGAGCACCGATTCCGCCGGCGGCTTGAATGCCATCATTGCGGCACGTTCGTGCCCATCCCCGAAGTTTGCCCCAATTGCGGGGCCGAGCAGTCGCTCGTGCCGTGCGGTCCCGGCATCGAGCGCATCGCCGAGGAGATTGCCGAGCGCTTTCCCGACGCGCGCCGCGTGCTGCTATCGAGCGATCTCACGCCGAGCGTGAGCGATCTCCGCGAGACCTTGCGCGAAATCGAGGACCGCGAGGTGGATATTGTCATCGGCACCCAGCTTGTCGCCAAGGGCCATCACTTTCCGGGGCTCGCGCTCGTCGGCGTCGTCGATGCCGATCTTGGCCTTGCCTACGCCGACCCGCGCGCGGGCGAACGCACCTTCCAGCTCCTCAATCAGGTGACGGGACGCGCCGGCCGCGACGCCATTCCCGGCCGCGGCATAATCCAGACCTACATGCCGGAGCACCCGGTGATCCAGGCGCTTGTCTCCGGCGACCGCGATGCGTTTCTTGCCCGGGAGATCGAGGCGCGCAAAGCGGCGATGCTGCCGCCTTTCGGAAGGCTCGCGGCGCTCCTCATCAGCGCAGGCTTGCGCGAAGCGGCGGAGAGTTACGCACGAAGCCTCGCCCGCGCCGCGCCTGCCGCGCAAAAGATTGAGGTGCTCGGCCCGGCCGAGGCACCGCTTGCGGTGATTAGGGGCCGCTACCGCTTTCGTCTCTTGGTGAAGGCCGCGCGCGAAGCAGACCTGCAGGCCTATCTGCGCCTGTGGCTCTCGGAAGCGCCAAAGCCCAAGGGCGATGTCCGCCTCAACGTCGACATCGATCCGTACAGTTTTCTATGAACTGCGGATATCTTGGGCGGCGCGGGCGAGGATCTCCACGATCCGCGTCTCGGCCTCGCCATCTTCGGCTTCCAGCCGCTTCTCCGCCGCCGCACGGAGATTGTCCAGGGCTGCATCGACGAGCTGCGGAACGCGAACACGTTCCTCCTCGTCTCTGTCGCCTCTCCAGGCGCGGCGCCGTCGCGCAAGCTTCTCGCCGATGGCGGCAAGCCGCTCCAGCACCATATCGGCGATGTCGCGATTCTCCTTGAGGTAGGCGCGGCCTTCCTCGGTGATAGTGTAGCGCTTCTTGGCGCCCTCGCTCTCGGCCGTGACGTAGCCCGCCTCCTCGAGGAAGGTCAGCGTGGGATAGACCACGCCGGGGCTCGGGCTGTAGCAGCCGCTCGCTTTCTCCTCGATGAGCTTGATCAGCTCGTAGCCGTGACGGGGCTGCTCGGCGATGAGCGCAAGCGCCAGCAGCTTGAGGTCGCCTTGGGCCAGCATACGGCCGACGCGGAACCAGTCGCCGCCGCCGCCACCCGCGCCAGGTCCCCAGCCGGGACCTCTGCCGCCGTGGCGGCCAAAGCGCCGCGCGGCCCACAGGCCCCCGCAATGACCGCCATGATGTCCAAATCCATCCATTGTTTTCTCCATGGCTCACTGCAATTATATCTAAAGATATAACGTAAGCAACGCTATCGCAAGATATATCTTTAGTTGCCAAGATGCGCTTGTTATTCGACCTTTCGCGCCACGCGATAGACGACATAGGTCTCGTCGCCCTTAGTGGCGTTCGGAAAACGCTGAAGCGGCTCGAAGGCAAGGTCAGGCGCAAATTTCTGATCCTCGACCCGATCGCGATAGCTGGAGATCGAGCGGCGTGGCACTTGCTATGGCAATCATGAGGGCTGCAACTCGTCTCGCCACATGGCGTGGCGAAAGAACCTGAGCGTGTTGTAGATGACGAGAAGGCCGAACAGCAGGTTGGGGAGCGCCGAGCGGAGCGAGGCAACGAGGCCAGCGTTTTTGTCGGCGCTCATGACGCGAGTGATCGACATGTCCCCCCTGACCTGCTCCCGCAATCTAGCCCGAGCGGAGCGAGCCCCAAAGGCCGAGAGCTACTGACTTCCCCTTATTGCACCCCCTAACCCCATATGTTAGAGCGTCGCCCGGGCCTTCCGGTGGGCCGTGGGCGGCTCAATTGTGGGCCGTGGGCGGCTCAATTGCTAGCTGTTGACGCGGAAGTTCCAATCCCAGAATTTGCGGGTCCAGGGGCGCGGCTGCGCTTGCAAAAAGCGCCCGTCCGGGCGGAAAGGCGTTATTTCTGTGGCAGGTGAAGTAGACACCCCTTCAGGCGTCGCGGGCCGCTATGCCACCGCCTTGTTCGAACTCGCGCTCGAGGAGAACGCGCTCGAAAAGGTCGAGGCCGATCTGAACCGCTTCAATCAAGCGCTCGACGCCGTCGAGGACCTCAATCGCCTGGTCAGGAGCCCAGTCTTTTCCGCCGAGGAGCAAGAACGCGCCATCGCCGCCATCCTCGAAAAGATCGAAATCGAGGGGCTGACCGCGAATTTCCTGAAACTTATTGCCAGGAACCGCCGGCTGTTCGCCGCCACCGCCATCATCAAGGCCTTCCGCGCGCTGCTTGCGCGTCACCGCGGCCAGACTGCCGCCGAGGTCACCTCGGTTGTGCCGCTGGAAGAAGGTCAGGTGCGCGCACTTCAAGCCGCGCTCAAAGCCGCACTGCACAAGGATGTGCAGCTCGACCAGAAGGTGGATGCAACCCTCCTTGGTGGCCTCGTCGTCAAGGTCGGCAGCCGCATGGTCGACTCATCGCTCCGTACCAAGCTCACTAGTCTCAAGCATGCCATGAAAGAGGTTGGCTGATGGATATCAGGGCCGCCGAGATCTCCGCGATCCTCAAAGAGCAGATCAAGAATTTTGGCCAGGAGGCGGAAGTCTCCGAGATCGGTCAGGTGCTGTCGGTGGGTGACGGCATCGCCCGCGTCTATGGGCTCGACAATTGCCAAGCCGGCGAACTGGTCGAGTTCGCCGACGGTACACGTGGCATGGCGCTGAACCTCGAAGTCGACAATGTCGGCATCGTGATCTTCGGCGACGACCGCCACATCAAAGAGGGCGATGTCGTCAAGCGCACTGGCGCGATCGTCGAGGTGCCCGTCGGCAAGGGTCTGTTGGGCCGCGTGGTCGATGCGCTGGGCAACCCGATCGACGGCAAGGGCCCCATCGAGAGCGATGAGAAGCGCCGCGTGGACGTGAAGGCGCCGGGCATCATTCCCCGCCAATCGGTGAATGAGCCGATGCAGACGGGACTCAAGGCCATCGACGCCCTAATCCCGATCGGCCGCGGCCAGCGCGAGCTAATCATCGGCGACCGTCAGACCGGCAAGACCGCCATCATCCTCGACACCATTCTCAATCAGAAGTCGGTCAACGCGCTCGGCGGCGAGCGGACCAAGCTCTATTGCATCTACGTCGCCATTGGGCAAAAGCGCTCCACCGTCGCGCAATTCGTCAAGGTGCTCGAGGACAACGGCGCGATGGACTATTCCATTGTCGTCGCAGCCACTGCCTCGGACCCCGCGCCAATGCAGTATCTGGCGCCCTTCTCCGGCTGCGCCATGGGCGAGTTCTTCCGCGACAATGGCATGGCCGCGGTTATTTTCTACGACGATCTCTCCAAGCAGGCCGTGGCCTACCGCCAGATGTCGCTTCTGCTCCGCCGCCCGCCGGGCCGCGAGGCTTACCCGGGCGACGTGTTCTATCTGCATTCGCGGCTGCTCGAACGCGCCGCCAAGCTGAACAAGGACAATGGCTCAGGCTCGCTCACGGCGCTTCCCGTGATCGAGACGCAGGCCAATGACGTGTCGGCCTACATCCCCACCAACGTGATCTCCATTACCGACGGGCAGATCTTCCTTGAGACCGATCTCTTCTATCAGGGCATTCGCCCGGCGGTGAATGTCGGCCTCTCGGTCTCGCGCGTGGGCTCCGCCGCGCAGGTGAAGGCGATGAAGCAGGTCGCCGGCAAGATCAAGGGCGAGCTTGCGCAATATCGCGAGATGGCGGCCTTCGCCCAGTTCGGCTCCGACCTCGACGCCACCACCCAGCGCCTGCTCAACCGTGGCGCCCGCCTCACCGAGCTTCTGAAGCAGCCGCAATTCTCGCCGATGAAGGTCGAGGAGCAGGTCGTGGTGATCTATGCCGGCGTGAACGGTTATCTCGATCCGATCGCCGTAAAGGATGTGCAGCGCTTCGAGGCCGAGCTGCTTCGCTACATGCGCGCCGAGCACAACGACGTGCTGAACGCGATCCGCGACCAGAAGGAAATCTCCAAGGAGACCGGCGACAAACTGAAGGCCGCGGTCGACAAATTCGCCAAGGCCTTCGCGTGAGAGTGAGCGATCACACGCCATGCCATCGCTGAAAGACCTGCGCAATCGCATCTCGAGCGTCAAGGCGACGCAGAAGATCACGAAGGCCATGCAAATGGTGGCGGCGGCGAAGCTCCGGCGTGCCCAGAGTGCCGCAGAAGCTGCGCGTCCCTACGCCACGCGCATGGAGGCGGTGCTCGCCAATCTCGCCACGGCGCTGCAGGGCCGCGAGGGCGGCTCGCCGCTCATGATCGGCACCGGCAAGAACAACACCCATCTGCTCGTAGTCTGCACCGCCGAGCGGGGACTGTGCGGCGCTTTCAACTCATCCATCGTGCGGATTGCCCGCGACCACGCCTACCGCCTGATGAACGAGGGCAAGCAGGTCAAGTTTCTCTGCGTCGGCAAGAAGGGCTTCGACCAGCTCAAGCGTCTCTTCGCATCCCGGATCATCGAGGTGATCGAGCTCCGGGGCGTCAAGCAGCTCGGCTTCAAGGATGCCGAGAAGATTGCGCAGAAGGTCCTGGCCCGCTTCGCCGCCGCTGAATTCGACGTGGCGACTTTGTTCTTTTCGCGCTTCCGCTCCGTGATCAGCCAGATTCCCACGGCATTGCAGATCATCCCCGCGGAGATCCCGAAAGAGGCTGCCTCGGCGCAAGCCTCGCTTGGCGGCGCGGTCTATGAATACGAGCCGGACGAGGCGGACATCCTTACCGATCTTTTGCCGCTCAACATCGCCACGCAGATTCTCCGGGCGCTGCTCGAGAATGCTGCCTCTGAGCAGGGCGCGCGCATGAGCGCCATGGACAATGCGACCCGCAACGCGGGCGACATGATTGGGCGCTTGACGCTCAGATATAACCGCACGCGTCAGGCCATGATCACCAAGGAGCTGATCGAGATCATTTCCGGCGCCGAGGCGCTCTAGTTTCGAGATGTAAGGAACCCTGTTATGGCCAAGAAATCCCCCGTGATCACGGAAACCAAGAAGCAAGAGAAACGGATCGCTGCAGGCAAAGGCCCAAAGGGCCATGTGCGCCAAGTCATGGGCGCCGTGGTCGACGTGCAATTCGCCGATGATTTGCCTGAGATCCTGAACGCGCTCGAGACCGACAATCATGGCAACCGGCTCGTACTCGAAGTCGCCCAGCATCTCGGCGAGAACACCGTTCGCACCATCGCCATGGATTCAACCGAAGGCCTGGTGCGCGGCCAGGAGGTGGTCGACACCGGCGAGCCGATCGCGGTGCCGGTTGGCGACGAGACTCTGGGCCGCATCATGAACGTGGTCGGCGAGCCGGTCGACGAGGCTGGTCCCATCAAGACCGCGGAGAGGCGGCCGATTCATCAGCCCGCACCCTCCTATGTCGATCAGTCGACTGAGGCTGAGATCCTCATCACCGGTATCAAGGTGGTGGATTTGCTCGCGCCTTACGCCAAGGGCGGCAAGATCGGCTTGTTCGGCGGCGCGGGCGTGGGCAAGACCGTGCTGATCATGGAGCTTATCAACAACGTGGCCAAGGCCCATGGCGGCTATTCGGTATTCGCCGGCGTCGGCGAGCGCACGCGCGAGGGCAACGACCTCTATCACGAGATGATCGACTCCGGCGTGAACAAGGACCCGCGCAAGGACGGCACCGCGGAAGGCTCCAAATGCGCGCTGGTCTATGGGCAGATGAACGAGCCGCCTGGCGCCCGCGCCCGCGTCGGGCTATCTGGCCTCACCGTCGCCGAATATTTCCGCGATCAGGGCCAGGACGTGCTGTTCTTCGTGGACAACATCTTCCGCTTCACGCAAGCGGGCTCGGAAGTGTCGGCGCTGCTCGGGCGCATCCCTTCCGCCGTGGGCTATCAGCCGACGCTCGCGACCGACATGGGCGCGCTGCAGGAGCGCATTACTACCACCCAGAAGGGCTCGATCACGAGCGTGCAGGCGATCTACGTGCCAGCAGACGACCTGACCGACCCCGCGCCGGCCACGTCCTTCGCCCACCTCGATGCCACCACAGTGCTGTCGCGCGGAATCGCCGAGAAGGGCATCTATCCTGCCGTGGATCCGCTCGACTCAACCTCGCGCATGCTCTCCCCGCTCATCGTAGGGGAAGAGCATTACGCCGTCGCGCGGCGCGTACAGGAGATCCTGCAACGCTACAAGGCGCTGCAGGACATCATCGCCATTCTCGGCATGGATGAACTCTCGGAAGAGGACAAGATCACCGTAGCGCGCGCCCGCAAGATCGAGCGCTTCCTGTCGCAGCCCTTCCACGTGGCCGAAGTGTTCACCGGCTCACCCGGCAAGTTCGTCGACCTCGTCGACACCATCAAGGGCTTCAAGGGCCTTTGCGAAGGCGAGTACGACCATTTGCCTGAGGCTGCCTTCTACATGGTCGGCACCATCGAGGAGGCGGTAGCCAAGGCAGAGAAGCTCGCCGCCGAGGCCGCTTAAGCATGCTCGACACCTTCAAATTCGAACTCGTCTCGCCGGAGCGGCTGCTCGTCTCGGCGGAGGTTGATCAGGTGCTGGTTCCTGGGTCTGGGGGCGATTTCACCATGCTCGCCCATCACGCTCCCCTGCTCACGAGCCTCCGTCCAGGTTTGCTGGAGATCAGCGTCGGCGGAACCGAACGCCGGCGGTTCTTCGTGCGCGGCGGCTTCGCGGAAGTGGGGCCGTCAGGCCTTACCGTGCTCGCCGAGACCGCCATCGACCTTGCCGAGCTTGAGGCGGATGTGCTCAATCGGGCGATCAAGGATGCCGAGGAAGACGTCGCCGACGCCAAGGAGGACGCGGCCCGCGACCGCGCCAAGACCAAGCTCGACCACCTCCGCCAGGTGCAGACGACGCTCAATCTTTAGCCCTTCCCTCGCCTTTAAGACGCCCCGGTCACAAGCCATTAGGGCGGGCGCCCCGGCCTTGCTATAAACCCTCAGGTCAGGGGCGCAGGGGGAGCGTTTGCTCCTTTGAAGTCTTCAACTGCCGGGCAGGGCATGGAGCAAAAGGCCGAACCGAAACGGGTGCGATCCTTGAGCTTCGGGCTCGAACGCCTCGGCCTTACCGCGCTTCGCTTCCCCTATATGGCCGCGGGCTTCATCTTGCTCGCAACCGTCGTTGCCCTGTTCGGTATCGCCAGGTTGAGGGTGGACGACTCGCTGTCTGAGCTGTTCCGCACCGATACGCCGGAGTTCCACGATTACGAAGTGCTCTCCGAGCGCTTCCCGTCGAGCGAGTATGACGTGCTCATTGTCGTCACCGGCGACAAACTGCTCGAGCGGAAATCGATAAGCGCGTTGCGCAACCTCGTCACCGAGCTGCAATTCGTCGACGGCATGTCCGGAGAGGTCTCGCTGTTCTCCGCCCGCGAGGCGCCTGAGCCAGGCAAGGTTCCAGGACCGGTGTTCCCCGCCAAGCTTCCCACCGGCGCGGCCTATGACAAGCTAATCGACCAGGTGCGCAAGAACGAGATCATCTCGGGCAAGCTCCTTTCCGACGACGGCACGCTCACGCTCATCCTGCTTGCGCTCGACCGCGAGGTGGTCGCGAGCAAGGGGCTCAACTCGGTCGTTGAGCAGATCCACCAGACCGCCGATGAGTCTCTCAAGGGCACCGGGCTCGGCATGAAGCTCTCCGGCGCGCCGGTGATGCAGCTTGAGATCCGGAATGCGGTCGAGCGCGACCGCAACCTCTACAACGCGCTCGGATTTCTGTTTGGCGCCATCATCGCCTACGCTTTCTTCCGCCGCGTGTCGCTCATGGCCATCGCTGCGCTCCCGCCGGTGATTGCCATCATCTGGTCGCTCGGCCTGTTCGGCTGGCTCGGCTTCAAGCTCAATCTGTTCCTGAACGTGATGATCCCGCTGATCATGGTGCTCGGCTTCTCCGACTCCATGCAGCTCACCGTGGCCATGCGTAATCGGCTGCTTGAGGGCGACCGCCGCATCAAGGCTGTCCGCTACGCCGTGCTCGTGGTGGGTCCGGCTTGCGTGCTTGCCACCGCCACCGCCGCGGCGTCATTCATTGCACTGTTCTTCTCCGACTCGGCGCTGATCCGCACCTTCGGCTTTGCTGGCGCGCTCTCCACCATGATCGCCTTTGTCGCAGGCATCACGCTCGTGCCGCTGCTCACCCGCGCCCTGATCGGACGCAACACCAAGCCCTTTGTGGCCAATATGAAGAGTCACGACTGGGCGATGAACGCGCTCAAGCGCTTCTGCGGCTGGGTCGCCGAGATCGGCGTGCGTCACCCGAAGATCGTAGTTAGCCTTGGGCTTCTCGTGGTGATCGCCTTAGGCGGCATCTACACGACCCTACCACCGCGCTACCGGCTGGCCGACCAGGTTCCCGACCGCGAGCAGGCGGTGGCCGCAAGCGCGCAGCTCGACGAGAAGCTGACCGGCGCCAACCCGCTTCACATCATGGTCGACTGGCCGAAAGACAAGCCGCTTTACGACCCGGAGGTGCTAAAGGTCATCGGCGACATCCATTCGCGGCTTGAGACGCAGTCCGGCGTCGGCAATGTGTGGTCGGTCGAGACCTTGCGCCGCTGGCTCGCCAAGACCCAGGAAGACACGCCGGAGAAGCTCAAGGAATATATCGACATCCTGCCCGACTATCTCACCAAGCGCTTCATCGACGAGAAGGACCATTCCGCCGTCGTAACGGGACGCATCCCAGACGTCGATGTGAGCAACCTGCTCCCCGTGATCGAGAAGCTCAACGCCCAGCTCGATGCCGTGCGCAAAGCCAACCCCGGTTACCGCATTGTGGTCACCGGCCTTTCCGCGATTGCCGCGCGGAACAGCGCCACCATGATCGGCAAGCTCAATGCCGGGCTGACCTATGAGATCGTCTTCATCTGCATCTTCCTCGGGCTCGCCTTCCGCTCTGTGATGGTGACCTCCGTGAGCGTGTTGCCCAATCTGTTTCCAGTGTTCACCGCGGGCGCGGTGCTCGCCGCCTCCGGCGAAGGCCTTCAATTTGCGAGCATCGTGGCGCTGATCGTCTCCTTCGGCCTCTCGCTCAACGCCACGGTGCATTATCTGAATCGGCTGAGACTCGAGGACCGGCCTGGCGAGGACCCGGCGATTGGAGTGGAGCGGGCAACGGTGCTGATCGGGCCCGCGCTAGTGCTCACCTCGCTGATCCTCGCCTTCGGGCTTGGCGTCACGGTGCTGTCCGACCTTCCCTCACTCCGCCTGTTCGGCAAGCTCTCCGGGCTGACTCTGGTGGCGGCCCTGATCGGCGATCTTCTGCTCTTGCCGGCGAGTGTGCTGCTCTACCGCCGCCTCACGCGGAGCAGGCCAGTGGCGGGAGCAGAGGAACGCGCCGGCGCGTGAAGCCCCTTCAGGCCCCGAGCACCAAGCGCTCGAATTCCTGGATCACGCCCTCATAGACTGGCCGCTTGAACGGCACGACGAGGTCGGGAAGCAGCGAATGCGGCACCCATTGCCAAGCGTCGAACTCGCGCTCATGTCCGCGCTTGGGTAAAAGGTCGATTTCGCTGTCCTCACCTTCGAAGCGCGCGGCGAACCAAAGCTGGGTCTGGCCGCGATAGCGTCCATGCCAAGCCGTGCCCACGAGATCCTGGGGGAGATCGTAGCGGTACCATTGCCGCGACCGGCCGACAAACCGCGCCCGCGTCACCCCGGTTTCCTCTTCGAGTTCCCGGCGCGCGGCATTTTCCGGATCCTCGCCCTCGTCGAGGCCACCCTGCGGCATCTGCCACCATTGGCCGAGACCTTCCGGAGCATCGGCGCGATCGGCGCGCCGCCCGACAAAGACATGTCCTTGCGGATTGATGAGCATCACGCCGACGCAAGGCCGGTATGGCAATTCAGTCGTCATGGTCACGGGGGGTGAGGATCAGCTTTGACGCTGCGAACGTATGGCCGCGCTCACCGGGATGAGAACGAAGCCCTTGCCCTGAAGTTGTCCGGCCCATTGAGCGAGTTGCTTGATGGTTGCGGACTTGGCGCTCGCTACCCCGATTGCCGAGCCCCGCTCTTTGGACAATGCCTCGAGACGAGAAAGCGCCTTGGCGATGCTCTCCGGCGAGGAGACCGCATCGATCTGAACATCTGCGGCCGCATAGTCGAGGCCGATCGTGCCGGCGATCTGGCCGCCGGCGGAGTTTTGCGTCGTGCCGTCGTCCACGAAGAGCAAGCCTCGCGCCTTCACCTCTTCGAGCACCGGGAGGAACGCATCTTGCGTCGTTTCGAATTTCGCGCCCATTTGATTGGTGACGCCCACATAGCCCGTGAAGCGCGACATGAGCCATTGCAGCCGCTTCATGTTTTCCTCAGGCGGGAGCGTAGTCAGCAGCGTATGCGGACCGGGATCGTTGGTGGGATAGTCCATCGGCTCAAGCGGGATCTGCAACAGCACCTCGTGACCGGCCGCCCGCGCCTTCGTCACCCAGTCCTGCAGATTGCGCCCATAGGCGCCATAGGCCACGCTGACCGGCGCTGGCAATCCTTTGATTGCCTCGGCCGTGACTCCGTCGGACAGCCCCATGCCATCGATCAGCACCGCGATACGGGGAGGCTGACCGGCGGCCTTCACCGCATAGCGTGAGGGGCGCGCATAAACGTCAATGGGCCGCCTCCCATCCGGTGCAACCTTAGGAAGCGGCCCATACTGGGAGTCTTCGATGAGCTCGGCGACGGGGACCTGCACGAGCGTGATCGAGGCGGTTTCAGTTTCAGGCGGCGGGGGCAAAGCCGGCGGCGGCCCTGGCGCCGAGGGCACCGCTGCCGTTTGCTGTTGTGGAGCGGCGGCCGGTCCTCCGGGGGCTGACTGCGGCTGCGCCTTTGGACCGGCGATACCGAAGCCCGGCGGCAGCTCGATCTGCGAGCCTGAAGGTGCTGGCGGGGCGGCCTGAGGCGGCGGCGGTGCTGCTGGCTTGGGTGGCGGCGGCGCCACCGCTACCGTGACGACCGGATCGCCGGCATCGCCCGGGAAAAATGCCAGCCACGCGATACAGAGCAACAGTACCGAGAGCACGATCGAAGCCGTGACGGTCAGCGCCTTCATTGCCCTGTACCTCCCCGAGACGAGGCCCCTATCACGGGGCCACGACCTCCATCGGGCCATTCTCGCCCCGGGTCAGAACGCAACTGGCCATTGGCCTAATTGGCCTCAGCCTTCTTCTTCGAATCGGTGTTGACCGACTTGTTGCCGCGCAACAGACCGAGAGCGTATTGGAGCTGGGTGTCCTTGTCCTTTTCCGGCGCCACATAGGCGGAGCTGCCGGATTCCTCTTCGTGCTTGCCGCCCTCGTCGTCCTCCTCACCCTTGAGGTGGCCGCGCAAATTCGCCTCGCCGCGCGTCGACTGCTGGTCGGCCTTGGCCTTCAGGTCGTCTGGAAGCTCTTCCTCCACCACAACCTCTGGCTCGATGCCCTTGGCCTGGATCGAGCGGCCAGACGGCGTGTAATAGCGCGCCGTGGTGAGCCTCAGCGCACCATTCGAGCCGAGCGGAATGATGGTCTGCACCGAGCCCTTGCCGAAGGACCGCGTTCCGAGAATGGTTGCCCGGTGGTGGTCCTGCAGCGCGCCGGCGACGATTTCTGAGGCCGAGGCCGAGCCGCCATTGATCAGCACGATGATCTTCTGGCCGTCGGTGAGGTCGCCGGGCCTCGCATTCGACCGTTGCGTCTCTTCGAGATTACGGCCCTTGGTCAGCACGATGGCGCCCTCATCGAGGAACGTGTCGGACACTGAGATCGCCTGATCGAGCAAGCCACCCGGATTGTTGCGCAGGTCGATGATGTAACCTTTCAGCTTCGGACCGATCTGTTTCTTCAGATCCTCGATGGCCTTCTGCAGATTGGCCGTGGTCTGCTCATTGAAGGTCGTGACCCGGATATAGGCGACGTCGTCCTCGGCGTTGTATTTCACCGGATTGATATGAATCACGTCGCGCACGACCTTCACGTCGAAGGGATCCTCGACGCCCTTGCGCACGACGGTGAGCGTGATGGCCGAATTCACCGGCCCGCGCATCTTCTCGACTGCCTCCTGAAGCGTGAGGCCGAGAATCTGCTCCTTATCGAGTTGGGTGATGAGATCGCCGCTCTGAATGCCTGCCTTGGCAGCGGGCGTGTCCTCGATGGGGGCGACGACCTTGACCACGCCGTTCTCCATGGTCACCTCGATGCCGAGGCCGCCGAACTCGCCGCGCGTCTGCACCTGCATGTCGCGGAAGTGCTTCGGATTGAGGTAGGCGGAATGCGGATCGAGCGCCATGAGCATGCCGTTGATCGCCGACTCGATCAGCTTGGCGTCATCGGGCTTCTCGACATAATCGGCGCGGACGCGCTCCAGCACCTCACCGAACAGATCGAGCTGCCGGTAGATCTCCGAATTGGCGGGCGAGGCCGTCTGGCTCCGCGCGAGGCTCACCATCGTCGAACCGGCAGCAAGCACGGCTAACACCAGAAGTGTCCAAAGCGCGTATTCGGATTTCCGCATCATCCCTGCACCTTTTCAGAAGCCTCGGCCCACCATGGACCGGGGTCAATTGGCCTGCCGTCTTTTCTGAATTCGACGTATAGGACAGGGCGCGAATTATCGTTGTTGCCTTGGCCCGCCGGGAGCGACGCGCCCATCACCGCCACCGGCTCGCCGGCTAAGACAAACTGGCCGAGGCTTACGTCGATGCGGCCCATTCCCGCAAGCAGAACATGATAGCCTCCGCCCGCATTGATTATCAATAGTTGCCCATAGGACCGGAAGGTCCCGGCATAGACCACCCAGCCGTCCGTGGGCGCGATAATCCGTGCTTCCCCGCGGGTTTGCAGGGAAATTCCCCTAAGTGTGCCGCCGACGCCGTCCGCCTCGCCGAAGTGCTTCAGCTGCTTACCCTGGGCCGGCAGCGTGAGAGTCCCCTTCGCCGTCTCGAACGGCATGGCGGGCTTCATGCGGCTTGGGCTGGCAAAGGCGACCTTGGTCGACTCGGGCTTGATCTCGATGACCTTCTCGTTGCCGGGCGTGGCGAGCGCCTGGCTCTGTTCCCGGGCGCGCAACTCTTTCTCCGCGGCCACTTCCGCGTCGTATTGAGCCACATCTGCCTTGGCGATCCGCTCGTCGAGCCGCGCGATCAGCTCGTTGAGCTCCGTAACTTCCGTCGCCTGCTGCTGCGCCGCCTGGCGGGTCGAGACGAGATCGGCCTCGCTCTGGGCGAGCTTCGTCTTCTTTTCCTCAAGCAGCTGGTCGATGCGGTTCTGCTCCGCAGTGAGCCGGTCGCTCTCGCTCTTTTCGTCGTCGCGCTGCTCGCCAATGCCGGTCTCCAATTTGACCAGGCCATCGAGCTCCTGCGACAGATTGTCAGCCTGATATTTCAACTCGGGAAAGACCTGCGCCAAGAGCATGGCGCTGCGCACCACGGCAAGCGCGTCGTCCCGGCGCGTGACGAGCGCGGGGGGCGGCGTCCGGCCGATTCTCTGCATGGCGCTCAGCATCTTGACAATGGTTTCCTTTCGATCCGTGATCGAGTTGCGAATGACGGTGACCTGGTCGGTAAGCTCACTCAGCTTGGCCTCGGTTTCGGACAATTTCGCTTCGCTCGCCTGCACCTGCTTGCCTGCTTCGATTAGCTCCGTGTTGAGCTTGGCCCGCTCCTCCCCGAGCGCCGCCACGTCCTGGACGAGGCCCCGCTCGTGCGCGCGGCTCGATTGCAGCTTCTGCGAGGTTTCGTCGAGTTTCTTCTGTGCCTCCTCGCGGGAGAGGTCGTCCTCCGCCGCTACAGACAAGGGAAAGGTGCTTAAGAGCCCCAGGAGCAGCAGTCCGGTGGTGAGGAACCGGAATGTCGGCTCAGGGGACCGATGGATTGGCGCCATCCGTAGTGACCACCGTGCTCTTCCCCCGTCCCGTTCTCTATGCCACCGGCTTAAGAGAAAGAACTCGAGCGAGCGGGAACGGAAGCGGAGCGATACGGCAGAATCATGGCGAATATGCTGAACAATCCTTAACACTCGCCCCCGCGGGGATCTGGTCAGGCGCGGTGATAGGGATGGCCGGCAAGGATGGTCGCCGCGCGATAGAGCTGCTCGGCGAGCACGAC
>Ga0187805_10000288_pt1 | contig 15858 bp, 14 predicted proteins | sample NC_wetland_sal_i_6_FD_132965 | JGI IMG/M metagenome (GOLD analysis project Ga0187805, IMG submission 132965) | Wetland sediment microbial communities from Neuse River Estuary, North Carolina, USA - Control_5 | ecosystem: Environmental > Aquatic > Freshwater > Wetlands > Sediment | place: USA...
CCGTCAATACCATGCTCGTGGTGATGCAGGTTCGGTGCAACCGGCTTCCTTGCGCAATGTGACATAATTGGGGCGTGGCCACGGTCAGAACAATCCTCTCAAGATTGCGTGGTCATCCGATGCCAAATTCGCAGACACACAAACACATGTACTCTTTAGCAAGAGAACTGCAAAAGCTGGCACTGATGTTCTCGATTCTGGCCGGGTTGGCGGGGGCCTCCGCGCATGCGGCACAATTGAAACCGGAAACCGCCGCCGCTTTTGAACACTACGCCGCTGCGACCGAAGCGCGCATGGACGAGGACGTGCGCCTCAACCAATTCCTCATTATCGATCACTTGCCTGATTTGCAGCGCAAGGATGCATACGATCAGCTGCAACAGGGCCAGATCTACATCGAAGAATTATATACTCGGGAAGACCACCACACGATTCACATCCCGAGCGGGCTGGTCCATCACTGGGTGGGAGTGATTTTTATTCCCAAAGCCACACTCGCCGAAGCGGACGCCGTGCTGAATGATTTCAAGGACGAACCGGAAATTTACAAGCCTGACATCCGCAAGGCCAGACTAATCGAACAAAATGGGAGTGGCTCAAAAATCTATCTTCAGTTTTATAGCAAGACGCTTGTCACGGTTGTTCTGAATGCCTATTTTGACGTTGTTGAAACGCGACTGGGAAGCACTCGGATTCAAAGCGCGTCCCGCTCGACGCGCGTCGCGGAAGTGGAGGGTTGGGGGAGCCCCGACGAGCACGAGCGTCCCGAAGGCAACGATCACGGATATATGTGGCGCCTCAACAGCTACTGGCGAATCGAAGAAAAAGACGGCGGCGCTTACGTTGAAAATGAATCGATCACGTTGACCCGGACCGTGCCCACGCTGCTCGCGTGGCTGATCAATCCATTGACCAAGAGCATTCCCCACGACGTTCTCGTTCACACACTGACGAATACTCGAGATGCCGTCGTGAAGGTTGAGGCGGCACCGAAGCAAGACGGCTTGTCGCAGGAAAGCCCCGACCCGAAAAAGCCGCTTCAAAAAAGCACAGTCCGCCCCTGACAAGATTCCCAAAAAAATGGGGGGAAGTTTCGCTCTTTTGGAATTGCTCCGGCGCTACTGGTTCATTCTGGCGAAAATTTCTCTTACCTTCTCCGGGCTCGTAGCGGCTAAGAGGTTCTTGGCGCCGCCGATCGCGATTTCGTCCGCGTCGCCTTCGAGTTCCTTCATCGTTTCCGTGATGAAAGTGTCCAGAGGCATTTGCCGGAGGGCTCCTGCGGGCGTCGGGGCGCCTCCGCCGAGTTCGGTAGCCACATAGGGCGGGATGACCTCGATGACTTTTACTTTTGTGTCTTTCAACTGCTGCCGCAACGAAAGCGAGAAAGAATGGACCGCCGCTTTTGTGGCGCAGTACACCGGGAAATCGGAGAGCGGGACAAACGCCAGCCCGGAAGAGACATTCAGCAGAGTCGCTTTCTGCTGATGTTTCAAGTGCGGCAGAAATGCGGCCGCCACGCGGATCAGTCCGACCAGATTGGTTTCAATCTGCGCCAGCATGGCCGCGTCGTCGAGGGGTTGTCCGGCCGCGAAATCGTGCCTTCTTTGGATGCCGGAATTGTTGAAGACGCAGTTCAGCGAGGGAAATTCTTCGATGACCTTCCGCGCCGTGCTCCGTATGGAACTGGGGTCCGCGACATCCAAAACAAAGTAACGCATTCCAGGATTTGCGGCGCAGATCGTCCGCAAGCGATCCTCCCGGCGGCCGCTGATGATGACCTGGTTCCCCAGCCGGTGAAATGCTTCGGCGAGGGCTTTTCCGATACCGGAAGTGCCGCCCGTGATGAAAATTGTGTTGGAACGCATTTTCATGAAATTTTCCCCTATAATCCGTGACGATTGCTATACATCGAATCCGGTTATTACGGCACTCCATTCTACAGCGTCTCACGCGAGGAGAAAGCAAACCATGACACGATTGCGGTGCTCGGCGGTTTTTCTGTTCGTGTGTTTCACGGCTCCCGTGCGCGCGCAACAGCCCGCGCGCGTGGCCGGCGACACCTATCAGTTGAAGCCTTCTCCGAAGACCGTGGCGTGGGGCTACTACGACGCCAAGACGCCCCCGGCCCTGCGCATCAAATCCGGGGACACCGTGGAAATTCAGACTCTGGTTACTGCAAGCCGCGAACGTTTTGAGAGCGCGGGCCTTTGGCCCGACCGCGTGGAACCCGCGTGGCGTGAAATTTACGATCAGGTGAAGGATCGCGGCCCGGGGATGCATATTCTGACGGGGCCGATCTACATCGAGGGCGCCGAGCCGGGCGACGTGCTGGAAGTCCGCATCGAGAAGATTCGCCTGGCGATTCCGTACGCGCTGAATGCTTTCTCGCCGGGACGCGGATTCCTGCCCGAGGATTTTCCTTATGAGCGCGTCAGAGTCATTCCACTGGATGAGAAACGCATGATCGCGCAGTTCGGTGCTGGCATCGAGATTCCGCTGCACCCGTTTTTCGGAAGCATGGGCGTCGCGCCGCCGGCGAGCGCCGGACGCATCAGCAGCGCCCCGCCGTGGGTGAACGCCGGAAACCTGGACAATAAGGAATTGGTCGAGGGCACGACGCTGTTTATTCCCGTTCACGCGCCCGGCGCGCTCTTCCAGGCGGGCGACGGCCACGCGGGACAGGGCGACGGGGAAGTGGACATCACCGCGATGGAAACTTCACTCGTCGGCACGTTCCAGTTTTTCGTGCGCAAAGATATGCATCTGCGCTGGCCGCGAGCCGAGACGCCCACCGAAATCATCACCATGGGGCTCGACGAGGACCTTACCGCGGCGACCAAAATGGCGGTCCGCGAAATGATCGATTTCCTGGTGCAGGAAAAGCACATGACGCGCGACGAAGCCTACATGCTGGCCAGCATCGCCGCCGACCTGCACATCACGCAAGTGGTCGACGGCAACAAGGGCGTCCACATGATCATCTCGAAGGCAATTTTTACGAAAGGAGGATAGTGGTGGCAGTGTGATTGATTCGCGCTGCTAAAGTTTACTTCCCGAATGAGAACCAAAAACCACCCACCCCTCGGAAACCGAGAGGGATGGGGGCACACGAGAATTCGATCTCCGCAAAGCCTTTGTCAGATGTTTTTACTGCACTGGGACAAACTTCTGTATCCGTTTGCCGCCTGTAACCTCACCTGTATAGATCGCGCCGTGCGAATCCATTGTGGCGACATGCACCCAGTGGAACATTCCGCCGCTGTGGCCCATGCCGCCGAATCTTCCCGCGACGGAACCGTCGTTGCGGTTCACGATCCACACGACATTATTCATGATGTCGGAAACGAGCAAATATTTCTGTTGCGCGTCGGCCGAAAAGTCAATTGATCCGACTGAACCACGGTCCAGCGTTCTGTTGGCAATGAAAAATTCCTTCAGGAATTTGCCTTGTTTGGTGAACACCTGAATTCGGTCGCCGCCGCGATCGCAGACATAGACCAGACCGTCGCGGGAAAGCCGGACGCAGTGGACCGGATTTCTGAACTGCTTGGCGGGCGCACCGTCCGGGTCATGCGGCGGAGCAGGGTTGTTGTCGATTTGGTCGAGCGGGACGCCGTAGGCACCCCATCCGCGTTTGAAAGTGCCAGTGTCGGAATCCCAAACGACCACGCGCTTGTTCACGTATCCGTCGGCGATATAGATTTCGTGGGCGTCTTCGTCGAGGTCCGCGCCCGCGGGCTGGCCCGAGAGAATCGGCAATTGGTTATTCTGAGTCTTTGGATCGATGGCTTGGGCTTGCGGTTCGCCAAGACGCGAAATAAATTTCCCGTTGTTGTCGTAGCGCAAAAATCCGCCTGGTGTACCGAGCCAAATGACTCCTTTTTTATCCACGATCAGGGTATGCGTGCCGCTCCAATGCGGATCTGTATCGAGGCCGCCCCAGGCTTTCAATAGGTTTCCTTCCGTGTCAAAATCCAGGACCGCCGGCGGACGAACGCAGCACTCCGCGCTTGGCGGGTTCAGCGAGGCGTAATTCTCGGTCGGGTCCGCGTCGAAGTCGGCCGGACGCTGCAGGACCCAGATGTGATCGTCCTTGTCGACGTACATTCCGCTCACGTTTTCAAATGTCCACTTGTTCGGCAGCGGCAATTTTGGCCAGGAGCTGTCGTATTTGTATTTGGGCGCGTCCTGCGCCCGTGCCGCCGCGCCGAAAGCGAATGCGCAAACACAGCAGATGACGGCAATGGTTTGGCTACGATATGGCATGTGGAACCCCTTTTTGCGAAATTGATTCGCTTTCTCGAGACGAGATCGCCCTACCTATCAAATTGATCGCCACTAATTCAAACAAATCACCTGGGTGAAGATTTGTCGCCGGCGCGTTTTGAAACGGATTGTTCGTATGAGTTTTCTTCCTGGATCGTGCAAAAAAACTCGGAAAAATCCCAGGTCGGCTCCAATTTGTGAAGTTTTGGCGGGTTCGTCCAAACTTTCGTGTAGGCCTTGGGATCGTCCATCGTCAGCGTCAATTCCAGCGTATCGTGATTCAATCGCCTGTAGCGCTCCGTCAAATGCATCTGCTCGCTGCGTGGATTGCCGTAGGAGTCGACCCAGGGCTGATCGTTCAGGCCGACGGTGTCGACAACGAAAGTGTCGCCCTCCCATTTGCCGACGGAATAACCGAGCCAGCTGGGCGTGGGATTTTCGGGAAGCGGCCGCCCATCCGTCCAAATCGTGCGCCAGACGTGATGCTCCTCATAAAAAATAAAGACCCGGCCTGGAATCTGAACGATCTTGTACGGATTTGGGTGAATGATAACTTTGGGGACCCCCTCGGGCTGGCAGCGGTACACTGAGGGATCGTTTTCTTTCCCTGGAACGGCCCGAGGCCCCAATTGAGGATAGGTTGTATCGAATCTCGCTTGCCCCCAGGGGGTGAGCGGAGGGCGCGCCTTTTCGTCGATCGCGCCCGGGCCAGGATATTCCATCCACATTCCGGACAAATCGTGAGAGAGGGCAGGAGACGTAGCCGCGTCTTTAACCGGTTGAGATTGCTCGCTGTTTTGTGCGAACAAGGCACTTGAAAAACCCAACGCAGCAATTAGGATAATCAGCGACCCCGCGAACCGGTCTCGCATCCTGGACTCCCCCAATCAGGTTCAAAATTCAGGATAGTCTGACTCAATTGACAGTCCGTGGTCCAGTGTGATTTGCTGCCTGCAAAAGAATTTGCTCCATTCGCTGGGCGGCGCCATCTTTGAAAATAGAGCCGCGCAAAATTGGCAGGTTGAATTCCGGAGGCAGTGGATGAGATTGAACATGGCGCCCCTTGCGCCAAGGATGCGTAACGGATTGATTGTGTCGATTGGCGCTCTGGGATTGATGCTGATTTTGCCCGCTATAGCGTTCGCTCAGGTTCCCAATCAATCGGTCCCGACAAAGGTGGCGGCTGCAAATTCCGCACGGGATTTGTCTGGGGTGTGGGTGGCACAAAGCAAGCAAAGCTCCTCACTCTTGACGAACGCGCAAGCGGAACCGCCTTTGACCGATTGGGGAAAGGAGCAATTCAAAGCGGCGAAGCCAGCGAGCCAAAAGAAACAAAACATGGATGCGAGCACGAACGATCCGCATCAGTTTTGCGACCCGGTCGGCATGCCTCGCGCTGACCTCACGAATCGGCCGATTGAGATCGTCGAGACTCAGGACGAGGTGTACATTTTTTACGAGGAAGATCACAGCTGGCGGCAAATTTATCTGGATGGGCGTACCCTTCCCGAAGGGCCCGATCCCTCCTACCTCGGGTACTCGGTCGGAAAATGGGATGGCGACACACTTGTGGTGGACACGGTCGGACTGAATGATAAGAGCTGGCTCGATGGAGCGGGCCGTCCGCACTCCGAGGCGCTGCACGTTGTGGAACGATTTCGTCGCGCAGGGGCCGACACACTGCAGATCACGCTCACCATCGAGGACTCCAAGGCCTACACGAAGACTTGGGCGGCGGCGCCGCGAATCTTCAAATTGAAAACGGGTTACGAACTCGCCGAAGACTATTGCGTGGCGGCGGACAGCCTCGGAGCGCGAAAGGCTGCAAGCCCATCCGCGCAGCCCGACAAATAGGTTCTTGCTTGCCAAGAGTTTAACGACTTTAAATCCGAAAAGGAGATGTCGATGAAATCGAACCAGACCACGAAAACAGGGACCACCCGCCGCGGCTTTATTTCCAAAACAGGGCTTTTGCTAGCAGGGAGCATGCTGGCCTCCTCGAGCCCGGAGGAATCCGCTGCCGCAAGCGCGGGCCTGCAAACCTTGGGTCCACCGCCGCCGCAGGATGTGCCGACGCTGCGCGCGGATCTCGTCACCGCAAACCGCATCTTGTACGATCAGGGCGTGGTGGACGGCTATGGCCACGTCAGCGTGCGGCATCCAACCAATCCGGATCATTTTTTGATCTCACGCTGGCTCGCACCGGACATGGTCACCGAGAGCGACATCCTCGAGCTGGATTACGATTGCAAACCGGTGACCGGCGAGAAGGCGCGCTTGTACAGCGAAGTTTACATTCACGGCGAAGTTTACAGGGCAAGGCCCGACGTGAAATCAGTAGTCCACACGCACGCGCCGGCCGTCATCCTCATGGGCATTTCCGGTGAAACTCTTATGCCGATGTACCAGATGACGGGATACATGGGGGCGGGAGTGCCGGTATTCGACATCCGCAATGCGATCGGCATGACGAACATGCTCATATCCGATCCCGCGCGGGGAAAAGCCCTGGTGAAATCACTGGGAGAAAATGCCGCGGTGCTCATGCGCGGGCATGGCGGCGTTGTCACGGGAAACTCGCTATATCAATCCGTCGGACGCAGCGTGTATATGAAAGTAAACGCCGAGCTTCAGATCCAGGTGCTTGGCAAAAAGGTCGTGTTTCTGTCCCCCGAAGAGGCGAAGCTCACAAGCAATGGGGACTATCCGAAGGATTGGGAAATGTGGAAACGCAGGGTGGCGGGGATGAAAAGCTAAAAGTCGCTTGCATAATTCATACTTTACATGCTGCGGAAAAAGCGCCTCACCAATTTGTCATTCCGAGCGAAGCGAGGAATCTCTCTTTCTTTTTTTATAATTGAACCAGGGAGAGATTCCTCGCTTCGCTCGGAATGACAAAATAAATTACTTTTTCCGCAGCTTGTTCTGTCTTTCCTTTTCCCTATAGGACCGAAAACTAGACCGGACAGGCAGAAGCCTGTCTTACTGGATTTGCGCGACGGCTTTAGACGAATCTTCTCGCAGGCGCACGTAGCCAATCTTTCCGTAGGGTTGCGCGCCATACCAGATTCGGCCCTGGGCGTCTTCAAACATATCCCTGGTGCCGCGTTCGCCGTAGGGCGTGGGATATTCGATCACCTTGCCGGTCTTGGGGTCCAGCTTCCCGATGACGTCGGTGTACATGGACGCGTACCACAGTTTGTCGTTGTGATCGACGCTGATTCCGTACGGGGTCGGCATCGGCCCGGGCAGCTTGAATTCCTTGAAGGTTTGCGTCTTGGGATCAAAGCGCGTGAGGTTGCCGCCAAAATAGTCGCCGAACCAGACCATGCCCTGCGAATCGATCTTCAGGCGGCGCGGCCTCGAGTCGGAACTTGGCGGGGTCCACTTTGTGATTTTGTTTGTCTTCACATCCACTTTGCCGATGCTGTGATGGTCCCTGGAGTTAAACTCCGCAAACCAGACGTTGCCTTCCTTGTCCACGGCGATGCCGTAAGTGTCGGGAACTTCGGGGAAAAAAGTGAATTTCTTGGTCTCGATATCGAATTTGCTGAGCGGCCTGCCCGAACTCCAGATATTTCCCTGCAAGTCCACGACGGCGGTATGCCTGCGCGGGGCCGAAGTCTGATCTCCGGCGGTATATCGCAACTGGGGCCACGGAGCGTTCGGCTCCATTTCAACAGGCGGCGGGCCGTCATACGGTTGGAGGAACACTTCAAACTTTTCCGTGCGCGTGTCGAACCTCGCGAGCGCATTTTGCTTTTCGATAGTGAGCCACACGGAACCATCCGCGGTCGGAAGAATTTCATGAATGAACGGGCGTGTGGGGTCCGGCAATCGCCAGGTATGAAGCTCGCCAGTCGCGGGATTGAGCTTCGATAATCCCCCGCCCATTTCCATCCAGATGTTTCCGTCCTTGTCTGGTTTTCCCGATCCTGGCCGGTCCTTCGGCTCTCCCGTCAATTGATAATCGACGTAGACAATATTCAGAGCGTCGTCGGAAAAATAATCGTGCTCCTGCTTGACCTTTTGATATTGCCGCAAAAGAGCAGGCGATGCGGGCGTCTCGGCATCCGGTCCAAAAACGGAGCCCAGGTATTCCGAAACTTGCGCCGCAACGTCCGGCTTGATGTCGGCGACTCCGACCTGACGCATGTGGTCAATTGCTTCGAGCCAGCCTTCGCGGTCGCGCCCCATCACGCCGATTCGGCTCATGGCATGGCAATTGAAGCATTCCTGCAGGACCACATCTTTTCCCTTCGCTTCCGGCAACAAGATTCCCGCCTGATACTTGGTCAATTGGCTCCACTGCACCGCGCCTTTCTTCATCGTGAAGCTGGCTGGTGAAGTTTTACCATCCTCCACGGTGACGTCGGTGCGGCGCGAAGGATCGCTCCTGTAACCCGTCGAGGTCGCCCACACTTCATAAGCCCCCGCGGGAAGATGGTCCGTCCGATACTGGCCCTGGTTGTCCGTCAAGACCATCATCAGCATTTTCGTTTTCATATTTTGCGCGCGGACAAATGCCGCCCGGAAGGGAGCGCCGTCTTCGCCTTTGACGGTTCCGGAAATTTCGCCTCCCGGAGAAGCGAGCGCGGAAGTTGCAACAAGGCAGGCTAAAAATGCCGTGCAAAAAATGCTTTTCATTGCCATCTCCACGGACAAAGTAATGTGGCCAGCATGGGCCTCGGCGGGAGTATACCGCAAGGAGGCGCGAAGGGATTCACATTCCGGATTGAGATTTGTTCTCGCGGGATCGGAAATGAAAGTAGAACAAAACCGATTTCGGCTAATTCGCAGTGACGTAAACCGGATTAGTGAACACCCAGAGCGTCCAGCGCCGAAATCCGGAAAAGCCGGGCTGAGGCAGAAAAACTTCCGTCCGATAGCGGCCGGGGCCGGCGATGGACTCATTGATGGTACGGGCCTCTTGCTCGTCAATCTCCCTCCCGTCACGAAACACTTTGATCAGAGGGAGGCTTGCCCCGGAAGGCGTGGAAATTTGGAGGCGTGCGGCTCCGGCCAGATGAAAAGTGTCGCCTGGCCCGGCAGAACCGTTGGCGCTCGAAACACGAAATGAGAAACCGTCGGCAGGATAGAGGGAGTCCAATCCGCAATACGAATGGCCTTCCTTGAGCGCTTGGACCAGTTCAGCAGCGCTTGCCAGCGCGGGATTGCCACCGCCTGCATCCGGAGGAAGCAGCACGTGTTCGCGCGCCACTTTGAGGGATGGCACGTAGCCGGGAAACCGCCAATCTTTGCCGATGCCCAGGCGTATCCGGGCATGCGTGTCGGCGGCGCAAATGCCCGCGACGGGGCGTTGCTCCAGAAGTTCATCCCATTTCGCAAAATTGTCTTCCGGCGTGCTCGCCAGCCTCACGAGCGCGAGTTGATCGTTTTCGCTGTATAAGAGCAGCGCATCCAGCAGGTCGAAGAAATTATTTTGGCGCCAGGCGGCGTCCTCGTTCCAGATCTCCATGCCGTCGAAATCGGAAGTCTTCCAGTCCGTCCACGGTGTGAAGGGATGAAATGGGTGAGCGAGAATCCGGAAGGCGCCCACGGCCCGTGCTGCGGCCAGCAATTCACGGTCATTCTTTGTTTTCGGCTGAACCCAGGAGGGGGGAATTCCGAGCGCGAGGAAATGCCCGGCATTCGTGCCGATTTCCACTCCTGAAATGATCGGCAGATCCAGCGGATCTTCAGCCAGATCGCTTGCAGTCATCGCAACGTTGTGATCGGTGATGGCAATGAAGGAGAGATTGGCCTTTTCGGCCGCCTCCATCACTTCCGCCACCGTCCCGCTGCCGTCGGATGCCTTGGTATGAACATGAATTACGCCAACTCTCTCATTGGCAATCACGCTTTTCGAAAGAGTCGGAAGCTTGACGAGTGAACCCTCAAGCAAAATTCCTGCCACTACTAAAAAAGGGGTTAGGAGAATTCCCGCTAAAACTCTATGTGATTGACTGCGCGACGCTAAAACAGGGATTTGGCCCTCCTTTCCCGGCAAATTTGTAGCCGATTTCAAGCATATTGCCTGTCCCGATGGGCAGAGCAAAATGGCCTGAGAAAAGTTTGATCAGGGCAAGAGAAGGTGTCAAGGAGCAATCCAGGTTTGGTTTGTAAAGGTACATAGTCGATGCCGATTAAATATGAATCGCGCGCGTTCTCTGCTGCATCAGTTTGATTCTCTGGACGCAATTTGGGTTGTGCTGGATGTGCTAAAGTAAATTGCGAGTCGAAAAGGGGTCCTGGTTGAATTCATTCCGGCTGGCAGGCTTCAAAATTGCCCTTCCCCCTCTGATATTTTTCATGCTGTTCACTTTGGGAGCCTCGTCGACGCTGGCCCAATCGGCAACCGCAACGAATTCCAGCGATCAGGGGCCCGCACGCGGCCATGAATGGGAGATTTGGACGGGGGCGGGCGGCGATCCCATCGGCACTCCAAAAGTCACGCTCGGCAATAGCGTCTGGACTGCAGGGGCGCGCTACGGCTGGATCCTGACCGACGCGCACGGCCCGGGCCTTCTCCGTGGCAGATTTGAATACGCCGTGGATGCGCTTCCCGTGGTGTTGGTCTTCCAGCCCGGCGGCAAGGCGTACGGATTTGGCTTCAATCCCTGGGTCATGAAGTGGAACTTCGAGACGCACCGGCGGATTTCGCCGTACATCGAAGTTGGCGGCGGGCTCTTGATTTCCACGCGCCAGATTCCGCTTGGGGCGGACAACTTCAACTTTACGCCAAGCGGCGCGATAGGTGTGAACCTGCTTCGCGGAAGATATCACTGGAGCATCGATTTCCGATATTTTCACATCTCGGACGCGCAAATTACCCCCTTCAATCCCGGCACCGATACATTCGGATTTCGCGTTGGCTTTGGCACGTTCGTCCACGCGAAGTAAGCTTGATAAGGGTCTCTGCTGCTTCAGCAAAGAAGATCGGCCCGGCCCAGGAAGTGACCCCCAGGATTTCAATTGCCGAAGTGGAAGACGAATCCAGCGTTGAGGCGCCAATTGTCCTGGGCCTCCGGACTATTCACTGGGAAATGCGTGGTGATCCAATCGAACCCCATTAAGCGAGCGGAAACCTGCTTCGCGAGCTTATAGTCAACGCCGCCGCCCAGGGCATAGGCCCAAGTCGTGTAGGTGGCCGTCGGGATTTTGGGGAATTCATTGTCCCGCCCGTAAGCGAGTCCGATCAGAAAATGGCCGAAAATATCGAATTTCCTGAGGCCGCGGTAGGTTGCTTCCGGCCCAAACAATCCGAGCAGTTCTTTGCTGTTGACGTGTTCCCCGCCGGGCGGCGGAGGAGGAGCGATATTGACCACGTGATCCGCGAACTGCGCGTTGAATTGGCCTGAGATGCGGAAATAGCTGGTCACGACCCGATCCAGTTCCACTTGCGTTCCGTTGCTCGGCAACTGGCCCTCCCCGGCGATCCCGCCGCCCGCCAGGTATTCCGAGTAGCCACCCATCAGTTCCCACTTGGGGATGCTCTGAGCCGACGCGGTTGCCGCCACGCCAAAAAGTATCAATGCCGTGAGTATGATTCTGTTCAATTCGCCTCTCCCCCTAATTTGGATAAAAGCAAATCCGGGTGCTCGTATCAACACGCCGATGGCTCTCCATCTCGCAAAATGATTCCCGCTCACCGGCTTCCAAAATAGACTGCCACACTTTCCAGGTACTTCGTGGAAAATCTGACGAAAGTTCCAATAATTTGGTGGCTTGCACTTTCGCAACGACTCGCGAAAGAAAGCAAAGTTGCTAACGAGACGGCGTATCTTATTTCTTGACACGACGGTGGCGTAGCAGTACAGAAGGTCCGTCCGGACTGGACACCGCACGCGAATCAGGGTTGCCAGGCGAGGGAAAATCCATTTTGAAAATAAGAATGATTGCTGTCGCCATGCTTGGGTGCGCGGCACTTTATGCCGGCGGAACGGCAAATTTGCCGGCGCAGAGCAAGCCTGCGGCAACTGCTCCCGCAGCCGAGAAACTGAACGAGCAGGAAACGCAAGGCCAGGGATTATTTTTGCAACGCTGTTCGCTCTGCCATTTGCCTCGAAAATTAAAATTCGGATCTCCACCGGTCATAGGACCGAGCCTTAGCGGCCAGTTTAAGGACGCCGCCCCCGATCAACTGAAAATCCTGCGAGGGTTTATATTGAAGGGCGGGCCGGACATGCCCGGCTTCCAGTATGGTCTTGAGCCGAAAGAAGTGGACGACCTGATCGCGTACTTGAAAACGTTGTAGATTCTTTACCTGGATGTGTGGAGGCGCTCTGTGCCAAGAAGGAAGACTCTCATTGGAATTACTTTCGCTCTCATGTCGCTCGCATATTTCTGCAGCACGCAAAATGGTTTTTCCCAGTCTGCGCCCGCGGCAAGCACTTTATCCGGGACCGTAAAATCTTCGGACGGCAAGCCTCTCGAAGGCGTTGGCGTTTCCGCTCGCGGCGCGAGCGAGATGTTTACAACCACGGTATACACCGACGAATCCGGCCGATATGTGTTCCCTCCGATCCACGGTGGCCAGTACAGCGTTTGGGCGCAAACGGTTGGTTTTGAGACTGCCAAAGCGGAAGCGGACCTTTCCGACGGGGCGAAGAAACAAGTGGATCTGACGCTTGCGACGCTCGCCGATTTTCACAAACAGCTTTCCGGCACGGAGTGGGCCGCGAGTTTGCCGGAGGACACTCCCGAAGACCGCCGCATGAAGACCGTGTTTATTAACAATTGCAGCGGGTGCCACCAAGTCAGCTTTCTGTTGCAAAACCGGTTTGACGCGGCAGGCTGGGGCGCTGTCATCACGCTGATGGAGAAAATGCTGTCCATCGGATACGCGCCCGTGGACGCGACACCGAATCCGGTGATTCACGCCTACAAGCAGGAGCTCGCGGAATATTTGGGGCGAGTGCGCGGCCCCGGAACTCCGGCTCTTTCTTGGAAACTTCTCCCGCGTCCCACCGGCGATTCAGCCAAGATCGTCGTCACCGAGTACGATTTATCGCGACCTGACATGCCGGGCTGGATCATGGAGCACAACGGCACGGACTGGTCGGAAGGAACTCCCTCCCGGTGGAATGGTCGAGCAGCACACGACGTCGCAATCGACAAGGGCGGATATGTTTGGTTTGCGGATGACGCAACGCCCGAACGCACCTTGGGCAAGCTTGACCCTCGTACAGGGCGCATCACCGAATTCATGCTCGCGGACGAGAACAACGCGGCGGAAAGCTCGCACGCGCTGGTCTTCGATAAAGTGGGCAACATCTGGTTTGCCAATGGGACGGAAGGTGCTCCGACCAAATTTGATCCTGAAACCGGCAAATTTTTCCGATACCCGCGGCCGAAAGAATTTCCATTTTCAGGCGATTTCATAACGCTGGATACAAAAGGGAACGTATGGTCGCCCCATCGCGAGGGGGCATTCAAGCTGGATCCGCTGACGGGAAAATATACGAATTATTCCGTTCGGCCAGGAAAAGCGAATTACGACATCGCCGTGGATGACGAAGACAAAGCTTGGGTCTCCAAACCTGGCGGCAACGATATGGAGATCGTCGATTCGCATACGGGCATGATCGATGATCTGGCCTTGAATCCTATGGTCTCGCAAGACTATGAAGTTACCGCGAAAGACCGCGAACTGTCCTCGAGCCTGGGTTTGACGCCAAACACTGCCACGCCGCTCGAAAAAGGGCCGCGCCGGTCGGTGGCCGACCGAGGGAATGACGTCATCTGGGTGTGCGAATTTTTCGCGGACCGCCTGGCGAAAATCGATGCGCGCACCAAGAAGCTGACCGAATATCCGTTGCCGCACCGTTTCAGCCAACCCTACTCGGCCACTGTGAATACGAAGGACCACACGGTCTGGATCACCATGCTGAATTCGGATCGCATCGCCAAGTTCGATCCGTCCACCGAAAAATTCACGGAGTACGTGCTTCCCACGCGCGGCACGGAAATCCGCCACATCCAGGTGGACAGCAGCACGAATCCGCCGACGATCTGGCTGCCCTACGACCGCACCAACAAAATTGCGCGCATTAAGTTCAGGTAGGACAGGCTTCAGCCTGTCTGATTTTCTGAAACAACGCTCAGACAAATCCTGACAGGCTGATGGTTCGCTGAACTCACCACAAGAGCCTGTCCCACGCATCCATGGAAATCGCGAATACTTCCTATGGAATCAAGATCGTCTTGCCCAGCGCGCCCGTCTCCATGATTTCCTTGTGCGCGCGAACAGCCTCTCCGAGTGGAAGTTCCTTGCCGACCACCGGCCTAATGGTGGCGTTATCAAGGCCAGCGTACAGGCCTGCGTGAACATCCGCCTCATCCGCTTCCGAAATGCCCCACAGGACGAAGCCGCGCACCGACGCGGTGCGGGCCATCAGATCGCGCGGCGTGATGGAGATATCTCCGCGGCTGCCGATGACAATCACCCGTCCGAATCGCGCGAGGAGTTTGAGGTCCGCGGCGAGATTTATGTTGGCAAGCATTTCGAGGACCACGTCCACGCCGCGGCCATTCGTCGCTTTCAGTATGGCGTCCGTGTAGCCCGCGGTCTTGTGATTGAACGCGTGATGCGCGCCCTCGCGCCGCACGAGTTCCAAGCCCTTATCCGTGCCCGCCGTGCCGATTACCGTCATGCCGATCGCACGCGCGATTTGCACTGCGGCGATTCCCACGCCTCCGCTTGCCCCATGCACGAGAAGCGTTTCCGATGCGCGCGCGTTCGCGTGATGGTAGAGCGCGTGATACGCCGTGCCGCACGCCACGTAAATTCCCGCGCCTTGGCTGAAAGTAGTGCGCTCGGGTAGCCGGTGCAGCTGCGATTCGAGCGCCAGCGAGTATTCCGCGTACGTGCCGGTGATGGGATGCCCTACATAGACTCGATCGCCGGGCTTGAATTTCGTGACGCCCTCGCCGACGCTGTCCACCACGCCTGCGCCTTCGCCGCCAGGGATGTAAGGAAGTGGCGGCTTGATGGCATACGTCCCGGCGCGCATGTAGGTGTCGAACGGATTCACGCCCGCCGCATGAATGCGCACCACCGCTTGTCCCGCAGCCGCTTTCGGCGTGGTGAATTCCTCCAGTTTCATGACTTCAGGCGCTCCGAATTCGTGCACAACGATGGCTTTCATTTTGCTCATCTCCCTAGCGCGAAATTTGTGGTTGTTAGCTAATGGTGAAAGAGAATTCTGGCGAGTCAGGGCGGCAATGTCAATGCGCCGCCAGTAGCACAGGCTGAAGCCTGTGCTACTCAGGCCTGCCAAATTGTGTGCTAGATTAGTTTGCCTCATATAGAATTTTGTGCACTGCGCTATGAGAGTCCGCCGTTCCATGGACCGAGCGCATAATTCACCGGAGATCCTGATGATTATCGATTGCCACGGGCACTACACATCCGAGCCGCCTGCGTTTATCGAGTTCCGCAAGCAGCAGGTCGCCGCGTTCACCGATTCCACGAAAGCGCCGGCGCCGCCGCAGATCAGCGACGACCAGATTCGCGAAAAGCTGGAGCCCGCGCAGCTCAAGTTTCAACGCGAGCGCGGGACCGATGTGACCATCTTTTCTCCCCGCGCC
>Ga0187805_10000289_pt1 | contig 15842 bp, 12 predicted proteins | sample NC_wetland_sal_i_6_FD_132965 | JGI IMG/M metagenome (GOLD analysis project Ga0187805, IMG submission 132965) | Wetland sediment microbial communities from Neuse River Estuary, North Carolina, USA - Control_5 | ecosystem: Environmental > Aquatic > Freshwater > Wetlands > Sediment | place: USA...
AAACGCGCTGCCGATGCACAGGCGTGGTCCTCCACCGAACGGGAAGTACGCATAAGGCGGACGAGAGGCAGTGCGTTCCGGGGAAAAGCGCAGCGGATCGAAGACCTCCGGCTGTTCCCAAAACGCCGGATGGCGGTGGGTGGTGTAGGGACAGAGCAAGATCGTGCTGCCGGCTTTGATGTGATAGCCCCCGAGTTCGTCATCGGCGAGCGCATTGCGGCTGAAGCTCCAGGCCGGGGGATAGAGCCGCAGAGATTCCTCAAGCACCATGCGGCTGTAGGGAAGGTTGGGCAGATCCTCGACGGTCGGCAGACGCGCACCCAGGACGGCATCCACCTCTGCGTGCAGTCGTTGCTCACACTCCTGATGCTGTGCCAGCAGATACCAGGTCCAGCAGAGCGCCACGTCGGTAGTTTCGTGCCCGGCCAACAGCAGCGTGATCACTTCGTCACATATCTGCCGATCACTCATACCCTGTCCGGTCTCTTCATCACGCACCCCGAGCAGCACGGAGAGGAGATCAGACGTGTCTTGCTGCGACTGCCGATGTGTGGTGATGAGGTCGTAGACCAGCGCATCCAGGAGACGCAACGCGGTCTGCAGCCTACGATTGCGCGGGGTGGGCACGAAGAGTGGTGGAAAAGGCGCGCTGAGGTACTCGTTTACCATCGTAAGTGCTTGCCCCACGGTAGTGGCCTGGGCGCTCAGATCAAGCGAGAACAAGACTTGCCCGATAATGAACAACGTCAGCCGCCTCATCTCAGCCGCGACATCGAGCACCTCGCCGCGCTCGGCACAGCGCTCCCATCGCTCGAGCATGGCCAGGGTCGCCTTGGTCACGAGTGAGCCAAAGGCCGCAAGCCGCTGGCGATGAAAGGTGGGCTGGATGAGACGGCGTTGGTGCAACCAGGACGCCCCGTCATTCGTGAGAAGGCCTTTGCCCAGTAGTGGGCGCAGCAAGCGGTAGTCAAAGTTGTCTTTGTTGTAGCTGCGATGATGTTCCTGGAGGACCTGTTTGATGAAATCTGGGTGATTGACCACGTAGACCGGCCACACCAGGAAGCGTACAAAGGCAATATCTCCATAGGTGCGGGTGAGTTCCGTGAGAAACTGCAGCGGGGCACGCTGGATCTGGCGAGCACTCGCAAACAGGCGAGGTCCTCCTGGGCCGGGCGGCTTGCGCTGCCGGTGCAGAGAAGGTGCTGTGCGTTCTTTCGTGTACCTGATCGACATCGTTCATGCTCCTTTTCTTATCCCTTCAGGAGCCCTCGCCCGGCTGTTTCGAAGCAACGACGACCTCGGAGGGGACGCCAAAGCGTGTAATAACTTGCGCGTAGTCAATATGCCAGCGGGTGTTTGGCAGACCGTCGCGCAGTTCTAGGAGCCGACAGCCACCCACGAACCAGGGCTCGAGCGCATGGCGGCGCGTCCAGTCCCCTGTCGTTGTGGGCGAGGATGCGCCACGATCATGACGGGACAGGAAGCAAGACGCAGCACGCGGCGCGTTGTGCTGCCTGTCAACATGCGCCGCACCCACTGCCCGAGCGAGTTCCCCCGACTCCCGAGCAGCAGGCAGTCAACCTGTAACTCCTTTGCCGCCCTCACGAGCTCATCGGCAGGGATACCCACGCGGATGAGCGCCTCGAGGCGCTCAGGCGCGATCCCCCATTGCTGTAGAGCTGTCCTTGCCTTCCGTAAAGCCCGCACCGCTGCTGTTTGCTGCTCGATCGTGGGCGGCAGAGGGCGAGGCGACCCCCTCAAGCTCCCTGAGCAAGAGGATGCGGCATACGGGACAGGAATCACTGTGAGCAGAATAAGGCCAAGGTACGGCGAGCACAGCTCGAGCAATTCGAAGGCTTCGCAGAGGGCGTGCTGTGTAGCCGGAGAGAGCCGCAAATCAATCCCAAGGAGGAGACGTCTGTCCATACTCATTCCCGCCTTTCGTGTTCACCGAACAGGGTCAGCGGGGGTGTCCTGCCCGGCGAGCGGCAGCGTGAACCAGAAGGTTGAGCCTTTGCCGGGGACGCTTTGAACGCCGACCTGTCCATGATGACGTTCGATGATGGTTCGACAGAGATACAACTCGACTCCTAGCCCTACTACCTCTCCGCTGGATACCTCGGAGCCCTGCATGCAGTAGAGTGCTTCCCAGAGAAGTCCCTGCTTTAGAGCAAGTATCCCTGGACCCGCATCGCTCACTGAGACGCGAGCCAGCTTTTCCTCAACCTCGAGGCGAACTTCGATGGAACACGCAGCAGAATAGGTGCGAGTGCTGGTCAGGTAGTTGGTCACCACCTGCCTGATACGAGCAGGGTCAGCATACACCGGTACTGCCTGTTCAGACGGCAAGAGGAGAAGCATAGTTCGCGCACAAGAGACCTTACGCTCTTCCTCGACTGTCTCGCGGGCAATAGTGGCAAGATCGCAGCGGATCTTGAGAAGTTCCAGCCGATCGGTTTGCATGCGCGAAATATCTACCAGGTCGTTCACCAGGCGATCCTCAAGCATGACCTGCTGCTTCGCCTGTCCGAGGAGCGCTAGCAGAGAGATCAACTCTCTCGCAGTGACCATGTAAGGCGCTTCGGGTTCCACAGAACGCTGTACCTTTTGTTCGCACAGCTTCAGATTCCCTTTGATGACTGTCAGGGAGGTTTTTAATTCATGACTCACGGTAGCGACGGACGCTGCCACGTGAAGATTCGTTTCGTGCAAGGCTCGTTCGCGCTCCAACGTTTCCTCACGTTCCTGCACCAGTCGTTCGCGCTCCCACGCGAGGTGATGCCACATTGCCACCTCGTAGCGACTGGCAAGGGCAGCGACACCTATACCCGCAAGTGCAAATATCAGTAGTTGCAGCGCACTCCTCCATCCAGGGACAGCGAGGACCCCAAAGGGAGGAACTGCGAGGTAATCGAGCGCGAACAGACTCAAGAGGACCGCGAAAACTGCCGGTCCCACACCCCACAGGAGCGCGAGGATTACAACAGCACACAGCAGCAGTACACCTGGCAAGGAGTAAGGGAAGTGCATCTGTGCCACCAGGAAGCTCACCACGAAACTCAGTCCCACGAACAGGAGACCGGTGACAGAGTCAAGACGGTACTTCCGCCAGCAGGATAAGGAAGCTACGGAACCCATGTGACGCCTTACACTGTCATCCAGACGCACCTGAAATGGTCCTCGGTGTCGAGTAGGAGGGCGCTTTCGCTTCTCCATGTGACCTTTCCTTTCCTGGTTGCTGTTATTGGTTGCATTTCAGACTTCCTTTCGCACCATCATCAAACTTCTGAGCCGGAAGGCGAAGAACAAGAGTACTATGCCGGACGCCACCGCGTAAGCTTCAAATAGCCAGAGTAGCGCTGACGCGCTCGTCACGGGCTTCAAGACCAGAATCACACCAAGCAACACCAACATGATGCCATCCAGCAAGAGCGGCCACCCCTGCCCGATCACATGGCGGATCCAGACGGAAGCGACGATCTCGAGGAGGCCTGTTACCAAGGCCAGGGTCGCGGCAAGGTCCAAGAGGGCCAGAACCCTTATGGCTGGCCAGAGGAAGGTGATCACGCCGACTACAGTCCCGACTGGCCCTTCTGGCGGGCGCACCGCGAAGTGAGCATCGATCAGGGCGAATGCACCGAAGCGTCCCAGCAGCCCTGCCAGGACAAGCCCTGGCCAGACACACGCTGCCACGCCAAAGAGTACGATAATCAGACCGCGCAGGTCGAGCATCCACCAGTTACAGACGAACAACATCCTCACATGTACAGCGCTCATACATCTCTCCCTTATATGTTAATATTTTTCCAGACCCTTTTGAGCAAGGGTCAGCAGGATGAATTCCTGCTCGAAAGGCACTGCCGAGGAAAGACTGGTTTCTCCACACGGCTCGACCGGTACTGAAAGATCGTTCTTCCTTTGGCAGTTTTCCTGGGCCAATCGATGATTGGAGGGACGTGCTTCGAGCACCCGTTATATAAGGACCCGATCCCCCCAGGAGTTGCGCTAGAAAGGGAACGAGAAGGATGTGGTACGTTGGATTGGATTGGGCAGATACCCATCATGACGTGGAGGTGCTGGATGAAGCTGGCAAGCGCGTGGGAGCGCGGCGCTTTGCCCACAGCCACGACGGCTTGAACGAGTTGAAACAGTTTCTGCTCGGCATTGCGACTTCGCCCGAACACCTGGCATGCATTGTCGAAACGAACCACGGATTGCTGATCACCTTCCTGCTGGAAGCTGGCATCCCCGTGTATCCGGTGAATCCCAAGACCGCCAATCAGTTGCGCAAAGCGGCAGGAGCCAAGACCGATCAAATTGACGCGCACTTGCTGGCCAAGATGGGTCGTCTTGACCTGGGCGAGCTGCGCCGACTGGCCCCAGATAGCCCCATCGTGGCTGAGTTGAAAACACTGACCCGTGATCAGGATGCGTTGATCCAGACCCAAACGCGCCTGGTGAACCAGTTGACGGCTTGCCTCAAGGAGTACTATCCTGCGGCCTTGCACCTGTTTGCCAAGTTGCAGCAGCGCTCCACGCTCGTGTTTTTGCAGGCGTATCCGACGCCCCAAGCAGCGGCATCTGCTTCGGTGGAAGAGATCACCACCACCTTGCGCACAGGGAAGCATACCAATCCGAGAGGGGTTGCCCCGAAGATCTTCCAGGAGGTGCATCGTCCCCAGTTGGTCGCCAGCGCGGTCATCGTGCGCGCCAAGTCGCGCTTGATGCTCTCGCTGGTCAAACAACTGCTGATCGTGGTCGAGGATATTGCCACCTATGACGAGGCGATCAGCACCCTTTTTTTGACCCATAAGGACCAGCAGATGTGGCGTTCGCTGCCGCGTGCGGGCAAGCGCCTGGCTCCGCGCATGCTCGCCGAGTGGGGCGATGATCGCCGTCGCTACGTCGATGCCGCAAGTGTCCAGGCCCTGGCCGGGACCGCGCCGGTGCCGTTCCAAAGCGGCAATTTTGCCAAGGCCCACAAACGCTTCGCCTGCCTGAAGCCGCTGCGCAATGCCCTGCACCAGTTCGCCTGGCAATCCACCTTGAAAGAGGCTTGGGCGCTGGCCTATTATCAACGCAAACGCGCAGAGGGCAAGACCCACAGTATGGCGGTCCGAGCCTTGGCCAACGTCTGGGTGAGAATCATCTATCGGATGTGGGCGAACAAGACCTGCTATCAGACCGCGACGTTTGAAGCGGCCAAGCTGGCGCATGCGCCCCGGCAGCACGCCGCCTGAGTCCAGATCATGCCTCCTGGGTGTGCCCCCCTGGGTGTTCTCAGCGCTGCGAGGTTCCTCGCCAGTGCGGGGGGTGTATGCTCCAACGGAGTCGCCCAAGCGGTTCCCGTCGCGTCTGCTCTGCCGACCATGAGCCGTTCCCACTGAGGCTCCTACCTGTCCAACGTCTGCCGCAGCCCGCCACCGCGTTCCCGACTCCCGGTGTGGGTTGCTGGCTACAGACCACGCCGAGTCAAGGCCGTGCAGGAGGAGCGGGTGAGCTGTGGGGGCACGCTCGTCTTGGCCTTGACCGGTGTGGTAGACTTGCTTCCCCACACGGGAGGCAGCTTCACCCACTCTCACCTTGCTTTTTCCTTTCCCGGTTTTGACTCTTGACATAGACTGCTGGAATCTTGATTTTGAACGAATGTTCGTGTAATATGGAACTGGAGAGGTCCCCTGGGAGTCGCTCTTCCAGGGACAGGGCCTGCAGACCCCTTTTGACATAGTGGGAACAGATCCCTTGACTCTCAGTGGGGGAGGTGTTGAGAACCCCTGATATGTCTGTGGGGACCATGAGGAACCTCTCAGCAGTCGATGGGAGCGGCACTTCCACAGGCTCGGACCTCTCCACCCACGTCGTATTTCGGTTCTGATGGGTATTTGCCTCCGAGGAAGGAGAGATGAGCTATGGCAAAGCGAGCCACCCAGCGTGCTGACCTGAAAGCTGTTCCGCTGCTGCTGAATGAATCCTTGTACGTTGGCATTGACATTGGCAAAGGGAGGCACCTGGCAGGCTTCCTCTCCAAGACTCTCCTTGAGCGCCATGAACGCTTTGAAGCCTGTCCAGCCCTCGTGTTTGAAAACGCACGTGAGGGGTTCCGCCTGCTCATCGAGCGGATACGCAGCCTGGCCCCACTTGAGCACGTTTTCGTCCTCATGGAGCGCACTGGTCACTATCACCGCGCGCTCGAACAGTATCTGCAGGAGCTGGATATCCCGGTGTACATCATGCATGTCCAGAGCCGGCCTGGGGGGATGCTCAAAACCGACAAGCGAGATGCGTTGACCCTGGCCAATCAGCTCTACAGCCAACTTGAACTGGGGGTCCAGGTCGCTAACAAAGTGCAATTGGTCCGGCGCGTCGTTCCCCCGACGGAAGCCGCAGCCCAGCTCAAGGGGTTGATCCGTCACCGCTATGAACTGATCCGTGAGAGCACCCAGCGTAAGAACAAGCTGACGGCTCTTTGTGATGAGATTTTTCCCGAATTGACGCGGGTCGTGAAAGATCCCAATTCGCTCTTCGCTCTGGCGCTCCGTGAGCGCTTTCCTACCCCCCAGGCTACAGCTACTGCCAGTTTCACCGCCCTTCAAGAGATCCGAGGTGGTGCCCGTTCTCTTTCCGACGCCAAACTCTTGGAGCTGCCAGCGCTGGCCGCCCAAAGCATTGGCATCAAAGATGTTGCTCGCCTGCGTGGCCTCGTACTCGAACAAAATCAGTTGATCAAAGAGCTTCGGCTTCTGCGTGAGCACGTGGAGCAACTGGACAGTGAAATTGTGAGCATCGTCGAACAGGCTCGCGAAGGGCAGATTTTGCTGTCGTTTCCCGGCTTCGGGGCCATCACTGCGGCAACGATCATTGCAGCCATCGGCTCGATCCACAATTTCCCCTCCGCCTCTGCGCTCAAATCGTACTTCGGTTGGGCTCCAGTGGTCGTCCAGTCCGGCAGCACCCTGGATCATTCCCGTCTGACACGCGGAGGAACCAGGACGATGAAGCAGATCCTGTTCCTTGCTGTCTTCCAGGCTATCCGCTTGCAAGACAACGAGTGGGCCAAACTCTACGAGCGCCTGGTCAAGACCCGCTGCCCGTATGATGAAAAGACGCAGTCCCGCGTTGGGAAAAAGCGAGTCATTGGTCGGGTCGCAGGTCAGATGACCGAGGCCATCTACGCGTTGCTCAAGAGAGACGCCGAGATGCTCTCGAACGTTCTGCCAGGACAAGATCCCCCTCCGCCTCTGTTGTATGATCCAGAGGTTCATCGGCGGCATCGCCAGGGGGACTATCGACCACTGAAATCGACACCGCTCCCCAATACGATTACCGTGCTTCATCTTTTATCCTCCGAATGATTCCATATGTCTGAGGGTCTCTTTCAGGGGTAGCCAGACGGTTCTACGAGACAGAGCATGTGTTTGTCGTTGCTCCTGCATATGCCATAGCCTGCACAGCCTGACTTTGTAGAGGGTTCGGCAAACAGCTTTGAGACTAGGCCTGCTCAGTCAGCAAGGCAACACTATAGGCTTTGAAGATATCATCACGACTGAGTATCCCAATGGGATGCCTGGAATTGCCACGAGCAACGACTGGTAACAGCTGCTGGTCATGCACCCCCATCCGGCGAATCGCCTCGTCAAGACGTTCGTCGGCGAAGATCGTTTCGGAAGGAGCACTCACACTCACGAGCTGCCCCAGGGTCTCCTCTCCTCGCTCAGCAAGCACGGCCTCCTCAAGATCATGGGCCATCAAGACCCCAACGAGCGCCCCTGCTTCATCCACGACCAGCAACCCCCATTGATTGCGCTGCTTCAGGTCCAGGATTGCCTCGGCAACCGTGAGCGTTCGTGGCAGCGTGAGGATGGATGTCATCATCGCTTCACGCACCGGGATGCGGCGTATCAGATCGTCAGGCTTCCCGGTGCGCAGCTCGATGCCCCGCCGTCTGAGCTTAAGCGTGTAAATGGTCTCTTTGCCAAGTGCCTCAGCCACGATGGTACTGAGGACGACTGCAATCATCAGCGGGAGGATCACAGAGTAATCGCCGGTCAACTCAAACAGTATAATGATGGCGGTAATGGGAGCACGAGCAGCCCCCGCAAACACTGCGGCCATGCCCACCAATCCAAAATTGCTCGGATGCGCGATGATAGCTGGGAACACCCGCTGCAAGAACGTGCCATAGGCTTCACCCAGCATAGCACCAATGAAGAGGGACGGGGCAAAGACGCCTCCGGAACCGCCCGAGCCAATGGTCAGCGAGACGGCAAGCATCTTGGCGATGACGAGCAGCGCCAGTAAACCTAAAGCATACTTCCCCGCTAACGCCATGCTCATGGCAGGATAGCCCACGCCGAAGACTTGCGGAAGAAAAAAACCAAGCGCGCCAAGTAGCAGCCCACCTGGCACGGGTTTCAGATACTCCGGCATCTTCAGCGCATCAAAGCGATCTTCAAACCAGTACAGAATGCGCGTAAACGCAACACCGGCGAGCGCTCCTAGAACACCCAGCAGCACATAGAACGGAAATTCGCTCACATGCAAGACCTGATACGCTGGCAAGGGAAACGACGGCACATTGCCGAAAGCAGCGCGTCCAATCAACGAGGCAGTGACGCTGGCGATGACGACAATGCCAAAGGAACGGGTCGAGAATTCGCCAAGAATAATCTCAAGCGCGAAGAAGACACCAGCAATCGGTGCGTTGAAGGTGGCAGCGATGCCACCGGCTGCACCACAGGCCACCAGCGTGCGGATGCGCGCATCCGACATGTGAAAGAGCTGTCCCCAGGTGGAGCCGAGCGCTGATCCGATCTGGACGATGGGTCCCTCGCGTCCCACCGAGCCGCCAGAGCCAATACAGATTGCAGAAGCGAGCGATTTGATGGCCGCCACAATGGGACGAATCCGCCCACCCTTCTGCGCAACCGCCAGCATGACTTCAGGCACCCCGTGTCCTTTGGCCTCACGAGCGAAAAAGTAAATGAGGGGGCCAAAAATAAGTCCGCCGATTGCTGGGATAAGAATAACGGCATAGGGGCCGAGCAATGTGCTCAGGGCGGGACGGAGCACCTGAAAAAAGAGAAACGTGAACCCACTGATCAGCTCGCGAAACACAACCGCGCCCAATCCTGCTCCCACTCCAACCACCAGACCACTCAGGATAAGCACCTGCGTCTCGTTCAACTTCACATGCAGGAGACGGTGAAGCATGTTCCTGACAGAGGGAACCTGGTTCAGTATATTGCCTCTGTTCTGAACATGGTGTCGTAAGCCTGCAAGTAGGGTAGCAAGTTTCATAACATTCCTTCTATGTACATGGCCGCACCATAATGGGTGGGCAGTAATCCAAGAAAAAGACGAAAAAGTATAAGGCAATCCTATCCTGCTCCAATGCCACGCAAGATAAGCTGAGCAACGTTTCCTGCTTGCTGGACAATTTCGCGCTCGGATTGTCCGAGCACCTTGGCGGAGAGGACGTAAGACTCCGTCAGCGACAGCACCATCAAGGCGGTGGCCTCGACATGTTGAGTGCGGATTTCTCCTCGTGCCTGGCTCTGTTCCAGCATCAAAGCAATCACCGCCACATAATCCCGCAGGAGTTTGGTGGCTTCCGTCTGGAAAGCGCGGTTGACCCCGTACAGAGCGCTCATGTACACATTGAAATTGTCGCTCTCTTCCTCTGCCAGGTGAGCAAAGGCGCGCAAGAGCCGCTCCAGGCGCTGCCGCAGCGTCCCCTCGGCGGCCAGGGATGCACGGATCACCGTGAGTTGCCCCTGGGCAATGTAGCGCAGCATCTCGAGAAATAGGTCGCGTTTATTCTCGAAGTAGAGGTAGATCGTGCCCTTGCCGATCCCGGCCTGTTCGGCAATCACATTGATATTGGCCTGGTCGAAGCCCAGGCGGGCAAACTCGCTGGCTGCCACACGCATAATGCGATGGCGGGTGGCTTCGCGCATCTGTTCATCGACAATTTTCGGCATGCATCCTGCCTTTCGCGTGAGAAACGACTCCATGAGTCCAGCCCCGCACCACTATTTATTGGGCTATTGGTCAATAACCCTACCCTTAGTATACGCACGCATGTGTCGTTTGTCAAGCAGCAGCAGGTAAGGAAAAGCTCTTGCATTGCCTCATGAAAATCTTTCGCCATCTGCCTCATAAGCTCTCTTCTCTCCCGCTCTTTCGTTGGCCTTACCACACCTTCTTAAGCGCGTTTGTCACGTCCGACCTAGCAGCAAACGGGGAGCTTGGCGAACGACAAAAAGATGTTCGTTGTGAGGCAGAGGAAGTCGCATGTGTCGCTCCAGATCGTGAGCATGCTGAAAATGGCCTTCTCGTGGTGCCTGAGCAAAGAGAAACGTACGCCCCTCTCCTACATAGGGAGGCTTCGTACCTCATGCATGGTTACGTGGAGTATCTTTCCTGCTGCTACCGCGCTCTCTCGCTTGGATCTCGAAGAAAGCGTGTTTCATGCTCTCTTCATCCGGTCTCTTCGCTCGTGTTCTGTGTCTGGTGGTGGAACCATTGGTTCTGCCAGTGCAGATACTGTCTGACCGGGGCCATGCCCTCATAGCCCAACAATGCTTGTAACCCCCGTGGGTTTCCTCCTGCTTACAGATAGCGTAGGGCAAAGCTGTGGCGTAAATTCTGAGGACTAATGGTGGTGTCACTGATGCCTGCCCGTTTGCGCAACCGAGCAAACACCATGCTCACGCCGTTCCTGGTCAGCGGCTGTTTCCCCTTGGAAGCGAACAGGGGGTCTCCACCAGCATGTCTTCTCGCCAGCCCTCTCGTTGTTGTCAGCTCCATCTGCTTCAGATACGCATGTAGGTGGCTCAGGCAGGTCGCCCCGAGAGGCATCTGCCGTTCTTTGCCTCATTTCCACCTCATACTCAGCAGGCCCGCGTGTTGGTCAAGATCAGCGAGATGTAACGCACACAGCTCAGCAACCGTGATTCCGGTGTCAAAGAGCACCCACAGGAGCGCCTGATCACGTGCGGCCAGGTGCTTTGTCCCAGGCGCTTTCGCAGCCTGGGAAAAACCCGCTCGTATAACCCGGTCAAAGGTCGCTGACGATACGAAGCGAGGAAGAGGAACAGTGGTCCGAGGGAAGGCTCGTTCGCTCATGGGAGAACATGAGAGCGTTCCTCGCTCGACCAGCCACCCGAAAAACGCTCGCGCCGAGCGCGCATAGGTCTCAATGGTCCTTGCTGAACGCGGTGATCCTCTCGTCGTTGGCGTCTGCGCCAGAAACGCCAGCCAGCTACAGATGGTCGCTTCGCTGATCTGACTGACGAGGAGGAGGTGGCATTCGGTCAGCACATACTGGTGCAAATGACAAAGTGCCATGTGATGCCATTCCAGGGTTTTCGGGCGATGCCCGACTTCGCGGTGCGCTTGCAGATACTCCTGGATCGCCCGTTCCATCGTCAGGCGATGACTGTTCTCTGTTGAGGAAGGATGAGCGGCAGATGGGGATGAGACGGCACGAGGGCTCCGGGCGAGCTGACCCGCTTCACACAGCGAGGAAGTCGGGGCAGCGGGAATGGATCTCCTGCCAGTGCGTGACGACAGCGCTTCTGCCGCCTGAGGCCGGTTGGGTGAGCATTTGTCTGTGAGCGTCCCTTCGCAAACAGGAAGGGAAGAAGTGTCCAGACTCGCTGACGCTAGTCGGGGAGGCGAAAACTCGGCAGAGGCAAATCCGTTGCTCTGCAGTCCTTGGGGTGATCCTGCTTCCTCCTGCGTTTGGAGCACATGCATTCGGATCTTGCGGATGCCCCGTTGGAGCGTGCGCAGATGCGAGCGCCCATAGCGTCCGGGAAACAGGCACTGGAGTTCCCGAAGGACGTCTCCGCTGCTTCGCGTTGGGTTCGCTTGCACCCAGGTGAGAATCTGCTCCCATTGCCCGGCGAACGGGTCTTTGCTGGTCCGTCTCCAGTCCAGAACGCTCGCACGTTTCTGCTCCTCATTGGGAAGCTCATCTGCTTCTCTTCCTTCCAGCAGAACAAGCTCCACCGCGCATCCTGCGAGATGAAACGGCAGAAGTTCCGGGGTCGGCGTCAGTTGGCTGGTGGAGGAACTCCCGGTATCACAGCGCAAGGTCGCTTGCTGCAACTGTTCCACCTGCTCAAAGAGGCAAAGCGGGTCGAGCGCCTTTGTGACGGCGCGCAACTCCTGCTGCTGGGAAAGGGGGAGCACTCCGGAGAGCAACACCCGTTGCAGCGGTGTTTTAGCTGCGTCGTAGATCCGGTGGATCGTTCTCCCCTCGACGTGTTTGGCGACCAGCTTCATCGACGGTTGAAAACAATTTACATACCAGTGGAGGGCGCGATACAATTCGTCTAGTTGCCGGTAGGCATGCTCCCCAGGCAGACGACCATGGCCCACCACCTGCCGCACGACCACCCCATTTTTCTGCTCCACGAAGCACTGGTCCCGCTTCTCATAGGGGCGTCCTCGCGTGAAGGTGATCTGCTCACGCACACAATAGGCAGCAACCTCTTCATTGATAAACTCCCCGCCGTTATCAGTATCGATTCCCAGGATGGGAAACGGAAAAAGTGCCCGGGCACGCTGAATGGCGGCCAGAACTGCCTCTCGTCCACGGTTGAGCAAAGGCAAACATTCCGTCCACCCGGTGGCGATATCGGTCAGCGTGATGGTGTAGAGGCAACCGCCCTGCAATCGCCCACCACAATGGGCGACCAGATCGACCTCCAGGAAGCCCGGTTTGGCCTCGTCCCATTGGGCGAAGGTGCGGATCGGGATCTGCTGCTTGAGCAGCGGACCCGCTTCGGTGGTCGAAAGGCCATGGGGGTGCGTATAGCGATGGGCCTGCAAGAGGCGATCTGCAGTAGCTGCGCTCATCGAGAGCAGCAGGCTGCGCTGTTCTTCGTTCAACTCAAGGTGCCCATCCTCCTCCAGGGTTGCGACGATGCTTGGCAAGAACGGAATTAAGCGTTTCGTGCAAATGCGGTTGAGCGTCTTCCAGGCCAGCACCAATGCCTCTTCAACCTCTGGCCCATAGCGTCGGCGTCGTGCTGTCGGCGGCGCGAAGACCTCCTCGCTATGGTTGAGCAGCCACCGGGCGTATTTGCGCACATACCCCGTGGCGGTCACAAACGCTTCTAGAATTTGTTGCTTTTGCGACCCCAGTGCTCGCTGATACGCTGGCGCAACCTGCTGAAGCATGACCCGTCGGGCTTGCGTCCTCAATCCGTTTCCCACGTGTTCCTCCTGTCTGTCAAGCAACCGGAGATCGCGTGCGACAGATCCCCTTCCGCTGCCTCACGGCCCTCGTCCTTTTGTCGGGAGTATAACGCTTGTCAACTGATTTGGCCAGAGGTCATCAGCACGCTTGTGGCCTCATGGTAGCGTCACTGGCTTTCAGGGAGAGAAAGATGAAGGTGACCGACAGAGGAAGATTTTCGTGAGGCAATGCATCGTCTGCAATACCGGTTTAGTCCAGTTCTCTGGGATCCTTTTTGGAAAGTACCTTTTGCTTTGTACAGCGAGTACTAGACAATCTCCTGGCATCTCTAGTACCTTGTCAAAGTTCAATTGAAGGGTACAAGTCGCCTGAGGAAAAGCTCCGGATAGGTAGTCCAGGAGTGAAGAGAAGCCTCCCCTCTTCCACTCAGAGCGCCTGCTCTGCCCTCAGTCAGAGAAAATGAGCGGACTCCTGTTTCCCTTCCTTATTGTGTCTGTGACGTCCCCTTGCATACGAACACCTTCTCGGGCAGGCCCCTCTGTTCCTACGCCGCGAGGTATGCTATCATTTCTGGGACGAAACCCCGCAAAGAAAGGAGTGGGTTATGGAGAACGCCCCTACCAGCAGCTATGCGCCACCGGTCGATCAGCTGCTCACCTATGGAGAAGGGCAGTCTGTCTCGCCAGACGATTGGCCGAACTATCTGGAATTAGGGCTGGGTCCCGAACAGATCCCCGAACTGATCCGCATGGCGACCGATGAAGATCTGAATTGGGCCGACTCGGACAGTTTGGAAGTCTGGGCCCCGATCCATGCCTGGCGCGCACTGGGACAGTTGCGTGCCGAGGCAGCGGTTGAGCCGTTGCTCTCGCTCTTCGAAAGCTTGGAAGAGAGCGATTGGGTTATGGAGGAACTGCCAGAGGTCTTCGCCATGATCGGTCCAGCAGCGCTGCCAGAACTGGCAGCGTATATCGCCGACGTGTCGTATGAGGAAGAGGCCCGCATTAGCGCGATTCCCAGTGTCGAACAGATCGGAACCCGCTGGCCAGAAGCCCGTCCAGCCTGTGTGGCACTGCTGATAGAGCAATTAGAGCGGTTTGCTGAAAACGAGCCGGAGGTCAATGGCTTTCTCGTCCTGGGGCTGGTGGAACTGCATGCCACAGAAGCAGCCCCGTTGATGGAGCGGGCGTTTGCAGCCAGGAGCGTCGACACCATGGTGATGGGAGACTGGGAGGATGTACAGGTCGAATTGGGCTTGCAAGCGGCTGAGGCGGTCGCGCAGCGGCGAGTCCAGCGGCTGCCTGAGACACCTTTCCCCTCCGCCGCACACCAGAGAACGCCTGCGCAGATTTCCCCCCAGGAAAGTCACCAACGTGAGGCGGCACACAAGAAAGCCAAAGGCAAGATGGCGAAACAGTCACGGAAGAAAAACCGGAAACGGTAGCAGAGCTGGGGACATGGGAAAGAGAGAGGATGGGCTGACCCGAAAAAGGCGACGCCGTGAGAAGGGTTCTGTTGCAAAAAATCTGAAGGATCGACAAGTCGAGTGGTTTTAGCTATGTTTTCGGGTACAACATGAAGAAGATGTGCCGCTTTCCATACCATTTGCTCCAAATGCTCTAAAAACACCATCTCTTTTTGGCCCTTCAAATTTTTTGCAACAGAATCCAAAGAAGTGTGATCGTCCTGTGATATTGTTTGGGGTTTTTGTGATGCTGTAGTGAGAAGTGTGTTGTAGGCTATATGTGGGAGGAGGAAGAGAGATGGGTGGGAAAAAGAAAGGAGCAAATGCCAGCAGATGACAGTTGCAGATAATGTGGGCTGTGACGCGAGGGCAAGGACAAATTTTTAGGCAGGATGGTTTATCATTTGGTTGATACCGCTGCACACAGTAATGAAATGATCCGTCCTTCGTTTCCGTGAGCGTCACAGCCTACAATCTCATTCGCTTCATGGGAATTGACGATTACAAGTATGAATTCGGCTGAGTCATTACCGACCCAGCCGGTTTTGTTGTCTGCTGATAGGGGATGTGTCAGAACAGAGATATCCCCTGTTGTCTCCCACATTCCGCAGTTTGATTGACAGGTTTAGGGGAAATTGGTAGGGTAGAGTCCATCAAGAAGGAGGACTCGCGATGGAGGTATCAGAAGAATACATCAATGAACGGTTGGATCACCTGGGGATCGTGGCAGGGGTGTGCCAAGAAATCGGGCTGGCGGGGTGGCTGGATGCCCAAGAGCCGGGAAATCGCCAACAGGTGAGTGTGGGAACAGCAACAGTGGCCATGATTCTCAATGGATTAGGATTCAGCAATCGGCAGTTGTATTTGGTGCCGCAGTTCTTTGCCAACAAGCCCATCGAACACTTGTTGGGAGCGGGGATCACCGCCGAGATGCTCAATGATGACTGCTTGGGGCGCACACTGGACTGGCTCTACGCTCACGATCTGACCAAGCTGTTTGCCGGGATCGCGACCCAGGCGCGGCGGATCTTTGGCATCAAGGCTGAGCAGGTGCATGTGGATACGACCTCATTTTCGGTCAGTGGCGAGTACAGCGGGGTGCAGGCGGGAGAAGATGCAGCGGTCATCGCCATCACCTATGGCTACTCGCGCGATCATCGCAATGAT
>Ga0187805_10000291_pt1 | contig 15829 bp, 15 predicted proteins | sample NC_wetland_sal_i_6_FD_132965 | JGI IMG/M metagenome (GOLD analysis project Ga0187805, IMG submission 132965) | Wetland sediment microbial communities from Neuse River Estuary, North Carolina, USA - Control_5 | ecosystem: Environmental > Aquatic > Freshwater > Wetlands > Sediment | place: USA...
ATGACAGTGGCGTCAGGGCTGACCGACTGCCCAGGGGCCGATGCCGCCGCGACCGCCGTGGTGGCGCCGGCTGAGCTGGCGGCGACCGCAGTCATGGCGACCCCGCTGGCTAGGACTGCTGAACTCGCCAGCGCGACGATTACCCGAGTGCGGATGAACTTCATGACCGCAAACCCTTCCGGCGCACCCGCCGCGCGTGAGCCGGAGACTCATGCTCTGGAACGTGGATGCCGACAATGCAATTTTAACGGGCATAAAAAGGTCGGTCAACGCGGCTTGTTGCCGTTTCTGCAGGCAGCGAGCTTGCCGAGGGTCGTTCTCAGTGAGCGACGAGCTCCGCTTCGAACCCATCGGAGTTTTCCAGATACGCAGCGTAGTGCTGCGGACCACCTGCATACGGGTGCTGGTCCGTGAACATCAGCTTCCAGCCGTGCAGCTGAGCCTCTCTCGTCAGCTCGTCGACCATTTCCCGGCTAGCCACGTGGAAGGCCAGATGATTGAGCCCCGGTCGGCACCGGTCGTGCCTGCTCGCCGTGCGATCGGGCGACTGCTCCACGACAATGTAAGCGTGTCCAGACTGCCAGCTTCGCCCGCCCGGCCAGTCCTGGAACATCCGGTAGCCGAGCGAGGTGAGTAGCCAGCCCCAGCTAGCGATCGCCTTGTCCAGGTTCGCTACCCAAAGCTCCACGTGGTGGATGGCGCCGGTGGGCGCGGGCGGCGCTGTGGTTGCCAAGCCGCCCTCAGCGTACGTCTCAGCCATGCTCAGTCCCTGCGGATGTCCCCTGGTTGTCGGCGCGGCTGCGACCCCGATGGCGGCGGCACCGCAGACGACTCCGTTCCCATCTAACCAGGGTAAAGGCTGATAGCTGGGCGAAACGTCGCACATCCGGTCGGGTTGCGCCCGTCGCTGCGTCCCGGCTACGTCGGCCCGGGCAGGTCCGCCAGCGTAGCCAGGGAAGCACGGTGCGCATCGGCGGTGCCGAGGCCGATGGAGTCCGCCTTGGCGCGCTTCAGGTACAGGTGCGCCGGGTGCTCCCAGGTGAAGCCGATGCCACCGTGAAGCTGGATCGTCTCCTGAGCCGCCTTGAGGGCGGTGTCCGAGCACGTGGCCTTGGCCAGCGCGACCAGGAGCTCTGACTCCGTTCCGTGCTGGTTCGCCAGCGCGTCCACGCCAGCTCTCGCCGCGGCTCGCGCTTGCGTCACCATGACCCAGAGGTCAGCGAGCCGGTGCTTGATGGCCTGGAAGCCGCCAATCGGGCGGGCGAACTGCTTGCGCTCCTTGACGTACGCGACCGTCATGTCCAGGCACCGCTCGGCGATGCCGAGCTGCTCCGACGCAAGCACACCCGCGCCCGCCAGCAGCGCGGCGGTCACGGCCTGCTCGGCCGCGCGGCCGGCCGCGATCTGCCTCGCCGGCACGTTGTCCAGCGTCAGGTCGCAGAGCTGTCTGGTCTGGTCCAGCGACACCACCGGAGCCTTGACGACACCGCCGGCCGCAGTGCCGGCCCGAGCGTCGACCACGTACAACCCGGCCGGAACGCCGTCCGCTGGCACCAGCAGCACGTCAGCGGGCAGCGCATCGGCGACGCCGGTGACCGTGCCGGTCAGCCGGTAGCTGCCCGGCTCGTCACCCGGCTGCGATCCGGCCAGCCGGACTGTCAGCGGACCCGGCCGACCTGGCGCTGCCGCGAACGGGACGGCCAGCGCAGCGGTAACCGCGCCGACTGCCAGCCCGGACAGCAGCGACTCGTCGCCGACGGCAAGCAGCGCCGTCGTGGCCACGACTGCGCTGCCGAGGAATGGCACCGGCCCAACCGCCCGGCCGATCTCCTCAGCCACCACGCCGGCTTCGCGATAGCTCGCTCCCGCACCGCCGAGCGACTCGGGGATCAGCAGTCCCGCGACGCCGACGTCGGCCGCGAGGGTGTGCCAGAGCTCGCTGTCGTAGGTCGCGGTCGTCTCGGTTCGCGCCAGCACATCTGGCCAGGCGGCCTTATCGGCCAGGACCGCACGGACCGCAGCCCGCAGCTCGGTCTCGGTGTCGCCGTACAGCAGGTCAAGCGGGCCCGGCTGCGCCGCCGCCGTGGCGCCGGTCACGCGTGTCGTCGCCTCAGTCACCGGGGCAGGTCCTTCCACGGTCCAGTGTCTGCTCTGGCTTCCCTGGGCAGGCCGAGCACCCGCTCAGCCACCACGTTCCGCAGGATCTCCGAGGTGCCGCCCTCGATCGAGTTCCCCTTGGCCCGCAGGAAGCGGAACACCGGGTTACGACCGAAGAAGTCGGCGCCGCGCGGCCTGCGCATCGCCCAGTCGTCGTAACGCAGCCCGTCAGCGCCGGCGAGCTCGACCTCTAGCTCGGAGATCTCCTGGTTCAGCCGGGCGAACACGAGCTTGGCCGCGGACCCTTCCGGGCCAGGCACGCCCGCCGCGAGCTGCTGCCGCAGCCGGACGCCAGCCAACCGGGCCACCTCCGCGTCCGCCCACAGCCGCAGTAGCCGGTCGTGCAGCCCCGGGGTTCGCCGCTCCGGGTGCGCGCGCCACGCCCTGGCTGCCAGCGCGATCATCCCGGCTTCGCGCGGCATCGCGCCGCCGCCGATGGAGACGCGCTCGTTCATCAGCGTGGCCATCGACACGGTCCAGCCCTGACCGACCTCGCCGATCCGGTCAGCGTCCGGGATCTTTGCGTCGGTGAGGAACACCTCGTTGAACTCGGCATCGCCGGTGATCTGCCGCAGCGGCCGCACCTCGAGACCGGGCTGCGTCATGTCCAGGGCGAAGTAGGTGAGCCCCTCGTGCTTGGGCACGTCCGGGTTGGTCCGGGCGACCAGCAGCGCGCGGCTCGCCATGTGCGCCGACGAGGTCCACACCTTCTGGCCGTTCGCCGTCCAGACGTCGCCGTCCCGGACCGCGCGCGTGGCCAGCCCGGCCAGGTCCGAGCCCGCGCCGGGCTCGCTGAACAGCTGGCACCAGATTTCCTCGCCGGTCCACAGCGGACGCAGCCACCGGTGCTTCTGCTCTGGCGTACCGTGCGCGAGGATCGTCGGCGCGGCCATGCCAAGACCGATTCCGTTGAGTTCCGGGTGATTGCTGGGGCTGCCCGCGTCTGCGAACGCGCGATCCACCACGCTCTGCAGGGAACGCGGCAGGCTCTGCCCGCCGAGCCCCGCCGGGTAATGCACCCATGCGAGGCCAGCGTCGAACCGGTCGCGCAGGAACTCCAGCCGGTCGGTGCCCTTCGGGTCATGCGCCCCGAGGAACTCCGCGACTTGGTGGCGCAGCTCCTCAGCGCCGGTCGCCGACGTGGTACCGGCCGAGCCGGTCAGCACAGCGGGCCGCCGGCCACGTAGATCACCTGGCCGGAGACGAACCCCGCGCCGTCGCTCACTAGGAACGAGATCACGTGCGCGACATCTTCTGGCTGACCGACCCGGCGGACCGGGATGCCCTGGGCCGCGGCCTTCTGGAACTCCTCGAAGCCGATGCCTATCCTGGCCGCGGTGGCCGCGGTCATGTCCGTGACGATGAAGCCGGGCGCGACCGCGTTGGCCGTGATGCCGAACTGGCCGAGTTCGATCGCCAGCGTCTTGGTGAAGCCCTGCATGCCTGCCTTCGCCGCGGAGTAGTTCACCTGACCGCGGTTGCCTAGCGCCGAGCTGGACGACAGGTTCACGATCCGGCCCCACCGCTGGTCCACCATGTACTTCTGGCACGCCTTGCTCATCAGGAACGCGCCCCGCAGATGCACGCCGAGCACCGTGTCCCAGTCGTCCAGCGTCATCTTGAACAGCATGTTGTCCCGGATCACGCCCGCGTTGTTGACCAGTACGGCGACCGGGCCGAGCCCATCGGCGACCTTGTCGACGGCGGCCTGCACCTGATCCGCGTCGCTGACGTCGGCGCCCACAGCCATGGCCTTGCCGCCGGCCGACGTGATCGCGTCGACGGTCGCGCCGCAGTCGCCTTCTTTCAGGTCGAGCACGGCGACGGCGAATCCGTCCGCGGCCAGGCGCCTGGCGGTCGCCGCTCCGATGCCGCGCGCGGCGCCGGTGACAACCGCGACTCGCTGGGACGCCTCTGACATGTATTCCTCCTAGTGAGCTGATCTTGGGTTAGCGGTCGAGCGGCCAGACGGCCTCAGACCGTGCGGTCAGCGGTACTTTCGCAGCTCGCGATGCGCGAGCGAGCGCTTGTGCACCTCGTCTGGGCCGTCGGCCAGCCGGAGCGTCCGGGCATGCGCCCACAGCGCGGCCAGCGGGAAGTCCTGGCTGACTCCCCCGGCGCCGTGCGCCTGGATCGCCTTGTCCAGGATCCACTCCGTCGTCCTTGGCACCAGGATCTTGATGGCCTGGATCTCGGTGTGGGCTCCCTTGTTGCCGACCGTGTCCATCAGCCACGCGGTCTTGAGCACCAGCAGCCGGGCCGCCTCGATGCGCACCCGTGCCTCGGCGATCCAGTCCTGGATGACGCCCTGCTCGGCAAGCGGCTTGCCCCACGCGACCCGTTCCGTCACCCGGCGGCACATCAGCTGCAGCGCCCGCTCGGCCGCACCGATCTGCCGCATGCAGTGGTGGATCCGGCCCGGCCCCAGCCGCGCCTGCGCGATCGCGAAGCCCTCGCCCTCGCCGGCGATCACGTTCGCCACCGGGACCCGGACGTCGGAGAACAGCACCTCGGCGTGCCCGCCGTGGGTGCCGTCGGTGTAGCCGAAGACGTTCATGCCGCGCTCGATCTGGACGCCGGGGGTGTCCCGCGGCACCAGGATCTGCGACTGCTGGCGGTGCCGGTCGGCGTCGGGATTCGTCTTGCCCATCACGATCAGGATCTGACAGCGCGGGTCCATCGCCCCCGACGACCACCACTTGCGGCCGTTGATCACGTAGACGTCGCCGTCCTTGGTGATGCTGGTCGAGATGTTGGTGGCGTCGGACGACGCGACGTCCGGCTCGGTCATGCAGAACGCAGACCGGATCTCCCCGTCCAGCAGCGGCCGCAGCCAGCGCTCCTTCTGCTCATCCGTGCCGAACTCCGCGAGCACCTCCATGTTCCCGGTGTCCGGGGCGGCGCAGTTCAGCGCCTCGGGCGCCAGGAAGGAGCGGCCGCTGAGCTCAGCTAGCGGCGCGTACTGGAGGTTGGACAGGCCCGCGCCCTCGGGGTGGCCAGCCAGGAACAGGTTCCACAGGCCCCGGTGGCGGGCCTTGGCCTTCAGGTCGTCGACTATCGGCGGCCGTTCCCAGCCGCGGCCCTCGCCGGCCAGCTTGGCCGCTTGCTCCTCGAAGACCGGCTCGGCAGGCAGGATCTGCTCGTCCAGGAACCCCTGCAACTGGCCACGGAACTCTTCGGTACGCGCATCGAATGCGAACTCCACTGCTACCTCCCGCGGCCAGGCCGAGACCGGACAAGAAGACTACCTACCGGTCGGTACGCCTCCACGCTACGGTGCAGTCATGGCACAGGTCGAGACGGTCCGGGGCCCAGTCGAGGTCGACTCGCTCGGCCTGACCCTGATGCACGAGCACATCTTCGTCCTCAACGAGGAGGTCCGGCAGAACTACCCCGCCGACTATCCGGCGGGCTGGGATGAGGACGCCCAGGTGGACGGCGCCATCACCAAGCTGAACGCGGTCGCCGCGCGGGGCTGCCAGACCATCGTCGACCCGACGGTCCTCGGGCTGGGCCGTGACCTCCACCGGATCCGGCGGGTCGCGGACGGGACTGACGTCAACATCGTCGTCGCGACCGGCCTGTACACCTACAACGACGTGCCGTTCTATTTCAAGTACCGGCTGCCCGGCGCTGGCGAAACCGACCCCATGACACAGCTGTTCGTCAGCGACATCACGACCGGGATCGCCGACACCGGGGTGAAGGCGGCCTTCCTCAAATGCGCCGTCGACGAGCCAGGCATGACGCCGGGCGTCGAGCGGGTGCTGCGGGCGGTTAGCCGGGCGCACGCCGAGACCGGAGCGCCGATCACGGTGCACACGCACCCGCACTCGGGAACCGGTCGTGAGGTCGTGCGGGTACTCCGCGAGGAGGGCGCTGACCTGAGCAAGGTCGTGCTCGGCCACAGCGGCGACAGCACCGACCTGGACTACCTGACCGAGCTCGCCGACACCGGCTGCCTGCTCGGCATGGACCGGTTCGGGATCGACGTGATCACGTCCTTCGAGAACCGGGTCGACACCGTGGCGGCGATGTGCAAGCGCGGCTACGCCGAGAGCATGGTGCTGTCACACGACGCCGCCTGCCTCATCGACTGGTTCCCGCAGGAGCTGATCCCGATGTTCGCGCCGTCCTGGAATTTCCTGCACCTGTTCGATGACGTGCTGCCGGCGCTGCGGGCACGTGGTGTCACCAGCGCAATGATCGACACCATGCTCGTGACCAACCCGCGCCGTTATTTCGGCGGCTGAGCGGGAGGAAACGGAAGCGCGGGCGGGTGCGGACAGACTCCCTCACTATTTCCGTTGGACGAAAGACGTAAATCACTCAGCAGGGCAGCGGAAACCGTCAGGGAGTTGGAGCGGGACGCAGGTGAAGAGCCTCCGCAGCCCGCGTGAGGGCGTCGAGGTGGCCGTCGACCTGGCCAAGGCCCGCTCCCATCGTGTTGATCGACAGATGCGTCGCGCCGACCGCGAGCCAGCGGCCGACGTGGTCCACGAGCTTGTCGACACCGCCTTCGCCCCAGCTGACCCGGCCCTCCATGCCGATCAGGGACGGGTCGCGGCCCGCCGCCACCGCCGCCTCGGTGATGATCGACCGGGCCTCATCAAGCCGCGAGTCCGGCGGCAGCTGCGGGAACCAGCCGTCGGCGAGCTGCCCGGCCCGAACGTAGGCGGGGCGAGACCGGGCGCCGAACCACACCGGGATCGGCCGCTGCACCGGCGGCGGCGCCAGCCCGGCGCCGGTCACGGTTTCGTAAGCCCCGGTGAAGCTCACGGTCCGCTCGGTCCACAGCCGCCGCATGAGTACGACCTGTTCGGCCATCCGGCGGCCGCGGTCGCTGAAGCTCTTGCCGAGCGCCTCGTACTCAACCGGGTTCCAGCCGAGGCCGATACCCAGCCGGAACCTGCCCCCGGTCAGCAGGTCGACCTCGGCCGCCTGCTTGGCCGCCAGGGCGGTCTGCCGCTGCGGCAGGATGATGATGCCGGTGACCAGTTCCAGCGAGGTCAGTCCCGCCAGGTAGCCGAACAGCACGAACGGCTCGTGGAAGGTCGTGTCCACGTCATACGGCCCGGCCCAGTCCTGGTGCACGGCCGGATCGGCGCCCAGCACGTGATCGTAGGCAACCAGGTGGGTGAACCCGAGTTCCTCGACCCGCCGGGCGTAGGTGCGGATCGCGCCGCGATCGGCGCCGATCTCGGTCTGCGGAAACACGACGCCTATATTCACGACTGACTGTCTACCCGACGCCATCCGGCCTGCGCCACCGCGGGCGCCGGACGGCGGGTGCAGCGGGAGGGGCGCCATGGACCTCGATCACTGGCTGAAGGTGGCCGCAGACGCCGTCGCGGACTGGCAGCGCACCTTCAGCCCGTACGAAGCGCATCCGTCCACGCAGGTCAGCGACGAGCGGATGGCTGCCGCCCTCGCCGGGCTCGGCAACCGCCTGACCGACAACTATCCGTTCTTCCATCCTTGCTACGCCGGCCAGATGATGAAGCCCCCGCATCCGGCGGCGGTCGCGGGCTACCTCGCGGCCATGCTGATCAACCCGAATAACCACGCCCTCGACGGCGGGCCGGCGACCGCCGCCATGGAGAAGGAGGTGGTGGGACAGCTAGCCGCCATGTTCGGCTTCAGCTCGCATCTGGGCCACCTGACCACCAGCGGCACGATCGCCAACCTCGAGGCGCTGTACGTAGCCAGGGAGCTGCACCCCGACCGCGGCGTTGCCTACAGCTCGGAGGCGCACTACACGCATGGCCGGATGTGCAGGGTGCTCGGCGTCAAGGGCTGCGTCGTCGGTGTCGACGCAGCGGGCCGGATGGACCTTGGCGAGCTCGACGCGCTGCTCGGCGAGGGCCGGATCGGCACCGTCGTGGCGACGGCGGGCACGACTGGCCTCGGCGCGGTCGATCCGGTGGCTGAGGTGCTAGAGATCGCGCGACGCCACGGCGCGCGCGTCCACGTCGATGCCGCGTACGGTGGCTTCTTCGCCCTGCTGGCCGGGCAGGAAGGACTCGACCCAGCGCCGTGGCGGGCGATCGCCCAGTGCGACTCGGTCGTGGTCGACCCGCACAAGCACGGCCTGCAGCCCTACGGGTGCGGCGCCGTGCTCTTCGCCGACCCGGACGTGGGCAGGTTCTACCTGCACGACTCGCCGTACACCTACTTCACGTCTGCCGAGCTCCACCTCGGCGAGATCAGCCTCGAGTGCTCGCGGGCCGGCGCCGCAGCCGCCGCGCTGTGGCTGACGTTTCAGGTGCTGCCGCCGACTCCCGACGGACTCGGCAAGGTGCTCGCTGCGGGCCGCCGCGCCGCGCTCGACTGGGCACGCCGCCTGGAGGCATCCGCCAGCCTTGACCTGTACCAGCGGCCGGAACTCGACATCGTCTGCTACTTCCCCGCCGAGCGGAGCATGTCGGCGATCGACGCCACGGCAACGCGAATGCTGCAGGAGGGGATGGCCACCGGCACGGCATATCTGAGCACGCTGCGCGTCAGTGCCGATGCACTGAGCCGCCGCCACCCGGCTGTTGACAAGGATCAGGACGGCGCCCGGATCCTGCGCAGCGTGCTGATGAAGCCGGAGCACGAGTCGTTCGTGCCGGAGTTGCACGCTCGGGTGGAACGCCTCGCCGGGGCGCCGCGCTAACCGGCCTGGGCGCGCCGAGGCCGCCCGGTTACAGGGCGCCGGCGATCAGGCCCGCCACAGCGGCCATGCCGTCCGCGTTCGGGTGGTACGGCGCGCCACCGCGCGGCACCAGCTGGAATCGTCGCGTCCAGGGCACGGCTGACCACGCGTGATGCTCGGCGCTGCGGTCTGCAACCGGGACGAAGACGCAGCCGCTGCGCCCGGCCGCCTTCCGGGTGACATCGGTGAGCCGGTGCGCGACGCCGCGGCCCCACTCCGCAACCTCCGCGGGGAGCGGGCCGGTGGGCGTCGTGTCATCCGGCGGAAGGATCGTCAGGTAGTCCACGAACGCCAGCCGGCAGGCCGGAGCGCGATGGCGCACCTCCGCGGCGATCTGCATGAGGTTCGAGCTCAGTTCGGCGAAGCGCTCCTCCACTAGCTCGTTGTTGGCCAGCAGGTGCGCGCGGCGCCGGACCGCTGCCACCGCGGCGAGCGGCCAGGGCAGGCTGGACAGCAGCAACCGGGTTACGTACCCGACGTCGTTGCCACCGCAGGTCATGGTGACCAGCCTGGTGTCGGCGGTCACCGCGTCCAGCTGGCCCGGCCAGCCGTCAGCTCGCCGGGACAAGATGTCGCCCGTGGTAGCGCCCGAGTACGTGACGTCGGTCAGCTCGAGGCCGAGCCAGCCGGCGAGCAGGCTGGGGTAGTTCGCCGCCGACCGGCGAGCCCGGCGCGGGCTGCCCGGCGCTCGGTGGCCGATGCCGGGCCCGGACGCAAAGGAACTGCCCATGGCGACATAACGCGACCCCGTGATCACGTGCTCATCGTGCCAGCCGCGCTGCCTGCAGGAAACCCGAGCCCGCGCGGTAGCGCTAGCGCAGCAGCAGGCGGCTGATCCGGCGGCCAGCGACCGCCAGGCCGGCCGTGCCCATGACGGCCAGGTAGAGCACGTGCCAGAGCAGGCCCGGCCCAACGTAGCCCAGGGTGAGTCCCCGGAGCAGGGCGATGCCCTGATACAGCGGCGTGCAGTCCACCACGATCTGGATAGCCCGCGGGTAGACGCTGATGGGATAGAACGTGGCCGAGAACAGGAACATCGGCAGCGTGGTCAGCGTGACGTACTCAAAGTCCTGCCAGCTACGCAGGAACGTGGTAGCCGCCATCCCGTCGCCAGCGAACGCGAAGCCGATCAGGAGCGCCACGGGAATCGCGAACACGGCCCAGATCGAGTGCACCAGGCCCATCGCCAGCATGATCACGATGAACGCGCACGCATACAGGCCGCCGCGGATCAGTGCCCAGCCGATCTCTCCCATGGCCACGTCGCCTGTCCGCATGGGCGTCACCAGGACCGCGTCGTAGACCTTGGCGTACTTGAGCTTGAAGAAAATGTTGAACGTCGAGTCGAAGATCGCGCCGTTCATGGCCGACGTGGCCAGCAGGGCCGGCGCGACGAAACTGGTGAACGGCACGGCGTGGCCGTTCACCGTGACGCCGCCCACTAGGTGGCTGATGCCAACCCGGATCGACAGCAGGTAGAACAACGGCTCGAAGAACCCGGACGCCAGCACCAGCCACGTGTGCCGGTAGGCCCGCGCGTTCCGCTCGATGAGGTGCGCGCTCCCCCGGCCGCCGAGCCGCCGGGCGGCCAGAAACGGGGCCGGCACGATGCGCAGCGGCACCTGCCGCAGAGCGGTGACGACTGGCTCAGACACACAGCCTCCGCCGGTACGTGACCGGGCCAGCCGCGAGCCCGAGCACGGTCACCGCCAGCAGGTAACTGACGTGACCGAGCGCGCCGGCAAGGTCCGGTGCGCCGGAGTTGAGCGCGCGGCAGAGCGCGACCCCGTGCCACAGCGGCGTCGCGTATGCCACCGGCCGAATCCAGGCCGGCAGCTGCGTAACCGGGAAGAAAGTGCCTGAGAACAGGAACAGCGGGATCATCCCGAACCGGAAGACCACGTTGAACGGCTGATCGTTCCGCGGGGTGACGGCGAACGCATCGAGCGGCGCTGCGAACGCCAGCCCGGTCAGCACTGCGACCGGTACCCCGGCCAGCATCCACGGCGACCGCACCACGCCGAACGCCGCCATGACGCCCAGAAAGAACACCATGTTTCCGGTTAGCCGCAGCGCCGTGAACATCAGATGCCCGCGGTACAGGTCGCCCGGCCGCAACGGCGTCGCGGCCGCGGCCTGGTAGGTCTGCTGCCACTTGACGGCCGTGTAGACCGGATACATCGACTCGCCTATGGCCGTCTGCATGGCGCTCGCCGCCATCAGGCCGGGTGCCAGGAACGCCAGGTAGCTGACTCCGCCGAGGCTGGCGGTGCCGTGCTGGTCGACCAGGGTGCCCAAGCCGAGGCCCATGGCGCCCAGGTACAGCACCGGGTTGAGCACGCTGGAGTAGATCGAACCGCGCCAGGTGCGCCGGTACTTGGCCAGCCACCACCGCAAGGCACGGACTGCCATGCCCCAGGGCCCGGCCACGGAGGCACGGGCGTCTGCTGCCGGAGCGACTGCGGTCATCCGTCCTCCAGCTGCCTTCCGGTCAGCCGCAGGAACACGTCCTCCAGCGTGCTGCGGCGCACCAGCGAGGCCAGCGGATCGAGGCCAAGCTTGCGTACCTGGTCGAGCGCGGCGTCGCCGTCGTCCACGTAGAGCAGGATGCGGTCCGCCAGCACCTCCGTCCGGTCAGCCTTGGTGCCGACGACGATCTCGGCCGCGTGCTTGTGCTCGCCCGGCGGGAACCGCAGTTCGAGCACCTCACGGGTCGAGTAGGCATCGATCAGCGCACGCGGCGAGCCCTCCGCCGCGATCCTGCCGGCGTCCATGACGACGAGCCGGTCGCAGAGCTGCTCGGCCTCGTCCATGTAGTGCGTCGTCAGGATCAGCGTCACGCCCTGCTGCTTGAGCCGGAACAGCCGGTCCCAGACCACGTGCCTGGCCTGCGGGTCCAGCCCGGTCGTGGGCTCGTCCAGGATCAGGATCTCCGGCTCGTTGATCAGGGACCTGGCGATGGTCAGACGGCGCTTCATGCCGCCCGACAGCGGCTCGACCTGATCGTCGGCCCGGTCCGTGAGTTGCACGAAGTCCAGCAGCCGGGCCGTCCGCTCAGCGATGAGCGCCCTGGGCAGGCCGAAGTACCGCCCGTAGATGAGCAGGTTCTCCCGGACGGTCAGCTCCACGTCCAGGGTGTCTTCCTGCGGCACGACTCCTAGCCGGGCCCGGATCGCGGGGCCGTCCGTGACCGGGTTCATTCCGAGGATGCGCAGCTCACCCCCGCTCGGCGGGGAGACGCAGCCGATCATGCGCATCGTGGAGGATTTGCCAGCCCCGTTCGGGCCGAGGAAGCCGAACGCCTCTCCGCGCCTGAGCTCGAAATCGATCCCGTCGACTGCCGTAAAACCGCCAAACCGCTTCGTCAGGCCGGTCGCGCGAATAAGCACGTCGGGATCGGGCACGCCCGCGACCTTACCTAACTGGTCTGCCAGTTCCGAACTAATAACTTGCCGGCCGAGGATAAGTTGCACCGATACGTGGGCACGTCAGTACGGGCGGGACGGTACCCTCTTGATCAGATCAGGCGCCCTAGCAGGAGGCAGATCTCACAGGTGAGCACCATCGGCGAGCTCTACGCGCGGTTCCGCCATCTGATCCACGAGGGCGCTAAGTTCCTGGTCATCGGCGCCATTGGGTTCGTGGTCACGCTGGCCGTGGCCAACGCGTTGCACCCGATCGGCAAGTACAAGGCCATCACGATCGCCACGATCGTGGCGACGGTCATCACCTACCTCGGCAACCGGTACTGGACGTTCCGGCACCGCGAAGGCCGGGGCACGACCCGCGAGACGGTGCTGTTCTTCGTGCTGAACGGGGTCGGCCTGGTCATCTACTACGGCTGCATCGGGTTGACGGAGCTTTTCGGCCTTTCCGGCCGGTTCTGGTATAACGTCGCGATCGTCGTCGGCACCGGCGTAGGCACGCTGTTCCGGTTCTGGTCCTACCGTACGTGGATCTGGCGGGCGCCCGCCGCGGCCAACGCCCCGGCGATTGAGTCGGACGAGGAGCGCGCCCGGGAACTGGCTCCCGTGCTGGGCGCTGCGCCAGTCGGCTACGGCCGACTCGGCAGCGCCTCGGCTGACGGGTACCGGCCCGGCAGCGCCTCGGCTGACGGGTACCGGCCCGGCAGCGGCTCGGTAGACGCGGCCGGGTCCAGCGGCGTGCCGGCCAACGGCACCTCGGCCAACGGCGCTTCGGCTGCTCCGCACAGTCATGCCCGGCCTGGCCGCCCCAGCTTCCGGCATACTCCGACGAGCCCGACCCAGGCGCCGGATGGCCGCCCGCCTGCCTCACACCGCAGGACCTCGTAACCACTGACAGCGGCTACCGCGCGGCCAGCGCTGCCCGGGGGCAGTGCGACGGCTATCCGGGGCATCCGCCCGAGTGCGCGAGCAATTCACGCAGCGGGATCTTCAGGTAGGCATCGGCGCTGGCCTGGCTGATCACACCGACCGAGACGAGCCTGCCGATCACGTGCAGCTCCCTGGCCAGGCCCGACGCTGGGTTGGTGATCGGGTCGTCGCTGCTCGGCGCCTGGACCAGCCCGGCCAGCAGGGCCGACTGCGGCCAGGACAGCTGGGCCGGCGGCACTCCGAAGTAACCGCAGCTAGCGTTCTGCAGGCCATAAAAGCCGTGTCCGAAATAGGCGACGTCGGCGTATAGCCGCAGGATCTCCGGCCCGGTATAGCTGTACTTGAGCTTGACCGCGAGCGCGACCTGCTCGGCCTTGGCCGACAGGCTGGACGCCCCGGGCGTGTACAGCATCTTGGCGAGCTGCTGATACAGCGTGGCGCCGCCCTGGTCGCCTTTCCCGGTCAGCGCGCTGTAGACGACCCGGGCGACCGCCACCGGGTCGATCCCCGGCTCTGCGGCGAACCGGTGGTCCTCCGTCGCCTCCAGCGACGTGGCGAACCGGGCCGGGACGGCGACGCCCGGGTAGGCGACGCCGTGCGCCCGGTCAAACGACTGGGCCAGCTGCCGCGCGTTGCCAACCGACGGCGTCACGAGCAGCAAGATGCCAAAGCCGATCACGGCCGCGAGAACCAGGGCCAGGCAGGCCAGCAGCGCCTTCCGGAGTAGTGGCGGCAGGAAGCGGCGACGCGATCCGCTGCCCGTCTCGCCCGGCTGCGACCTGGCGCGCACGCTCCAGTGCAGGGGACGCTGCATTGATCGCATCAATAACTGTCCGCCCCGTTTACGCGCCGATTGGCCCGAGCCAACGGTGCCGCCGTCCGGTTAATGCCAGGCCCTGGCGCGCGATGTGCCCAGACCGCGCATATCAGGATCAGCATAAGCCAGCCGCCTAGGGGTGATTACGCTCAGCTGGGTGACCCAACTGCACGACCTGAGCGCAGTCGAGCAGGCTGCGGCGATGCGTTCCGGCCAGCTGAGCCCGGCGGAGCTCGTCACCCACTACCTGGATCGGATCGGCCGGCTGGACGGCCAGGTCGGCGCGTTCATCACCGTCACGACCGACCAGGCCATGGCGGCGGCCGACACGGCAGCCCGCAGGCTGACCACCGGGAGCCGGAACGATCTGCCGCCGTTGTTCGGTGTTCCGATCGCCATCAAGGACCTGACCGCAACGGCCGGCGTGCGCACCACGCTCGGCTCCCGTGCGTACGCCCAGTACGTCCCGGTGGCCGACGCGAACCTGGTCACCCTGCTGCGCGCGGCCGGGACCATCAGCCTCGGCAAGACCAACACGCCTGAGTTCGGGATCAGCTGTTATACCGACAACGACGTGACCGGCCCCACTCGCTCTCCGTTCGACCTGGACTGCAACGCGGGCGGGTCGAGCGGCGGGGCGGCGGCCGCGGTCGCAGCGGGCATGGTTCCCTTCGCCCACGGCAGCGACGGCGGCGGGTCGCTGCGCATCCCGGCCAGCGTGTGTGGCCTGGTCGGGCTCAAGCCGTCCCGCGGCCGGATCAGCAACGGACCAGAAGGCGGCGATACCCACGCGCTGTCGGTGCAGGGGCCGATCGCGAGGACCGTCGCCGATGCGGCGGCCATGCTCGACGTCCTAGCCGTGCCGATGCCCGGCGACCCGTACTGGGCGCCGCCCCTGCCGCCAGGCGAGACCTTCCTCAGTTACACCGGCCGCGAGCCGGGCAGGCTGCGCATCGGCCGGTACGCGGCGACCGCCAGCGGCGCGGTGCCTGACCCGGCGTGCGTCGACGCGTGGGAGGACGTCTCGGTCTTGCTCGCCTCTCTCGGTCATGACGTCGAGGACATAGCGCTGCCGTTCGGCCCGGAGGTCACCCGCTGCTTCAACACGGTGTGGGGCGTGAAGGCGCTGGACCGGGCCGCCGCCGACGAGGCGCTGCTGCGACGGGTCACGCGGAGCTGGCGCGAGTACGGCCGCGCGGTTACCGGCGCTGCTTACGCCGCCGCGGTCACCACCATGCAGGTGGCCGCGCGGCGGTCGATCGTGGCCACCGCAGCCTACGACGCCATCCTGACGCCGACGCTGGGCCTGCCGCCGCAGCCGGTCGGGTATTTCACCGAGGACGGCGACCCGCTTGACAACCTGCGCCGGCAGGGCGCCTTCTCCCCGTACACCGGCGTATACAACATGACCGGACAGCCAGCGGTCAGCCTGCCACTGCACTGGACCGCGGGCGGTGTGCCCATCGGGGTTTCTTTGGTCGGCCGCCCGGCCGGCGAGGGGCCGCTGCTTTCGCTGGCCGCTCAGCTCGAACGAGCCAGGCCGTGGACCGGCCACACACCGCCGTGCTGGTGACAACACCGAGACGGTGCAGCGCCCCGCGTTCCCTTATCTGGTTGCCAGCCCGCCGATCAGCAACTCGGCGAAGAGGTCGCCAACATGATCCGGTGACAGCGGGACGTCTGGCTTGTACCACGACCCGAGCTGGTTGACCACGCTCAGGAAGTAGTGCACGACGATGTCGGAGGAGATGTCGGCGCGGAACGTGCCGGCCGCCACGCCCTCGTCGACAAGTTCCTTGAACC